>Ga0265338_10003085_pt1 | contig 23901 bp, 24 predicted proteins | sample 42126metaG_FD_193579 | JGI IMG/M metagenome (GOLD analysis project Ga0265338, IMG submission 193579) | Rhizosphere microbial communities from Carex aquatilis grown in University of Washington, Seatle, WA, United States - 4-21-26 metaG | ecosystem: Host-associated > Plants > Roots > Rhizosphere... | reverse complement strand
AAAGTCAAAGCGGGCGCCGATCTTATTGAACTGCTCGCATACTCCGGCGCTCGCGTGGCTGAGATCACTGGCGGTCGGAAAAAGAAAAATCCGTTGATTTGGTCGCATGTAAATTTTGACAACAACACGGTTTTTCTTCCCGGAACGAAAACAGAGTCAAGCCCCCGTTGGATTCCAATGTCCCGCGAACTGCGAGCGTTTTTAGAAAGGCTCAAGACGGAAGAAAAACCCGAACCCAGCCGTGCGCTTATCCCAATTTCCAGCGCGCGAAAGTGCCTGGAAACAGCTTGCCGTAAGCTCGGACTTCCTAAATACACCCACCACGATTTTAGACACTTCTTTGCGACAACTTGTATCGAATCTGGCGTGGATGTTCCCACCATTAGCCGCTGGCTTGGGCACTCTGACGGCGGCGCGTTGGCGATGAAGCGATATGGGCATCTCCGCCAGGAACATAGTCTCGCCATGAGCAAGCGCGTTAGCTTTGACTGTCCGACAAACCTAATCCCACTCCCGCAGGCGAGCGAAACGAAATCGGGACAGCCTTCTGAGCCGACCGCTGACCGGCAGGTCATTGCGAACGTCAAAGCGAAGTACGGCTATCCGTGGTGGGCGTCTGAGAATCCCTTGGAAGTGTTCTTGGGACAACTCAACGAGGAAACCCTGATTGTTCCAGTTGACAAACTTTTGGAAAACGGCAAGCGAGCAATGGGCCGGGAACTTCTTAAATCGGAATTGGCTGATCGGCAGAGCCTCATTGATGAACTCGCGGCCAGAGTTCCCGTGAGTACGCTGGATGAAATTCGGGCAAAACTTGCGCCGCACAAAACGGACTTGGCCCACAACGAAACGCAACCGACTGTCAAACAATCGTAAGCTGGCGTCGGTCAAATCAATGCCGAGGCGCAGGAAGCCTCGGCTCTTTGCTCGGCAGGACGCCGAGCGACGCTGTCGAGGTGGCAAACATGGGTTTGTTATTATGTAGGAAGGCAAGTGCCTTCCTCAAACTGAGAGAGGCGTAAAAAAAGGTTTTGGGTAACGGCGGAGCAAGGGCGACGCCGCACCGCATTTAAGTCAAGCGAAGCCGTTTCACAGTGGAATTTCTGCGGCGGGTGGCCAATCCTCCACCAGGTATGGTTCGATTGAGACCCCTTTGCCAAGGAGGGAATTAGGTTCGCACGGAGGCGCCCAAATGCCATCGCCGCATTTGAATCGCTTGCCGGGAGCGATTAAAACGCCGGGAAAATTCTTCATCGGGGATTTTTCCCAGCCAGCGCTTTTCTTCATCCGTCCAATAACGGTTGCCAAAGACTGGAATATTTCGCCGTTGACGATGCAATCGAATGCCCATGAAGCGGACGCCCCAATTTCGCCGCCAGTTCCGCGTCCGGCATCGTTCCCAGCAGGGCCTCCTCGTCTTTTGTCCAAGGGCGGCAAGGCGAGTCCGGCATGGGAATGCCCAATTTGACACGCCGATGGTGAACGGACATTTCCGTTCGATGGAGACGCTTCGCCACTTCTTCGTCACGGAAGCGGCCCAGGAGCGCATCTTCTTCTTTGGTCCAGTTGCGATAGTTTGGATTGTTGCTTTTGATGCCCGCTCGGGTGCGCCGAATCGTGACGCTGTCCACCGAGCGATTCAACAGTTTGGCCAACTCGCGGTCTGGCATCGTTCCCAACAGTTTTTCCTCCTCCACGCTCCAATCTTTGATGAAACCCGCACTGTTCGTGACGCCCATTGCCACTCGTCTCGCATGAATCGCCTTATAGGTAAGTCCGACGCGCCGGGCGATTTCCTTGTCCGGGATTTTTCCAAACCAACTGAGTTCTTCTTCCGTCCAAACACGCCCCGGATGCGGCAGCTTAATTCCGAGCTTGAGACGCTGCTTCATAACCGCGCAAGGCGAGCGGCCAGTGCGCCGGGCGACTTCCTTGTCATCGAGTTTGCCGACCAGCGCCAGCTCCCATTCCTGCCACCCGTTGCGCGCGCGAAGCTTGCGCCGCCGGTTTCGTTTGCGCGACTTGCGAATTCCCAACATGCGGTTCAATTCTTGTTCCGATTTTTCGGCGGCGTAAATTTGGGCCGCGTCGGCCAGCGATTGGGGATTGTCGGTTGTCATAAAATCGCCGGACAAAGTGAATCATGATGGCGCCAGTTTTGCCAGCGTGATTCGATTGCCCGCGCAGCGTTGGGCGCTGACGAAAGGGGTTTATTGGCTTTCGTCCAGCGGCCCCGATGTTTCCCGCAGGAAGCGGTCAAGATCATCTCTGGAATAGATCGGATGACGCAAGGCGCGTGAGGGGTGAAGCAGACCGCGCTTGGTCAGGCGGTCAATCGTCACCGCCGTGATGCCCAGGTAGGTCGCCGCCTCGGCGCGTTTAAAGCCCTTCTTCTCGATGGATGGCTTGACCTCACCGTTCGGCTTCCGAAAGGGAGTCGTCGGCTTCGACGTCTGATCGTTTTGATTGAACATACTTTCTCCGTTCTTCAATTTCGATGGACTCTATTTTGGGGACATTTTCAGCGATCATTTCGTAACGCTTCGGCATCGACTCGACGTAACGAACCGCCCGTTCCTGCAAGGCTTCGGCGATGGCGCGCAGACTTCGACCAATAATCGTCACCCGGTGATCGACGAAGGACAGCGAAATGGTGTCGTGCTCCCGGCTCGACTCGAATTTCACCATTTCCAAATGATGATACGGAAGCAGGTAAAAACAGGTGGGAGTCAATTCCAACCGCAGGTTGTCCAGCGGCACATGCTCGCCCATAACCATCCGGCTCAATTCGTGACACTTGGGACGGTCTTCATGCTCTCGTATTTTTATCATACTCCCATGCCTCCTCCATATCTTGGGCCTTGGCGTTCAGTGCGGATGATTCGTCGCGCATGGCGAATCGCGGGGGATTGCCGCACCGTCTCCGATTCTTTCGGCGCTTCCGTTTGTCGCGCCTGCTCGGCTTGTTTCACCGATGCTGACCGGCTCATTGACTCCGACTCCTCCACCGATTCGGCTTGCCGCATCATTCCGGCGCGGCGTGCAGCGAACCGGCGTTGCGCGTGCTGCATGTTGAAAACAAACCCAATGCCACGGCCCCAGGCTGCGGCCAGCCTGCGAGTGTAGCCTTCTGCGGGTTGCGCAATATCCAGCGCCAGTGGCCTGTCGCCGGAACGCGCGACATTTTGCCGAAGCTGGATTTTATCGGCGGTGAAGATTTTCACCCCCTTCCGGCCCCGCGAAATCGTGACGTACCATTGCTGATCGTTCGTGGCCGCTTTCATCGCGGAATCTGAAAATAGAACGTAATCCACTGTCTTGCCTTGCGCGGCGTAGGACGTGACGGCGTATCCCCGGACGAACTGCCGATAGGATTTGTCCAACACCCGGCCGTCGGTGAGCGTCATGCGTCCGTCCGGCTCAATTCGTTTGAGCGTGACGAGTTCGCCGTTCGCCAGTTTGCGGTCATCGGCGGTGGTGCCATTGGCCTTGAGTTGCAACCGGTCGCCGCTGGACAACGGCAATTCCTTGGGATGGCAAACGGTGAGGCGATCAAGATACTTGAATGGAATCGGACGAATGCGCCCGTTGGCCTCAACCAACAGATTCTTATCCGTCATGGCCAACAAGCGGCCCGCTTCATTTGGCTTGTACCCACTGACGGGGCGGTTGAACACGATGACGGCATCCGGGGCGAATGACCGTGCATCGCGTTTTTGCGCATCCGTCAAGTCGAGTCGTTCCAACGCGACGACGGTTGCGTCCTCCTGTCCAATCAAACCCTGCGCCTTTAGTCCCTCGCGGACACGGTCATTGACCTTGTGAACTTCTGTCCAGCTTTGCGAGACAATGACCGTGGATTGGTCCGCCTTGACCAGTTCCAAATATTGCGCCGCGAGTTTCTCTTGCTGGTCGGCCAATGTGCAATCGACGATGGCGTTCTGCCGTTCCAGCCGGTCGAAGGATTGCCCCAGCTTGCCTTGTTGCGCCTCGCTGACGGCCAGCTTGTATTCGGCGAGCCATTGACGCTCGGCCTCGGTTCTCGCCAAATCCGGGTTCTGGCGGCGGATGTTGGTCAATCGGGCATATTCCAGCCCCGAATACTTTTCGATGGCCCGCAACGCATCCGTGGCCTCAACCGCGCCATGTTGACGGGTGTCGCCGGAGAGAATCACCCGGCCCCCGTTTTCATTTATCACCCGGAGCAAATCGAACATCTGTCTGCCGCCGATCTGCCCGGCCTCGTCCACCATAACAACCGCGCCGGGAGTCATGGACTGGCTGGCAAGGAATCCGCTGACCGTCTGCGTCGATGTGAAGCCGTCCCGCTCCAAATCATTGACCTGCTGGTGCTGCGGAGCGAGGACGTGAACGACCCGGCCAGCGTCCTTGAGCGCGGAGTGAACTTCCCGCAGTGTGTAGCTCTTGCCCGTTCCAGCGCCGCCTCGAAACAACGTCACAAAATCGCCGGACGACAGGATATACCGGACGGCCTGCCGCTGTTCCTCATCCAACGCGGGGTTCGCTTCCGTTGGATTGGCGCCGAGCGGCCCGAAACGATGAATGCCGGCCTGAGCCAGGCGGACAATTTGCCATTCCCGGCCCAGGACTTCCGCCGTTGTGATTCGATGCGGAAGCTCCTTATCACGAACATAACCGCGTTGCCCGGTGACGGCCTGAATCTCCCGCAACGACACGTCCTGTCCCCGCGCATGTTCCAGAGCGTGCCGCCAAATGTCGTGCTCGTGAACGACCGAGCGCCGGTCGAATAAATGTTGTTCCGCCCAAAGCACCGCTTGCAATGGAGTGATTCGAGGAGCTTCCGTAAGCGGTGGCGGAATCAGGTCGAGGCGGCGCAACTGATCGCGTTCCTCCCGCGATAGCTGTCCGTTCCAGAGCGATTGCAAGCGGGCTATCCCGATGTCCTTGATCTTCCGGGGCCGCTCCTTATACGCGATGTTTTCCCGAATGTCCTTGAGATTGCCCTGCGCCCTGTCCGGTTCTCTGGCCAGAAACGCCCGCGTCTTCTCGTCAATTTCGCGATGCCGCTTGGAGAAACGGTCAATCAACTCCTTTGAAACACCCACCACTTCAAAATCCCCTCTGGCCTTGTTTTGAATCCGATAACCGAACCCCGTCAACGCCTTGGTCAATTCATGGTAATAGACGTTCTCCGCGAATTTCTTGGCCGCGACCATTTCACAAGCCTCCAATGCCTTCCAACGGTTCTCGACTGAATCCCTCGTGGCGTTAAACACGATGCAATGACTGTGCAAATGCGGGTCCAATGCTCGCGATGTGTCATGCCGGAAGATGGCCCCGACCAGGTTTCCGGTCATCCGATAGGAATTCTCGCCTTGCTTCCGAACCCGTGTGGCCGCGTACATTTCCAATTGCCGGAACGCCATTTGAACGGCCTCATCATGCGCCTGAATAATCCGCTCGTCATTGCCCACCAATGCCGCAATGGAAACCGATTTGGGCGGTGACAACGTGAAATCATAGAACACCCGGCGATTGGCAACGCTGCGTTCCGAGCCATCCATACCCGCCTCCATCCGTTTTCCATTCTGCCGTTGGGTCAATCGTTGGCCCGTCTCTGGATGAAGATTCCGGCACAGTTTTACGAAGTCATCCGTTTCCGTGACGCCCTCCAAACCCAATCTCCGCGCGCCTTCTCCCTGCCACTGCCCCAGGACAATCTGGCCTTCCGTATAGTAATCGCCAACCCGCAAATGCTTCTTAAAATAAACCGCCGCATTGGCCAAACTGTATTGCGGCTTCATTCCAAGCATGACCTAAAGTGCCATGAGAAGCTCGTCATCCTGCTCCCAAGCGGGTGCAAAAACATGAATGGTTGATGCTACGCTTTAATTGGATTGGTTACAGAACGCCTGTCTCCTTGCAGACGCAAGGGGGCAAATGGAAACCGATTTCCGAGGCGATTTCCCGAACCAGTTTGGAAAGGAGTTTCCATTGAGCTTTCCAGAGCGAGAAACGATAGCGCAACTCATCGCGCAGTATGGCCCGAAGCGCGCCGGGCGCTACGCGGCGCTCCGGCCTCACGCCGATTTCATCATGGAACTTCGGCGCAACGGCGCCTCTTACGACACCATCGTCGTCATTTTGCGCGAGCGCCATGCCCTCCAAATCAGCGACACAACCGTGCGATTTTTTTGCCGCGACATCTTGCAGGAGCGCCCCGCCCGACGGCGGGCCAGGGCCTCCGCATCGCCGCCGGCCACGCGCCCCTCGGCGCCAACCCTTTCCACCCGGCCAGCCCGAAACGCGAGCGCGCACGGGCCGCAAATCGCCGACGTGGATTTCATCAAGAACCTATAAACAAATATGAAAAAACGACTAGTGTTAATCCTCAATGGCAAGGGCGGCGTGGGCAAAAGCTTCTTCGCCGTGAACTTCATTCAATACCTCAAAGATCGCGGCATCGCCCATGCGGCCTTCGACAGCGACGATGAGAATTCGACGCTCAAACGGTTCCATTCGGAAGTCGGTTTCATTGACCCTAACATCCCACGCGAGTTGGATCGCATGACCGAGGCGTTGGACAAAAACGATGTTGTGGTGGTGGATTGCCGTGCGGCCTCCACTCGGATTTTCTTCAAATACTTCGAGGAGACGGGCCTTCCCTCGCTGCTGGAAAGCATGGACAGTGGGCTGACCATCGTCACGCCGGTCAATCACGAACTGGATAGCATTCACCAAATCCAGCGCCTGGTGAGCGGGATTGCGGGCAAACCCGATTTCGTAATCGTTCGGAACGAGGTTCACGGCGACGGCTTCGAGTTGTTCGACAAATCCAAAATCCGCCAGAAGCTGCTCAACGAGTTGGGGGCCCGCGAGATCACGGTGCAGCAAATGTATAAATGGCTGGTGGAAGACTTGCAGCGAACCAAGACCACTCCCACGCTGGCAGTAAAAGGCTCGGACTTTAACATCTTCGACCGGCAACGGCTTCTTAACTGGCAACGCCACTTTTATGGGCAACTCGATTCGGTCAACGATGTGCTTCTGCCCGCTGGCATTGAGAAAGGAAAGCCCGCCCAGGCCAACGCTTAAAGCCAATTGCAAAGCGGAATTTGAACGCGCTATCGAGCGGTGTCGCGACCAATTCAAAGTCCGGGAGGACGTGCCGGAAAGCAGGGACCGGCAATTGCCGTTCGATGTCGCCTTGCGTCGCGGCGTTCGCTGCGGATTCCACCCCTGATGCCCTGTTCCATCGCTCCGCCCCACTCTCCGCGCCCGCAAGTCCAGACCGAAGCCAAAATTTCAGCCCATTCGGGCGAGGGCCACTGTGCCGCGCTCATTCGCGCGGGCTGTCGCCCCTTGAAACTTGGCATGCGGTTTGGCCAACTGGCGAAGTGCTAGGCCCATGCTTGGCCCACCGATCATGCGCCGGGCGCCTCGCGTGAAGAATCGCGCGCACTCAGAGCCAAAAAAATGCGACAAATCCGGTGCGAATTCTTAATTAACCCGCTCTTTTGAGAAAAGAGAGCATCATCGAGGCGGAACAATCTTGACGACGCGCTGTGTCGTTCTTAGAATCCAATTCGGATCAGGTCTTTCCTGAAGAACATAACCTTTCTAAACCGGCACGTCGGCGATAGGGCCGCGTTAATCGAAAGAGTCAAGAAAGAGCCGCGTGAACGATTAACAACAGCCCAAATATAAATGGCAGTCAAGATCAATTGTGACTTAAACCAAGAGGGTATCAGCAGCCGAGTGAATGATTCAACGCGCGGGAATCTTTGAATCGATCATTACCTCGCTTAGCCCGCAACTCCTCGCGCTTCATCGAAACCTCGGTGGCCCCAGGCTCGATAAGTGTCGCTGGGACCTAATAGCCTCGTCACTTATCGTCTACTAAAATCGTCTCCAACAGTGGTGCGTTCACAGCAAAATTTGAAAAGCATTCCGAAGGCGCACGCTGATAGAAATGTCGCGCCCTGAAACAGAGGCGCCCCTGCAACCGGCGGATCACTTCAACCACTTGCGCACGAATAATAATATGCCGGGGTCGAATCCTCAAAGTCGGGCTACATGGCAACGGCCTGTTGGCGGACGCTTTCAAGCGGCTTGGCCAGTTCTGGAACCAAGCAGGAGACGAAGGACTGCTCGTTGGAGACCTTTTGACGCAACAACCGCTGGGATCAGATCTTCCCGCACGTCGAAGGCTAAGATCCATCAAAAAACTGAAACGCACCCATTTTTATCAAGAAGCATCATATTTTTCTTGACGCTGCACCGCGCGAATGAGACGCTCGTCGTTAATTCCTCTCATCAAAGGGTCTGGATATGTTCGTCGATAGGCAATCAATTGCTAGAGTCGCGGGCGATTTTCGAATGGGCGAAGGAGTTTTACGTATGAGAAACTCGCTGCATTTAGCGGCTGCTTTATGTCTAGTTTTTTTTGCCTGCCTCCACATTCTGGTGCTAGCCCGAGGAAACCCGTTGCTGCAGTACTATAGCCCAGTTTTCTCGCTGATTAGGATGAAGACCCTGTTTACTCTAGCAGTCGCGCAAGAGTTGGTAATTGCCGCGATGTGCATAAAATACCGCGGAGAGGACATGGCTGATTATTCTGTCTTTTATTTCATTTTGACGATGTTGGGTTACAAGTTAGGCCTCGCTTTGACCAGCGATGGTGTCGTGGGATGCGGATGCTTGGGTTATTTGACGGACATTCTCGATTTGAAGCCATATAAAGAACGGGTTTTTTCATTCCTAGCGCTATTTGTGATGGGATTCTGCACCGCACCAGGAGTTTTGGCGCGGCTTAAGAAACGGGATAGGGGGATCCCCTCGATTGTTCTTCTAGCGTTGATGTTCCTTCCGGCAAATCTTAAGGGACAAAACATCGAAATCTACGGGAATTACAACTACACGAATTACGAGCCTAAAACTGGTTTGCCTATTCGCGACAACAAAGGAACTCATTATGATGGCAGGTTCCTCTTCGGTGCAATCATCAATCCAGTATCATGGAAGATTTCCGTCACGAACGTCGAGGATCCGCTCCTCTGGTCCGAAGTGGCCTACGATGGAACGAATTCATTCACAATAGCTCCGTATCGCGCGCCCTTTTTGGGTAATATCGAATCGCGTCAAAACACGATCTTGGTGACGATATCCCCCACACCCTACTATTTGACTTGGGTTAGCGATTGGACGTGCAGTTTTATTCCCTGGTTAACGTTCGGTCTTGATCCGGAGATTGCAAAGCCCGATGCTTCCGGATTTCTAGCAATTCCGTTGCCTTGGCAAGCGTCCCGCCGCAAGCTGCGTGCATATGGCTGGGATTGGAAAATAACGCCATCAATCAACAAACGTTTTGTGAGTGAATGTAGGGTGGTGAGAGAACCCAGGCTTGATCGCGATGAACTCCAGGAGTTGTTGCGACCGGAGTTTGATTATCCAGACACAGTGGATGATAAGAACCTTGATGTTAGCTCGCTTCAATATCGAAAGGGCATTGCTACGGGCTTTGTGGATACGGACTATCGTTGTACGAAATGGCTCGACACTAACAACTTTATTCTGCCGTTGGAGAGCACAATATCGCAGTATTTACTCGCCCCTCACGTCAAGTCTCCTTGGCTGAGGGGAATTCTCAGAGTGGAATCGATAAGCTTTGTCAGCGATGCTTCCGACCTTCTTGCAGAGGAACTACAAACAGTACGGGTTTTACATGACTTCCGATATAGGGCGTCAAACAAATCGAGGATTTACAAGTCCGCCGACTATACGTTGCAGCCCGGGGAATTCTGGAAGGGGCCAAGCGACCGGGTTCTTGTGGCCGAAAGAGCGGAGTATCTTAGCCATGGACCGAAATATGACCATTTTGATTACGATTCCAAGCACGTCGCAATCTGGGTTTTTGGAGGTATTATGTTTTGTGCGCCTCCAATCTTGGTGTTAGTGCAAAAGTTAAGACGCAAAACGTGAAAGGAAATGACATGAAGAAAAGTATGCTGGTCGTTGCCGCCGCCCTCGCGCTTGTTGCGTTAAGAGCGATGGCAGACGACCCAAATGGTGGCAAGGACGCTGGAAACTGTGACCGGGATCCCAATGATGGGAGCTGCAAAACCAGCGGATCCTGTACGCCAGCCTCGTCTAAGCCTGGAGTAAGTTACAGTTGCACGACCTTGAACGGCAATGAATATCAGTCGTTCTACTGCAGCTGTCAGTGACCCTGAAAGCCGCTAGACGTTAAGCCATTCCAGGGCCATCACAAAGATGGCCCTGGATTACATGAACAGGATAGCGATGCAACCTAATCATTCTAGAATTGCTTATCGTGGCTTCACACTGATTGAGCTTCTCGTCGTCATCGGCATCATCGGTATTTTGGCAGGTTTGTTAATGCCTGTCCTTTCGCGGAGCAAACAAAAGGTGACCGAAGTTCACTGTCTAAGCAACGTTCGCGAATTGGCCATCGCCGGCACCTTATATTCGCAGGATTTTGACAAAACGCTTGCTTACACCGATGAACTGGGGAGACCCAAAGCCGGCGACATTTGGCTGGCCCTGTTGATCGGAAATTATGCTCACGTGGATGCACTTCGACTATGTCCAAAGGCGGCGCAAATGGCACCGAATACTAGTTGGTACGCCAAAGATATGAATAGCGCCTGGATATTCAAATCGATGATAGACCCAACCAAGTTTTATACAGGAAGCTATGCCTTGAATGGTTGGCTTTATACCGGCTTATCGGATCCCAGTGGGTGGTATTATAAGAAATTCTCGTCGGTGGCGAACGCGGCCAAAACGCCATTTTTCTGCGATGCGATTTGGGCCGATGTGTGGCCTGACGAGAAGTCGGGTCCGGCGGTCGATCTCACACGCGGCGCCATTACTCCCGATATAGGACGTATCACGCTTGCGCGACATGGCGTTTCATCCGTAGCAATTCCGAAGGCCCTAATCGGAAATCAGCCTTTGCTTGGAGCCATCAATATATCTTTTTTAGATGGGCACGCGGAGTTTGTTTCTTTGGAACGTTTGTGGAGCTTGTCCTGGCACCAAAATTGGGTGATTCCATCAGTGAGACCTCCGGCGGTTGGCCTCCCCCCCCCTTGGCCAGCTCATTAATAATTACTGCTTTGATGCACTCCAAAAACGCAACGTCAAAGAGCAAGGCAAACAATGTCGTTGGCATCGGCTTCAACATGCGGGTCGCCGTTTGGGCGCTTTTGATCGTGTTTGGTTGGCGGGCGTTGGCACTCATGGCTCAATCATTGAATCGTCCTGCAATTGTTTCTGGCCTTGCCTCTGTTCGACAATATGCGCAGGATATTGTTCCGAACCACGCAAATACATGCATGGTTTTTTGTCAAGAGACCGAAGAAGGAGTGGGAATATACTATTTCGATATGGCTCTCGCTGCCCCTCGTTTATTGTGCGAACTAAAGGAAGCTGCACATCGCTGGCAGAGATTCACCATGTTCGATTGGACACTCGATGATAAATTTTTTGCGTGCGCTTATCCTGATGCAAGGCAAAACGCTGAATTTATCCTGATATTCGATGGCGTAACAGGAATCCTGTTGGACAAAGTTAAAGTTGATGACAATCTTTATCAATTTGGCTGGCTCTCAGACGACCGATTTGCCTATTCGACCCGCACAACGATTCAAGTTGTCAACAGAACTCCGAATGGCGGTTGGACGTATGAAAGGAGTTTCGAGAATGTTGCAAAAGCGATGGACAATTTCGTGCCGATTTCGTCAAGTGCTGTTGCGTGGAGAGATGAAAATGGGATTTGGCTACTTGACATTAATTCGGCGTCGCCGCAGCGGATATGGGAGGCGACTACAAATGGATTGGTAGAGTTTACATATTCCAGTAGCGCCAACAGACTATCTCTCAATTGCAACGACGACCGTGGCCAATACTTATTGGTTGCTGACCCTGGCGCGAATCAAATTTGGAATGCCGGCAGACTAGGAAACCAGCAAGATTACATTCGAAATGTCGTATGGAGTGAACGAGGCAGCGGCTATGCGTATTTGACAAACGATCTTGCGGGGGCGGCCATTTGTGCCAAAACCGAAGAGATGGATTCGCCGGTGACAATTCCGTGGCACGGCGGCATTCGGACGATTACTTTGAACGGGGATCGAATTTACTTTTCTGGCAACGCGGAAGATAAGCCGCCGGGGATCTGGGAATGCGATATTAGGTCTGGTAACTTTCATTCTCTTCTTGGGGCCGAGCGACATGCACTTCGTTATACTATCAACAGTCCGTCGTCCTCGCATGTCCTGACGAACTCTCTCGGCGAGGAACGCTTTTACCATATTTGGTTGCCACCGGCCGCGTCGCACATTCGAAAATTTCCGTTATTGTTGGGACAAGAGCTGAACACGTGGTTTCCATGGTTCCAAATGGCTGCGCACAGCGGGTACTGCGTCGCGATTGTGGACCGGCCATTTTGCCACACTTGGAACGGGAAGCACGAGCATACTTGGATGGAAGACGTACACAGTCTTTACGAAACCATGGCTTCCAATCCTGATATCGATACCAATCAGGTGTTCCTGTACGGGTGCAGTGCCGAAACATCTTATTTGAGTCGATTTATGGAAGAGTATCCCAACATAGCTAAGGGTGCCGTTTTGTTCAGCCCCACGATTCTGCCCGATGTTCGCAGCCTGAAGAATAAACATATGTTGCTTGTCGACGGAATGGCGGATGGCGACGCTCCGCTCCGCCTAGCCAAATATCAGGACAGTGCGATGCTGACGGGGAACAAAGTGGCAGTATATCTTGAAAAAGGGGCGGGGCATAACACTGCTTCAGGTTCTAGTGAAAGAAATCGCGCGATGCAAGTTGCTGCGTTTTTATCGGAGGAGCGCTGAAGATGGACCTTTCTCCTTCGCATAATGCTTTTTCAAGGTTGTTTCTGAACTCGTCGGCAGGATTACTGATAGGATTGGCTGCAGCCATGTGCCTTGCGAATTGTGACAATGGCGGTTTTACTCAGCCGCACGATCCAGTTTTTGGGCTGTCAATGTCGGCGTTTTTTTGGTTAGTCTCACTAATCGAAGTGACAGTAGGGCTGATGTGCCTGAGTCGTGCTTCCGAAGCATTGAAGTTGTTCTTTGTGCTTTGGCTAGCAATTGCGGGAGTAGTTTATTACATGCTTGCCCTGCGCCACGATCAAATAGAGTTGAGCATGTATCTAGGGAATCTGGCCGATGCATTCTATTTGACGCCGCGCTTAGTATATTTGGGACTCAATTGCATTATTGTTTACTTGTTAACCGGGAGTTCTGCGGCCCTGTTCTTGGTGGCGGCACAATCGAGGGCAAATTCTAAAATGGAGCGAGCGGCTCCAACTCTGTGATATAAGAAATCATGAGATGTCGAGCCGTCTTCGTTTTGATTTTATCTGCCGCCGCCGCGGTGTCTGATCCGAATTTAAGGGCTCAAACCGGCGAGGCCATGAAACCAGCCGACTCTCTCTTAGAGCGTGCAGAAGTGACTGGCGTGGTTTTGGATTCCAAAGGCGATCCTGTTGGAGCCACCATAGCGCATCGATGGATTATTGAAGCAGAAGAATGGAGTTGTAACGGCGTCAGCTCTGATTCAAATGGCAACTTTAGCATCAACCTGGAAACCAATGGAGGACAGGCTCTAATAGCATACGATTTCAAGCGGCAGCAGGGGGCGATTGCAATTGTGTCTAGAACGAATGCTGTAAAGCCGCTTACCATACGACTGGCGCCGTTGGTCGCTTTGCATGGAGAATATGTGTGCCACGAAGTGAGTGGACCGCTCGGGTGGTGCGTTACGCACATAAGTTGTTACGGCCTAGGGCAAATGGTTTTGGAAAATAGATCTGTCAATGGTCATTTTGAGCTTTTGGTTCCGCCTGGAAAGTATGATTTCAATGGTTACGAAGGAAGCGGTAGGCTGACACGGCCTGTACATCGAACAATCGCCGTGGATGGTTCTGAAACCGCGATAGACTTAGGGCACGTCGATCTCGATCCGACACCTTGGGCGCGTTCTCGTGGAAAAAGTGCGCCTCCTTGGCATATCACCGAAGCTCGCGGTTTATCGAGCAACGCAACGATCGCAGATTTTCATGGCAAATGGCTGTTATTGGACTTCTGGGGGTATTGGTGTCTGCCGTGCATTAAAGAGATGCCTGCCTTGAGTCAATTTTATGAGCAACATGCCGTGGACCGCGCAAATTTCGAGATTGTCGCAATCCACAATGGTGCTTCGAGTCTCAAAGAAATGGATGAGCGCCTTGCTAAAACGGTTCGCGAATACTGGAATGGGCACCCTTTGCCTTTTCCAGTGATTATCGATGCAACCGACATTACGTTTACAAACTTTGCAATTCAAGGCTATCCGTCCCAAGTGTTGATCGATCCAGACGGAAATATCGTGCCTTACGGAAATGAATCTACTCTTGCATCCCTTTTAGCAACCCGCCAGCAGCCTATATTTCCAGTTGCGGAATCGCCGAATGGCAAATGGATAACCCGGTTTCTCGAAGGGGGGCGCATTGGCTTGAATTCAACTATTGGAGAGGAACCCATTTCGTTGAATATGGCGCAAAGTTTGGCAAATTGCGTAACATTTTCGGCGAATGGCAAGACAATCGCGAGCGGCGCACGAGATGGAACAGTCTCCATTTATGACCTAATCAACGGTAAGAGAGTGGAGCAAATAGCGGCACACATAGGGCCCGTTTTTGCGCTCGACTTCTCGCCGGATGGTAAATGTCTGGCAAGCGCAGGTCTTGACCAGACGCGGCTATGGAGGGTTGATACCGCGACGGAAATCCCCACTTTAGGCGGGGGGCGATTTCCTGGGTGGTCGCTCGCATTTTCTCCCGACGGCCGACGATTGGCAATTGGCGGGATGGGAGGGGTGGTGATCAAGGACGTGGAAACGGGTCGAGAACTGATGATTTGCAGAAAGCCTTCAGCCGACCCGTTACTTTCGTTAGCGTTTTCGCCGGACGGAAGTATCATCGCTACGGGGGATAATCGTGGCGCGGCAGTCTTCAGCGCTTACAGTGGAGCACTGATGCGCCACTTGGGGCCTCCGGCTTCAGGAGACGCACGGATTTTTTTTGGTCCTACAGGTGCTCCTGTAGTTGACGTGTTGTTCGCCGAGGATGGAAGGACAGTTACCACTCTAACTAAAGGCAAGACAGTTCGGTCGTGGTCGGTAACGAGCGGCAAGCTTTGCGACCTTAAATCAGGACCACAATGTCAGTTGGCTCAACGGCTTGCAAAAGGACTACCTGATGATGCCGAGTCACTGATCATGGATGCGTGGACCACATCCTTGGACCCGCAGTGGTCGTCGGATGATCACAAATTGGCTGTTCTCCAAGCCAGTCGCGCGATTGAACTCTCTCCACTAAATGCAATGGCGCACCAGGCGGCTGCTGCCGCACTTTATCGAATTGGCCGTTTCCGAGATGCCATTAAGGAGCTTGACAAATACAATGAGATAGGCTCGTCAGAGCCGCCAAGCGTCGCGCATCTGCCGATGGCCGAGATGTTGCGCGCTTTGGCCTTGGAGCGTTTAGGGGCACGTGAGGAGGCCCGTCTTCCAATCCTTCGCGGGTGGAGTTTGCTTTGGGAACACCATCGCCTTGAAAGCAAGCTGTTTGAAGAATTGAATTGCCTGCTCTTTGGAACTAATGAATTGGCTGCGAGGCTGTTCGTGCTTGGGGAATTGCGAAACGGCGTGACGCCTGCCGAACTCTTGGCCGGTCTAAATCGGCATTCAGAACTGACAGCCGAAGAGCAAAGTGCAGTCCGTCAGATGCTGCCATTGGCGAATGCGTGCTGTCTCATTCAGCAGGCGACGACATCAACGGATCAAATGATGAATTTTGCCAGAACACTTGACAAGTCGAACCAAGTAGCCGCGGAATGGCGCCCAGCAACTCTTAAGTTGGCGCAACAATTCCTTCAAAAACCTCGCTAGTCGTATATCGAACTATCGAACCCCCCAGCGATGAAAGTCTTTTGGGCAGTTTTCATGGCACTCATTTTCTTCGGCGCATTATTTTGGGCGAAAAGCTCCGACCCATTTGAACGAAAGTGGTTCACAATTAGGCCGAGAGAAATCAAACCATTCGCTTGTTGTGCGGTAATGCCCAAGCCTCTACGACGGCGTCCTGTCGTGATTTACGTCCACGATTCGTCTGATTCCCTCAACCGTGACGGCGTCACGCTCCGTCAGATTGCCGAACTCGGCCTCGCTGCAGTTAGCCTGGATTGTAACCAAACAAACGACACCGCATTCTCTGCCGAGTTAGCATCGCTTCTCAAATACCTAGGCGCGCAAAGTTGGGTTGATGGCAATGAGGTCGCCTGGGTGGGGTTCGGCATGGGAGCGAACCGGATACTGAACTTTGCGCTTCAGCATCCGTTACAACAGCCGCGTGTGCTAATCCAACTTGGCGGGACGGGTCTTCATTTAGGGCAGGAATCCAACCGCCTTTCAGAGTTACATAGCACCATCCTTAATATCGACGGAGATCAAGATGCAAACGCTCCAGTCGTGGCCGTTCAAACATTTATTGAAACTTTAAAGAACCACGGGTTAGTTGCAGAATTCATAATAATTCCGAATGTCGGCCACAGTATGGACCCGATGCGCGGGATTGTTTTTCGAAGGCTCGGAGAATACTGCCTCGTGCACCTCCTGAGCCGAGATCCTTGGACAACTTATCACTCTATCGGCGAATGGCGGGAAGCAACCCCAAATCTCTTTGTATTTTGGACTCCGGCTTTGGCCTGGGCCATTGGCTGGTTAGTATGGTTTCACCGCCAAGTGACCTCATTTATCAGATCTTGCACACAACGGTTCGAGCTTAAGTATCATTTACTCGCTACCATATTTATCGCAGGAGTGGCCGTGCAGATAGGAATCCGGGTGGTCTTACCGCGCTCTGCAATAAGCGAACGGACCTTGGTGATGGCAAAACGCTGGCTAGTGCGGACGAAAGACCATCCGGACTTAGATTTTCTTGCCGAACACCCCATTTGGCAAGGCAAAGAGTTGCGAATCCTGCTCGAAAATGTCGAGCTCGCCACTTACAACCGTCAATTGATAAACTGGCGCATAGACGAATCTATTTTTCGGGAAAGCGTGCTTGTGCCGGTGATTACTGGCGAACAGAACGAAAACTTCGATTGGCGGCGTCTGTTATGGGAGGAATTTTATACACGAATTCGGCATGAAAATTCGCCTGAAGAGGCAGCCGAAATTGTTGGACGCCATTTAAGTGAAAGGGTTACGGTAGCCGCGATTACCAATGCATCCCATAATGTGCGATTAATCTGGCGGAGCCAAATCACAGACCCACTGGGGTTTGAAATTATTTATGTTGCTGCCCTTCGTTCTGTCGGCGTTCCGGCCCGGCTGGATTTGAACGGCCGGGCTGAGATCTCTAGCGAGAAACACTGGAGGCGCGCGCCGCATTCATATTGCCTCGAAAGTTTGAATGAACCAACTCAAGAAAGAGCCAAAATGGAGCCGCCAAGGCGAGATGAAATAGCACACCGTCAAACCAACCCCCCACCAGTAACACGATTAACGCCGCGTCCCAAGGAATGAAGCTGGTTCTTTGTAAGGGCAATCTAGACGAATCGGCTGGACGAAAAGATAGAACGATGAACACTAGGAACAGTAGCAAAGCGGGAATTCCAGCACTGACGCTGATCGTGAAGTAATCATTAAGGATCATACTCAATGGATCTAGCAGATTGGCAGTGGCATAATATTGGTCGAAGTTTTCCAAGACGCTGTCCCAGCCCACACCAAATGAGGGATGGTCCGCAACCATAACAAGTGCTCCTCGGTATGCCTCCACGCGGTTGCGCCAAGAGAAGTCGCTGGCATTGGCCACGGAGTGAAGGCGGCTAATAATTGGTTGCTCGATATCACAGGAGGATAACGCAAGAAATACTAGACCAGATACGGACGTAACGGCAAGCGCGAGCTTGCGCCTCCCAAGGAAGCCTTTGATACCGCCAAGGCTCAATAAAGGGAAGTGGGTGCTCGGCTCGGCAGATTTGCATCGTCCAACAATCAGATAAACACTACCAACCAACGCTCCAACCCAAGCTCCTCGGCTAAAGCTATGCAATAGGCCAAACAAGAGCAAAGCGACTATCGCGAATCGCGTGGGTCGGAACCAACGACCCGCCCGCAATGCTATGCCGCGTCGCGGATAGTGCTCTTGGGGCCAGAGGCCTAATAGCAAGACCAGTCCTGATCCCATTAATATGCCGAATGTGTTTGGGTTAATCCATATCCCGGTTGATCGAGTGAGATGATGATAACGGAAGCTGCTTTGCAGTGGCAAATGAACGAAATTGGAGATTACGAGCACTCCTAAAAAGCCAACCAGAATTTCGGCGCGAACAGGGTTCTTGAAGCCTCTTGATAAAGCCAGTTCCATAATCTGACCCAAAATAATGCCTGCTAATAGAATTGTTGCGTTTTCGGTTTGATCAATTCCCAATATTAGGTCGTTCCACTTTCCATTCGTGATGTTATGCCATCCAAAAATGAAGCGCGAGGCGACCAATAACACAAAGAAGAGTCTCACAATATCTCGCGTATCCAGTCTGGCTACCATTGAGCGAGTACACTCGTTATGGCCCTCCGCCCGTTGGCTCTTAAAGCATAAGAACAGCAGGTGATAGCCTACGCAAAGACAAACGGCCAATAATTGAAGATTCCTTGAAAGACAGCATCGAAGAACGTTATCTCGAAATTCGTTCCATCTTTCAGATGATCCTTGCGTCATCCGAAGCCAGTCTCCCAGCATCATCACTAGCGTGAGGAACGTAGCAACGGCACCCGCACAGTGACTCCAGAATCTTCCCATATAAGTCATTATCAAGTAAATCGCTCGCTTGCCGCAGTATTGAAATAAAACATTGGGTGGGTAGTTAAGCGTTCCATTTGACAGCTATATAAGCGAGCCCATCTTTCCAGAGCTTTGCAAAAAATGCGATCTGGAACAGAGAGACAACGCAGAGGACAGCGACCAGAATTTGCAGCCACGCTGGAGCAGAAGTTCGTGTCGCCAGTGCGAGTCTCGCAAAACATAACGGCACCAAGTGAAATGCGAAAACCTGCAAAGAATGTCGGCTTAAGAACCCGAAGCCCGACCAGGCGACAAGGCGCTCCAGCACAGAGCGATTGCTGCAAATAAGAAAGGTTAGTGTAGCGAAGTTGAGCAATCTTACGAAACCTAAAAACTGGCGACTCGTCATTGCCTCGGTGATAGGCAGTCTAATTAGACGATGACGCAACAAAAGGAGAAAAGCAGCTAAGGCCCAAGCGAGTGTAAGCAACAGCCTTTGGCGCGATAACCACGGCGCCGTGGAAGCTTGGGTTTTGTGCCCACATACTAAACCAGCTACAAACAAGATCTGCCAGGCAAATGGATCGAAAAAGCCGGCATCAGTGTTAGCCGGAACAAGACTGAGAACTACATTGCGGATGTGAAATTGGGCCGCAATCCAGATCAAGACGCTCATTGCACCAGTCTCTAAATAGTTTCCTTTTTCGAGTTGAGCGAGCACGATAGGTGTAAACATCAGGAATAAGGCGTACATTGGCAAAATCTCCAGAAACGTCGGTTGATAAAGCAGTGTGGCAACTTTCGCGGCTGCAGATAGAAGCGAAAATTCCGCCAAATTTCCCCAAGAGCCCCAGCGAAGGTAATCCACGCCCAGCCATCTTGCCAGAATCAGTAAGGCAAGCACGGCTACGAAATAGCAAATAAGAATGTCCTTGGCACGAACTAATGCCTTCCTCCAGACCATTCGTCGCCCTTGTTCTCTTCCAACGCGCGTATAGACAATACCTGAGACAAAGCCTGAAAGGAAGACAAAACCTTCGGCAACGGAAACGAATCCAAGCGGTTCGTAAAACACCATGAAAGAGGAGAAAATACTTGCGAGGACGATTGGGAGATGATCAATAAGCATGATGATATGAAAAATGCCGCGCATACTGTCTACGAATCCGTCACGTTTCATTTGCATCCTAAAGAAAGTCACTTGGGAAGTGATTTTGCAGGATGAAATCTAGTTTCGCGCTTTGGGAAGGATCTGTCTATCATTTTGTTTGAAAATGTCGCCACTCTTTAATAATGTCCCCGTTTACACTCGCTGAAAATGTCCCATTGGGGCGATGCTGGCGTAGGGCATCGCCTAGACTTGGAGAGATTATTAATGAGCGGCGCCGCGCCAGCACTTGTTGACGCTGCTCCGGCGTCAAACGTCGACGAACCGACCCGCTCTTGGATGAATCCGTGCCGTCATTGTGGCACGGTGCGGTGGGTCAATCTAGGCGTGGTCCCTCAGTCGCATACGCCACATCACGGCCCAAACGGCAACCGTTCCGTGCAAAGAGCCGATGTCCTGCACTGTTTGTTGTAAACCGGATGCGAAAGCGAATTATTATAGAGGATAATCAGTGCCCTTCCTGTCCATCCGATCTTTCCGCCGATTGCGGTGAATTCTAACGACTTTGATGTGTTGTTGAATTTCGGCCAAAATGGCGCGATTGACCGATCTTACTTCGAGAAACTTGCGCCAATGAAAAACGACCCCCGCGCAGACGAATGCGATCAGCGCCGGATAGTGTCGGCGCTTAAACTTGAAAATCCAGTCGTGATCCTACGGAGTGGGGCCGGGCTGATTGCGTATTTGGAGGGTGAGGAAAACAGGGAACATCCGACGCCTGCGATGATTTTCCTGGATTTGCGCATGGACGATATGGATGGCTTTGAAAGTCTGCAATGGCTGAAAGCGCGCCCCGAATACGCTTCCATCCCGGTCGTGGCGCTCACCGGCGTCGAAGACCCAAAATATGTGAGGCGCGCCTATCAATCCGGCGCGACCACCTTCTTGCGAAAGCCGATTCCGGCAGCGGATTTGCGGATCCTCATCCATTCCTTTGAAATACCGGTGACGTTCCCATGATGTGGCCGACTGCGCCATCAAACCCGCGTCGGGACGCCGCCTCGATCATTACGTTGTCTCGCACGGGAATAATCTTGTCGCTATTTGTTTGCGACCAGCCGGTGACATTGGCGATCACGGCACCGGTGATGGTTCGCCATTTCTTGTCCCAACTGTAATACCCGAGGCAGAGCGAACGGCTACAGCGGACGACGACTTCATGGCCATGTGGAAGGAGCGGTTGAGGGTCGGGCTCATCGGTTGTTCGGGTGCTCACGTTTCATGGGTGTCAAGACTCTGGCGTCAGTGCAATGCTTCGGTGGGTTTCCAAAATCCAGCGGGCCTTTGGCTTTTGACGCCACAAGGTTTTTTTAGGGCTTTGGTTCAAGGCGCTTCGCGCAGTTTTTACGATTCCGCTCTGTCGGCGCGGGCCGAGTTGTGAGGGGATAATTCTGATCGTTGACCGCGCCTCTGCGGCTAGACTCGGCGCTCTGGTTGGCGTTAATCCGATATTATGCAGGGCGTCTTTGAAAATGTTGCATCGAAGTCGTGCGATGCGTCCCGGCTTGGCCTTTAGGGGCAGCGTCCTGGCTCCGACGATAGCGCGTTCTAAATCTTGCTGCGGCGTTCTATTGACAAAGTCCTGGACTGCGTCAGTTGCTTCTGCGCTCTCAGGGTCCGCGCGGCCCCACCGCGATTGCCTGCCCCCGGTCGCGACCCCCAAGCAATCGCTGGCTGCGAATGTCTCTAGTGGTTTTGAAACCCCCTAGGTTTTTGGCTGTCTCGGCTGTTTCGCCAATCAGGGGGCAGATTGTAATGATTTCATTCCACATCAGTGGCAAGGAATGCGCCAAAATTGCGGAACGATTTATTTTACAGAAGATGCCGGAATTCGACATGGATGCCCCATTTTGTCCGCAATTGCGGAAGGGCACCGTTGCCATCCTGCCGTAACTTAATTTCCGGTGAATGCTGGTTTCGTCCAAAGCAACGGGCGGGAAAACATCAATTTGTTCCATTGCCTGAACACCCGCAGAGCGGATTTCTGCCAGACTGAGTTGAAGATGGCCGGAGGCGGCCCCCGCCTTTCGTGTAGTTAATACACCCAAGGGGAGCAGTGGTTTGGTAGAAAATAGGCGGTTGGAACAGAATTGAAGTGTGTATGAAAAAGTTGAATGTAGTGGGCAGGCAGATCGGAAAACTGCGGTATCAGCGGGGCATGACCCAGGAGGATTTGGCCATCGAATTGCACAGCGCCGGTTGGAAAACGGCCACGCGCAGTTGCGTCTCGAAGATCGAAAGCGGATTGATCAAAGTCCCCGATTACATGCTGTATTGTTTCGCGCCCATCTTTCAAGTTCAGCCCGGCGAATTGCTCCCCAAGATTGATTCCACCGGGGAGATTCACGAGATAATTCTTGGATACATCCGACTCCGAAAACACGGCCTCATTCTGCTAGGTGACGAAGCATTTTGACCCAGGGGCCAATCGACCTTATTAGCACGACGCCTGAACCCGCATCGCCATCCGCCACGACCAAACGGCTCGCTTATTCCATGAGGAAGCCGCCGCCATGCTAGGGGTTCATTATTTCAGCGTTCACCGCCTCATCCAGCGCGGCAAACTCCTCGTGCCGCGCTCCGAACTGCTGAAACTGTTGAACGCCGAATGAACTGCTCGTTTCTTGAATCGCGCCAGATCCTTTGCAAGCAATTCATTGCTCGTGTGGCTTTCTCGGCGCAAGATTACACTGATGCAATTTCAGGACTCAGAGCTACGGCAATTCATGGATTGTCTGAGCAAGGTCCCCGTTGGCGGTGTGTCGGCAGAGTGCAGACCTGTTTTTGAACTGTTGGACGCATTGGGATGGTTTCGTCTCACTGATGGCGAGGCTTGGCCACCCTCACGTCCGTGGAAGCCGCAAACGCCGCGCGTCAAAGAAATTGTCGAACATTTGGCATCGGCTGAATTGCGACCGGCGTTGCGGGCTTGGTATTGTCGTCTTGACCACGTCGGTCCTGAACATCTTTCAGACCAAATGCGGGAAGCTCTTGGCAAATTAGTCGGGGAAAAACTATGAGACGTCTATGACTTTTTCGTTCGGTCAATCAGACAATGAACGGATCGAAATTGATGTGCTCCGCTACGAACGCAACCCCATTGGCGATTATCACGACGACAATTGGCTGGTTACCGAGACTCGGGCCTGTGTCGGGGGTTTTCGCTGTAAGGTAGGCGCCTCGGTTCTGACCGACGAATTGGTCCGGTTTTTGCCACAACTCCGCTCGCTTTTCGAGACACTGCGCGGCTCTGCCGAATTTCTCACGCTAGAGGGCCAGTTGCGCTTGCACTTGGTCGGCGATGGAAAGGGAAACATCGAAATGCGCGGTGAACTTGCAGACCGGCCGGGCGACGGAAATCGACTTCATTTCAACCTACAGTTCGATCAATCGCAGTTGGGTGAGTCAATAAGCGAACTTGAAAAAGTCATTTCTGAATTTCCAGTTCGTTCGGTCTAACGTCAAGACCAATTACTTCCCTTGCCTCTAAGATTTCGGATAAGAAGTTGTCACCCGACTTGTCACCCGAGTGAAAAATTTCAGACTTTATGAGTGTGCATGAGCGCACACAGACTTAACGCCCAAAACATTGCATTAAAGCCACTTGCAATGAAAGCAACCGCTTGGAAAAGATGGCGAAAAGTAGCTAAAATCGACCGAAATTGCTCCCAAACCAAGCGCTCTAGCCAAGCTGAGCTACGCTCCGAGCAGGGGCCCTATCATCGCACAGAATCGCGGCGTGGCAAGAGGTGACCGCACAAAAATGCAGTGGAACCGGGCTTCGCCGCCTCCGAGGCGATCCCCCCTTTTTTCGCGTCATTTCGCCTGTTTCGCGTGCAGATTAAATCAG
>Ga0265338_10003084_pt1 | contig 23904 bp, 19 predicted proteins | sample 42126metaG_FD_193579 | JGI IMG/M metagenome (GOLD analysis project Ga0265338, IMG submission 193579) | Rhizosphere microbial communities from Carex aquatilis grown in University of Washington, Seatle, WA, United States - 4-21-26 metaG | ecosystem: Host-associated > Plants > Roots > Rhizosphere... | reverse complement strand
CAATCCATTCTGATCGTCGCACGTAAAATGCTGCGCCTGACCTGGTCGATCATGACGAATCTTAGCGAATTTGATCCGAAAAGACTCGTACACCTTGACATCAAACCATAGATTCTTTGCGAGAAACGATCCGGGGCGTGAAATCAGAAGTAAACCATCAAATCACAATCCCAACCTGAAAGTGGGCTTTGCGTTCTTGGCGTCTTTGCGAGAAACATTCCGAAACGACCGAATGGCGACCATCCCCAAACCAAAACCGGGGCTTTGCGTCTCTGCGAGAAACAATCCGGAACGATCAAAACCGCTCAAGCATTCAAGGCACGCTCAAATCCAAGTGCCCTGCCAACTCCCCGTAAGGCAGTTTCATAGCCCCAACCCCAGACCTCGAACACAAAGCCGCCGCAACCCCCGCCGCCTCGCCCATCGAGCGGCAAACCGACTGAATCCGTACTGCGCTTTGCGCCACGAAGGTGGCGCTTAGGCAGCGGCCGGCCACCCAGAAGTTGTCGAAGCCTTTCACCACGAGGCTCCGGTAGGGAACGTCGTGGTATTCGCCCGGGGGGAACGCCCGGTAGTCGGTGCCTTCCTTTAGGTGGATGTCGATCGGATACCGGTTGTGGGCGATCGCGTCGGGGAACTTGCGGCACGCCATGTGGTCCTCTTCGGTCAGCACGTACTCGCCAACCACGCGCCGCGATTCGCGGATCCCCATGAGCGGGGCGATCACGCTGACGTACGCCTGCTGAAATCCGTCGAAGTATCGCTTCATGAACTCCGCGATCCGGTAAATCTTGGCGCGACCAACTTGGTAGGCGCGGCTGAGTTCGAACGGGTCCAGAGGGTCAAGCCCCGCGATGCGGGGACAGTTAAAAGCAAACTCCCCCGGCCTGCCGTTCACGCTGAACAGTTGGAAATAGCCGAGGTCGTCTTCCTCCAGCACCCCCGCCTCCACCGCGCGGCAAACCAAATCCTTCATCGGCCCTGATTTCGCCTCGTGGTAGCCAAGCTCCATGTAGCTCTTGTCGTTCATCCGAAGGTAGGGAAGCAGCGACCCGCGCGCGCGCTCCATGTCGATGCCGCCCATCGTGAAGCGCAAGGTCATGGGCTGGTGCGTCCCACCCTCGTCGCCCCCCATAAGCTCCGCCCCCGCGTACAGCGCAAGCTCCGCGTCTCCCGTGGAGTCGATAAACGTCTTGCCCGATATCCACTGCCGGCCGGCACGCGTTGCCACTTCGACCGCCTCCAACTTCCCCGACGAAGTCCGCGCTCCCACGAGAGTCGCGTTGAACAGGCACGTAGCCCCCGCCTGCAAAGTCAACTGGTCAAGGATCAAGGCCAACGCGGCAGGGTCGTACCAATCGTCGCCGTGCTCCAGTTCGCCCGGCGGCTCCAGCTTGGAAAGCTCGCCCATGATTTCCATGCTCAGCCCGCGCGAAAGCTTGAAAGGCCCGATGTAGTTGGGCATCATCGGCGTCACCCAGGCGTTGGTCTGCGTCCCGCCAAGGGAGCCAAACTGCTCGATAACCAGCGTCTTTACGCCCTGCCTTCCGGCGGCGATACCCGCCGCCGCCCCCGCCGTGCCCCCGCCGCAGACAACGACGTCCCAGTCAGTCGGCAATCTGGGTCACCTTGTTGATTCCGGGCACGAGGATTCGCAGCTTTTCCTCAATCCCCAACTTAACCGTCAAAGTCGAAAGCGGGCAACCCTTACAAGTCCCTCTTAACCGGATCGTGACCTCGCCCCCCTCCGAAACCCCAAGCAGATCGATGTGCCCGCCGTGGGAGCGGGCGTAAGCCTGAACCTCCACCATGGCGTCCTTCACCGCCGGAAACAGCGGCCCCATCTCATAAACCACGGGCTCTTTCTTCTTAAAGAAGTTGCGAATGATGGCCATGTCTCCCTTCTAATACGTGATATTGTCACAAAAGGAAGTGCCGCTAGCGGTTTGCCAACCACCGAAGCACGGGGTCGAGCCCGTCCGTCACGTTGCTCTTAAGAAGTTCGCATCCTTCTTCGAGGTCGCCCTTACCCAACGCGTCAAGAATCTCGCGATGCCGCTGAACCGAAGAGCTTAGAATCTGCCGCGGTCCCATCACTGCCAGTTCATAGCGGTGCGTCCTTCGGGTGACATGTTCGATCATCTCGATCAGCGTGCGGTTGGGGCACCGGCAGATGAGCTTCGAGTGCCACTCGTCATCGAGTTGAATGGCCGCCCAAGAGTCTTTAGCTTCGGCCAACCGGCCATTGATAGCCCTCAGTTCATCCAGGTCTGCCCCAGATGGCAAACCGGCCAGCCGCAGCGCGGGCGGTTCCAGAATGGGTCGCAAGGCGTAGATTTCCGTCGCTTCTTCCGCCGAGAGCGGCCGCACAAAAAATCCGCGCCTCGGAAAATGGTCGATCGCCCTTTCCGCTACAAGCATGGCTAGGGCCTCACGCAGAGGAGTCCGGCTGACCCCCAGCCGCGAAACGAGTTGAGCTTCGTTAACCGAGGCGCCCCCAACAAGTTCCCCGCGGAAAATCATCTCACGCAGCGCGGCAGCCACCTCCTCGCTGATATTCGGCCTGTCGATCACTGGGGCGTTCACGCCTATTTACCCTCCGCGTCGATCATGGGGAGCACATACTTCGGCACCCAATCGCGCTGGATCGAGTACATAACCTTGTCGCTATAATTGCCCGCCAGACACTCGAACACCAGAGACAACTTTGGAATCACCATAAGCACCTGACCGCCGTTTCCACCCGCGAAGTACGCTTCGAGTATCTGCCCGTGGAACGGATACTTGACGATCCACCAGAGATAGCCATACTCCAGGCCCTCGAGCGGATAGTGGATCCTCGTCGAATCCTCCACAAAGCTTTTGCTGAGTAATCGGCGTCCCCTCCAGGTTCCACCGTTAAGCATCATCTGGCCGAATTTCATAAAATCGCGAGCCTTGAGATGGATGCCGCCACCCATATAGGGCTGCTTACCCGGATTGATGGGAATATAGTAGTCCTCGATCCCCAATGGCCTCGCCAGCTTGTCGCGAAACAACTCGGGAATCCAACTCTTGGTTTCCGCCGCAATCATGCCGCCGAGCAAATTGGGCAACGCGCTCCCATATACCGCTTTGGCCCCCGGGTCAAAGGCCATCGGAACGTTGAGGGCGTAATGATAGAAGTCCAAATCCTTGTTTTGGGACTGCATGACGTCCTCATTTCCGGGGGAGGCGTCGTTGCTGTCGTCGCAGTCCAAGCCCGCGCTCATGGTCAGTAGGTTCTCCACCGTGATTTGTGCCTTTCGCGGGTCGCTGGTGTCGATACCCGCCGGGTGGAGAACGTCGAGAACGCGCGTCTTCAGGTTGAACGACTTGTTTTCATCCATTGCGACCCCCGCGAGGATCGATGTAAGGCTCTTTGCCGCCGACCGAAGATCGTGTGGTTTGTCCGCCGAGAACCCATGGAAATACTCCTCGAAGACCAGCTTCCCATACCTTGCGATGAGAGCCGCATGAACGTTGAGGGCGTGAACGGACTCGTCAGGCATGTCGACTAGCATCTGCCCAAACTTATCGACGCCACCCGCCGATATCCCCACACCCTGAACAGGTCCGACATCCCAGCCGTCCGCCCGGTTCTTTGGAGGTTCGTAGCGATAGGTCCGCTGACCTTTCGGTCTGGGATAGAACTCGGAAACGTCGTTTTGGTCGACCCTCGTAAAGTCCATCGAAACTCCGCGAGCGGAAAAGTAAAGCGACAGAATGGTGTTGTCGGCGTCGTAGCTCCCCCGCGCCAACTCCGCAACATCCTTCGAGCCCCGATATCGACCCATAAGGCGTACGCCATTGGAATCGGAAACGAGTTCGTCCGCTTGCAAGAAGACCCCGAGGTTTCTGTCTGGGTTCCGGATGAAGGTCGCCAGCTTGCCATCCTGGCCTTTCTTGACCACTAGGAACATGTTGATCTCGTCGTCGAGAGGGTGAATCTCGCCAACCCAGAGGCCGGCTGCTTTTCTCGCTAAGGTGACTGGCGAAGCAAACGGGTAACCGGTCATCGTGCCGTTCGGCTGCACCCAATGCCCTTCGATGTCTCCGTTGGGCAGGACCGCGCCTCTAAAGCGCCCCAGCCCACCAGCGATAACTGCCTCTAACGCCGATCCCTTCTTTTCGCAGAGAGCGGAATAGCCCCCGATCTCGACTTCGTACTTCCCATCGAAATCCCAAATTTGAATCCGCCCTCGAAGCCAGGGCCCTAAGTTGGAACTTGCCTCCCAAACGCCTTCGAGGGGGTCGACTTTGGTTGGGGCCTGTTTACCAAGTGCCAGAAGAGATCCAAGGAACAGCAGGGTAGAGATGACAAATCGAAATAGCATATTGTATTTAGTATACAATATATGTCCATGGCTCGTGTATCGGGAGTTCGGATCATGTTTCATTAAAAAACCAACCTATCTTATCGCCGCTTCTGTCTCTGCGTCGAACAGATGCAACTCGTCGATCTTCACCGCGAAATCGATGGTTTGGCCCTCTTTGATCTGGGTCGAGGTATCGATCGTGGCCGTGATGCTCGAATCTCCCGCCGTCAAGTAGGCAACGTACTCGTGTCCGAGAGTCTCCAGCACGTCTACCCTCGCCTGAAAGACGTTATCCGGAGTCTTTTTAACCACGCCCGCGTCGGCGTCGGAGATCGCCTCTGGACGAATCCCCAGGGTCACCTTTTTGCCCACCATGTCTGACGCCGGATGGGAATCGGGCAACGGGAAATGCAGAGCCCCCGCGTCCACCGCCAACTTCCCGTTCCGCACAATCTTCGCGTCGAGGAAGTTCATCGGCGGAGAGCCGATAAAACCCGCCACAAACTTGTTCGCAGGCTTCGAATACACCAGTTCCGGCCTATCGCACTGTTGGAGTAGGCCGTCCTTCATCACCGCGATTCGCTGGCCCATCGTCATCGCCTCCACCTGGTCGTGGGTCACATAGATCGTCGTGATTTCAAGCTGCCGGTGTAGCCGGATCAACTCGGCCCGCGTCTGGATCCGCAGCTTGGCGTCCAGGTTCGAAAGGGGCTCGTCCATCAAAAACACCTTTGGCTCGCGAACGATCGCGCGGCCTAAAGCCACCCGCTGCCGCTGGCCTCCGGAAAGTTCTCTGGGTCGCCGCCCGAGCAAGTGCTCGATGTCCAACTTTTTAGCCGTCTGCCGCACCCGCGCGTCGATGTCCGCGCGAATCGCCTTCGCTTGGTTCAGGTGTGAAACTTGCCAGAAGAACCCTTTCAATTCGCGACACCTTGGTCCAAAGGCGATGTTCTCATACACTGTCATATGCGGGTAGAGAGCGTAGTTCTGAAAAACCATCGCGATGTCGCGGTCGGGCGGTGCGACTTCGTTGACGACCTTTTCGCCGATCAGAATGTCTCCGCTGGTGACTTCTTCGAGACCAGCGACCATGCGAAGCGCGGTCGTCTTTCCGCATCCGGAGGGGCCAACGAGGACCATGAACTCCTTATCCTGGATTTCCAGGCTCAGGTCGTCGACCGCTTTGACGTCCTTGCCAAAGACCTTATTTACTTTCCGGAAGGTGACGCCAGCCAAACTACTCCACCCGCCGAGCGCGAGTTGTATCCATTATAGCGGTCGCACGCATCATAATAGAACGCGATGCCAGAAGACATCCGGCGCATAGTCGCCACAGACTGCGGTTCCACAACAACCAAGGCCATCCTCATTGAACTGAACGACGAAGGGAATTACCGCCTCGTCGCGCGCGGTGAGGCGCCCACTACGGTCGAACGGCCCTTTGAGGACGTCACCATCGGCGTTCTGAACTCCATCACGGAGCTTGAAGAGATCACCGAAACGACCGTCCCCGAGAAGTTTCCCAAGGGCAGGCGCAAGCTTATCAAGGACAACAAGGTCTGGCGGCTCTATAAAGAAGGCAAGAAGACCGACGAGCGCAAGGACCCGCTGGAAGCTTCCGAACTTTACGTTTCCACCAGTTCCGCCGGCGGCGGATTGCAGATGATGGTAGCTGGTGTGGTCCAGCAGATGTCGGCCGAGTCGGCCGAGCGCGCCGCCCTTGGCGCCGGCGCCATTCTCATGGATACGCTGGCCGTCAACGACGGACGCAAGGAGTACCAGAAGGTGGAGCGTCTGCGCCAGTTGCGGCCCGACATCATCCTTATGTCCGGCGGCACCGACGGCGGCACCAAAAGCCACCTCATCGAAATGGCCGAAGTCGTGCGCCGAGCCGACCCCAAGCCCCGCTTTGGCGACATGAAGCTTCCCATCATCTACGCAGGAAACGTCGACGCGAGGGAAGACGTCAAGGCCGTTCTCGGCGACGGCATCTCGGTGAAGATCGTGGACAATCTTCGCCCAACCCTCGACCGGGAGAACCTCGACCCCGCGCGCGACGAGATTCACGAAATGTTCCTAGAGCACGTCATGCAGCAGGCCCCCGGCTACAACAAGCTTCTAGAGTGGACGAGCGAAGAGGTCATGGCCACTCCGAACGCGGTGGGCAAGCTCATGAAGACCTACGCGGACCAAGAGAGCTTGAACCTTCTCGGGGTCGACATCGGTGGCGCCACCACCGACGTGTTCAGTGTTTTTAGCGGAATCTATAACAGAACGGTTTCGGCAAACCTAGGTTTGAGCTACTCGATCTGCAACGTGCTCAAGGAGACGGGGGTAGAGAACATCGCCCGCTGGCTCCCGTTCGAAGCGGACCCCGCCGACATCCGCAACCGGTTGCGGAACAAGATGATCCGTCCAACTACGATCCCACAAACTTATGAAGATCTGCTTATCGAGCACGGCGTGGCCCGCGAAGCCTTGCGGCTCGCCTTCCTCCACCACAAGACCCTGGCAAGGGGTCTAACGGGCAGCGCCCAGCAGCGAGACGTCGGACAGATCTTCGAGCAGAAAGCGTCAGGCGACACGCTCGTCAAGATGATGGACCTCGACATGATCATCGGTAGCGGAGGAGTGCTAAGCCACGCCCCGCAACGCGCCCAATCGGCTCTCATGATGATGGACGCCTATCTACCGGAAGGCATCACCATGCTCACCGTCGACTCGATCTTCATGATGCCCCACCTGGGCGTTCTCAGCGAGCACCACTATGAGGCGGCGAAACAGGTTTTCGAGTTCGACTGCATCGTAAAGTGCGGCCACTGCATCGCCCCCGTCGGCGTCGCCAAAGAAGGCGAACCCTGCGTCACCGTGCGCGGCGGGAGCGTCAACGAGTCAGTGCCGTTCGGGAACATTAAAGTCATCCCACTGGGGCGAGGCGAGTTCCTGGATTTGACGATAGAGCCTGCCAAGAACTTCGACGTAGGCGCGGGTAAAGGCAAATCGGTGAGCCAGAAGCTCGAAGGCGGCACGGTGGGCATCATCATAGACGCCCGGGGCCGGCCGTTCGGTATCGAGTTCGGCGCCGCCAACCGGGTTGCGAAGTTGCGTGAATACTTGACCGCGATGGGCTTGCCGCTCCCGAAATAGGCCGAGACGGTCAGAAGTTGGATTGAGGGGCGACGTCCTCTAAAGGCCCCGAGCATTCTGTGTCATCTGTGCGAAAACGTCTAACCTTGGCACAAGGCGACCAACCCACAAGGGCGGAGTTCTGTGCTTTTCAGTGGTTAGAGTCCGGAATCAAACCACCGAAGCCACAGAAACCACCGATTGGGCTTCCGGGACCAGAAGGTGGCCAGTGGAATGCATTTTTCCCGTCGCCCAGACCTTCGGTGTCCTCGGTGAACTCGGTGGTTTGAATTCCGGAAATTGAAGCACCGATGACACAGAAACCACAGGAGAGGCTGGTGTGTGGTGATGCCCACCACCCCTATTCCCATGATTACGGATACAAGCCCAAACTCGTACAACCTAATGTGGCAACAAAGCCCCACCTAAAACCAAAGAAGAAGCACCCAGGCGACCCCCTCGTCTTCGATTACCGCGCCCTACCCTACGCCAAGTACGCCGGCATCCAAATAGTGTTCTTCCTACTCGTAGTCCCCGCCGTCCTCGTCTACTATCGCTTTTACAGCAAGTGGAGAGGACCCATGGGATTCTTCCACCATATCGAGGCCTGGGGTCCAGTGGTGGGTTTTCTCGCGTTCTTCTTGCTGCTCACCCTCTACGCTCCAATCCGCGACCTCCTAACAATCCGCAACGAGCGTATCGAAATCCACGGCGACCGCCTCCACTTCTACACCATGTGGAACCGCAAGAAGGTCGACGCAAAACTAAGCGAGATAAAGCTGCTCAGGGCGGGCATCGCGCTGACCTCCAAGGTCAGGCGCTACGTGTTCACCGCCGGCAAGGCCAGCTTCTTCTTCTCTGCGGACATTGGGGATGCGAAGAGGTTGCTGAAGCTGTTGAACGTGAACGAGTAAGTTGCCCCCAGCCGCCCAGCTCAAAAAACTGGTACAATTTCGTCCACATGCGACTGGCCGAGTGGGCTCGCCGACTTGCCTATTTTCCCCCTGCGCAGACGGTTCTTAATTCCCTGGAAACAACCTCGGAATGGCAGTCTGTTTGTGCGGAGGCGCGCCCGGTGCTGCTTGCCGCCGCCTACCGGAAGAAGCCCCGCAAGGTCATGGTGCTCACTTCCAGCTACGATCGATGCCTTGCCTGGCAGGCAAAGCTGACCCTCTGCGGCGTGCCGGAGCACGCCATCCACCAACTTTCCAGCGGCACTTCCGCCCTTTTTGAAGACGCCGCGCCCGAGCATATCGCGCTCTCCGACAGAATCGGCGCGCTCAAAGCCCTCGTCCAGGACCGAAACTGCATCGTCATCGCCGCCGCCTCCGCCGCCCTCGAGCGCACGCTCCCCCGCGATATCCTGCAGGACGCGTTTATCGACCTCAAGCCGGGAACGACCACCGACCCCGAAAAGCTGGTTCAGCAGCTTGTGAACCTTGGTTACGAGCCGCAGGAGCCGGTGCGCATTCCCGGCCAGTTCAGCCGCCGCGGTGGAATCGTGGATATCTACGCCAGCGGCCGCGACTTACCCGTCCGCATCGAGCTCTTTGGCGACGAGATCGAGAGCATGCGGGAGTTCGACCCCAACACCCAGCGCTCGGTGGATTCGGTGGATTCCCTCAACCTCGCACCCTCCCGCGAAACGCTCTACACCGGGGGTGAAACGGGCTACAAGGAGTTCCTGCTCGACATCCTCGAGCGGGAAGCGGTTCAGCTTACCGAGGAGGAGTCGGAGCGGCTCACCGAACTCGTCGGCGCAGACGCCGACGCCCTCGGCCAAAAGGTCTACTTCGACCGCCTCGACCTTTACCGGCCCCTGCTTCATCCCGATTCCGGTTGCGCTATCGACCTTCTCGAAGAAGACGACCTTCTCATCCTTGACGAGCCACTCGAACTGGACGCCATCGTTTCCAGAGCGGAAGAAGAGCTAGCCCAATCCCTCACCGCGAGAGCCAACCGCGGCGAGATCCTCCACAGTACCGCGAACGACTTCATGCTGCCGCCCGAGCATCTTGCCAACCACCCAAAGACGGTGACCATGAGCGCGATGAACGCGCTGCCCGAGTGGATACGGCCGCCGAACAAGGTCGACGTCGGCGCCGCCTCCCTCGAGCCGTACCGCGGCCGCAGCGACGCCTTCACTCACACGCTCGGCAACTGGCTCAAGTCGGAGTTCGCCGTGGTCTTCGCCACCGACCAACCCACGCGCGCCAAGTCCGTGCTTTCCCAAGCTGAGATTTTCGCGAGCGACGAGCTTTCCTTTGGCGACGATAAAGACTCGGTCGCGCCGATCCCCGGCGCGTTCATGGTGACCGGCAACCTCGCCGGCGGCTTCGTCATGGCCGAATTGAAGCTCGCCTTCGTCACCGACGCCGAACTCTTCGGCGTGGCGCGGCTCCGCCTTCCCCAGAAGCGGTTCCTCGAAGGCGCACCCATCGCTACCGTGCTGGACCTCAAACCGGGCGATTTCGTGGTCCACATCCATTTCGGAATCGGAGTGTTCCGGGGCCTGGCGACGCGCGAAATCGAAGGGGTCAAGAAAGAGTTTCTGTTCATCGAGTACGCCCCGCCCGACAAGCTGTTCGTTCCGACCGACCAGCTCGACCGCATTCAGAAGTATCTGAACCCGGGCGACAACGAGCCCAAGCTCAACCGGCTTACCGGCGGCGAGTGGCAACGAACAATCGGAAAGGCGCGCGAGGACGCTCGCGCCTTCGCTGGCGATCTGGTGAAACTGTACGCACAGCGGAGGACTGTGCAGAGGCGCCCTTTTGGCCCGGACAGCCCGTGGCAGACCGAGATGGAGGCGACGTTTCCGTGGATCGAGACCCCGAGCCAACTCCTGGCGATCAAGGAAGCTAAGCAAGACCTTTCACTTGGCTATCCGATGGACCGCCTCGTTTGCGGCGACGTCGGCTTCGGAAAAACCGAAGTGGCGATTCGGGCCGCCTTCAAAGTGGCGCAGGCCGGGCGCCAGGTCGCCGTGCTCTGCCCGACCACCATTCTCTCGGAGCAGCACTACCGAAACTTCGCCGAGCGCCTGGCCTCGTTTCCGATCCGGCTCGCCCTCCTAAACCGTTTCAAAACGGCCGCCGAAAAAAGGGAGACCCTCGACCAGGTCCAGGCGGGAAACGTGGAAATCGTCATCGGCACCCACGCTCTGCTCGCCAAAGAAGTCCACTTCAAGGAGCTAGGGCTCGTGGTGGTGGACGAGGAGCAGAAGTTCGGCGTGAAGCAGAAGGAGATGCTCAAGCAGCTTCGAACGAACGTGGACGTGCTGACCCTTTCGGCCACCCCGATTCCCCGCACGCTGAGCATGGCCCTCATGGACATACGCCAGATGTCCCTCATCAACGACCCGCCGCCCGGCCGGCTGCCTATCCGAACCTTCCTGCGCCCATACAGCCAAGAGGTTGTGCGCGAGGCCATCCTTCGTGAGCTGGCGCGCGGCGGGCAGATCTTTTACGTCTACAACCGGGTCGAGGGCATCGCCCACATCGCCGAGAAACTCCGCCGGCTGGTGCCGACCGCCAAGATCGGCGTTGGCCACGGCCAGATGACGGAGCACGAACTGGAACCGGTAATGGTGGGCTTTATCAATGGGGAGATCGATATCCTCCTCTCGACCACCATCATCGAGAACGGCATCGACATCTCGAACGCCAACACCCTCATCGTGGAAGACGCCGACCGCCTCGGTCTCGCCCAGCTTTATCAGCTTCGGGGACGGGTTGGCCGTTCGGACCGCCAAGCCTACGCCTACCTCCTTTACCAAAGCGGCAAAGAGCTGACCCAGAACGCCCTAGCGCGCCTACAGGCTCTGCAGGAGTTCAGCACCCTAGGCTCGGGCTACAGTCTTGCGTTCCGGGACCTGCAAATCCGCGGCGCGGGCGAGCTTCTAGGCGCGAAGCAGCATGGCGCCATGGCCGCGGTGGGTTATGAACTCTTCACTCAGCTCATTAACGAACAGGTTCAGCTCCTCAAGAACTCGGTGGACGGGAAGGCGCCCCAGGGCGAGAACGAGCCGAAAGACCCGCTAGAGTCACTAGCGCCCTTGCCAACTCTGGAACTGCCGGTAGTGGCCCTCATTCCAGAGAGCTACATCCGCGACCAAGCCCAGCGCCTCTACTACTACCAGCGCATGATGTCCTCAAGGGACGAGAAGTCGTTGGGCGAAGCGCAATCGGAAATCGAAGACCGCTACGGCCACCCGCCGCTTCCGGTGCGGACCGCGTTCGAAGTCATGTCCTGCCGCATGCGTATGCGGCAAATTGGAATCGACAAAATCGACGGCAAAGGCGGCCGCCTCGCCGTGAACTTCACCGATAAAAGCACCATCCCTCCAAGGGTCTTCAGCATTCTATCAAGGCGCAACCGGGACTGCTATATCACGAAAGAGCAACTAATCTGGCCGTTCAGTGGCGACTCGCTGGATTCCACGAAACGGATGCTGAAGATGTTCGAGGCGGCGTTCGAGGAGCTTGCCGCCGATAGGGCTTCTTTGGGGGTTTAGAGTTGGGATTCCGGATTTTAACCACCGAAGCCACAGAAACCACCGAAGTTGATTATCAAACCAACCCCAACAACTCTACAATCCGAGCCAAGTCCTCCTCGGAATAGAAATCCAAAATAAGGCGCCCCGCGCTAGCCTTCGTCTTCTCCAACTTGGCCGGCGTCCCCAGCCGAATAGAAAGCCGCTCCTGAAGCTCCAACCAATTGGGATCCAAACTCGACCCCCGCTTAGCCCCAGAAGCCCTAACCCCAGTGGCAATCCGCTCCACCTGTTTCACCGTCAGCCCGTGAGCGACGATCTGGTCAAACGCCGCAAGCTGCGCCGCCTCGTTCGTCAAGCCGAGCAAAGCCCTCGCGTGCCCCTCGGTGATCGCCCCGTTCTCAACCCCCTCCAAAATTCTGGTCGGTAGCCTCAAGAGCCGTACCGTATTAGCCACCGAGACTCTCGATTTTCCAACCTTGTCCGCCACCGCCTCCTGCGTCAACCCAAACTCGTCGATGAGCCGCCGGTAGGCGCGGGCCGATTCCACCGGTGAGATATCCTCGCGCTGAATGTTCTCGATCAGCGCAATCTCCAGCATCGTCTGCTCCCCCGCCGCGCGAACCACCACCGGAACCTTCTCCAGCCCCGCAAGCTTCGCCGCCCGAAGCCGCCGCTCGCCCGCGATGAGCTCGTACCGCCCGCCCGCTAGCGGCCGCACCACCAAGGGCTGCAGAATCCCCACTTCGCCCATCGACGCCGCCAGCTCCTGCAATGGCTGGTCCTTGAAGTGGGTTCGAGGCTGTCGGCGGTTGGGCTCGATCTTGTCGACCGGGACCTCCAGAATCGACGAAACGGCCCCTTTTCCGTGTATCTGTGAAAGCTCTTCACCTAGGACGCGCACGATTCATTATGAATGTGGCTCGGCGGTAACCTATGTTAGAATGAAGGTGAGAGATGTCCTGAAAACCTTGAAGGACGACGGATGGACTGAAATCCGAATGAGTGGCAGCCATAGGATTTTGGCTCACGAATCTAAGCCTGGAATTGTCGTGGTTCCAGGAAGACCGGGGCAAGATATCCCTCCGGGAACGCTAGCCGCCATCTGGAAACAGGCTCGGATCAAGAGATGATTGAATACGCTGTGATCTACGAAAAAGGGGACACGACTTGGGGCGCGATCGTTCCCGATCTTCCGGGTTGCGTCAGTATCGGCGATTCTTTAGAGGAAGTTCAAGAGAACATCAAGGAAGCGATCCAGCTTTACCGCGAGACGCTAATTGAGCGCGGTGAAGACGTGCCAGAGCCGCGGCACAAGGTTGGCAGCGTGATCGTTGCAGCTTAGCAACGTAGCCGATCGGCGGATCGTATCAGAGTTACGAGGGAAACTCGCGCCTGCATACGCCCATCATTTTGTTCGTTCCATTTTCTGTGATCTTCGGATTTCTCGGTTTGCTGTTGCTCCAGAACGGCGTAATGTCGATCCGTATGCGCAATAGAATCGCGCAGGAATTCGACCGAAGCCCCGGACAAAGGCGTCGCCGGACGATCGCCGCATTGGTTGCACTGGGCGCGGGCGCTTCGATGATCCTCGCGGCCGCCTTGGTGTGGCGCTATTGGCCGATTGCGCTGGTTCTCGGCATTTGGCCGGTCGTCCTATTCGCTCTGCTCTATGCCGCTGGTGGCGTGAAGATCATATCGACCCTATCAAGCGGAGACGGCCAACCGAACTCGTAGGCTGACTCTATGGAGTGCGGCGATTCCTTCGCCGCTTGAAAACCAGCGCGGAGCGCGTTCTACCAGAAGCTATATTCGTACTCGCCACGCACGCCCCAGTTGATCTTGTTCATTACCGCCTCGTTCGTGTACACGTAGCTAACGTTGCCCACGAATAAGTTAAACAACTGATTAGGGCCAGGCTGCTGGAAGTATTTGAGGTAGAACCGCTGCGCATACTGCGAGGAAAGGCCGCCGCCACCGCCCCGCTCCATGCCATACCACAGGGTGAGCGGAGAGCCCGTGTTGCGGAACAGTTCCATATCGAGCCCCGCCGTTCGGAAAAACGCCTGGTCGGAGTCGTTGATCCGGTCTTCGTAGGTCGCTCCGATCGACGTACTCTTGCTGGTCCGGTAGTCGAGCTTGTATTGGTTCACCCGCCACGGGCTGGTCAGCGACCCCATCACCACGTCCGGCCGGAACTCGACCTCAGGGTTGGTCAGCATGTGGTTGGTGATCACGAGGTTTTTGACTGGTCGCAACGTCACGCTGTAGTCGCGTATCAAAACCGACCCAGTTTCCGCGCTGTCGCGCTCCTTCACCCGGAAGCTCGCCTCGATCCATTTCTTCGGGTTCGAATCGGTCTGGAAGCTCGCGAATCGGTCGGTCGCCAGCACGTTGTTCAGGTCCAACTGGCTCTTGTACTCGACCATGAAGCTGTTCGCCCCGATTTTGCCGCTCAGGTTCATCAGATCGTTCTTCTGCGAGAACGCCGAGTAGTCGCTGAAGGTGGACATGTTCACGTTGAACTTCAGGTTGGTAAAGAACCCGAGTTTGAACGGCGCGGTGTTATGCAGCGCGTAGTTTGAAGCCACCTGGTTATGCAGGTTGTCCCAAGAGCTCACCCCGTAGTGGACCGAGTCGAGATGAAGCGGCCCCGCATCGCCCGGGGTGACGCCGATCGTGGTCATGTTGTCGTTTGCGGTGGTGAGTTCGTTAAGGTCGCGGGCGAACCCGTAGCTGAACCGCATGCCCTTGAAGAGGTCGAGCCAGAAGCCGTAGTTGTTGGTCTCGTCCGCGCTCGCCCCAGTCTTCGACACGTTGGTTTCCGTATAGCTGAGCCCAAAGTGCGGCGTCAACGCCCGGCTGATCGTGTTGGCGCTCATGTCCTCGCGGGTGCCGTCGCCGAAGCGCATCATGCTGTCCTGCGTCTGAATCTGGGTCTTCTTATCGAGGTTTGCCGTGTAAGTCACTGAGTCCTCGCTGGAATCGCCCTGCGGAACGGTGGCGTATTGAGGCGGTGGCGCTTGCTGCCCGACGACGGGCGGCGGCCCATCCGAGTTCGGGTCGTCGATCCCCACTTCCTCATGAGCGTACTGGAACTTGCCGTCCTTGCCAAAATCCTTGCTGAACAGCAGGGTGCTCATGCGGTTGCCGTAGAGGATGTCGAAGGGGTTCGAAGCGCGCGTGTCGAGGTAGCTGTATCCCAGGTGAGTCGTCTTGTTCGGGTCCCAGTTGGCGTTGATCACATGGTCGTAGCCGTCCTGGTCCGTGCTGTCGTCGTGCTGGTTCTCCCAGAGCGCCTGGATGTTCAGCCGGGCTGAAGGTTGCCACCGGCCCTGAATGATCTCGTCGCGAAAGCCGTTGAGCATGGCCAAAGTTCCGGCGTCGGGATCGGTCAGCCCCGTGGAGCCTTGATACATGTTGACCGTGCCAAACCCCGGTGCAACCTGGCGGTTCGAGTAGCTCACGTCGATGCGCTTGTCGGAGTATTCGACCCCGTCCCGGATCGCCGCGCCCTGCTGGGTGTCGGTGTTGTCCATGTTGAAGGCAATCTTGGCGGAAGGCGAGAGCTTCAAACTCCCGGCCGCGTCCGTTCGATCGACCCCGAGGTCCAAGCCCAGCTTCTGCTGCTCGAAATCCATCAGTTCATTGTCCTCAAAGAAGTTCGTGCCGATGTGCGTATGATGCAAGGTGAAGTCGAAGTTCTTGAGGGTCGTGCTGACGGTCTGAATATCTGCCTGATCGGTGGCGCCCTTAAGGGTAACGTCCTCGACGTCCAGGTTCGACGCCTTCCACGGTTGAGCGGTAAACCGGAAGAAGTAGCGGTCGAGGTTGCCGAACATGTACATCGACTTGTTCAGGTCGGATGGCGCGGTCCCCGTCGGCGAATACATCTTGGAGATCGCCTGAACGTCGTCGCCGATCTGCTTGGCGTCGATTTCGGGCTGGAAGGCAAACGAGTTGTCGTTCTTGCGGTCGCCTGCCTGCAAGGTCCATCCTTTACCCCCGGCGGACAGGTCCGCCGCAACGTAGGAGCCCATCGGGCCCGTCAACTGGATGGCGCTTGCCTTAAGAGGTTGCCCGCCTTTGCCGATCGGCTCAGTCTCCATCGAAAACCACTTCTTATCGGTGCCGGCCTGAGCCGCCAACGTTTGTTGCTGGTCGGTTGGCAGACCGCCAAACTGGGTGAACAGCATGCCCACGGACTGGTCGCCAAAATCCAGCTTCAAAGGGCTCGAATCGACCCGGAACTCCTCCTTCGAAATCCTCTGCCTGTCGGAGTCGGTCGTCATCTCCGAAGAGAAGCCCAAGAGACCGTTCTTGATCTTATACTGAGCCGAGACGCTCTGGGAATCCAATCCCAAGCCGCGCATGACCGTGTCTCGGTCCGCCTCGGGAAGGGCGTTGAAGAGCATGAACCCGCTCGTGGATTGCCGCCCGCTATAGCGGAGCGAGAGTGGGCCGTTATCCAACCCCAAGGCGCTGAGCGCCACCGTGCCATGTCCGTCGCTCACGATCCGCAAGCTGTCGTTCAGCTTGTTCGAACCAAGGTCGACTCCCTGCATGGCAAATCCGATTTTCTTCACCCCCGCCTGCGCCTGCAGCCCAACTGCGGTTGCCTCGTCCAAGCCCGGGGTCTTCGAGGCGGAAAAATTGACGCCCGATCCGATATCCTCGTAACCGACAGAAACGATGCCATGGGCGACGTTCGCGCTCAAATCCTCGATAACAAACCGGGAGTCCGGCGCCGCCGCAGCCCCAAGCGTCGGCGAGCCTGGCGTGGCCCCAAATACGAGGGTAGGTCCCGAGCCCCTCAACCCCATGAACTCCCTCAGGGAAGTCATCGAGTTAGCGGGCAAGGATTCGTCGCCGATCTTCGTCATAAGCCGAATGGCGTCGTCGCCTGGGTTTAGCGGCTCGGGTGACGCGGGAATGGGCTGATAGGACACGCGCAGGACCTGGCCCATGGTCACGGTAGCCGTCAATCGAAGCGTCCCCGCCGCGTAGTCGATCAAGTAATCGGTTCCTCGCCGCAGCCCCTCGTGGTCGAGGGACACCATCTCCGATCCATCCACAAGGTTTTGGCGCCGAAGCGCGATGGGCCTGCCGATGCCCGAAACCACGAACTGCTCGAAACAAGTGATGGGAACCGAGGCCTCGGAGGCAAGCGGATGTCCGGGTATGGAGTCGGTGAGCGAGGGCGCCTGCGCGGCAGCCAAGCTCGGCCCCAGCGCAACTGCCCCGAGGAAGGCCACTTTCCTGAACCAGTTTGGCAACATCACCTCCTTGTATTGTAGTTCCGACCGAGGACGATCAAAAGGTTCCCAACGGAAAGACCCAGTCATTTTTTGGCCCCGCGTTCTTGCGGGGGCCTAAGCCCAGCAAAGCAACGCTCCAAACCTCGCATCCATGACAGGTTTCTGAGGACAGTCTAAAAGCGGGGGTGAGATGGACCAAAGATGAATGTGGGATTATGTGGAGAGAGGAAGAACTGCTATTGGTGCTGACTCAAGAAGAGGCATGGGAGCTCTTGTCGCGTTGTTTGAACAGCAGCGACGCGGATAACGATGTGAGCCGAATCGTTCTCAAGAAGCTGGCCCGAGTCCTCCAATGCGCCCAGATGGAATCGAACCAGGCTGCCTGAGCCGCTTCCCATTGGGAATCCTCTCCCATCCCGGACCGCCCGAAGGGCGTAGTCTTTGAGTCTTTGAGTCTTAGAGTCGTTGAGTCTTTGAGTCATTGAGTCATTCAGTCGGTGCGTCTCTGGAGCACTCTTTGTAATTGACGCGATTCCTAGTGGTGGGCTATAGGTCATTTCTTTTGCCACCTCCTGACCTCGCCCGACGGGCCCGATGAAAACGAGGAAGGAAACGTGGGGCAAGTCGCCCAACCGACCCCGGCAGGGTCAAAGAAAATAGCCCGGGGTCGAGCAAATCTGCCGAAGCGAAGCAAAGGCAGGGCAGCGACTACCCTGGGGAAAAGCGCAATAAATATTTCCGGCGCGCTGAAGGTGCGCCACGGGGACCCACCAATTTTTGAACCCGACTAGTTCGAAGCTTTATAAGAGGCACTTCCAGTCCCTGAACCAACCTGAAAAGACGAAAGCCAAGACTGCCCACCCGAAGACGCCATGTCCTGTGCCCTCTGGTGGTTATTTCTGCCTCCTCCGTCTTTGCACCTTTCACGTCACACTTAAAACCCAAAAATGGTATAACCCAAATCAGATTTCTACAGGAGGCGACGAAAACCATGAATACACAAAGAGCCCAATACCACTTCGCGTTTGCCTCCAGGCTCTCACGCTAAGTTCATTAGCCCTCAGGCCCTGAGGACAACCCGCGATACTCGCCCCCGGCGCGCCCTTGCGTCTGCCGACCTCGTTGTCCCGGAACCAACCTATCGGTTCCCCTAAGTGATGTCACCCAGCCAGTAATCACTTCCGACTCAACGACTCAACGACTCAAAGACTCAGCGACTCAACGACTCAACGACTCAATGACTCAATGACTCAATGACTCAATCACTCAAACAGCGTGAACCGAATTGAACGAGCAAGAAAAGAAGAAATTAAACGAGCGTCTCGCCGCCCTCGACACCCGAGAGCGGCACAAACTGTACAAGCGCGCCTCCCTTTTGCGAAAGGCAAGGGCGTCCATGACCAAAACAAGAAACCGGGCCGTCGATGAAGAAGACGAGCCTACTCGCCTCCGTATTCGCCGGGGAGAGAACCTCGATGACTGGGTTCTCAAGATCCTCGACCAGGAAGAACCCACCCGCGAAGTCGAAGGCGCCGAGAAGAAATCCGGCGTCGTAGTCTGGATCGGCAAGAAGAGTTGTCGCGTGCGGATTCCCGGGGCCGAAATCCTCTGCGACGTCTCCGGCGAAATCCAACGCGAGCAGCAGACGCTGCTTGCCGTAGGCGACGAGGTGGTCGTCCACCTCGGTGAAGCCAACGTCGTGCGCCAGGTCCTCCCGCGCCGAACAAGGCTATCGAGACCCGATCCGCAAAACCCGAACATCGAGCGCGTGGTCGTAGCCAACGTGGACGTGGTGGTCATCACCGTATCGGTGAAGACGCCACCCCTCCACCCAAGGCTCATCGACCGCTACCTCGTCGCCATCCAACGCGGCGGCGCAACCCCGGTCATCTGCGTGAACAAACTCGACCTCTTGGACGACCCGGAGGAACGAAGGGCCGAACTGTCGAAATTAGAGCCGTACGCGGCGACCGGAGTGGAGATAACAACCTGCTCGACGGTGAGTCACGAGGGCATGCTAAAGCTGCGCCAAGCGGTGGAAGGGAAGACCTGCGCCTTCGTGGGCCACAGTGGAGTAGGCAAATCGTCCATCCTCAACGCGATCAAACCGGACCTGAATCTGGAAACCAAGGGCGTCTCCGAAGGTTACGGCCGAGGAACCCACACTACAACCGCCTCGAGTCTGTATCACATTGAAGGAGGCACACGCCTAATAGACACCCCAGGCATCCGAAGCTTCGGCCTATGGAAGATGTCGGCCCAGGAACTCTGCTGGTACTTCCCAGAGTTCGAGGCTTACAAGGATGGATGCAAGTTCGGAAACTGCACCCACACCCACGAGCCCGTCTGCGGAGTGAAGCAAGCGGTGGGAGACGGACTACTCTCGCGGCACAGGTACGAGACCTACGGGAGGTTGCTCGGAGCCTAAGGAGAGTGTTAGGTGTTAAGAAACGAACCCAACCCTCAGCCCTTGGCACTCAACATTCAACACTCAACGCTCAAAGCTGAACACTGAACCTTCCGGGACCCCGGAGGGGTCAAAGACGGTAGCCTGCAGTCGCAGACTGCAGGAAGGACGCATCAATACGAATGCACCCCGGAGGGGTGCCAGAAGTTTTCGAGCTGCTTCCCGGCGGAGGCGCCAAATGTTAGGTGTTGAACCCCACGGCCCAACACCTAACACCCAACGACCTACTTAACGTCGATCTTGCCGCCGACTTCCTCGACAGCCTTCCGGATCTTGTCGGCTTCGTCCTTGCTGACGGCCTGCTTGATCGGCTGCGGAGCGCCGTCGACGAGGTCCTTGGCTTCCTTGAGGCCGAGTCCGGTGATCTCGCGGACGACCTTGATGACCTGGAGCTTCTGCTCGCCTGCGCCGGTGAGAATGACGTCGAACTCGGTCTTCTCTTCGGCGACGGGGGCTGCTTCAGCGGCGGGGGCGAAGCCTCCTGCGAAGACGGGGGCTGCGGCGGTGACGCCGAACTTGTCTTCGAGGGCCTTCTTCAGCTCTGACAGCTCGATGGCGGTCATGGCGCTGATCTTTTCTACGGTGGATTCAACTGCGGTTGGCATGGTTCTTTACTCCTGGGGGGCTTCGCCTTCCGTAGCTTCCGCCTCGGGGGCGGGTGCTTCGGCCGTTTCCGGCTCGGAGGCGGTTTCGGTAACTTCGGCGGCTGCCTCGGCTACAGGGGCGGTGGCTTCGGCGGTTGCCTCGGCGGCAGGTTCGTCATTGGCGGGCGCGCTGGCGGCGACGGGTTCGGGTTTGGCTTCGGCGACGGGGATCGGAGATCCCTCGGCCGCCTTGTCCGCAACGGCGCCGATCACTCGGATCGGGTCGGCGTACAAGGCCTCGATAACGCCGACCAACTGGGTCAGCGGCGCGGCGATGGCGCCGATCACCTGAGCGATCAGAACATCTCGCGGAGGAAGTTTGGAAAGGGTGATAACCTCTTGCGTGGTCATCATCTTTCCGGCGAACATGGCGCCTTTTACGGTGAGTTTTTTATTCGTTTGCGCGTAATCGACTAGGGCCTTCGCGCAGCCGGCTTCATCCTCGAAGATGAAGGCCACGGCCGTGGGGCCGTTGTGAAGTTCGTAGGGAAGCTGCTCGATATCGTCCCCCGCCGCCCGGCGGAAGAGCGTGTTCTTGAGAACATGAAGCTCGCCCCCCTTGGCTTTGAGGTTCGCGCGAAGCTGCTGCATTTCCTTCACCTTCAGGCCGCGGTAGTCGGTAAACACCACGCCCTTGGAGCGGCTGTAGAGCTCTTTGGCTTGCTCGATCGTATGCGCTTTTTCTGCTGTAGGCATAATTTCGCAACCTTGTCCGAAGAAATTTCGGAATGCTTAAGGCCAAAGTGATTGGGATTTGCCGCCAGAGCAGAGCGGCGGCCAGGCGGCGCGAAAGCGCACGCAAAACCATTCTCGCCCCCTCGGCTGGCCGGTCCCAAGAACCATTAAGGCTGAAAGCCACCTAGCTGTCTTCGGAGTTGTCGAAGGTGATTATAGCATAAGGGGCAAAAAGGTCTACGTTGTAAATATCTTCAAAGATCGATGATTCAATGACGCTGCGATTGATCATCGCGTCGCGCTTCTCCTTGTCCATCAAATACTTGTTGACATCCCTGACTTTAGGCATCTAGATATTTAATATGCGGATACGACTCTTGGAGTAGCGATCCAAAGAATAATCAGGCTTTGCGTTTGCGGCTTTGCGAGAAACATTCCAATAGGGCTCAGAAATGACCGGTCTGCGAAGCCCCAGGAACCTAAGTGGGCGCCTGCCAACACACCGGAATCGTCAGCCTTCCAGAAACCCCAAGAGGCTCTCGCAAAAGAAGAACTCCCATCCCTTCGTGCATGCGTCGCGCCCGAACTCCGGCACCTCCTGCGGAAAAGTCCCCTGCCCCCGGTGAGTCATCCTCAAATACGTGCCATCCCCCTCGCAGACCAGCACGAACTCGACGGAAGAATCGCCCGGATAGCCCTCGTACCGCCAATCAAGCACCAACCGCTCGTTCGGAACCGCCTCGACCACCTTCCAAACGTGCACGAAACCAATCCCGCCGCTAGCCACCGTAAACCGCGTCGAAAACCCGACCCGCGGCTCGAACTCCGCGATCGGCTTGAAAAACCACTGGCACATCTGCGCCGGGTCGGTAAGCGCCTCCCAAACCCGCTCACGCGGTACCGGATAGGTTTGCTCGACGACAATAGGCTGGCTGGAATCTTCCATTCGATCATCTACCTCGCATTCGTGCAACTCTATGGTTGCATATTAGCACAGCATCCAAACCGAATGAGTGCCACACGCATCATAATCGGTTCCGAATCAACGTGCAGCCGCCCGAAGCCCTATGGATATGCCCCAAATGTGGTGAGAAGTTCGCCACCAAGAACACCTGGCATTCATGCGGCCGGTTCACCCTCGAGGCCTTGTTCGCACAATGCGACCCCGTTGTTTACGAAACCTACAAGGCCCTAGAAAAGCTCGCCCTGGAAGTCGCCCCATTCCACGTTATCCCGCAAAAAACCCGAATCGTCTTCCAACTCCGAACCCGCTGCGCCGGCGGGACTCCGTACAAGAGCTACTTCCGCTTTCGGTTCATGGCCAGGAAGCTGATCCAGCACGAGCGAATAGTGAAGGTGGAAAGCTACGCCAAAGACCAACACGACCACTCCGTAAAGCTCTTTACTCCCGAAGACGTGGACGAGACTATCGGAGAATGGCTGCGATTAAGCACCGAATACGGCAATCAAGTCGGCCGCCTAACAACCTAATCGCCCCGACATGCCTAGGCCTAGGGCAAAACGATGCAACAGAACAACCCTCCTTCCTCACCTGGCGCAAACCCACGAACGAGCCCACCCTTAAAGCCAAAGGTCCGCTTGGCGGACAGTAGTGAGTCTGCGAACGATGTCATTAATAGGGGGCCTCCGAGCAACGATGCAACAGAACGACCCTCCTTCCTCACCTGGCGCAAACCCACGAACGAGCCCACCCTTAAAGCCAAAGGTCCGCCTGGCGGACAGTAGTGAGTCTGCGAACGATGTCATTAATAGGAGGCCTCCGAGCAACAATGCAACAGAACAACCCTCCTTCCTCACCTGGCGTAAAACCCACAAACGAGCTCAGCTTTAAAGCCAAAGGTCCGCCGCAGGCGGACAGTAGTGAGTCTGCGAACGTTGTCTTTGCGAGGAGGCCTCCGGGCCGACGAAGCAACGAGCGCACTCCACCCAACTAGCGCAAATCCATAGCGCAAACCAGCGAAGCTGGGGCAGCGCTATGGATTTGCGCTCTCCCGGCCAAGCAGTAGGGCAGACTCTCCAGTCTGCCTCCGCAAATAACCAACCCACTGCCCCGACGCTCCGAAGCCACAAACCGTCCGTTCTCTATGTCTTCGGTGGTCAAGATTTCCGAACACAACTCCTACCCCTCCAACAACACCCGCTATTTCGCAGCCACCTTGAATGGCACGCTGGCGACCTCTTGGTCGCGATGTATCTCCACGTGATAATCCCCTACCGGCCAACCCTTCTCAGGCTTGGAAAAGTGGAAATCTCCGTCGGTCAATTGATCGGTGAGCTTCAGGGTCGCCTCAGCAAGCTTAACGTTCGGGGCCAACACGGCGGACTTGTCGCAATAAAGCGTTCCCCGCAATGTGTCCCCGTCCTTGGGGTTGTCCAGATCGAAAGTGACGTAGATGTCGGCGTCACCTGGCGCGAACGTGTCCTTCGGGTCTTTCTTCATCTTATCCCCCGTTAGAACCACGTTCTTTACCGGACTATCTGCCGCAGCGCTCTCGCTCGGGGCATCCGGAGTCATCGGGGATTTTACGGCCGATTTAGCTGGAGGAGTGCCGCCGGACATGGGCTCTCCCGAGTCGGTTTCATTTGATGCGTTCGACCCGATGCCATTACCTGACCCGGTGCTGCTGCACCCAGCGACCACCAAACCGAAAAGCGCGAGCGCGGCAAGAAGCTGTGAGCGAGTTTGCATATTTGTTGTGACGTGACCCAGTGCCCAGAGGAGTCGGCAGAACCTAGTTAGGTCAGAACATCGCGTACGTGTTGCCTCAAAACAAAACGTAACTTTCCGTGACCCGTTGCCTCAAAACAAAATGTTACTTTGCATGCTTGTAAAGTTCGTCCCTCAGCCTTGAGATCTGCTTGGCCACTTCGCCGGGTTTGA
>Ga0265338_10003083_pt1 | contig 23913 bp, 17 predicted proteins | sample 42126metaG_FD_193579 | JGI IMG/M metagenome (GOLD analysis project Ga0265338, IMG submission 193579) | Rhizosphere microbial communities from Carex aquatilis grown in University of Washington, Seatle, WA, United States - 4-21-26 metaG | ecosystem: Host-associated > Plants > Roots > Rhizosphere... | reverse complement strand
GGCCAATCAATATGCCGCCGGCGCTGCCCCCGGTGCCGGCCAGCCTGGACGGTGACGTGTATTCGTTCTCAATCAGATATTGGGCGCAGGCGATGAAATCCTTCCACGTGTTCGGCTTGGTCTGCTTATAACCGCCCTTGTACCAGTCCTCGCCATACTCGCCGCCGCCCCGGATGTGGGCCACGGCAAACACGCCACCTTTTTCGTACCACGCCAGCAACACGGGACCGAACGCCGGGTCCTGCGAAATTCCGTAAGCCCCGTACCCCCAAAGCAATGTGGGATTCGAACCGTCGAGTTTGATTCCACGTTTGTAAACAATGGATAACGGAATCATTTCCCCGTCGTAACTCCTGGCCTTGACCTCGACTGATTCCAGACCATCCGGCGCGTCGAACTTCCCCAAGGGTTGCAGGCCGGTGTTCGTGATCTTTTTGGTCTGCGGATCGTATACATACATCTGTCCAGCCTTGGTCCACGTACCCATGTCCAGCCACGTGCCAGCCAGTCGCGAATCGGCGGCCGCGATGGACACCGAACCTTCGAATGGCAACCCGACTGGTTCCGGTTTTCCTCCGAAGGGCACCCGCAAGAGACGTCCGATGCCGCCATCACGCAGTTGTACATAGAGTGCGTCTTTGGCCGCCGCCATTCCCGTAATCACGGTATTGCCGGCCGGCACAACTGTCTTCGCCCCGGCCAGGTCGGGCTTGGCCAGCGAAGTCATGATTATTTTGAACCGCGAGGCGTCCTTGTGTGTCAGCAGAAACAGTCCCTTCCCTTTCACGGCGAAATCTGTGACGTCGTCATCCACATCGCAAATCTTCTGCCACGGCGTGTTGGGCTTGCCCACCGAAGACAATGGTGCGGCGTACACAGTAATCTCCTGCCGTGTGCCGTGCTCAATCGAACCCAGGGCATATTCGGAGCCGGGCACGGTACTGACAAACGGATCGTCCGCCGGCTCCATTTTCACCCGCGGCGAGATTTCATAGCCAAAGACGGACGGCTCCTGGTCAGCATCGGCTCCGATGACATGCAAATACACGCGGCTCTTTTGGTAGCGCTCGGTCTCCGGCATGTCGGGTTCCATTTTTTGCAGGCGATTGTAGAAAAATGATTTTCCATCCGGGCGCCAACTGATGCCGCCGAATTGGGCGCGGTCAATCGGTTTGTCCACCTCCTTGCCCGTCACCGTGTCCAGCACATGAATCACCGCGTCTTCCGAGCCGGCGGCAGAAAGCCCGCAGGCAACGAGGTTTCCATCCCGCGACGGATCATAGTAATTGATGGCGAATGGCTTGCCGGCGGCTTTGGCAAATTTATCCGGATCGAACAGCCGCGTTTCCCTGCCGGCCAATCCTTCGCGCACATAAAGCTTAAACGTGTTGTCCTGCGGCAATCGCTTGAGATAGAAATACCGGCCGTCCGGCAGCCGGCGAATGTCCTCCACCCGCGCCGCAACGGCATTGTCGAGTTCCTGAATCCGGGCCAGCAACGCCGCTCGCGCCGGAATACGGTCCAACAAGGAACGCGTGTAATCATTCTGGGTTTTCATCCACGCCATCACGTTGGGATTCGACAGGTTCTCCATGTAGCGGTAGGAATCAACCACCGCCGTTCCGAAGTACGTGTTGGTCACGTTCTCCACCGGCGCGGCTGGCAAGCCTGCCGGAACCGCCAAACCGCGCCACGCCAGTTGCAACCCCACGGCCGCCGCGAGGAAAAGTCTTGCCATGGGTCTGGTGAAATTCATGTGTTTATGCCTTCTCATTGAAAAATGAATTAACGGTCATTTCCGGTGAACGCGTCAATGAATTTCATCATCGCGCGCACGTCGTGGTAGTTCGCCTTCCAACTGTTCGCGAGCGTCGTGTCCATCGGCTTGCCGTCGGCGGCCACCGCGTAAAACCAGATGCCGCCCCGGGGACCGACTTGATAAGCCTTGATGAATTGCAATTCCTTGCTCAGCGCGATTTCGTCACGCGGGTCGTCCCGGTGCTTCAACGCATCCGTGAGCGCGGACAACATTTCAGCCTGTACCCACCAGATTTTTTCCGTGTCGGTCGCCGGGTGGTCGTCAAAACCGCGATAATAAAGTCCGCCGCGCTGGTCGTCGTAGCCGTTCTTCAGCGCATGGTTGAGGAGCGCGTAAAAGTGATCCCATGACGGCTTTTGGCCAAGCACGTTTTCGGCGCGAATCATCAGCCAGGCAAATTCGACGTTGTGACCGTAGGAAAGCCCCGCGCTGGTGGGAACCGTCACCGGCTTCCAGTCGAACTGCCGGTGAAAGGCGCATTGGGACGGGTCCTTCGGGTAAAAATACGTCGCGTTAAGGCGCAAGACTTCGGCCAGTGACTTCTTGACGTCCGGGTCGTGCGTGGCGTCATACAATTCGGCCAGCGCCTCCATCCAGTGCAGATGTGAATTCGCACTTTTATAGCCCACCACTTCGACCTGATTGCGCGGGTCGCCGGGTGCAAGCAATTTCCAATCGGCTTCCGCGTGCTCAAACCAGCCGCCGTTCCTGGTATCATGCAGGTGCGTCTGGATCGTGTGATAAAGTTCCAAGGCGTGGCTCAGCGCCTCCTGGTCACCGCTGGCGCGATAGTATTCGACCATGGCATAAATCGCGAACGCCTGACCGTAGAGCAATTTGCAGTCGTTCACCGGCTTCCCCTCGAGGTCGGTGGTCCAAAAATAACCCCCGTTCTGCCGATCGAGAAAATGATCCAGCAGGAAGTGATAGCCCTGCGTGGCCGCCTGCAAATAATTCCGGTGGGTGTCGCTGTAACCCTCGATTTGCGCGCGCGAAAAAGCCCAGACCATGCGGCTTTGCGTGACGATTTGTTTTTCGGACGGCACGCCGCGGCCTTTCACGGCGTCGTCGTTGAGCAGATAACCGCCGCGGTTGGTGTCCTGCGCCGTGTCGAACCAGTAAGGCAGGACTTTCTCCGCCAGTTGTGTTTTCATTTCACGCGCCGGTGCGGCAAAATCCGCAACCCGACCTGACGCGGCTACGGTGAAAAAGATCACCAGAAGCTGCAAAAGGCACAGTCCGCGGCATCGAAAAAAGGCTTTGACCGTGAATGGCTTGATCCACATCCGCAAAGGGTTGCATTTTTGCAATTACGACTCAAGAGTCATTGATTCATTTCACTCTTGGCTTTCGCCGCTGCTCGCGTAAACTGAGGTTTCCATGATTGATACTGATATTGAATTATTGAAGGGCATTGCGAACCAGTTGCGGATTCACTCGATCACCGCAACGACTGCAGCCGGCAGCGGCCATCCGACCTCATGCTGTTCGGCGGCGGACGTGGTGGCGGCATTGTTTTTCGGCCACATGCGTTACGACGCGAAGAATCCCCACTACCATAACAACGACCGCTTCATCCTTTCCAAAGGCCACGCCGCGCCGTTGCTCTACGCCGCGTGGGCGGAGACCGGTTTGTTTCCCGCCGAGGACTTGCTCAAGCTCCGCAAATTCGGCAGCGATCTCGAAGGCCATCCGACGCCGCGGCTGCCGTTTGTGGACGTCGCCACCGGCTCACTGGGCCAGGGTTTGAGCGTCGGTGTCGGCATGGCGCTGGCCGCGCGGTTCGACCAGCTCGATTACAACACCTACGTCCTGCTCGGTGACGGCGAAATCGCCGAGGGTTCCGTGTGGGAAGCCGCGTCGCTCGCCGGCATTTACAAACTCAACAATCTCATTGCTATCGTGGATGCCAATCGCCTCGGCCAGAGTCAAGCCACCGCCTTCGGCCATGACATTGGGGTTTACCGCAAACGATTTGAAGCGTTCGGCTGGCGGGTGGAAGACATTGACGGCCACGATCTTGAGGAAATTTCGGAAGTACTCGGCGGCGTTGGGCTGAATGACCAGCCGCTGGCCATTATCGCCAAGACCTACAAAGGCGCGGGCGTTTCCTTTTTACAGGACAAAGACGGCTGGCATGGCAAACCCTTGAACAAGGAGGAAGCGGCCAAGGCCATTGCCGAACTTCAACCCAGTTCCAAATCCGGTGTCGGCGTGGCCATACCCACACCGAACGCATTGCCCGCGCCAAACAATGCCGCGCCCGCGAGTTATCCACCGCTCAGTTACAAAACCGGCGATTCGGTAGCGACGCGGGAAGCCTATGGCAACGCGCTGGCGCGCATGGGGGATGTGGATCAACGTATTGTTGCGGTGGACGGTGATACAAAGAATTCCACTTACGCGGACAAATTCTTTAAAAAATTCCCAAACCGTTCGACCGAATGTTACATTGCGGAGCAAAATATGGTCGGCGTCGCCACCGGCTTCGGCGCGCGCGGCAAGGTGTCCTTCGCGTCCACATTCGCGTGCTTCTTCACGCGCGCTTTCGATCAAATCCGGGTCGCGGGCATCTCGCAGGCGAATCTGAAACTTGCCGGATCGCACGTCGGCGTAAGCATCGGCGAAGATGGCCCGTCGCAGATGGGGCTGGAAGATCTGGCGATGATGCGCGCCGTTGCCGGCAGCACGGTGTTGTACCCGAGCGACGCGGTCAGCACGGAAAAGCTCGTTGAACAGATGGCCCTGACCAAAGGCATTTGTTACCTGCGCACGTCGCGCCCCAAAACGCCGGTGATTTACAACAATGACGAGCCATTCCCGATTGGCGGCGCAAAAGTGTTGCGTCAAAACGCGGGGGACAAAGCTACGGTCATCGCCGCCGGGGTCACCTTGTTTGAAGCGCTCAAAGCCGCCGACATTTTGAAAAATGAAGGCATCGGCATCACGGTTATTGACGCTTACAGCATCAAACCGCTGGGCCGGGACGTGATTCTCGCCGCCGCGAAAAAAACGGGCAACACTGTCATCACCGTCGAAGACCACTACACCGAAGGCGGTCTCGGTGATACGGTCGCGGGTGAACTGAGTGTGGACGGCATCAAAGTCCACAAGCTCGCCGTGACGGCACTGCCGCGTTCCGGCAAGGCGGAGGAATTGCTGGCGCATTTTGGCATCGATGCCCTGGCGATTGTGAAAAAGGTCAAGGCGCTGTAGCCATCGGGAAACTTTCGACACGCCTCACACAAACGCGGAGAAATTTCTCCGCGTTTTTCTTTGGTTTTCCAGTATTTTGCCCGTTTTCTTTTTGCCAATCCGGCGGGCATGAGGCAGATTGAGGTGGGATATGAGCGCAAACGGAAAATCCCTCAAAGGTCAGTTGCTGCTGGACGGCGGCAACCTGAGCGGTTCGTTTTTCCATCAGTCGGTCGTGTTGATTTGCCAGCATGATGGCGAGGGCGCGTTCGGCCTCGTGCTCAATCATTCACTCGATAAAAAGGTCGGGGAGATGATTGTGGCCGCTCTGCCCGACACACTCCGGGAATCGCCCCTGTATCTCGGCGGACCGGTACAAACCGCCGCCTTGAGTTTTTTGCACACGGACAATTTCATTCCCAATGCCGACGTGCTGCCCAATCTGGCGCTCGGGCATTCGCTCGATGAACTGGTGGACATAGGCGAATCATTTTCCGCGGCGAAAAAAGTCAAAATGTTCGCCGGCTATGCCGGCTGGTCGCCGGGCCAGTTGGAAACCGAAATGAAGCGCAAGGCGTGGCTCACGTTTCCCGCATCCCTGGAACTGGTCTTCGAGACGCCGCCCGAACAGCTCTGGCAAAAAATTCTGAAAAGCAAAGGCGGCTGGAAAAACAAACTCCTCTCCCAAATGCCGGAGGATTTGTCGTTGAATTAAACTGTTGTAGCAGCCGACGCGAGTCGGCTCTGATCTTTCCCGGGTTTGATATGAGCGGACTTGCGTCCGCGGCTACAAGTTACGTACCAATTTAATTCGCTTCGACGCGTAACAGCGTCACCCCTGATTCCGCCAAAATTTCCGTCCGTTCCAAACACGCAGGCACCAGGCAAAATTCACCGGCAGCCAAATTTACGGAAACCGAACCGCTTTTGATTTCAAGCCGGCCGTGGACCACGGCAATGATTTGAAGCTTATGTGGCTTCAAATTCGAACCCGCTCCAGCTTTCATTTCCAACGCTTCGACGTTGAAAAGCGGGCTGTTTGCGAGTGGACGTATTTTGATTTCACCACCGGCAAACTTGCTTTGGACCAGCGTCGGCTCGAAATCGTTAAAATCAATGCTCGCCAATGATTCCGCGACGTGGAGTTCACGCGGTTTGCCGTCCAATCCCACACGGTTCCAATCGAATACGCGATATGTCGTGTCCGAATTTTGCTGGATTTCAAAAATCACAAGGCCCGCGCCGATGGCATGGACACGGCCGCTCGGCAGAAACATGGCATCGCCCGCACGGACCGGAATGCGATGAAAACATCCATCCACCTCGCCAGTCTGGATCCTTTTCTCAAATTCCGCGCGCGTGACGCCGCGTTTGAGTCCAACATACAATTCCGCGCCCGGCGCAGCGTCGGCGATAAACCACATCTCGGTTTTTGGCTCGCCGCCAAGTTCGGCGGCTTTATCCACCGGCGGATGGACTTGCAGGGAAAGCTTTTCCCGCGCGTCGAGAATCTTGCACAGCAATGGAAAACGATTCTGGCCGGCGGATTTCGCGTCGCCGAGCAGTTCGCGCGCATGATTTTCCATGAGCCAGTGCAAATCTTTCCCTGCCAGCGGGTCGTTGGCGATGATGCCGATATCGCCGGGCCGGTCGCTGATTTCCCATGATTCGCCGATGGGCGCGCCGGGCGGGAGTTTCTTGCCGTAGAGCCGCTCGATTTCGCGTCCGCCCCAGACACGTTCCTTGAAAATCGGGTGAAAAGTGAACGGATAGAGCACGGAGATTACGCCGTGGCGGCCGCGCGGACGATGACATTGGAAGCCGGATTGAGAACCGGCCTGGCTTCAACGGCCGGAGGCTCGACTTTTTCGTAGAATTGTCCGTGGGCCCGGTATTTTTCGTAACGCTTTTTCAAACGGTCGGCGACCGACAACGCCAGAATTCCATCGAGATGTTTCAGTAGATGTTTTTTCAAATTTTCCGCTGTTTTATCCGGATCGGTGTGCGCACCGCCCAGCGGTTCGGGAATGATTTCGTCTATGATTTTGAATTCCAGCAAATCCTTGGCGGTGATTTTGAGTGCGGCGGCAGCTTTGGGAGCAGCGGCGCGGTCTCTCCACAAAATCGCCGCGCAACCTTCCGGCGGTATGACGGAATAGTACGCATTTTCCAACATCAAAACACGGTCGCCCATTCCGATGCCCAGCGCGCCGCCCGAACCACCTTCGCCGGTGACCGTGACGATAATCGGAACCTCCAGCAACGTCATTTCGCGAAGATTGACAGCGATGGCCTCGGCCACGTGGCGTTCCTCCGAACCAATGCCCGGATAGGCACCGGAAATGTCAATCAAAGTGATAATGGGCAGCGAAAATTTATTCGCGAGGCGCATCAAGCGCAGCGCTTTGCGATAACCTTCCGGATGCGCGGAGCCAAAATTGCGAAAAATGTTTTCCTTGGTATCGCGCCCCTTTTGCGTACCGATGACCATGACGCGGTGTTCGCCGAGTCTGGCAAAACCACCGACCATGGCGTGGTCGTCTCCAAACAAACGATCGCCGTGCAATTCCTGGAAATCGGTGAACGTCTTTTCCAGATAATCCAGCGTGTAAGGACGTTTGGGATGCCGCGCCAATTGCACGCGCTGCCAGGCGTTGAGGTTCGAGAAGATCTGCCGCCGGGTTTCTTCCAGCTTCTTTTCGATGAGCCGGATTTCCTCCTCGAAGTTGACGCCCAGCGAATGCTGGTCCGGGTGTTCCCGAAGCTCGTCGAGCTTGCTTTGCAGTTCGATAATCGGTTTCTCGAAATCGAGCTGATGTTTCATGTGGGGAAGGCTATACGTTTTTCACCCCACAATCAATGGGGAACTGCAGAAATGCGAAAGGCCGGACTTGCGTCCGGCCTCCGCGGTGACGAGGCTTATACGCCTTCACCTAGGCGCTCAGAAGGGTGGCGCGGCCAACTTGGGGTCGCTGTCCGAGCCGCACCACGAGCAAAACCTCTATGCCAACCCTAAACGAACAGCGAAATCCTTATTCGCTACAAATAGTAGACGGGGGGATGTGAGAAAAAGTTCAAAAATTGTTTAAAATTGTTGAACCGCCTCAATTTGGCCTGATTTCACTGAAAATCCGGGTATGCGAACGTAATTGAATGACCCGGCCCAAAGAAGTTTTTCCCGAAAAATTAAGCGATTCGCGCAATGCCTTTTCCTTACCGGCCCCTGAAATCAGGACCCAAACCTGCCGTGCCGCTGCCATGGCGGCGTAACTTAACGAAATGCGCCGAGGCGGTGGTTTGGGCGAATTTTCAATGACCAGAAATGGGGCAGTACCGCGAATGATTTCCGCCGGGGTGTCGGGAAACAGCGATGCCACATGGCCGTCCTCGCCCATGCCGAGAAAAATCAGATCCAGAACCGGCTGTGAACCAACTCCCTCGCCCCGCTCAAGCGGGGAGAGGGCTGGGGCGAGGGGATTTGAACCTGAGTTTGGACGTGTTGGCCTCCTCTCCCCGGCCCTCTCCTCCGTTGGCGGAGGAGAGGAGGAAGAAGGTGCAGTTGAAATGACGCGCCGGATTTCCGCCGTTGCCAGCTCCGCTGCTCTGTCTGGAGATTGTTCACCGTGAATGCGATGGACTTGATTTTCAGGGATTTTCAGTGGCGTGAACAAAAGCTCGTTCGCCATGCGAAAGTTGCTTTCTGGATCATCGGGCGGAACACACCGTTCGTCCGCCCAGAAAAAATGGACGCGAGCGAACGAAACCGCGCGCGTCCTGGTTTGCTCTACGACCGAGGAAAAAAACTTTTGCGTGATGCGCCCGCCGGACAGCGCGACGCGATGCGGTTTGCCGGTGCGACTGGCCGATTCGATTTCGTCCAGCCAGGCGCCCGCCACCGTGCGGGCCAATTCATCGGCGGTGGCAAAGGTATTCAGTTCAAACTTTTTCATTCAATTTGGGAGGGACGGCGTGTCGCCGTCCCAAATCTTTACCACGGCAAAATATTCATTCGGCCTTGAAATGGCCAGTCATCGGGTTGTTTGACCAAACCGGCGCGGACAGGATTTTCACGGACATAAGTCCATTTCTGGTCATAATTTTCACTGCGGCGCAGGCGCGTGTCCCAAAAGTTCCGCTGCCATTGGCCGGCTTCAGGCAAATGAAGACAGCTCAATTCGCGTTTCCAATATGATACCCATCGTTCCAAGGTCACATTCAAATCCCGCGGCGCACAAAACAGGTGAACGTGATCCGGCATCAACAAATAATCACCAACGAGCCAGGTATCGGTTGACCGCCAGATATTGCGGATGGCGTCGTGGACGTTGGTTTGCGCCAGCCACGGAGGACGATCCTTGGTGCAAACGGTCAGAAAAACAATTGTGGGTTGCCGAAGTGAAATCAAAATGCCATGCGCCGGATGCTTTCGTCCGGGTTCTGAAAATAGCGCATAGTCTGGCGGCATAAAATTGTGGGAGGGACGCCTTACCGGCGTCCCAAATCAATTTTGGGAGGGTCGGCGTGTCGCCGACCCAAACTTCTGAATGATTATTTTGCAAAGGAATATGGGGACGGCGACACGCCGTCCCTCCCAACTAAACCGCCAAGCCTGTTTGTCGGCGGTGGCAAAGGTACTCAGTTCAAATCTTTTACCCGGCGAGGTCATGGTGGACTGGGGCAAACGGCAACTTCCGTTTTAATTGAATTGGCGATGTAGCACTGGTCGTGCGCCAGATGATGCAACCGTTCCTCGTCGGCTGGCGTGGGCGATTTGTCGCCACTATAGGCTATCCTGGGGTTGAGTGTGACCAAACTGACCCACGGCACACCTTTCTCGTTCTTGGTCACCTTGCCGACCGCTTCATCTTCATAACTGTCCACCTGGAATCCCTGTTTGGAGGCCAAATAGAGAAACGTGAGCATGTGACAGCTCGAGATCGACGCCACAAAAGCCTCTTCGGGATCAACGTGCGCCGGATTCGACCAGGGCGCGGGCACCACGGAGGGCGAAGGCGATGCCGGAACGGTGAAGCCGCCGTCGAACCCCCAGGTATGCTCCCGCGAATACCTGCCCTTGAGAAAATCCGGGCTGGTTCGGCGCCATTTGATCGTTGCCTTGTGTTCGAACATGGATTTTTTTCGGTGATTATTTTACCATCTGCGGCTCATGCCAGACGTGGCCGCTTTGCGCCAGCAAATCGTCCGAGGCCACCGGGCCCCACGTGCCGGCGGAGTAAAATTCGCGGTTGGTCAGTGATTTGCCATCCCAGCCTTTGCGGATGGAATCCACGATCTGCCACGCGGTTTCCACCTCGTCGCGGCGGATGAACAAGGTGGCGTCGCCGGCGATGGCTTCCAGCAGCAGCCGTTCGTAGGCCTCGGGCGTGTAAGCGCCGAACTCGGAGTCGTAGCTGAAGTGCATCCGCACGGGCCGCACGCCAAGGCTCATGCCGGGCACCTTGCCGTTGAATCGCAGATAAATACCCTCATTTGGCTGCAGGCGCAGCGCGATGGCATTGGTATCGAGATGCTGCCCGCATTGCGCCGCGAACAACACATGCGGCGTGGGGCGGAATTGAATACGCACTTCGCTGGCACTCATCGGCAGGTTCTTGCCGGTGCGCAAATAAAACGGCACGCCGGACCAGCGCCAGTTGTCAATGAGGAGTTTCAGCGCGACATAGGTTTCGACGTTGGAATCCGGTTTTACTTTCGGTTCCTGCCGGTAACCGGGCACAGCCTGGCCATTGACGGCGCCGGCGAAGTATTGTCCGCGGACGACCTGTCTGGCCACGTCGTCGGGCGTCAGCGGACGGATGGATTTGAGCAGCTTCACCTTTTCGTCGCGGACGGATTCGGCGGCCAGCGAGACGGGCGGTTCCATGGTCACGAGTGACAGCACCTGGAGCATGTGGTTTTGCACCATGTCGCGCAGCGCGCCGGCCTCCTCGTAATAACCACCGCGGTCGCCGACGCCGATTTTTTCGCTGACGGTGACCTGGACGTGATCCACGGAATTCCGGTTCCAGAGCTTTTCAAAAATGGAATTGGAAAAGCGGAACATCAAAATGTTCTGCACCGTTTCCTTGCCGAGGTAATGGTCAATGCGGCAGACCTGCTGCTCGTGAGCGTAGCGCGTCAATTCACGGTTCAGCGTCTGGGCGGAGGCGAGGTCGTGGCCGAACGGTTTTTCCACCACGATGCGTTGCCGGCCGGCGCCGTCTTTGTGCAACAGCCCGGCGCGATGAATTTGCTCGATGACTTCGCCGAACTGGCTCGGCTGCGTGGCGAGATAAAAAAGCAGGTTTTCCCGCAGCGGGCCGCTGCCGAACGAGGTCAGCATTTCTTCAAGTTTTTTGTAGGCCGCGGCGTCGGTGAGGTCGCCCCGACAATAAAATAAATTCCTGGCGAATTCCTTCCACACCGCCTCGTCCACCGGCTGGGTGCGCGAGAACTGGTTGAGCTCCTCGCGCAATTCGTTCCGCCACGATTCGTCCGTCTTGTCGCGCCGGGCAAAGCCGATGACGCGAAACGCGGATGGCATCTGTTTGTCCTTGCAGAGATGATAAAACGCCGGGATGAGTTTGCGCGCGGTAAGGTCCCCGCTCGCTCCAAAGATGACAATAGAACAGGGTTCAAGCGATTTGCGTTCGGCGCTGATGTTGCCGGTGCCCGGTTCTTCCAGTGAAATCGAGGTATTCACGGTCACAACAATGGCGCAGCCCGCCGACAAATTCAACGCTTCTTGTAGTGCACACCTCAAAAAATGTCGGGCGTTTGTGCCGGTGCTTGAACAAACAATGTTGTTATCGGCACCACTAACGCGGTGCTAAAGCCACCGCAATCCTAGCGCTTCGCGTAATGAACGCGTCACGCTGTGGTCGCGCCAGCGTTTGGACTGCGGCGGTTGACCGCCGCTTTCGTCCACCAATCGCATAACCAAACTACAGAAGATCTATTCTTTGTTGACGGCATAATCCCAACAGCGCTCGGCGCGTAAAAATTGCTCGCCCGGCAGAACTATTTTTCACAAAATTCCTGCATCAGGCCCCGGATTTCCAGGGCGCGAAGATGAAAGCAAAAATTGTCATTACTCCAAAGAAGGCCGTGGTGGACCCCCAGGGCAAAACCGTCCGGAACGCGCTCGAACAGATGGGACACCAAGGCATCAAAGCCGTCCACGTTGGCAAATATCTTGAAATTGAACTGGACGGCACGGACAAGGAAACCGCGCGCAAGGCCCTCGACGAAGCGTGCCACAAATTTTTAAGCAATCCGGTGATTGAGGATTACAAACTCGAAATCGAATGAACACAGTCCGTGGTCAGCAGTTCGTAGTCAGTAGTAACTGGCGTACGAACATCACTACTGACCACTGACTACTGACTATGAACTTTGCCGTTCTCCAATTTCCCGCCTCCAACTGCGACCAGGACGCCATTCACGCCCTGCGCGATGTGCTCGGCCACCCGGCCCGCTACGTCTGGCACAAGGAAACCTCGCTCGGCGACGCCGATGCCGTCATCGTGCCCGGCGGCTTCAGCTACGGCGATTATTTGCGCTGCGGCGCGATTGCGCGGTTCAGCCCGGTGATGCAGGCGGTGAAACACTTTGCCGACAACGGCGGCCTCGTGCTCGGCATCTGCAACGGTTTTCAAGTACTCACGGAAGCCGGCCTGCTGCCCGGCGCGCTGGTCCGCAACCGCGACCTGCAATTCCACTGCGAACACATTTTCCTGAAAACCGTCACGCCCGACTCGCCGTTCACCAACAAAATTCCCGCGGGTAAACCGTTGAAAGTTCCCATTGCCCACGGTGAAGGCTGCTATTTCGCCGACGAATCAACGCTTGTCGCGTTAAAAGCCAACAACCAGATTCTGTGGCAATACTGCTCCGCCACCGGCGACGTGACCGAAAGCGCCAATCCAAACGGTTCGCTGCTGAATATCGCCGGCATCTGCAACCAACGCCGCAACGTGGCCGGCCTCATGCCGCATCCCGAACGCGCCAGCGAGCCATTGCTTGGCAGCGACGACGGTAGATGGATTTTTGAAAGCATGATTGCCGCGTTGCAGAACAGAACTGTGGCGAAAGCAGCTTGAGAAGTTTTTAAAAATGACCGAACCCGCCATCACCCCAGAATTGGTTGCCAAACACAACCTCACGCCGGACGAGTACAAAAAAATCCTCGAGCTGCTCGGACGCGAGCCGAGTTATACCGAGCTGGGCATCTTTTCGGTGATGTGGAGTGAGCATTGCAGCTATAAAAACACCCGCCCGCTGTTGAAAACCTTTCCAACCAGGTCCAAAAAAATCCTTGTCGGCGCGGGCGAGGAAAACGCCGGCATCATCGACATCGGCGACGGCCTGGCCATCGCGTTCAAGATTGAGTCGCACAATCATCCGAGCGCAGTCGAGCCGTTCCAGGGTGCGGCCACTGGCGTCGGCGGCATCGTGCGCGATATTTTCACCATGGGCGCAAGACCGATTTGCTCGGTCAACTCGCTGCGTTTCGGGCCAATCACAGATGGTCGCCCACCTCACCCGCAGCAGTCAGTTTCGCCCCATCAACCCTCACCCGGCCTTCGGCCACCCTCTCCCGCTCCCTCAGGCGAGGGACAAGACCCTCTCCCCCCTCCGGGCGGAGAGGGAGAAGCAATCGGGAAAGCCCGGGCGAATTCAGCAACGGCAGCCGTCAGCCGTCTCCCTCTCCCCGGGGGAGAGGGCCGGGGTGAGGGCGAGCCATCTTTCGCCAAAGGCGCTGACTCTGAAACCGCAAATTACAAATCGCAAATCGCAAACAACAAACGGTTGTTTGCGGGTGTCGTGGCCGGAATTGCGCATTACGGCAATTGCTTCGGCATTCCGACTATTGCCGGGGAGGTTTACTTCGACAAATCCTACGAGGGCAATCCGCTGGTGAATGCCTTCTGCCTTGGGGTGCTGCGACACGAACAAATCGCGCGCGGCGCGGCCAAGGGCATCGGCAACCCGGTTTTTTACGTCGGCCCGCCCACGGGCCGTGATGGCCTTGCCGGTGCTTCGTTCGCGTCGCAGGATTTGACCGAGGAATCCGCTGAGCAACAGCGCGGCGCGGTGCAGGTCGGTGATCCGTTCATGGAAAAACTGGTGTGCGAAGCCTGCCTGGAACTGCTGGCCACCGGCGCGGTCGCGGGCATCCAGGATATGGGCGCGGCGGGGTTGACCTGCTCCACCTGCGAAACCGCCGCCCGCGCGGGCACGGGCATCGAAATCGAACTGGATAAAGTCCCTCAGCGCGCGCCGAATATGACGAGTTACGACCTCATGCTCTCGGAATCGCAGGAGCGGATGCTCATCATCGTCCATAAGGGCCGCGAGGAGGAAGTGAAGCGTATCTTCGACAAGTGGGATTTGCCGTGGTCGGAAATCGGTTTTGTCACCGACACCGGCCACATGGTTGTAAAACAGCACGGCAACGTCGTCGCCGACATTCCGGCCAAAAAAATCGCCGACGAATCGCCGGTCTATCAGCGCGATTCCCAGGAGCCGGAGTATTTGAAGGAAGTCCGCGCATTCCGACTCGACCAAATTCCCCAGACCCCAGACCCCGGACGCGATCTCCTGACCCTGCTCGCCTGGCCGACCATTGCGTCAAAAAACTGGGTTTACCGGCAATATGATTACATGGTGCGCGATGGTTCGGTGGTTTGTCCGGGCAGCGACGCGGCGGTGCTGCGCATCAAGTCGGATTCATTGCCGGAATTGTCAAACGGCAAGCCGGTTCCGGACAAATTCATTGCGCTGACGGTGGACGGCAATGGCGCTTACGTTTATCTTGATCCCTACGAGGGCGGGAAAATTGTCGTGACCGAGGCGGCGCGGAACCTCGCCTGCTCCGGCGCAATGCCACTGGGCGTGACGGACAATTTGAACTACGGCAATCCGTTCAAGCCGGAACTGTTCTGGCAGCTCAAGGAATCCGTGCGCGGGCTGGCGGATGCGTGCAGGGCGTTCAACGCGCCGGTCACCGGCGGCAATTGCTCGCTCTACAACCAAAGTCCCGCCGGACCGATTGATCCCACGCCCACGGTCGCGATGGTCGGCCTCATTGAAAAACCGGAATACATCACGACGCAATGGTTCAAGGACGAGGGCGACGCCATCATCCTGCTGGGCGACGCCGTGGATGTAAACGATCCGTTGCTGGGCCTCGGCGGCTCGGCCTGTTTGCAAGCCGTCTATGGAAAGAAAACCGGCGCGCCACCGCGTTGCGATCTGGAGCAGGCGAGAACGCTGCACACCACGTTGCTCGGCTTGATTCAATCCGGCCTCATCAAGAGCGCGCACGATTGCAGCGAAGGCGGACTGGCGGTTTGCCTCGCGGAAAGTTGCATCAGCCAGTTGGTCGCGCGCGCAACGCCAAGGTTGATTGGCGCAACGATGGATCTTTCATCCGTAGCCGCACCTCGTGAGAGTGCGGACAAAAACAAGGACGAATCCGCGCTCTCACGAGACGCGGCTACAATCAGATCGGACGCCTTGCTCTTTGGCGAGACGCAAAGCCGGGTCGTCATCACCTGCAAACCGCTCGATGCGGTGAAAGTGGTCGAGCGCGCAAAATTACTCGGCGTGCCCGCCGCACGCATCGGAACGGTCGGCGGCGACAAACTGGCCATCCGGACCGCCAGCGGTGAATTCAGTGTGCCCGTGGCTGAACTGCACGATCGGTGGTGGAACGCCATCGCGCGGGCGATGACTTGAATCTCATTTTGAACAAAACAGCGCGCCCGACGCTCCATTTTCATGGAAACTCAATCATGACCCGTGCGTCGAACGGATTAACCGCTGGCAATTTGCCGCCCGTTGCGTAACCTGAGGGAAATTTATCATGCGACAGTTTTTCACCATCGCCGCCAATGCCTTCATGGAATTAATCCGGCAGCCGGTATTTTTGCTGTTGATGACCGGGTCGGTGGTTTTTGAACTTTTCCTCGCGGTCCCTTATTACTTTGCGCTCGGCGACGAGCCAAAGCTGGTCACGAACAGTGCGCTGGCGGTGATGCTCCTGTCGGGGTTGTTTGGCGCCGTTCTGAGTGCTTCCTCGTCGCTGGCCCGCGAAATCCACGTCGGCACGGCGCTGGCGGTGCTGTCCAAACCCATCGGGCGCACGCAGTTTCTCCTGGCCAAATACGCCGGACTGGCGGCGGCGCTGACGTTGCTGACATATGTGAATCTCCTCGGCGTGCTGCTGTGCAGCAAAATGGCGTTTGACGCCTACGGCAGCACGGATCTGGCCGCACTCGGCATTTTCGCGGCGGGTGTGGCCGTGGCCTATGCGCTGGGTGGGTTCAGCAATTTTTTCCTGCGCCGGCCGTTTGTGAGCGACGCGGTCCTGGCGCTGGTGGTGATGGCGACCCTGGCCGCATTCATCATTATCCGGTTTACCCAACAGGAACAAAGCCTGTTCACGGCGGCGCACGTGGACTGGCGGCTGATCCCGGCGGGCATCCTGATTTTGTTCGCGTTATGGATTTTGGCCGCGCTGGCTTTGGCGTGTTCGACCCGGCTGGACACGATTCCGACCCTGGCAGTTTGTTCGGCGTTTTTTTTGATCGGACTGATGTCGGATTATCTCTTTGGCCAGCGCGCGGAGGCAGGCAATTGGTGGGCTTCGACGCTTTACACCGTCACCCCAAACTGGCAGCTTTTCTGGCTCGCGGACGCCCTGGACATGGGCAAAAGCACTTTCCACTGGGATTATGTGGCCAAAGCTTTTGCCTATACCATCGCCTACGCAGGCGCGGCGCTGGCCATCGGCACGGCGCTGTTTGAAGAGCGGGAACTTGGTTGAATGAAAAATTCAAAATTTAAAATGTGGAACCCGAACGCTTGAACCACCGCCGCCAATTTTTAATCTTTAATTTTTAATTTTGCATTACTTGATTCTGTGGAACGCAACGTTCAAAAAAATGGTCTGGTAAATCTGGTCGCCGCCGTGGTGATTTTTATCGCCGCGTTTGGGGTGACGGCCTACGTGAACTCGCTGGCGGGGGAAGCCGCCTCGATTTTTCTGGGTCTGGGAACGCTGGTGGCGTTTGCGAGCTGGTTCCAGATGCGACTGGAGGAAAACGAACGTCTGGAAAAACTGGAGGTGGAGGAGCTGGCCCGCACCCGCGGCGGGACGGCGCTGTTTGAAACGAAGGACGCCGGAAGTTTTCCCGCCCGCCAGGCGCGTGAACTGTTTGAGAAATATTTGGTGCCGGGTTTCAGCGTGCTGTTGTTGCTGCTGGAGGGAGGCGGCGCGTATCTGCTCTGGCGCTGGGCTGCCAAAACCACCGGCGCCGTAGCGCCGGAGCGTGCCATGCCCGCACTCGCGTTGTTCGGCATTTTCGCACTGTTCTTGTTCCTGGTGGGGCGTTTTTCCGTAACCATTGCCCGGCTGGAAAACCACCGGTTGCTGCGGCCCGGCGCGAGTTTTTTGCTGGCGGGCGCTTATATCTGCTTTGTGACGGCGCTCGGCATTGCCGGGGTCAACACGGAGTTTCCCCAAATTGATTCCTATCTGGCCCGCGCCTTGTGTGTCCTGCTGGGTTTGATGGCGGCGGAAACCCTCATGATGATGCTGCTGGAAATTTACCGGCCGCGGGTGAAGGGCAAGGTCGCCCGCCTGCTTTACGACAGCCGGATCGTCGGATTGCTGGCCCAGCCGGAGAGTCTGTTCACGACGGCGGCCCAGGCGCTGGATTATCAATTTGGCTTCAAAGTTTCCGAGACCTGGTTCTTCCAATTGCTGAAAAAAAGCCTGCCCGCCCTGTTCCTCGCGCAATTGGCGGCGCTGCTGTTGTCCACCTGCGTGGTGATCATCGAGCCGGGCGAACAGGGGGTGCTGGAACATTTTGGCCGGCTGGCCGCCGGGCAGCCGGTTTTGGACCCGGGCGTGCATTTCAAATGGCCCTGGCCGGTTGACCAGGTCCAGCGCTATCGCACCGGCCAGATCCAAACGTTCAACGTCGGCTTTACGCCCAATGCACAAAGCGAAGCCGACCGGACGATTTTGTGGACCGTCACCCACACCGAAGAGGTCAATTTTCTCGTCGGCAACCGGGAAGCGGAGACGATTACCAATTCCACCGTCAACCGCAGTGACCGGCTGAAAGTGGCGCCGGTGGGTTTGATTGACATCAGCATTCCGGTGCAGTTTCAGATCACCAACGTGCTGGATTGGGCCTATACCAACGCCGAGCCGACCAACCTGCTTCAGGACCTGGCCACCCGGGCGATTGTTCATTACCTGGCGGGCGCGGATTTGAACGCAGTGTTGTCGCAATCGCGGGTGGAGGCGGCCCGGCAGTTGCATGAAACCATTCAAAATGATGCGAACCGGCACCAGCTGGGTGTAAAAATCCTTTTTGTCGGGGTGCAGGACCTGCATCCGCCGGTGAAGGTGGCGGGCGATTACGAAAACGTCGTTGCGGCCACCCAACAGAGGATTGCACTGACGAACGCGGCGGTGGCCGAGGCCATCCAGACCAACGCGCTGGCCGGGGCCCAGGCCTTTACCGACATCAGCCAGGCCGAGGCAGGACGGCAGCAGACTGAACTGGCGGCCTTTGCGCGGGCCGGCCTGTTCACCAACCAGCTTGCCGCCTATGAGGTCGCGTCCTCGGTTTACAGGCAGCGCGCGTATTTCCACATGTTTCCCGAAGCCACGGCCAATGCGCGCAAATACATCCTGCTCGTGACCAACACGGACAAAGTCCTCCAGTTTGATCTGGAGGATAAAATCCGTGAGGACCTTTTGAACCTGAATGTGTCATCCACCAATTCGCCATGAAACGGAACCTTATCACCCTCATTACCGGCGCCGTGCTGATTGTCATTTTCGCACTGTTGCTGTTCACCTTTCAAGTCCGCCAGTCCGAAGTGGCTGTCGTCACGACGTTCGGCCGGATCACGGGCCCTCCGTGCGAACCGGGGTTGCACCTGAGGTGGCCGTGGCCGGTCCAGCAGGTCTATAAATTCGACGGGCGCATCCAGAACTTCCAGGAAAAATTCCGCGAGACCCTGACCGCGGACCAGATCAGCCTCATCACCAGCATCTATGTCGGCTGGAAGATTTCAGACCCGTCGGCGTTTTTGAACAGTTTCAAAGACGGTTCCGTGACCGCCGCCCGAAGCCAACTCGAAAGCTTGTTGGCCAGCGATAACATCACCGTAGTGGGTAAGCACCCGCTCGCGGACTTTGTCAACATCGACCCGAAGCAATTGCAATTCGACCAGATCCAGGCGGAAATGGAACAAATGGTCCAGGGCGAGTTGCAGACCAACAACTATGGGATTCAAATCGAGTTTCTTGGCATCCAACAACTCGGCCTGCCTGAAAGCGTCACCCAGGCGGTATTCGACCGCATGAAGTCGGAGCGCAACATTCTGATCAGCCGGGCGCAGAATGAAGGCCTGGCTGAGGCCATTAAAATCAAGGCCAACGCCGACCGGCAGGCCAACGAAACCCTCGCCAACGCCCAGGCCGAAGCCACGCGGATCGAAGGTGAGGGGGTGGCGGAAGCCGCCAAAACCCTGCCCGTCTTCCAGGAAAACCCGGAACTGGCCAATTTCCTGTTGAGTATTGATGCGATCAAACAGGCGCTTAATCAGCGATCCACTTTGTTTTTCGACGACCGCGTCCCGCCCTTTGATCTATTCCATGGCACCCTGACCAACCCGCCCAGCGATCGACCATGAGCGACGAGCACGACCATCACGATCCCGCACCCGAGCCTTCCGCGACTCCGATGGCACCGGAGGACGCCGGTTCACAGGCTTTGGCCGAGGCGTTGCGCAGCAGCTTCGCCATCGTCAAATTTGTGATGGTGGCGCTGGTGGTGATCTTTCTCGGTTCCGGTTTTTTCCAGGTCGGGACCCAGGAAAAGGCAATCATTCTGCGTTTCGGCAAAACCGTGGGTCAGGGACAGGCCGCCTTGCTGGGACCGGGGTTGCATTGGTCGTTTCCCTATCCGATTGACGAAGTGGTCAAAATTCCGATTACGGAAATCCAGAAGATTTCCTCCACCATCGGCTGGTTTGCCGTAACGCCGGCGCAAGAATTGAGCGGCAACCTGCCGCCGCCCGGCCCCTCCCTGGTTCCGGGCGTGGATGGTTACGTGATTACGGCCGATCGCAACATCATTCACACGCGCGCGACGCTTTATTATCAGGTGGACGACCCGATCCGCTATGTGTTTGGGTTTACCTCGGCCTCCAACACCATCCAGAACGCGCTGAACAATGCGCTGCTGGACACGGCGGCGCAGTTCAAGGTGGACGACGTTCTTTACAGCGACGTGGCCGGATTCCAGGAAGCGGTGCAACAACGCGTCAGCGACCTGGCCGATGGGGAACGGCTCGGCATCACGGTCAAACAATGCAACGTGGACAGCATGCCGCCGCGGCAATTGAAGGACGTTTTTGACCAGGTCACCGCGGCGCGCCAGAATCAGAACAAGGTTTTGGACGACGCGCACAGCTACGAAAACCAGACCACCAACAGCGCCGGGGCGCAGGCTTCGACCATCATCAACGAAGCCCGGAGCGCACGCGCGCGTTACGTCCAGTCCGTCCAGGCGGACGCGAAGGCCTTTAGCGCCCTGTTGCCGAATTACAAAATCAATCCCGGTTTGTTCCGACAGCAGGAGCTGGTGCAGGTGATGGGACAGGCGCTGACCAATGTGGATTTCAAGACCTATTTGCCAACCACCGCCAATGGCAAACCCATTGAATTGAGGCTATTGTTGAACCGCGAGCCGCCGGGACCGAAAACCGCACCGGCGAATCCATAAAATGATAAGTCTGGCTTGGAGCACGGTAGCGTCCTGGACTGCGGCAGCCCTCGGTTGCTTTAGAGCGGCGGGTTGCGATTCGAAAGCGCCAGAAGACTGGCGCAGTCCAAAACCTGGCGGCAGTGCGTCGCCGGACTTGAAATCGTAAATCGTAAATCATCAATCGTAAATTTGCATGCAAGTCACATCACTTTTGAGCCGGCATGAACACGAGCACGGGCCGGAGGACGGGTGCGGCCACGACCACGAACACTCGGTAACCCATCTGTGGCAGGCCGTCGCGGGCGTTGTGCTCGTTATCAACGCCTATGTGGTGGATGCGTTGTTTGCGCAGGGCGGGGCCGTTGCCAGCGCCAGCGCCTGCCTCGGCTCGCTGATTCTCGGCTACCCCATCGTCATCACCGCCATCAAGGATTTGCGCGTCGGCCGCCTCAGCATCAATGAACTGGTCGCCATCGCCGTGTTGGCGGCGTTCGCGTCCGGCAATTACAAGGTCGCCGGCATCGTCGCCTTTTTCATGCTGACCGGCGAAATCATCGAAAGCCGTACCGCCGAGGGTGCGCGCGCCTCAATTGAATCGCTCATTCAACTCACGCCCACCAAGGCCCGCCGCCTCAAATCGGACGGCAGCGAGGAGGAAGTCGCCGCCAGCGAACTCACCGTCGGCGACCTGATTCGCATCCGTCCCGGCGACAATGTCGCGGCGGACGGCGTCATCGTCAGCGGCCAGGGCTCGTTTAATCAGGCGACCATCACCGGCGAATCCCTGCCGGCGGACAAAAAGACGGGGGACGAGGTCTTCGCCGGCACACAAAATCTGACCGGCGTGCTGGAGATCAAAGTCAGCCGCGCCGGCACCGACACGACGCTGGGCCGGGTGCGGGAGCTGATTCTGGCGGCGGAAAAAACCAAGCTGCCCATCATGAAAATCGTGGACCAATACATGGGCTTTTACACGCCGCTCGTGCTGGTCATCGGCGCGCTGGTCTGGGCGTTCACCCACGATTTGAGCCGCGTCATTGCCGTATTCGTGGTTTCCTGCCCGTGCGCGTTCATTCTGGCGACACCGACGGCGATGGTCGCCGCGCTGTCCGCGGCCGCGCGCCTGGGCATTTTGATCAAAAACGTCGCCGACATCGAGCTGGCCGCCAGAATTAATGCCTTTGTGTTCGACAAAACCGGCACGCTCACGACCGGCCAGCTCGCCGTCAGCCGCCTGGCCCCGGCCGGCGAAACCAAACCCGCTGAACTGCTCCGCCTGGCGGCGTCCGCCGAAAAATACAGCAATCACCCGACGGCCCGGGCGCTCGCGCAACTGGCAAATGAAGCCAGTGTGCCGCTCATCGAACCCAGGGATTTCAGCGAAGCCGCCGGGCGAGGCGTCAAGGCGCAGGTCAATGGCTCCAGCGTGCTCGTCGGGCGCGCGCAATGGTTGAAGGACAATGGCGTGACGGAGGATTTTCTCAAATCCGTTGACCTCAACGAGGCCGAAGGCTGGAGCTTGATTTTCGTCGCGCGCGACAACCGCTGCGTTGGCTGGGTCGGTTTGCAGGACAAAACCCGCGCCGAGGCGAAGGAAGCGCTCGCCGAACTCAAGGAAGCGGGAGTTCGCCGGATCGCGATGGTTTCCGGCGACCGTCAGGCGGTGGTGACCCGGGTGGCGGTGGAAATTGGTTGCGAGGAGGCGAAAGGTGAATGTTTGCCCCAGAACAAGGTCGAATTCGTGCGCGGAGTGAAGGCCAAGGGTTACCGGGTGGCGGTGGTCGGTGATGGCGTGAACGACGCACCGGCACTGGCAGCTGGCGACATTGGCATTGCGATGGGCGCGGCGGGCAGCGAAGTGGCCATCCATAGCGCAACGATTGCGTTGATGAACAACGACCTGCGCCGGCTGCCGTTCCTGGTAAAACTGTCCCGCAGCACCCGCGCGGTCATCAACCAGAATTTTGTGTTCGGCGTCGTGTTTATTTTTGTCGGCTGGACAGCCACCATCACCGGTTATATTGGCCCAATTGTCGCGTCCATTCTGCATGTTTGCGGTTCGTTGATTGTGATTTTCAACAGCGCCCGGCTTGTGCGCAAAGGCGAGGAACTTGAACATTTCCACCTTGAACCGGTTGAACCGCCGCGTGCCGCACCCGGACAATTGACACCCAGGATGGCGTGAAAATCTAATGCAGTGTTTTTATCATCCAACCGCTGAAGCAGTTTCAATTTGCAGCAATTGTGGCAGATGGCTTTGTACAAAATGTGCAGCGGAAACAGACAACGGAGTTATTTGTCGGAACGGCTGTCAGACACTTGAACGGCAAATGCCTTCCAAAAGCGATAAACGAAATGCTTACATTGCACTAATTTCTATTGCGCTCATGGGACTGGCCATTGTGTTATATTGTTTAAGAGACGTGGAAACTTACGAAGTTGGTATTTACTTTGGAGGGGCTCTAATATTGTGGGGAACGTCATTCATCGTATTGTCATTTTTCTCGAAGCCAAAATAAACCTATGCCCGTTGCCGAATTAAATCCGCAATCGCAAATTGGAAATCAAAAATCCGCCGAGGTCGTCGTGTCCGTGCGCGGGCTGACGAAAGTTTTCAAGGATTTCTGGAACCGCCCGAAGGCCCGCGCGGTGGACAACGTGGATTTTGAGGTGCGACAGGGCGAGGTCTTCGGGCTGCTCGGCCCGAACGGCTCCGGTAAATCCACGACGGTCAAGCTGCTGCTCGGCTTGCTGTATCCGACCAAGGGTCACATCGAAGTCTTCGGTCATTCGCCGCGGCACGTGCAGACGAAATCGCGCATCGGCTATCTTCCGGAGGAATCGTATCTCTATCGCTACCTGAATTCGCGCGAGACGCTGGACTTCTTCGGCAATCTTTTTCACCTGCCCAAAGGCGAACGCAACAATCGCACCGAGCAATTGCTGGAAATGGTCGGCCTGGGCAAGGTCCAGACGCGCGTGGTCGGTGAATTTTCCAAAGGCATGCAACGCCGCATCGGCCTCGCGCAGGCGCTGATCAACGACCCCGACCTTGTGATCCTGGACGAGCCGACTTCCGGCCTCGACCCTATTGGCTGT
>Ga0265338_10003082_pt1 | contig 23917 bp, 25 predicted proteins | sample 42126metaG_FD_193579 | JGI IMG/M metagenome (GOLD analysis project Ga0265338, IMG submission 193579) | Rhizosphere microbial communities from Carex aquatilis grown in University of Washington, Seatle, WA, United States - 4-21-26 metaG | ecosystem: Host-associated > Plants > Roots > Rhizosphere... | reverse complement strand
TGAAGCGGCGCGCGGGGACGTCGCGCCGCTCGACACGGTGACGACGCTGGGCCACGGCGTCGTCACCGCCGTCCCCGACGAGGCATCGATCTCGGCGGGCGTGCACACGCAGGCCGCCTCGGCGTCCGACGCCCTGGCTCAGAACGCGAAGCTGATGAACTCGGTGATCGCGGCCTTGAAGGCCGCCGGTGGGACGGATCTGCAGACGCAGCAGGTCTCGCTCGACCCGCAGACGAACGACCAGAACCAGGTCACCGGCTATGCCGCCGACGACTCCGTCTCGGCGAAGGCCAAGATCGCGGACGCCGGCGCGCTGATCGACGCGGCCGTCGGTGCCGGCGCGAACAACGTCGACGGCCCGAATCTCGATGTCTCGGACCAGGATGCCCTCTATCGCACCGCGCTCGGCAAGGCGGTCGACGACGCCCGCGCGAAGGCCGAGGCGCTCGCCCAGGCGGGCGGCTTCGGCGTCGGGCCGGTGTCGTCTGTGACCGAGCAGTCGGCGGGCGCCCCGGTGCCGGTCTTCCAGACGGCCGTCGCGAAGAGCAACGGAACGCCGGTCGAGGCCGGCACGCAGGACGTCACCGCCGACGTGACTGTCACCTTCCGGATCAACTGAGCCTTAGCTGCAGGCGCAGGGGCCGTTCGCAGCGGGCGCAAACGCTGCGGGCGGCGCCCTTGCGCTCTGCGATGTGCACCGGCAGCGGCTTCTCGCAGGTGCACCACAACGGGGTCGGATCCTTCAGTGCGTGGTCCATGACCACTCCCTTTCTTCAACGTGTGTCCCGCGAGGGAAAGCTGCTAGCCGGCGACGGCGGGGAGGACGAAAGCGCCGGCTAGCACACGTTGAGGCGCGCGACGATGATCGCCATGAAGGCGTACTGCTTGGCGAAGCTCATCGTCGGCGCGGCGTGCATCTGTCTTCAAGTATGCGAGCGTTGTCAAATCGGGCCATGTCCCGGGGACGGTCCCCGGGACATGGCCCTTTGAGCTAGGCCGCGACTTCCTCGGCCAATCGTTCGGTTGCCGAGGCGCTGCCGGTCGGCACGCTCGAGATCGTCTGCAGGATCCGGCCGGCGATCCGGTACGGGTCGCCGAGCGAGTTCGGGCGGCGATCCTCGAGGTAGCCGCGGTAGCCGTTGTTCACGAAGCTGTGCGGGATCCGGATCGAGGCGCCGCGGTTCGCGAGCCCATAGGTGAACTCGTGGATCGCGGCCGTCTCATGGAGGCCCGTCAGGCGCATGTGGTTGTCAGGGCCGTAGACGGCGATGTGGTCGTCCTTGACCTCGTCGAACGTGGCCATCAGCGCTTCGAAGTACGCCTCGCCGCCCACCTCGCGCATGTGCTCCGTGGAGAAGTTCGTGTGCATCCCGGAGCCGTTCCAGTCGTGCTCCATCCCGAGCGGCTTCGGATGGAAGTTGATGTCGATGCCGTAGCTCTCGCAGAGGCGCAGCATCAGGTACCGGGCGATCCACAGCTCGTCGGCGGCCCGCTTCGAGCCCTTGCCGAAGATCTGGAACTCCCACTGGCCCTTGGCCACCTCGGCGTTGATGCCCTCCAGGTTGATCCCGGCCGCGAGGCAGAGGTCGATGTGGGCATCGACGATCTCGCGCGCGACGCTGCCGACGTTCTTGTAGCCGACGCCGGTGTAGTACTCGCCCTGCGGGGCCGGGAAGCCCTCCTTCGGGAACCCGAGCGGCACGCCGTCCTGGTAGAGGAAGTACTCCTGCTCGAAGCCGAACCACGTGCCCGGATCGTCCGGGATCGTCGCGCGGCTGTTCGACGGGTGCGGCGACCCGTCCGGGAGCAGCACCTCGCACATCACGAGCAGCCCTTCCTTGCGGGCCGGGTCGGGGTAGAGCGCAACCGGCTGCAGCAGGCAGTCCGAGTTGCTGCCCTCCGCCTGCCGCGTCGAGCTGCCGTCGAAGCCCCAGATCGGGAGCTCCTCCAGGGTCGGCACGTCCCCGAACTCCACGACCTTCGTCTTGCTGCGGAGGTTCGGGACGGGCTCATAGCCGTCGAGCCAGATGTATTCGAGCTTGTACTTGGACATCCCTTGCACTCCTCTACTCTCGGTTCCAGAACGAAAAAAGGCCCCACGACTTCGAGAGTCGTGAGGCCTCATTGCCTCCGCGCGCGCCACCATCAGCGCTGCACGTGGCCAGAATCTAGCGGTCCGGCCGGTCGTTTCGCAAGGGCTCGATCGAGATCAGCCGGTCGGAGGTGTGCTCCACCTGGAGGGTCGTGTGCTCGATCCCGAAGCGGGAGCCGACGACCTGCTCGAGCTCGCGGCGGATCCGGTGGCAGTCCCGGCCACGCTCGACGAGGACGTGGGCCGAGAGGGAGGGGAAGCCGGAGCTGATCTCCCAGACGTGCAGATCGTGAACGTCGGTCACCCCTTCGTGGGAGCGCAGCGCGGTTGCGACCTCGTCCGGGTCGATCCCTTCCGGCGCCGCCTCGAGCAGGACGCGGCCGGAGGCGCGCAGGAGCGGCCAGGCCGCGGCGAGCATCGAGGCTGCGACGAAGAGGGATGCGATCGGGTCGGCTCGGTCGAAGCCGGTCGTCCAGACGACCGCGCCGGCCACGGCGGTGGCCGCGAATGCATATAGGTCGGTGAGCAGGTGGCGGTAGCTGCCCTCGACGTTCAGGTTGGTGCGGTTCGCGCGCGCCACCTGGCGGAGCGCGATCACGTTGACCAGCGCGCCGGCGATCGCCGTCGCGACCACGATCGGCGCGTGCACGGTCGGCGGCGAGACGAGCCGCCGCATGCCCTCGGCCACGATCACGAGCCCGAGCAGCAGCAGCGTCAGGCCGTTTGCCTGCGCGGAGAGGATCTCCGCGCGACGGAAGCCGAACGTCATCCAGCCCCCCGGCGGCCGGCGAGCGAGGCGCGCTGCCCAGACGCTCATCCCGAGCGCGGCCGCGTCGACGAGCATGTGGGCCGCATCCGAGAGCAATGCGAGCGAGCCGGCGATCAGCCCGAGCACCACCTCGGCGGCCATGAACGCGAGGATCAGCACCAGCGCAACGGCCAGCGGCCGCGCGTTCGTGTCCGCGCTCACACCGTGGTCGTGACCGTGGTGGTGGGACATCGTCATAGTCTTACGGCATGGACGGCGTCGTGTTTGTCGAGATCCCCGCGGGGTCGCGGAACAAGTACGAGTGGGACGAGGAGCTGGGCGGGATCGCGCTCGACCGGCGGCTCTTCACGTCCATGAGCTATCCGGCCGACTACGGCTTCTTCGAGGGAACGCTCGCCGACGACGGCGACCCGCTCGACGCGCTCGTGCTCGTCGGCGAGCCGACCTTTCCCGGCTGCCGGATCCGCGTCCGCGCCGTCGGGGTCTTCCACATGGCCGACGAGAAGGGCCCGGACGAGAAGCTGCTCTGCGTGCCGCTGAACGATCCGTCGTGGAGCGGCATCTCGGACATCCACGACGTGCCGGCACAGCTGCGCAACGAGATCGAGCACTTCTTTCAGGTCTACAAGGACCTCGAGGGCAAGAAGACGGAGACAAGTGGGTTCGGCAACCGTGCCGAAGCGCGCGCGATCATCGACGTGTGTCGCGAACGCGCGCGCTGATCGCAGCGATTACCGATTTTGATTTGCGGCTGCGCAAGAGTTCGCCTAGTCTTTCGCGAGCCATGACCGGGATCAGTAACGCAGACGTCACACGCCGCCGCTTCTAGCGGCGTCAGTGCGTCTTCGTTCGGTTCTGCTTCTCCCGCGATCCCAAGGAGCATGGCGTGTCTTCTTCTTCACCTGCAGTCGACGTACGTGATCTTTCGAAGGTCTTCTCCCGCCGCAAGGGCCTCGTCCATCGGCGGCGCCGCGCTGCGCTGAGCGGTGTCAGCTTCACGATGGACCGCGGCGAGTGCGTCGCGATCCTCGGCCAGAACGGCTCGGGGAAGTCGACGCTCGTGCGCCTGCTCTCGACGCTGCTGCTCGCAGACGCGGGGACCGCGCACATCTTCGGCTACGACGTGTTCAAGGAGCCGCGCAAGGTGCAGCGGCTCGTCAACCGCGTCTCGGTCGAGGCGAGCTTCTTCAAGAAGATGAGCGCGGCCGAGAACCTCGCGTACGCGGCGCGGTTCTACGGCATGGGACCGCGCGAGACGCACGCGAAGATCCCCGTGATCCTCGAGCGCGTCGGCTTCCCGTCGGCGCGGCGCGGCGAGGCGATGGAGAACCTCTCGCGCGGCATGCAGCAGAAGGTCGCGCTCGCGCGGGCGCTGCTCACCTCACCGGTGCTCCTGCTCCTCGACGAGCCGACGACGGGCCTCGACCCGCGCTCGAAGCAGGAGGTGCAGACGTTCATCCGCGAGATCCGCCACCAGCACGACTCGACGATCCTCCTCTGCACGCACGACATGAAGGAAGCGGAGGACCTCGCCGACCGGATCGGGCTGCTCGATGCAGGCGAGCTGCTGTTCATCGAGCCGGTGGAGAACGTGAAGGAGCGGTACGGCGTCGAGACGCTCGAGGAGGCGTTCTTCGCAGCGACCGGCCGCACGTACGAGGACGAGAGAACCGAGGACGACGAAGAGCGGGAGGTGTTTGCGTAATGGCCACCGTCGACACGACATTCACGCGCCGCAAGGTGCTGCGGGACGAGCTGATCGGCCTCTACGGGGTGGTCGAGCGCAACCTGTACCTGACCAAGCGCTACTTCCTTTGGGACCTCGCGTTCCTGCTCTGGACGATCGCGAACACGCTCACGATCGTGTTCATCTCGCGCGGTGTCCCGCTGGAGCCGGCCGCGCGCAACGAGCTCGCGACGAAGCTGCTCGTCGGCGGCGTGATCTGGGCGTTCCTCGGGATCATCTTCGAGATCGTCACGGAGACGGTTGCGTGGGAGCGCTGGGAAGGGACAATTGAATACACCTTTATGGCCCCCGTGTCGCGGCCGGTGCACCTGATCGGCATGGGCGTCTACGCCGTCATCTACGGCCTCGTGCGCGCGGCCGCGGTCTTCATCGCCGTCGTCGCGTTCATCGGGATCCACCTGCCACACGCGAACTACGGCGCGGCGGTGGCGCTGCTCGCGATCGCGTCGATCTCGTTCATCGGCGTCGGGATGATGACTGCGGTGCTGCCGCTCATCTCCCCGGAGAAGGGCACGCAGCTCGGCTTCGTCGCGCAGGGCCTGATGCTCGTCGTCTCGGGCGTCTACTACCCGGTGAGCGTCCTGCCGGGGTGGATGCAGTGGATCGCGAAGATCTCCCCGGCGACCTACGCGCTGCGCGGCAACCGCGCACAGATCCTCGATGGATCGGGCCTCGCCTGGGCGGACGTCTGGCCGCTGCTCGTGATCGGGGCGTTCTCGATCCCGATCGGCCTGCTCGTCTTCCGCGCCGGAGAGCACTACGCGAAGCGGCACGGGAAGCTGAAGCGTTCGGGATGACGGCCGGTTCGCCGCTGCCTTGAGTTCGACGACGCGATGGCATACGCTGCCTTTCGTCATCACGTCAACGGTCGGGCAAGCGGCGACCGGCCGCCCTAGATAGAGGAGGGCGATATGGGTGGTTCGCGGATGAGGCTCGGATATCTGAGCCTGCTTCTTGTCCTTGTAGCGATCAGCGTTGGTGTCCTCGCCAGCTCGGCGGCAGCTGGTTCTGCTCCTCCCGTCACGCCGAACATGCTGGTACCTCCCGGTGGCGGGGGATGCGCCTCTGGCAGCAACCTTTACCAAGGCATCACCGTGAGCTACTCGTGGTGCTGGAACGGTTCGAATCTCCTCACGAGCGCCCAGGCGAGTGCGAATCAGCCGACCTGCTGGCAGGGATGCAGCAACGACTTCAGTTCGGGCCGGCCGAACGTGGCCATCACGTCCGGCGGGGTTGGGTCTGCGTTCGCCCAGGTCAGGGTCTTCGGAACCTGGGCAATCGAGGCGAATATCGCCTACGACGCCTACTGGGCAGGATTGACCGGCGTCGACCCAGGCCTCCCCACCGTGGAGTACGTGTACATCTACGTTCGAATGACCGGAGGGTCGAGCTCGCCAGGCGTGAGCGCCACGAGCAACGAGTCCTGAGTCCCTTCCGCGCCTGACGGGCGCAGTCGAGGACGAAGCCGAGCCGGCGGGCGCACCTGGGCCCGCCGGCTCGGGATCCGTGCTCGACCCTCGGCGGGCAGCTACCAGGGTCCTCTCCCTGGGTGACAGACTTCGGCTTCGTTCGTTACCCCGCGAGAGGAGCAAGTCATGGCGATGATCGAGAGCAAGGACCGGGCGACGTCCGATCCCAAGGCGCGCAAGGCCGTGCTCGACGAGGTGAAGAAGGAAGGCGTCGAGTACGTCCTGTTCTGGTTCACGGACATCGAGGGCCACCTGAAGAGCTTCGCGATCACGCCGTCGGAGATCGAAGGCGCGCTGAACGACGGCATGGGCTTCGACGGCTCGTCGATCACCGGCTTCAACGCGATCGAGGAATCCGACATGATCGCGATCCCCGATCCCGCCACCTGGCGCCTGATGCCCACTCGCGACGGCGAGGCGAAGGTCGGGCGCCTGATCTGCGACGTCGTCAAGCCGGACGGCCAGCCGTACGAGGGCGATCCGCGCTACGCGATGCGCCGCGCGCTCGAGCGCATGGAGTCGCTGGGCTTCGACACCTTCAACATCGGTCCCGAGCTCGAGTACTTCCTCTTCAAGGACAAGAGCGGCACCGAGACGCTCGACGAGGGCGGCTACTTCGCGATGACGGCGCTCGACGCCGCCACCGAGCTGCGCAACGAGACGATCCGCGCGCTCGAGCACATGGGAATCGGGATCGAGTACCACCACCACGAGGTGGCGCCGTCCCAGCACGAGATCGACATGCGCTACTCCTCGGCGCTCGACATGGCCGACCAGACGATCACCTACCGGCTGATCGTCAAGGAGGTCGCCGCGAAGCACGGCGTGTACGCGACATTCATGCCGAAGCCGCTGTTCGGCGAGAACGGCTCTGGCATGCACACCCACATGTCGCTGTTCAAGGAAGGGCGCAACCAGTTCTTCGACGGGAGCGACCAGTACAACCTCTCGGTGACCGGCAAGCAGTTCATCGCAGGGCTGCTCCGCCACGCACGGGAGCTCTCCGCGGTCTTCGCGCAGTGGGTCAACTCGTACAAGCGGCTCGTTCCCGGCTTCGAGGCGCCGGTGTACGTCGCGTGGTCGCAGCGCAACCGCTCGGCCCTGATCCGGATCCCGCTCTACAAGCCGGGCTCTGAGCAGGCGACCCGCGCCGAGATCCGCTGTCCCGACCCGGCGTGCAACCCCTATCTCACCTTCGCGGCGCTGCTGCACGCGGGCCTCGAGGGGATCGAGCAGGGCTACGAGCTCGAGGCGCCGATGGAGACGAACCTCTACCACCTGACCGCCGAGGAGCGGCGTGACCAGGGGATCGTGTCGCTGCCGGAGACGCTCGGCGAGGCGATCGACGAGTTCGCCGCGTCCGAGCTGCTGCGCAAGGCCTTTGGCGACCACATCTTCTCGAGCTACGTGAAGCTGAAGCGCAAGGAGTGGGACGAGTACCGCGTCCAGCTGACGCAGTGGGAGCTCGACCGCTACCTGGGCGTGCTCTAGGAAGGCGAATGGGTACCTGGCACCTTCGGGTGCCAGGTACCTGGGCCGTCAGAAGGCCTGAGTCTTCTAGAGGAAGGTGCGGATCGACTCGCGCTCGACGCGCAGGCCGATCACCTTCGAGCCGTCGTCGATCTGCTCGATCGACTCGGCGGGCACGAGCCGGCGGCGGCGGGCGAGCCAGCCGGAGCGAACCGAGAGCGCATCGGGCGTCTCGGGGCTCGTGCCGTACATCGGGCACTCGACCGTCCCCACCACGCGGCCCTTCGCGTCTGCGACGAGGAAGCCGGCGGTGCTGCGGAGGTCGATTGCGAGTGCGCTCATTGGTGCGAACCTATTCCCCGTTTGCGAGGAACTCCCTCTCTTGGCGTAAACCTTTTGTTAGCCCCACTTGCCGGACATCGCCAGCCAGGCGACGGCGAGCAGCACGAGATAAACGGACGAGAGCCCGGCGGCGATACGGCCGGCCAGCGGCTTGCCGCTCCTCAGCCACCAGTACGAGACGCCGATCGCGGCCAGGAACACCAGCAGGCCGCCGTCGGCGATCGACTGGCCCAGCTTGAGCCAGCTCGGCAGGTCGTGCTTGAGCCCCTCGTCCGACTGGATGATCCCGGCGAAGACGCGGAGCACGATGTAGTCCGGGATCCCCGAGACGAGCGCCCAGAACGTGGCCTTGCGCAGGAACGCCAGATCGGGGCGGCGCCAGGCGGCGAGCGAGGTGATCACGGCTGTCAGGACCGCCCCGAACAGCGTCATCGCGCCGAGCACGTGCAGGAAGAGCGGCCAGAACGGGCGGCTGTAGGCGAGCAGGGTCACGAGCCCGGCCGCCAGATCATCAGCACGAGGATCCCCACCGTGGCGACGCCGGCCAGCCACGAGATCGCGTTGCCCTTCCGGTCGCGCAGCAGGGCGCGCAGCTCGTCGGTCGTCGCGTCGCCGGCCGCGGCCAGGCGCTCCGCGAGCTTGCGGGCCTTCTCCTGGTGGCGGCCGCCGATCCCGCCGAGCGCGTTCGCGAGCACCCAGAGCACGAGCGAGATCCAGATCCACGCTGCGCCGAGGCTGAAGTGCTGCTCGTGCCAGAGCCAGATCCCGAAGATCAGCGTCCCGGCCACGCCGACGCCGATCACGGGCAGCGTCACGCGCACCAGGCGCAGCAGATAAGCGGTCTCGCTCGGCCGCGCCGCCCGGACGGCGAGCGTGTTCAGGATCGCAGCCGCGACCGAGCCGCCCACGAAGAAGAACGCTGCCGTGACGTGCAGCATCAGCAGCCACTGGACCGTGGTCACGGTGCGAGCGTACCCTTCGCCACGGATGGATACACGCGAACGGCATCTCCGGCTTCTGACCGAGACGATCGAGGCGGTCAACTCGACCCTCGACCTGCAAGAGGTGCTCGACCTCGTGGCGAACCGGGTGCCGACGGCGCTCCAGACGGATGCCTGCTTCGTCTATCTCTACGACGAGCGCGCGGACGAGCTCGTCCTGCGCGCGACGCATGGCACGCCGATCGACGAGATGTCGCGCCGGCCGCGGATGCGGCCCGGCGAGGGGATCACCGGATCGGCCGCCGCCGCGCGCGCGCCGGTGATGGTCGACGCGCAAGCGCACCTCGACCCGCGCTTCAAGAATTTCCCCAACCTGCCCGAGGACGAGTACGAGTCGATCCTCGCCGTGCCGATCCTCACTCGTGACGGCGACCTGGAGGGAGCTCTCAACGTCCGCACGCGTCAGCCGCGGTCCTTCTCCGACGACGAGGTCGATCTGCTGCTCGCGATCGCGGCGCAGGTCGCCCAGTCGATCGAGCACGCGAAGCTCTACTCCGAGGCGCAGCGCCGCGTGCACGAGCTCGAAGCTCTGGCGCGAATCTCGGAGGCGGTATCGGACGCGCTCTACCTCGAGGAGTCGCTCGAGGCGATCGTGAAGACGACGATGGACGCGCTCGACGCGACGGGCGCCGCGCTCGTGCTGGACGACGGCCGGATCGCGTGGCCGGAGGGCGTCGCGGGGGAGTTCGCGATCCGCCAGCCGCTGCGCTGGCGCGGCCGGCAGATCGGCGAGCTCGTCGCCGACCGTGGGCGGGCGTTCTCCGACCTGGACCGCGAGTTGCTCGCGTCGATCGCGACGCATGCGGCGGTCGCACTCGAGCACGGGCGCGCGGTGTTGCGTAGCGTGCTCGCGCAAGAGATCCACCACCGCGTGAAGAACAACCTGCAGACGGTCGCGTCGCTCCTGCGGTTGCAGGCGCGCGCGACGGACGTGATCGACCCGCGCGAGGCGCTCGAGCATTCCGTCAACCGGATCCTCGCGATCGCTGCGGTGCACGAGCTGTTGACCGAGCGCCGGGAAGAGGACGTCGAGCTCGCCGACCTGATCGACCGGCTGCGCGCGATGCTCGTCCAGGGTGTGGGCGGCGAAAAGGAAGTCTCGGCGGAGCTCGAGCCCGTCTCGCTCTCGGGCTCGCGCGCGACGGCGCTCGCGCTCGTCTTCGCGGAGCTCCTGCAGAACGCGCTCGAGCATGGAGGCGACTGCGTCCGCGTCCAGCTCGCGAAGCGGAACGGCGACATCGTGCTTGCGATCGCCGACGACGGTGCAGGAGTGGGCGAGGCGGCGCCCGGGACCGGGCTGTCGATCGTCCAGGCGCTCGTGCGCGACGAGCTGCGCGGCACGCTCGACCTGAGCTCGGTCGGCGGCACGCGCGCCGAGGTCGTCTTCCCGGCTTAGGCCGCAGCCCCAGCAGCAGCCGGTTCCACTTTCGTTCCACTTCTGTGCGCATTCCGTTTCGGTGTCTGACACCGGACGTGTCTGAGTGAGACACGGCCCCACAGGAGGCGCGGTGCTACGTGAGTGCGACGGCTACGCGGGCTGGTCTTCGAACGAGAAGTGGAAGTGATCGCCGTGCGCATGGACGCCCAGGATCTGGTCGCCGAGGACGTCGGCTGCGGCCGGTTCGAGGAAGACCCGCGCCTCGCCGAGGTCGATCACCTCGTCGCCCTCACTCGGCTCTGACGCTTCGTCGATCGAGATCTCGACCTCGCCGTCGACCTCGTCGGCCGTGATGCGAATCGTCCCGATCTGGGCGAGCGCGGCGGCCGCTTCGTCGTCGATTTGCAACATCGTGCGATTCTAAGTGCAATGAGGATCCTGATCGCAGAGGACGAAACGATCATCCGGCTCGACCTGCGCGACCTGCTGGAGCGCAGCGGCCACGACGTCGTCGCAGAGGCGCGCGACGGCGAAGAGGCGGTCGCGCTCGCCCGCGAGCACGAGCCGGAGCTCGCGATCATGGACGTGAAGATGCCGAAGCTCGACGGGATCGAGGCTGCGAAGCGGATCCTCGAGGAGCGGCCGATCCCGATCGTGATGCTCACCGCTTACGGCCAAGCGGAGCTCGTCAACCGCGCGGTCGAGGCCGGTGTGTTCGGCTACCTCGTCAAGCCGTTTCGCGAGCAGGACCTCGTCCCCGCGATCGCGACCGCCCGCGCCCGCCACGAAGAGCTCGCTGCGGTGCGCGAGGAAGCCGAGTCGCTGGCCGACGCGCTCTCAGCGCGAAAGGCGATCGAGCGCGCAAAGGGCATCCTGATGGAGAAGGAAAGCCTCTCCGAGGAGGCCGCGTTCGCCCGCCTGCGCAAGGCGAGCCAGGTCTCGGGGCGGCCGCTGAAGGTGATTGCAGAGGCCGTGATCGCTACGCTCGGGGCGGAATGACCGAGACGCTCACACCTCCGAAGGTCAGGCCGCGCCGATCGACCGGATCCGGGCTCGGCGCAGCGTGGCGGGTGATCGTCCTGAACGACGAGCACAACACCTTCGAAGGGGTCGCCTTCGCGCTCGCGCAGACGATCCCGGGCGTCGACTACGACAAGGGCATGGCGCTCGCGAACAAGATCCACACGACCGGGCAGGCGCTCGTCTGGGCGGGCCACCGCGAGCTCGCCGAGCTCTACCACTCGCAGCTCGAGGCCTACGGGCTGACGCTGGCGCCGCTCGAGCGTTGAGCCACCCGAACGCGGAACTCGTCCGGCGCGCGTTCACCGCGTTCGGACGCGACCCGATCGTCGTCGCGCGCACGCTGGCCGCCGACATTGTCTGGCGCGTTCCCGGAACCAACCGGATGAGCGGCGAGTACACCGGGCGCGACGCTGTGCTGCAGTTCCTGCGCCAGACGCTCGTGCTCACCGACCGGACGTACCGCACCGAGCTGCAGTACGTGGTCGCCGAGGACGAGCGCGCCGTCGCCGTCTACCGGGCGCGCGGTGAGCGCGAGGGACGGACGCTCGACATCGACCAGGCGCTCTTCTGCGTGATCCGCGACGAGCAGATCGCCGACGTTACGGCCGTCCCGCTCGACTTTCCGGCGTTCGAGGTGTTCTGGTCCTGAAGGTCGGGATCCAGCTGCCGGAGGTGGAGCGGGTCGTGCGTCGCGACGAGCTCGCGGCGATGGCGCGCGCCGCGGAGGAGTGCGGCTTCGATTCGGTGTGGGTCGGCGACCATCTGCTCTACCGCGGCGACGGCCGCCCCGAGCGCGGCCCGTGGGACTGCTGGACGACGCTCGCGTGGCTCGCCGGGATCACCGAGCGCGTCGAGCTCGGGCCGCTCGTTGCGTGCACCGCGTTCCATCCGCCCGGGATCCTCGCGCGGCAGGCCGCCGCGGTCGACGAGTTGAGCGGCGGCCGCCTGGTTGTCGCGCTCGGCGCGGGCTGGAACGAGGCCGAGTTCCGCGCGTTCGGCCTGCCGTTCGACCAGCACGTCTCGCGGTTCGAGGAAGCGTTCACGATCGCCCGGCAGCTGCTCGCGGGCGAGCGCGTGACGTTCGAGGGGCGCTTCCACTCCGTGCACGACGCCGTGCTGCTGCCACCGCCCTCGCGCCGGCCGAAGCTGATGATCGGCGCGAACCGGCCGCGCATGCTGGCGATCGCGCTACCGCACGTCGACGCGTGGAACACGTGGCACACGCACTACGGGAACACGGTCGAAGGCTTTGCGCGCCACAACGGCGAGGTCACCGAGGCGGCCGAGCGCGCCGGCCGCGATCCGGCCGAGATCGAGCGCAGCGCCTGCGTCTTCGTCGAGGTCGAGCCCGCGGGCGAGCGGCCGCGCGACGTCGCGCCGGTCCCAGTCGACCGGCTCGCGGCTCACCTGCGCGCGCTGGCGCAGGCCGGCGCGGACGAGGCGATCCTCGTCGTCGACCCGATCACGGAGTCGTCGATCCGCTCGCTTCGAACAGCGCTTCCCAGCGGCTGAGCAGCGCTTCGAGATCCTCACGCGCCTCGCGGTGCGCGGTGAGCAGGTCCGCGTCGCTCCAGTCGGCGGCCAGCTTCTGCTCGAGCTCGGCGACGCGCGTCTCGGCCCGCGCGACCTCCTGCTCGACGAGCTCGAGCGCGCTCGGCTTCGCTTTCGCGGGTCGCTTCGGCTTCTCGCGCCTCGGCTTCGGCGCAGGCGCGGGAGCGGCATCGTTCTCCTGCGCGCGCACGTAGTCCGCCCACCCGCCCGGGTACGAGACGATCTGGCGGTCCTCGACGGCGAGCATCCGGTGCGCGACTGCGTCGAGCACGGCGCGGTCGTGCGAGACGATCAGGATCGTCCCGGGGAACGCTTCGAGCGCGGCCTCGAGCGCTTCGCGCGACTCCAGGTCGAGGTGGTTGGTCGGCTCGTCGAGCACGAGGAAGTTCGCGCCCGAGGCGACCGCGATCGCGAGCGCCAGCCGACGGCGCTCGCCGCCCGACAGGACGGCGGCAGACTTCTCGTGCTCGTCCCAGCCGGAGAACAGGAACTTGCCGAGCAGCGCCTGCGCCTCGGGCCGCTTGAGGCCGGTGCCCGACATCGCCGCGTCGAGCACCGAGCCGCGCTCGTCGAGCTCCGCCTCGTGCTGCGAGAAGTACGCCGCCTCGACGCCGTGGCCGAGGCGCACCGTCCCGCTCACCTGGTCGCGCTTGCCGAGGATCGTCTCGAGCAGCGTCGTCTTCCCGGAGCCGTTCTGGCCGACGAGCGCGACGTGCTCGCCACGCTCGATCGCGAACGACGCACCCTCGAGCAACTGCTTGTCGCCGGCGCGCAGCGAGAGGTTCTCGACAACGACCACGTCGCGGCCCGATCGCGCCGGCTTGAGGAACTCGAAGCCCAGCGTCCGGCGCTTGTCGTCCGGAGCGTGCACGCGCACGGCCTCGAGCTTCTTGATCTGCTTGATCTTCATCTGCGCCTGGCGCGCCTTGCTCGCCTTGTAACGGAAGCGCTCGACGAAGCGTTCGAGGCGCTCGATCTGCTCGGCCTGCCGCGCCGCCGTCTTCGTCTGGTGCAGGGCTCGCGCCGCCTGCTCGCGCCGCCAGACGTGCCATTTGCCGGGGAAGTAGACCGACTTGCCGCCTTCGAGCTCGAGCACGGCCGTCGTCACCGCCTCGAGGAACCAACGGTCGTGTGCGACAAGGATCACGGCCGCGTCGAGCGTCTCGAGCAGCTTCTCGAGCCACTCGAGCGACTCGATGTCGAGGTGGTTCGTCGGCTCGTCGAGGAGCAGCAGGTCGGGTTGCGACGCGAGCGCGCGCGCCAGCGATGCCCGCGTCAGCTCGCCGCCCGAGAACGTCGACAGCGGACGGTCGAGGTCGGCGTCGGTGAAGCCGAGCCCCCGGACGAACGACGCCGCACGGTCGCGCCAGTCGTAACCGCCTGCGTGCTCGAGCTTCGCCTGCGCCTCGGAGTAGCGGCGCATCGTCGTGCGATCGTGTGTGCCGGACGCCATCGACTGCTCGAGCGTGCGCAGCTCCTGCTCCACGGCAGCGAGGTCGGCCGTCCCGGCGAGCACGTACTCGCGCAGCGGCCGGCCGCTCAGCGCCGGAGGCCGCTGGTCGTGCAGCGCGATCCGCGTCCCCTTGGAGAGCGCGAGGTCGCCTCCCTCGAGCGTCACCTCGCCCGCGAGGGCACGGAGCAGGGTCGTCTTGCCCGCTCCGTTCGGGCCGGCGAGCGCCAGACGGTCGCGCCGCTCGACCTTGAACGACACTCCGTCGAAGAGCAGGCTCCCCGAGAACTCCTTGCGGAGCGACGAAGCGATGACAACTGACATAGCCTGAAACTATCTCTCGAACATGCGCCTTGGACTGACAGCCCGGATCCTGATCGCCGGCGGCATCGTCGCCTTCTTCTTCCTGGTCCAGTTCTTGCTCACCGTCAACACCTTCAAGTCGGTCCGGCACAACACGCGGGACGAACAGCGTGCCAGCCAGTCGGTGGTCGCGGCGATCCGGTTCGAGAATCTCGTCCTCGATCTCGAGACGGGCACGCGTGGGTACGTGCTCACCGACAACAGGCGCTTCCTGCAGCCCTACCTCGCTGCGCGCCGGGCGTTGCCGGCACAGTCGAAGGCGCTCGAGCAGGTTGCGCCGGCGCCGCTGTCGAGCACCCTCGACCGGCAATGGCGGTCGTACGTCGCCGACTACGCCGTCCCGCTGATCGACCTGGCCGCCCGGTCACCGAAGCAGGCCCGGTCGCCGAGCTCGGTCGGAGAGGGCAAGCGACGCATCGACCAGATGCGCGCGGAGATCGACCCGTTCGTGCAGCAGCAGACCGCACTCGCCGTGCACGATCGCTCGACCGTTTCGCACGCCGTCAACTCCGGGCTGAAGATCGGCGCCACCGGGATCCTCGTGCGCGTGTTCGCCGTCTGCCTGATCATCGCCTACCTGCTGCGGTTCGCTGTTGCGCCGATCCGCCGCGTCGCGACCGCGACGAGGCGGATCGCGGCCGGCGACCTCGAGGTGGAGGTGCCCGAGCAGGGCGCCGGCGAGGTCGGCCAGCTCGCCCGCTCGTTCAACGAGATGGCGCAGTCGCTGGCCCGCCAGCGGCGCGATCTCGGAACGCAGAACGTGGACCTCGAGCGGCTTGCGAACGTGCTGCGGGCCGTGCTCGACTCGACCGTCGACGGCATCTTGCTCTCGGACGCCGACGGCAACGTGCAGCTCGCGAACCGTCCCGTGCTCAACCTCACCCGCGATCTTGGGATGAGCTACGAAGGCCCGGTCGTCGATCGGCTGCTCTCCGTCGAGCATCGCGTCAAGGACCGCGAGAAGTACCGCGCGGCGATGGAGCGCCTGCGCACGAACCCCGACGAGCCGACGTTCGACGAGTTCGAAGACGAGATCAGCGGCCGCGTCTTCCAGGGCTTCACCGCGCCGGTCCGTGACGATCGAGGCGGGTTCCTCGGCCGCGTCTGGACGCTGCGCGACGTGACGCAGCAGCGCGAGCTCGACCGGCTGAAGGACGACTTCGTGGCCACGGTTTCGCATGAGCTGCGGACGCCGCTGACGTCGATGATGGGGTTCCTCGAGATGATCCGCGAGGGCGAGGCGGGCCAGCTGACGGACGACCAGAAGCGCTTCCTCGCGATCGTCTATCGCAGCTCGGAGCGCCTGCAGCGGCTCGTCGGCGACCTGCTCTTCGTCGCGCGCCTCGACGCGAACGGGCTGCAGCTCCAGTTCGCGGACACGCACCTCGACGAGATCGCCGGCGAGCTCGTCGAGTCGTCGGGTGCGCTCGCGCGCTCGCGTGAGATCGTGCTCGAGTCCGACCTCGGGGCGATGCCGCCCGTCCTAGGCGATCACGAGCGGCTCGTGCAGCTCGTCGGCAACCTCCTCTCGAACGCGCTGAAGTTCACGCCTGCCGGTGGCAGGGTCACGGTGCGCACGTTCGTCGACGGTGAGCAGGCCGTGCTCGAGATCGCGGACACGGGCATCGGGATCCCGGAGGCCGAGCAGGACCGGTTGTTCCAGCGCTTCTTCCGCTCCTCGACGGCAACGGAGCAGGCGATTCCCGGCACGGGGCTCGGGCTCGTGATCTCGCGCGCGATCGCGGAAGCGCACGGCGGCACCATCACCGTCATGTCGCGGCCCGGCGACGGAACGTGCTTCCGCGTCGAGCTGCCGCTCGTGCGTGAAGAGGTGGCTGCCTGAGAATCGTCGCTCTCGACGTGGGCTCGTCGTCGGTCCGGGCCGTCGCCTACGACGAGCAGGGTCTCGCCGAGCCGGGATCCGCACAGCTCGACTGTGTGGAGCTCGATGCGGACGAGCTCGTGGGCGCCTGCCGCAGCGTGCTCGCGCAGGTCGGCGAGGGCGACGAGCTCGCGATCTCCTGTTTCTGGCACTCGCTCGTGCCGGTCGACGCGCAGGACCGGCCGCTGACCCCGGTGCTCAGCTGGCGTGACCTCAGCGGCACCGGGCACGTCCCCGAGCTCGGCGCCGGCTACCACAGCCGCACCGGGTGCTTCGAGCATCCCGCGTACTGGCCGGCGAAGATCCGCCGCCTCCAGGCCGAGGGCGTCCACGCGGCGCGCTACCTCTCGTTCGGCGACTACTTGCTGCTCCGGCTCGCGGGCGAAGCGCGGACGAGCGTGTCGATGGCGAGCGGCACGGGCCTCTTCGATCCGAACCGGCTCGACTGGGACGACGAGACGCTCGACGCGCTCGGCGTCGACCGCGCGCAGCTGCCGCCGGTCTCCGACGAGCCGGTTGCTGGAGTCAGGCCACCGCTCGGCGACGGTGCGTGTTCGAACGCCGGCGCCGGCTGCACGACGCGCGACCGTGCGGCGGTGATGGTCGGGACCTCGGCCGCGCTCCGCGTCGTCTACCCGGCCGCGTCGGCCGAGGCGCGCCCAGGGCTCTTCCTCTACCGCCTCGACGCGCAGCGCTTCTGCGAAGGCGGCGCCCTCTCGGACGGAGGCAACCTGCATGCCTGGCTCGTGCGAACGCTGCAGGGCTTCGACGATCGCGAGCTGGCCGAGCGGCCGCCGGCCGGCCATGGGCTTGTCTTCCTGCCGTTCCTCGGCGGCGAGCGCTCGCTCGGCTGGGACGCGAGCCGGCGTGGCGCGATCCGCGGCCTCTCGTTCGCGACGACGCCGGCCGACATCGCGCAAGCCGCGCTCGAAGGCATCGCGTACCAGTTGGCCGACGTGCTGGATGCGCTCGGTGGCGTCGAGTCGGTTGTCGCCACCGGCGGCGGGCTGCTCGCGAGCCCCGCGTGGACGCAGATCCTCGCCGACGTGCTCGGCCGCCGCCTCGACGTGTCCGCAGTCGACGAGGGCTCGGCGCGGGGCGCTGGCATGATCGCGCTCGAGCGTTTCGGCTTCCCGGTGCCGAACGCTCCCGTCGCCCGCTCCGTCGAGCCGCGCACGGGATGTCATGCAATCCACCTGGCCGCGAGGGCGGAACAACGAACGACGATGCTGAAGGAGCGCACATGATCGGAATCATCGGAGGGGGCCTCGCGTCGGCGAAGCTCGTCGAGGCCTATCGCGAGGCGGGCGGGGACGACGCGATCACGATCTGGTCGCAGGATCCGCACGGCCCGTACCACCGGCCGCCGCTCTCGAAGCGCCTCCTGCGCGGCGAGGCGGAGCCCGCGGACGCTCTCGTCCACCCGGTGGACTGGTACGCGGAGCACGACGTCGACCTGCGGCTCGGAGAGACGGTCGCCTCGCTCGGCGACGTGGAGGCGGAGACGGTCGTGATCGCCACCGGCGCGCGCCCACGCCACCTCGACGGCACGGTCGGGCTGCGCACGCTCGACGACTCGCTCGAGCTGCGACGGCTGGCGGGCGAGTCGCAGACTGCGACGGTGATCGGCGGCGGCTTCATCGGCTGCGAGGTGACGGCGTCGCTCACGCAACTCGGCTTGCAGGTGACCCAGATCGTCCGTGACCCGATGGTCTTTGCGCCGCTGCAGGCGCCGCCGCTCTCTGAGGCGCTGCACGACATCTACCTGGAGCACGGGGTCGACCAGCGTCTCGGCGCCGGCGAGATCCCGCCCGCCGACCTGATGGTTGCGGGGATCGGCGTCGTGCCGAACGTCGAGCTCGCCCAGGAAGCGGGGCTCGAGGTCCGGAGCGGGGTCGTGGTCGACGAGCGCTTCCAGACCGCGCGCCCCGGCGTCTATGCGATCGGCGACGTCGCCGAGTTCTACGACCCGCTCTACCGCCGCCACCGGCGCATCGAGCACTGGTCGAATGCCGCCTACCACGGGACGACGCTGGGCCAGATCCTCGCCGGCGAGGAAGCCCGCTACGACATCGTCTCGGCGTTCTTCTCCGAGGAGTTCGGGAAGAGCTTCAAGGCGTTCGGCGACGCGACCGGCCACGACTCGACCGCGCTCGAGGGAGACTTCCACGGCGATTCCGCCGTCCTGCGCCTCAGGAAGGGCGGCCACGTGATCGCCGCGGTCCTGACCGGCCAGGACGAGGACGCGGAGGATGCGCTGAAGGCCGAGATCAGAGCCGGCGCAGCAGCCGTCGAATAGTCGTTACGCTCGCAGGGAAGCGACCCGGCGAGGAGGAACGGTGGCCAACTCGGAGATCGAACAGCTCTCCATCGACACGATCCGGACCCTGTCGATGGACGCGGTGCAGCAGGCGAACGCCGGCCATCCCGGCACGGCGATGGCGCTCGCGCCGCTCGCCTATCTCCTCTACACCGAGGTCCTGCGGCACAACCCGGCCAACCCGCACTGGCCGGACCGCGACCGGTTCATCCTGAGCGCCGGGCACGCCTGCGTGCTCCAGTACTCCGCGCTGCACCTGTCGGGCTACAACCTCTCGCTGGAGGAGCTCAAGCGCTTCCGGCAGTGGCAGTCCGCAACGCCGGGACATCCCGAGTACCGCCACACCGAAGGCATCGAGGTGACCACCGGCCCGCTCGGCCAGGGCTTTGCGAACGGTGTCGGCCTGGGCTTCGCCGAGCGGTTCCTCGCCGCGACGTTCAACCGCCCGCACCATGAGATCGTCGATCACCGCGTCTACGCGATCTGCTCCGACGGCGACCTGATGGAAGGCCTCTCCTACGAGGCCGGCTCGCTCGCGGGCACGAACGCGCTCGGCAAGCTCGTCTACTTCTACGACGACAACCACATCACGATCGACGGCACGACGGCGATCTCGTTCACCGAGGATCGTGCGCAGCGGTTCGCCGCGCTCGGCTGGCACGTGCAGTCCGTCGCCGACGTGAACGACCTCGCCGCGCTGCGCAAGGCGATCAAGAACGCGCAGGACGAAACCACGCGGCCGTCCGTGATCATCGTCCACTCGCACATCGCGTATCCCGCGCCGCATGCGATGGACACGGCGAAGGCGCACGGCTCGCCGCTCGGCGCGGATGAAGTCGCCGCGACGAAGCGGGTGCTCGGCTGGGACCCGGACAAGCACTTCTACGTGCCGGACGAGGTCTACGCGCACATGAACGGCATCGAGCGCGGCAACGAGCTCGAGACCGCGTGGCAGCAGGAGCTCTCGAACTGGTCGCAGGCGTTCCCGAAGGAACGGGAGCGCTGGGACGCAGCCTGGGAAGGAAGGATCGGGCCGTGGTCGCTGCCCGAGTTCGCGGCGGGCTCGGAGCTCGCCACGCGCGACGCCGGCAAGCAGGTGATGCAGGCGTTCAAGGACGCGGTGCCGACGATGATCGGCGGCGCCGGCGATCTCGTCGAGTCCACGAAGACCGAGTTCGAGGGCGGCGGTGTCTTCTCGGACCGCTGGGCCGGGCGCAACATCGCGTTCGGCATTCGCGAGCACGCGATGGGGTCGATCGTCAACGGGATCGCGGTGCACGGCGGCTGCGTGAAGCCGTACGGCTCGACCTTCCTGATCTTCAGCGACTACATGCGTCCGGCCGTGCGCCTGGCCGCGCTGATGGGGCTGCCCGTCGTCTACGCGTGGACGCACGACTCGGTCGGGCTCGGCGAGGACGGGCCGACCCACCAGCCGGTCGAGACCTACGCCGCGCTGCGCGCGATCCCGAATCTCTGGTTCATCCGGCCGGCCGACGCGAACGAGACCGCGGTCGCGTGGAAGGTCGCGCTCGAGCGGACGGACGGGCCCGTCGGCCTGTCGCTCTCGCGCCAGAAGGTGCCGACGCTCGACCGCAGCGAGCTCGCTCCGGCCTCCGGCCTGGAGCGCGGCGCGTACACCCTGTGGGAGTCGTCCTCGTCGCCGGAGCTGATCCTGATCTCGACCGGCGCCGAGGTGGGGCTGACGCTCGAGGCCGGTCGCAAGATCGCCGCCGAGGGCACCGCGGTGCGCGTCGTCTCGATGCCGTGCTGGGAGCTCTTCGAGGAGCAGCCGTCCGACTACCGCGACGAGGTGCTCCCGCCCGACGTGCGCGCGCGTCTCTCCATCGAGCCGGGCGTCGAGCTCGGCTGGAGCAAGTGGGTCGGCGATCACGGCGATTCGATCTCGATCGAGCACTTCGGCGCGTCCGCGCCGGGCAACATCGTCCTGGAACAGTTCGGCTACAACCTGGACAACGTGGTCGCGCGCGCGACGGCGCTCCTGGCGCGTGTCTCATGAAGGAGGCAACGGCGATCAAGGAGTTCCTGGCGCTCGTCTCGCCGGGGTTCTGCATGGAGGGAGAGCTGCCGGCGGTGCAGATCGAAGGGATCGAAGTCCGGCTCGACGGTCACGCGATCGCGATGGTGCAGGCGGACGGCCGGACACTGCCGCTCCGCTTCACGTTCGACGAGGGCAAGATCGCCCGCGTCGAGGTTCTATGAGAGTCGCGGTTGCCTTCGACCATCGCGGCGTCCACCTCCGCGAGGCCGTGCTCGAAGCGCTCGCCGGTCACGAAATCCTCGATCTGGGCACTGATACGGATGCAGTGCGCATCGACTACCCCGACAAGTCGCGCGAGCTGGGCGAGGCGATCCAGCGCGGCGAGTCCGAGCGCGGGATCATCGTCTGCGGCTCCGGCGTCGGCGCCGCGGTGGCGGCCTGCAAGATGACCGGCATCCGCGCAGCGATCTGTCACGACACCTACAGCGCGCACCAGGGTGTCGAGCACGACGACATGAACGTGCTTTGCCTCGGCTCGGAGGTCGTCGGCCCGTCGCTGGCGCGCGAGCTCGTGGCGGCGTTTTTGAGCGCGACCTTCAACGGAGACGAGCGCTATGTCGAACGCCTCGTGAAGATCGCAGAGATGGAAAGGGTGATGAAGAATGGCTAAGGCGAAATCGCGGTTGCACGAGCTCGCCGCGCACGGGCAGTCGGTGTGGTTCGACACGCTCTCGCGCGAGCTCATCCACTCGGGCGAGCTGAAGAAGATGATGGACGAGGACGCCGTGACCGGCGTCACGTCGAACCCGACGATCTTCCAGAAGGCGCTCTCGCAGGGCGACGCGTACGACGAGGACCTGAAGAAGCTCCTCGAAGCGACCGACGATCCCACCGAGATCTTCTTCTCGCTGGCGCTGCAGGACATTCGCGACGCGTGCGACGTGCTGAAGCCGGCGTACGACGCGTCGAACGGGATCGACGGGTACGTCTCGATGGAGGTCGAGCCCGGGATCGCGTACGACACCGAGAAGACGTTCACTCAGGCGCGCTGGATCGCGAAGGAGGTCGATCGCCCGAACCTGTACGTGAAGATCCCGGCGACGGTGCCCGGCCTGCCGGCGATCGAGGACTGCACCGCGCACGGCACCTCGATCAACATCACGCTGATCTTCTCGCTCGACCGCTACAAGGCGGTCGTCGAGGCGTACATCCGCGGGCTCGAGCGGCTCGTCGCGGGCGGCGGCGACCCGTCGAAGGTCGTCTCGGTCGCGTCGTTCTTCGTCTCGCGCGTCGACACGGAAGCCGACAAGCGCCTGGTGGCCGCCGGCCACGAGGAGCTGCAGGGCAAGCTCGCGGTCGCCAACGCGAAGCTCGCCTACCAGTACTTCCTCGAGGCGTTCTCAGGGCCGCGCTGGGAGTACCTCGAAGGCAAGGGCGCGAACAAGCAGCGCTGCCTGTGGGCGTCCACGTCGACGAAGAACCCCGACTACCGCGACGTGATCTACGTCGAGGAGCTGATCGGTCCCGAGACGGTCAACACGATGCCGCTCGAGACGATCCGCGCGTTCCAGGATCACGGCGAGGTGCGCGGCGACACGGTGTTGAAGGGCGTCAAGAAGGCGAACGAGTTGCTCGTCAAGCTCGCCGAGGCCGGGGTCGACTACGACGACGTGACCGAGACGCTCGAGGCGGAAGGGGTGCAGAAGTTCGCAGACTCGTTCGACGAGATCGTCGAGTCGATTCGCGCGAAGCGCAGCTCCCTCGCGGCCGCATGAAGCCGGAGGAGATCGTCGAGCGGATCTGGTCGCGTGACCAGACGGTGTGGACGGGCGCGGACGAGGCGCGGTGGCTCGGCTGGCTCGACATCCCGTGGCGCATGCACGAGGACGTCGACCTGCTGTTGCAGTTCGCGGAGTCGCTGGTCGACCGGATCGACGCGGTCGTGCTCCTCGGCATGGGCGGGTCGTCGCTCGCGCCGGAGGTGATCAAGGGCACGTTCCGGCAGGAGACGTTCCACGTACTCGACACGACGCACCCGCAGGCGATTCGCGACGTGGAGGCGCAGATCGACGTGGCGCGGACGCTGTTCATCTCGGCGTCGAAGTCCGGGTCGACGCTCGAGACGCGCTCGCACACCGACTACTTCTGGGAGCGCAACGGTCACAACGGCGATCTCTTCGTCGCGATCACCGACCCCGGCTCACAGCTCGAACAGCTCGCGCGCGAGCGCGAGTTCGCCGCGATCTTCGCCGGCGACCCGGCGATCGGCGGCCGCTACTCCGCGCTGTCGGCGTTCGGGATGGTGCCGGCGTCGCTGATGGGAGTCGACGTCTCGAACCTGCTGCTGCGTGCGCAGGAGATGGCCGAGGCGTGCCGGCTCGCGACCGGGAACCCGGGGCTCGAGCTCGGCCTCTCGCTGGGCGAGGGCTGGGAGGCCGGCCGCGACAAGATCTGCATCGCGCCGACCCCGGGCGGCTTCGGCCTGTGGGCGGAGCAGCTGCTTGCCGAGTCGACGGGGAAGCACGGGAAGGGGCTGATCCCGGCGCCGGGTGAGCCCGCCGACGGCCCGGACCGGCAGGCGCAGGAGGTGCGGCTGAGCGGCGACTACGAGCTCGGCCAGGAGTTCTTCCGCTGGGAGTTCGCGACCGCGGTCGCGGGGTCGATCCTGGGCATCAACCCGTTCGACCAGCCCGACGTGCAGGCGGCGAAGGACAAGACGGCGCAGATCCTCGCCTCCGGCGACGATCCGCTAGTTGAGCCGCAGGGATCGATGGAGGAGCTCTTCGCTCAGGCGCAGCCGGGTGACTACGTCGCAATCCTCGCCTTCGTCAACCCGACCGTCGAAGCGGAGGCCAAACTAGCCGCGCTCGCAGAGCGAGCGAGGCAGGCGACGGGCTGTGTCGTCACCCACGGCTTCGGCCCGCGCTACCTCCACTCGACGGGGCAGCTGCACAAGGGCGGCCCGCCGACCGGTCTCTACCTACAGGTGGTCGACGACACGGGCAACGAGCTGCCGATTCCCGGCAAGCAGTTCGGTTTCGGGAAGCTGATCCGCGCGCAA
>Ga0265338_10003081_pt1 | contig 23919 bp, 17 predicted proteins | sample 42126metaG_FD_193579 | JGI IMG/M metagenome (GOLD analysis project Ga0265338, IMG submission 193579) | Rhizosphere microbial communities from Carex aquatilis grown in University of Washington, Seatle, WA, United States - 4-21-26 metaG | ecosystem: Host-associated > Plants > Roots > Rhizosphere... | reverse complement strand
CGGGCTGCTCGACGCCGGCTACCGGCCGACCGAGATCGAGGTCGGCAGCCTCGGCCTTGAGCAGGCGTTTATCGCCATCACCGCCGAGGACGACCAGGCCAACGGCCACCAGCCGGTCCCCGCCGGCGAAGCCAGCTGACCCAGCGAACAGGAGACGAACGGCAATGAAAGGCATCCTGCTGCTGACGCAGGCCGAGCTCAACCGGCTGCGCCGCAACCGCCGCTACTTCCTCTTCACCCTGGCGCTGCCGGTGGTGCTGTACCTGATCGTCGCCAAGCAGGCGACCAAGGCCTACGGGGTGGACTTCGCGGCCTACTACATGGTCGCGATGGCCTCCTTCGGCGCCTTCAGCGGCGCGCTTAACGGCAACGTGATCAGGATCTCGGAGGAGCGCAAGGTCGGCTGGATCCGGCAGCTGCGGCTGACCCCGCTGCCGGCCAACGCCTACGTGGTCGCCAAGATCCTCACCTCGATGGCCACCACGATCCCGTCGGTGGCGATCGTGTTCGTCCTCGGCGCGACCTACGGCAAGGTGAGCCTGCCGATCTGGCAGTGGGTCGTGGTCGGCGTCATCGTCTGGCTCGGCTCGATGATCTTCGCCGCGCTGGCGGTGGCGATCGGCTACCGGTTCGCCCCCGACCAGGCCCAGCCGATCACCATGCTGGTCTACTTCGCCTTCACCATCCTCGGCGGGATCTGGTTCCCGCTCGGCGGCGTGCTGCAGAAGATCGGCCAGGGCACCCCGACCTACGAGGCGGTCAAGGTCTCGACCGACGTGATCGGCGGCGTGACGGTGCCCTACGGCCTGGTCGTCGGCCTGGTGGTGTGGCTGGCGGTGTTCCTCGGGCTGGCCACCCTCTCGGTCCGCTCGATGGCGGAGACGGTCTGACGGCGCGGGTTACGGTGGGAACGTGAGCACGACGAGCGGCCAGGTCCCGGCCGCGGCCCAGCGGGCGGCCCTGTCCGGCTACCCGAACCGGCGGGCCAGGGTCGCCGGCATCGCCTTCACCGGGATCTGGCTGCTGTACCTGATCGCGGCGATAGCGGACCTCGCCACCCGCCCCTACAACCCGGTGTACGCCGCCATCGGGATCGCCATCATCGTGGTGTTCAGCGCCCTGTACCTGGGCCTGGTGCCGAACTGGCCGTTGCCGAGCCGGCACCGGCTAGCCGGGCTGGCCACGCTGGCCGCGCTGGCCGTCCTGTTCTGCCTGTTCTACGGGCAGACCGGGGCGGTCGCGTTGTGGATCTTCGTGTCATCGGCGTCGGGCCTGCTGGTGGCGAGCCGTCGCTGGGCGGCCCGGGCCGTGCTCGGCAGCTTCGCCTGCTACACGGTGTTCAGCTGGACCACGCACGTCACCGGCACGAACTACCTCGGCAACGTGCTGCCGGTGTTCATCGGCTTCGCCATGATCGGCCTGCGCAGGCAGTTCGAGCTGACCGCCGAGCTGTCCCGGGCGCGCGAGGAAGTGGCGCAGCACGCCGCCAGCGAGGAGCGGCTGCGCCTGGCCCGCGACATGCACGACCTGACCGGCCAGTCGCTGTCCACGATCACCCTGAAGTCCGAGCTCGCCGCCCGGATGCTGTCCCGGCTGGCGCCGGGCGCCGAGAGCGATCGCGTCAGGGAAGAGGTCGAGCAGGTCGCGGCGGTCAGCAGGCAGACGCTGCGCGACATCCGCGAGGCGATCAGCGGGTACCGGCGGCCCACCCTGGCGGTCGAGCTCATCACCGCCCGCGCGGCGCTGACCAGCGCGGGCATCGTCACCAGGGATGACCCGGAGCTGACGCTGCTGTCCGGCACCTTCGACCCCGACATGGAGGCGGCGCTCGCCTGGTGCCTGCGCGAGGCGGTCACCAACGTGGTCCGCCACTCGGGCGCGGGGAACTGCCGGATCAAGCTCAGCCGCCGCGGCGAGTCGCTGTCGCTGACCGTGCAGGACGACGGCACGGGCCACGTGCCGCCCGCCCCCGCCCACGGAGCCGCCGGCCAGGGTTCCGGGCTGCACGGCCTGTCCGAGCGGCTGAGTGCGGTCGGTGGGGCCCTTGAGCTGCGGGGCGACATGCAGCCGGGGTTCTGCCTGGTGGCCACCGTCCCGGCCGTCTCGCGGGACGCCCAGCCGGCGCCGCCCGCCCATACCGCGCCCAGGCCGGGGCACGCTACCGTGACCGAGTGAGGATCATCCGGGTGCTGCTGGCCGAGGATCAGGCGATGATCCGCGAGGCCCTGGCCGCGCTGCTGTCCTTCGAGGACGACATCGAGGTGGTCGCCCAGGTGGGCCGGGGCGACGAGGTGCAGCGGGCCGCCCAGGAGGCCAAGCCGGATGTCGCGCTGCTCGACATCGAGATGCCCGGCATGGACGGCCTGTCCGCCGCCGCCGAGCTGCGCCGCGCCTGCCCGGATATCCGGATCATCATCCTCACCACGTTCGGCCGGCCCGGCTACCTGCGCCGGGCGATGGAATCGGGCGCGTCCGGCTTCATCGTCAAGGACTCGCCGGCCGACAAGCTCGCCCGCACCATCCGCGACGTGCTGGCCGGCCAGCGGGTGATCGACCCCGACCTGGCCGCCGCCGCGCTGGCCGAGGGCGCCAGCCCGCTCACCCCCCGGGAGCGCGAGGTCCTGCTGGCCGGCCATGAGGGCGCGACGATCGCGCAGATCGCCGCCGCCCTCTGCCTGTCCGAGGGCACCGTGCGGAACTACCTGTCGTCCTGCATTCAGAAGGCCGGCGCCCGCAACCGGGCCGAGGCGCAGCGCATCGCCCGGGAGCGCGGCTGGCTGTGACCGCCCCCGCCAGCCCCGCCAGCCCCGCCAGCCGGGCCGGGCGGGCCGGGCGGGCCGGTCGGCGGCAAGAGCCGGCGGCCATAAGATGAACTGCGTGGCAAACCCCGGTTACCTCCGCTTTCCTCACCTGCACGATGACCTGCTCACCTTTGTCGCCGAAGACGACGTCTGGCTCGCCCCGGCTGACGGCGGCCGCGCCTGGCGGCTGACCTTCGACGGCGGCCAGGCCAGCCACCCGCGGTTCGCGCCGGACGGCGCCGTCATCGCCTGGACGAGCTGGCGGGACGGCAACATCCCCGAGGTGTACACCGCGGAAACCGACGGCGGGCCGGCCGCCCGCCGCACCTACTGGGGCGACGCGCGCACCCGGGTGACCGGCTGGACCCGGGCGGGCGAGGTGCTCGCGGTCAGCGCGGTCGGCCAGCCGTCGTCCCAGCGCACCATGGCCTACGCCGTACCGCTCGCCGAGCCGTACCGCCGCCTGCCGTTCGGCCAGGTCAACGACCTCGCGCTGACCGAACAGGCGACCGCCCTGCTGACCGCGCAGCGCGGGGAGGCGGCCCACTGGAAGCGCTACCGGGGCGGCAACGGCGGACGGCTGTGGCTGGCGACCGAGGACGACCCGCTCTTCACCCGGGTGCTGTCCCAGCTGAACGGCCAGCTGGCCGCCCCGATGCTCATCGGCGGCCGGCTGGCGTTCACCAGCGACCACGAGGGGACCGCCAACCTCTACTCGGTCCGCCTTGACGGCGGCGACCTGCGCAGGCACACCGATCACGACGGCTTTTACCTGCGCAACCCGGCGACCGACGGCAGCCGGGTGGTGTACCACGTGGCGGGGGAGATCTGGCGGCTCGACAGCCTCGACGCCGAGCCCCGCCGGCTGGACATCCGGCTGAGCGCGCCCCCGGCCGCCCGGTCGCCGCGGGTGATCACCGCCGCCGACCACCTCGGCGACCTCGACTGCGACGAAACCGGCCAGGCCAGCGTGGTCGAGGTGCGCGGCACCGTGCACTGGCTGACCCACGCCGACGGCCCCGCCCGGGCGCTGTCGGTCGACGCGGGCTCCCGGGCCAGGCTGCCCCGCGTCCTCGGCTCGACCGGCCAGGTCGCCTGGGTGACCGACGCGGGCGGCGGTGACGCCATCGTGGTGACCGCGATCGAGCCGGAGTCGGCCGCACCCGTTCGGGTGATCACCTCGGTTGATCTCGGCAACGTGCTGCGGCTGGAGGCATCGCCGGACGGCGCCCGGCTGGCGGCGGCCGCCCACGACGGCCGCCTGCTGCTCATCGACGTGGCGTCGGGCGAGGTCAGCGAGCTGGCGGCGGGCGACGACGGCGACATCGAGGACCTGTCCTGGTCACCCGACTCGGCCTGGCTGGCCTGGGCCCAGCCGGGGCCGCAGCCGCTGGCCCGGATCCGGCTGGCCCGGGTGGCGGACGGGTTCACCGTCGACGTGACCGACGGGCGGTTCGTCGACAGCGACCCGGTGTTCACCGTGGACGGGCTGTACCTGGCGTTCCTGTCCCGCCGCACCTTCGACCCGATCTACGACGTGCACTCGTTCGACCTGTCCTTCCCGTTCGGCGCCCGCCCCTACCTGGTACCGCTGGCCGCCCACACGCTGTCGCCGTTCGGCCCGCTGCCTGGTGGCCGTCCGGCCGGCGGTGACAACGGCAAGGATCAGTCCGAACGGGTGCGGCTGACCGTGGACGCCGACGGCATCGCCTCCCGGGTGGTCGCCGTCCCGGTCGACGAGTCGCGTTACTACTACCTGGCCGCCGCCAAGGGCGGCCTGCTGTGGCTGCGCTACCCGTTGTCCGGCGTGCTCGGCGAGGGCGGCGCTGACCCCGACGACGCGCGCCGCCGGCCCGCGCTCGAGCGTTTTGACCTGCGCAAGCGGGAAGCGAGCGTGCTGACGAGCGAGGTCAGCTGGTTCGCGGTCAGCGGTGACGGCTCCCGGCTGGTCATCGGCGACCACAGCGACGTACGGGTGGTCCCGGCCGACCGCAAGGCCGACAACGGCTCGTCCGACGACGTGGTCAGCGTCGACCTGACCCGGGCCCGGTTCCAGGCCGACCCGGCGGCGCTGTGGCGGCACGCCTACGCGGAGTTCGGCCGGCTGCTGCGCCGTGACTTCTGGTCACCGGACATGTCCGGGGTGGACTGGGACGGGGCGCTCGAGGAGTACCGGTTCCTGCTCGACCGGGTGCGCACCTCGGCCGAGTTCGCCGACCTGCTGCTTGAAGTGGCGGGCGAGCTCGGCACGTCGCACGCCTACGTCTACCCGACGGCCACCTTCGCCGCCCGGTCGGCGCTGCGCGGCCAGCCCGCGGCGGTGCTCGGCGCGGACGTGGCCCGCGCCCCCGACGGGCGCTGGCTGGTGGAGCGGGTGCTGCCGGGCGAGTCCTCCGACCCGCGGGCGCGCTCGCCGTTCGCCGCCCCCGGGGTGGCGGTGCGCGCAGGCGACGAGCTCCTCGCGGTCGACGGCCGCCCGCTCGACCCGGTGCATGGCCCCTGGCCGGCCCTGGCCGGCACCCAGGGCAAGCCGGTCGAGCTGACCATCAAGCCCGCCGACCCGGCCCTGGTCCCGCGCCCGCCCGCCCCCGACGCGGACGAGGACGACGACGACACCGAGGACAGCACCGCCGCCGCGGAAACCCCCGCCGCCACACCCGCCCCCGCCGTCACACCCGCCCCCGCTGCCACACCCGCCTCCGCCGCCACTGAGCTGCCGGAGACCCGCCGGGTGGTGATCGTCCCGCTCAGCGACGACCGCAGGCTCCGCTACCAGGACTGGGTGGCCAGCCGCCGCGCGCTGGTGCGGACCAGGTCCGACGGCCGGGTCGGCTACCTGCACGTGCCCGACATGATGGGGGAGGGCTGGGCGCACCTGCACCGTGACCTGCGGGCCGAGATGGGCCGCGAGGCGCTGATCATCGACGTGCGCGGCAACCGCGGCGGCCACACCTCGCAACTGATCGTGGAGAAGCTGGCCCGCCGCATCGTCGGCTGGAAGATCCCGCGTCACCTGCGCCCGTACAGCTACCCGCAGGAGGCGCGGCGCGGCCCGCTGGTGGCCCTGGCGGACGAGTTCTCCGGTTCCGACGGCGACATCGTGACCGCGGCCATCAAGTCGCTCGGCCTCGGCCCGGTGATCGGCGCCCGCACCTGGGGCGGCGTGGTCGGCATCGACGGCGGCGGGCACGGCCTGGTCGACGGCACCCGGGTCACCATTCCCCGCTACGCGTCCTGGTTCACCGAGTTCGGCTGGTCGGTGGAAAACTACGGGGTCGACCCGGACACCGAGGTGCTGATCACCCCGGACGACTGGGCGGTCGGCCACGACCCGCAGCTCGAGGTAGGCGTCGACCGCGCCCTCGCGCTGCTGGCGGAAAGCCCGCATCCCGCGCTCCCCGACCCGTCCACCGGCCCGGTCAAGCGCCGCCCGCCCCTCCCTCCCCGCCCCTGACCACCGTGTTCCCGGCGCCACCGGCCCGAGCCAGGCCGCGCAGGTTCCCGTAGCAGTCCGCCTGAGCCGGCCGCAGGCGGCCAGAGGATGATCACGGAAGATTACTACCGTGATCACGGTAGTAATCTTCCGTGATCACGAAAAAGGGGTTCGACTCGCGCTCGGAAGTAGTGTGCCTGGAGAGGTGTGCCTGAACCTCGCTGGCATCGTGGCGCGTGCGGCTCCTTCTCCGTTCCCGGTTGGCCATGTATATTAAAACAGTCAAAAAAGTAGGTAATTCCCCGCGTGACGCTGACGCGCATGCGGTGTCATCCGCGTGCGGCAGCCGGTCCGCGGGCGGCCGGACCGAGGGAGGCCGCACTGGTGCCGCTGACGTTTCACTGGTTCCTGCCCACCAACGGCGACGGCCGCGACATCGTGGGCGGTGGCCACGGGGTGGGGACCGGCGCGGCCGGCGCCATCAGGCCGCCGTCGGTGCAGTACCTGGGGCAGATCGCGCGCAGCGCCGAGCAGCTCGGCTTCGCGGGCGCGCTCACCCCGGCCGGCGCCTGGTGCGAGGACGCGTGGCTCACCACGGCGATGCTGACCGCGGTCACCGAGCGGTTGAAGTTCATCGTCGCGTTCCGGCCCGGGCTGATCAGCCCTACCCTCGCCGCCCAGATGACGTCCACCTTCCAGCGCCAGTCAGGCGGGCGGCTGCTGCTGAACGTGGTCACCGGCGGCGAGTCGGCCGAGCAGCGCGCTTACGGCGACTTCCTCGACAAGGACGAGCGCTACCAGCGCACCGGCGAGTTCCTGGACATCGTGCGGAGCCTGTTGCGCGGGGAAACGGTCAGCCGGGACGGCAGCCACCTGCGGGTCGAGCAGGCGAGGCTCGCCCGGGTGCCCGACCCGGTTCCCGGTATCTACTTCGGCGGCTCGAGCGCGGCCGCCGCCGACGTCGCCGCGCGCTACGCCGACGTCTACCTGACCTGGGGCGAGCCGCCGGACGCGGTCGGCGACAAGCTGGGCCGGGTGCAGTCGCTGGCCGCGCGGCACGGCCGGGCGCTCCGGTTCGGCATCCGGCTGCACACGATCTCGCGGGACACCGCGGCGCAGGCCTGGCAGCAGGCGGCGCGGCTCATCGCCCCGGTCGGTGACGCGACGATCGAGCAGGTGCAGGCCGGGCTGGCCGCCTCCGAGTCCGAGGGGCAGCGGCGGATGCGCGCGCTGCACCAGGGCGACCGGCGCCAGCTGGAGATCTACCCCAACCTGTGGGCCGGCGTCGGCCTGGTCCGCGGCGGGGCGGGCACCGCCCTGGTTGGCAGCCACGCGGAGGTGGCCGACCGGATCGAGGAGTACGCGCGCCTCGGCATCACCGAGTTCATCATGTCTGGCTACCCTCATCTGGAGGAGGCGTACTGGTTCGGCGAGGGCGTGCTCCCCGAGCTCGCGCGGCGCGGCCGGTGGCGGCACCCCGCCCCCGGGAACGAGTCGCCGCAGCAGTTCGTGCCGTTCGTGCCCACTCATCCCGACCCCGGCCCCGCCCGCGCGGACCCAGGAAAGCAGGTAACCCGTCCATGACGACGATCGCCATCGTCACCGGCAACCCCAAGCCAGGCTCCCGCACCCACGGCGTGGCGCTGGCCGTCGCCGATGTCCTCGACAAGGAGCTCGGCGCGCCGTCCGAGCGGGTGACGGTGGACCTGGCCGGCTATGCCCCCCGGCTGTTCGACTGGGCCGACCAGGAACTGACCGAGATCACCGCCCGGGTGGCGGCGGCCGACATCGCCGTATTCGCCTCGCCCACGTACAAGGCGGCGTACACCGGGCTGCTCAAGGCGTTCCTCGACCGCTACGGCAGCAACGGCCTGGCCGGGGTCACCGCGGTCCCGGTGATGACCGGCGGCTGGCCCGGCCACCTGCTCGCGGTCGAGGTGCACCTGCGCCCGGTGCTGGTCGAGCTGGGCGCCAGCGTGCCGTCCCGCGGCCTGTACGTGACCGAGCCCGAGCTGGCCGACCTGGCGTCGGCGGTGGACAAGTGGGCGGCGGCCGCGGTCCCGCTGATCAGGGCCGCGGTCACGCCCCCAGCTGGTCGAGGATGAGCGGCGCGGCCGGCCCGGGCGCGCTGGCGATGGTCAGCGCGCCGTCCAGGGCAGCCGCGGCCGGGCCGAAGCGGGCCGGGTCGTCGCCGTGCAGCTCGACCACCGGGTCGCCCTGGCGCACGTAGTCACCCGGCTTGGCCAGGCAGAGCACGCCCGCGGTGTGGCTCACCGAGTCCTCCTTGCGGGCCCGGCCGGCGCCCAGCCGCCAGGCGGCGATGCCGACCGCCCGCGCGTCCAGCCGGGTCACCCAGCCGCTGGCGGGCGCCGGGAGCGCTTCCTGCCGGAAGGCGGCGGAAGGCAGCGGGGCGTCCGGGTCGCCGCCCTGCGCCTTGATCATCCGCCGGTAGGCGTCGAGGGCGCGGCCGCTGGCGATCGCCTGCCGCGGGTCGCCGCCGGGGTCGGCGGCCGGGATCCCGGCCAGCTCGAGCATGTGCCCGGCCAGCGCGTAGGTGACCTCCATGAGGTCGGCCGGGCCCTGGCCGGACAGCGCGGCGACGGCCTCGGCCACCTCCAGGGCGTTGCCCGCCGCGCGGCCGAGCGGCGTGTCCATCGCGGTGACCAGGGCCCGGGTGCGCACGCCGTGCTCCTCGCCGAGGGCGACCATCGTCCGGGCGAGCTCAACCGCGCGGTCCCGCTGCGCCATGAACGCGCCCGAGCCGGTCTTGACGTCGAGCACCAGCGCGCCGGTGCCCTCGGCGATCTTCTTCGCCATGATCGAGCTGGCGATCAGCGGGATCGACTCGACGGTGCCGGTCACGTCGCGCAGCGCGTACAGCCGCCGGTCGGCGGGTGCGAGGCCGCCGCCGGCCGCCGCGATCACCGCGCCCGCGCTGGCCAGCGCGGCCAGCAGCTCGTCGTTGCCGAGGCTGGCACGCCAGCCGGGCACCGACTCGAGCTTGTCGAGGGTGCCGCCGGTGTGCCCGAGGCCGCGCCCGGAGAGCATCGGCACGGCCGCGCCGCAGCTCGCCACCAGCGGCGCCAGCACTAGCGATACCTTGTCGCCGACGCCGCCGGTGGAGTGCTTGTCGACCGTCGGCCGGCTCAGGCCGCTGAGGTCGAGCCGATCGCCCGAGGCGATCATCTCCCCGGTCCAGGCGCGCAGCTCGGCGCCGTCGAGGCCGTTCAGGTAGACCGCCATCAGCAGCGCGGCCATCTGCTCGTCGGCCACCTGCCCGGCCGCGTAGGCGGTGAACAGCCAGCGGATCTCCGCGCCGGTCAGCGGCCGGGCGTTGTCGCGCTTGACGTGGATTAGTGAGACGGCGTCCGGCATCTGGCTCCTTGAGGTGACGGGGCGAGGGTTAGCCCGGCTCGCGGCGGGCGGCCAGGTCGGCGCCGCCGAAGGCGGACGGCAGCAGCGCGGACAGCGGCACCGGCCCGCCGGGGGCGTCCACCGGCAGCGCCGGGCCGCCCGCCTCGAGCAGCAGCTGGCGGCAGCGGCCGCAGGGCAGCAGCGGCGCGCCGTCCCCGGCTACCACCGCGACCGCGACCAGGGCCGGGGGCGCGCCCGGGCGACCGCCGGCGGCCGGGGTATCCGGCGGCTGGCCCGGCTGCCCGGCCGGCCGGTCGGCCCGGGCGGCGTGCAGCGCCGACACCAGGCCGCACTCGGCGCACAAGGTAAGTCCGAACGATGAGTTCTCAACGTTGCACCCGGTGATGACCCGCCCGTCGGCGGTGAGCCCGGCGGCGCCGACCCGGAGCCGGGAGTACGGGGCGTAGGCGCGGGCGGCCGCGTCGGCGGCGGCGGCCCGCAGCAGCGGCCAATCGATTTCCATCTAAACAACAGTGCGCCAAATACGGCACACAGGCAACTAGGTCGGAAACAGCTGTTTCGGATCGCGATTTCGCAACAACCTCGCCGCAGACAGGCATGCCTATTCCCAGCGGACACGCTGACGAAATAATCTCCGGGCAGTCTGTGCTCTGGACGTCCTTGTCATGCTGGGCGTCGGGAATCTTGTCCAGGGGAGGAAACGTGAGACATACCTCGTTGGCAGTCACCGTCGCCGCGGGGGCAGCGACCCTGCTGATCGCCGCGTGCGGCAGCAGCTCGTCGAGTGCCAGCAGTTCGGGCAGCCCGGCGGCGAGCGCGGCCGGCTCGTCGAGCACCAGCGCGGCCGGCGGGTCGACCGGGTCGGCGGCCGGCAAGTTCCTCGGCTGCATGGTCACCGACACCGGCGGCATCAACGACAAGTCGTTCAACCAGTCGGCCTGGGAGGGCATGCAGGAGGCGGCCGCCGCGAACTCCAGCATCACCGTCAAGTACCTGCCGTCCACGTCGCAGAGCGACTACGTGCCGAACATCAACCAGTTCATCAGCCAGAAGTGCGGCATCATCGTCACGGTCGGCTTCGCCATGGGCGACTCCACCCAGGCGGCCGCGACCAAGAACCCGTCCCAGGACTTCGCGATCGTCGACAACGCGTACCCGAAGGTCATCAAGAACGTCGACTCGCTGGTGTACAACACCGTGCAGGACGGCTTCCTGGGCGGGTACCTGGCGGCGGGCATGTCCAAGACCGGGAAGGTCGCCACGTTCGGCGGCGCCCAGTACCCGACGGTGACGATCTACATGGACGGCTTCTACGACGGCGTCCAGTACTACAACTCCAAGCACGGCACCAAGGTGCAGGTGCTCGGCTGGAACGAGACCACCCAGAAGGGTGAGTTCACCGGCGACTTCACCAACCAGACCAAGGGCCAGTCGGTGACCCAGACCTTCATCCAGGAAGGCGCGGACGTCATCTTCCCGGTCGCGGGCAACGTCGGCCTCGGCGCGGCCAAGGCGGTGCAGACCGCGGACGCGGCCGGCGGCAAGGTCAACATGCTGTGGGTGGACACCGACGGCTGCGTCAGCGCGGCGCAGTACTGCAAGTACTTCATCAGCAGCGTCACCAAGGGCATCGTCGCCTCGGTGAAGGCGTCGGTGCTGAGCGCGCAGGCGGGCTCGTTCAAGGGCGGTGACTACATCGGCACGCTGTCCAACGGCGGGGTGCTGCTGTCCCCGTTCCACGACTTCGCCAGCCAGGTGCCTGCCTCGCTGCAGTCGGAGCTGAAGGCGATCCAGACCGGGATCGAGAACGGGTCGATCAAGACCCCGACCAAGAGCCCGGTCAGCTAGTAACCCCCGGGGGTCTGGAAACACGTGGAACTTGAGCTCAGGGGCATCACCAAGAGGTTCGGCCCGCTCGTGGCCAACGACGGGATCAGCCTCTCGGTGGCCCCTGGCCAGGTGCACGCCCTGCTCGGCGAGAACGGGGCGGGCAAGACCACCCTGATGAACGTCCTCTACGGGCTGATGCAGCCCGACGAGGGCGAGATCCGCGTTGACGGCGCCCCGGTGAGCTTCCACTCGCAAAAGGACGCCATCGCGGCCGGCATCGGCATGGTGCACCAGCACTTCATGCTGGTGCCGGTGTTCACGGTGGCGGAGAACGTGACGCTTGGCATCGAGCAGGCCGGCCCGGCCGGCCTGCTCGACAAGCGCCGCACCCGCCGCGAGGTGGCCGAGCTGTCGCACCGCTACGGGCTCGACGTCGACCCTGACGCGCTGGTGGAGGACCTGCCGGTCGGCCTGCAGCAGCGCGTCGAGATCGTCAAGGCGCTGGTCAGGCAGGCCAACGTGCTGATCCTGGACGAGCCGACGGCGGTGCTCACCCCGGCCGAGACGCAGGAGCTGTTCCGCATCATCCGCCAGCTCACCGGCGGCGGTACCTCGGTCATCTTCATCTCCCACAAGCTGCGGGAGGTCCAGGCGATCGCCGACACGATCACCGTGCTGCGCCGCGGCGCGGTGGTCGGCGAGCGCGCGCCGACCGCGACCGCGGACGACCTGGCGGCGCTGATGGTCGGCCGGGACGTGCAGCTGCGGGTGACCAAGTCCCCGGCCCGGCCGGGTGCCCCGGTGCTGCGGGTGACCGACCTGACCGTCCGCGGCGACGACGGCCGGGCCTGGGTGGACGGGCTGTCTTTCGAGGTACGGGCGGGGGAGATCCTCGGCATCGCCGGGGTTCAGGGCAACGGGCAGACCGAGCTGTGCGAGGCGCTGATGGGGCTGCGGCCTGCCGCCGGCGGCGCCGTCACCCTGAACGACGACGACCTGACCCGGGCGACCCCGCGCGCCCGGCTGCGGGCCGGGATCGCCTACGTGCCGGAGGACCGCACCGAAGACGGCCTGGTGGGCTCGTTCTCGGTGGCGGAGAACCTCGTACTCGACATGTACGACCGGCGGCCGTTCGCGGCCGGGGTCAACTTGAACCTGCCGGAGATCAGCCAGAACGCGGCTGCCCGGATCGAGGAGTTCGACGTCCGCACCGGGTCGGCCGCCACCCCGGCGGGCACGCTGTCCGGCGGCAACCAGCAGAAGATCATCCTCGCCCGGGAGCTCGGCCGCGAGCACAAGGTGCTCATCGCCAGCCAGCCCACCCGCGGGCTCGACGTCGGGTCGATCGAGTTCGTGCACCGCCGGATCGTCGAGCGGCGCGATGACGGCGTGGCCGTGCTGATCGTGTCCTCCGAACTGGATGAGATCTACGCGCTGGCCGACCGGATCGCGGTCATGTACGAGGGCAAGATCACCGGTTTCCGCGATCCCGACGTCCCGGCGGCCGAGCTTGGCCGCCTGATGGCCGGCGGCGCCGACGTGGCCCCCGCCGAGCCGCCCCCGGCCGGGCCGCCGCCCGCCGGGTCACACCAGGATCCAGAGTCACAGCAGCCCCCAGAGCCACGGGAGGAAGGGTGACCACGCCGGAGGCAGGGCCGCCAGCGGCGGAGCCGGCATCAAGTCCGCCCGCCGGGACAGGCCCCGAGGGCGGCGCGAGGCCGCCGCACCCGTTCGGGAGAATCCTCAGGGAATCCTTCCTCGAGGGGAACACCTTCACCGTCACCGTGCTCGCGCTGCTGACCGCGGCCGTGCTGGGCGGGCTGCTGTGCGCGTTCACCAACGCGTCCGTGCTGCACGCGCCGGACGCCGGGTCGATGATCGCGCGGGCGTGGGACACCGCCTCGGGCACCTACGTGGCCTTGTTCGAGGGCTCGATCTTCAACCCGCACACCGTGGCGGCGCTGTTCCAGCAGTCCTCGCTGCCGACCGCGGTGCACGACGGGTACCTGTCGGCGGTCTTCGGGCCGCTGTCGGAGACCGCCGTGCAGGCGACCCCGCTGATCCTGACCGGGCTGGCGGTGGCGCTGCCGTACCAGGCCGGCCTGTTCAACATCGGCGGGCAGGGCCAGTTCATCGGCGGCGCGATCATGGCCGCGTGGCTCGGCTACGACGTCCGCCTGCCGTTCTTCGCGCACGTGGCAGTGTGCGTGCTCGGCGGGTTCGCCGGCGGGGCGGCCATCGGCTGGCTGACCGGCGAGATCAAGGCCCGCACGGGCGCGCACGAGGTGATCGTCACCATCATGCTCAACTACGTGATGCTGTACTTCCTGGCCTACCTGCTGTCCTCGCAGTCGCTGCTGCAGGCGCCCGGCTCGGCCAACCCGATCACGCCGCCGCTCACGTCCAACGCGCACCTGCCGCTGCTGGCCGGCACCAACCTGCGGATCAACGCCGGGTTCCTGATCGCGCTGGCCTGCGCGCTGGCCGTGTGGTGGCTGCTGAACCGGACCACCACCGGCTTCGAGTTCCGCAGCGTCGGCGCGAACTCCGCCGCCTCCCGGGTGGCGGGCATGAACGTGGAGCGGTCCTGGGTGCTGGCGCTGCTGATCGCGGGCGGCCTGGCCGGGCTGGCCGGCTCGGCGGTGATCCAGGGCACCGACTTCACCCTCAACCCGAACAGCTACGGCACCTACGGGATCGACGCGATCACGGTGGCGCTGCTCGGCCAGGGCCGGCCGGGCGGCGTGGTCTGGGCGGGCCTGCTGTTCGGGGCGCTGCACGCGGGGTCGCCGGGCATGCAGACGGCGACCTCCACCCCGGCCGAGATCGTGTCCGTGCTGCAGGCGCTGATCGTGCTCTTCGTCGCCGCCCCGCCGCTGATCCGGGCCATCTTCCGGCTGCGGGCGGCCCGGGCGGGCGGGGTGGGCGCGGCGATGTCCAAGGGGTGGAACGCGTGAGCGAGCTTGCGAGCGAGCCGGCCAGCACAGTGCACCCGCGAACGCGGCCGACGAGCGCCAGCGAGGAGGTCTCGTGAGCACGGTTCCGGAGGTCAAGCTGCCGGCGCTGCTGCCGCCCGGCCCGGCCGGCCCGGCCGCCTCCTGGGCCGGGCGGTTCGCCGCGCCGGTCACCTTCGCGGTCTTCGCCCTGGTCGACATCCTGGTGTTCGGGCTGCACGCGCACGGTGACGCCACCTTCGCCTTCAGCCCGCAGTTCGCCAGGGTGACCGTGCCGAACCTGGTGCTGCCGGGCGCGGCGGTGTGCTACGTGCTCGGCGGGGTCACCCTGGTCATGGCCGGGCTGCGGCTGGCCGAGCTGCTCGGCCTGCTGCCGCTGGGCGTGATGTGGCGCCGGGTGATCATCGGGGTGGTGCTGTTCGCGTTCGTGGTGTCGTTGCTGGCCTGGTCCGACGCCGGCCAGTCGATCCCGTTCAACGTGGTCAACCTGCTGTCAGGCACCCTCAACGACTCGATCCCGATCATGCTCGGCGCGCTGACCGGCGTAATCTGCTCGACTTCGGGCGTCATCAACATCGCCATCGAGGGTCAGCTGCTGCTCGGCGCGTTCTGCGCGGCGATCGCCGCCTCGGTCACCGGCTCGCTGTGGCTCGGGCTGGTCTGCGGCGCCCTGGCCGGGTCGCTGGTGGGCGTGCTGCTGGCCGTCTTCGCGATCAGCTACGTGGTCAACCAGGTGGTGCTCGGCGTGGTGCTGAACACGCTGGTGCTCGGGCTCACCGGCTACCTCTACAACGCGATCCTGGTGCCGTACGGCGACACGCTGAACAACCCCAACACGTTCGGCCCGTGGAAGGTCCCGCTGCTCGGCGACATCCCGATCATCGGCCCGGTCTTCTTCGACTCGTCGGTGTTCCTCTACCTCACCTACCTGCTGCTGGCGGTGGTCCAGGTCGGGCTGTTCCGCACCCGGTGGGGGCTGCGCACCCGGGCGATCGGCGAGCACCCGCTGGCAGCCGACACGGTCGGCATCCGGGTGCACGCGATGCAGTACCGCAACGTGATCCTGGCGGGCCTCATCGCCGGCATCGGCGGCGCCTACTTCACCGTCGGCTCGGTCGGCTCGTTCGGCATCGACATGTCCTCCGGCGAGGGCTACATCGCCCTGGCGGCGATGATCTTCGGCCGGTACACCCCGTTCGGTGCCATCGGCGCGGCGCTGCTGTTCGGCTTCACCACCCAGCTGCAGTCCATCCTGTCCAGCCTCAACGTGCCCATCGAGTCCAACCTGCTGCTCCTCACGCCGTACGTGGTGACCATCATCGTGCTGGCCGGGCTGGTCGGCCGGGTGCGCGGGCCGCGCAGCGAGGGCGTCCCCTTCGTCAAGCCCTGATCCCGCCCGCGGCGGCACTCGCCGCTGGCCGGCGCCGGGCTGCGTTACCCTCGGCTTGATGGACACCGACCACGGGACTTCGCCCGTCTTCCGGCGGTGCGACGACTACCTGACCCAGTGGGCCGCGCTCGACCCGGTCGCGGCCGGGGCGCGCGGGCTGTCCGGTGCGTTCGGCGCCGCCACCGACTACAGCCCGGACGGGCACGCCGCCCGGGCCGGGCTGATAGCGCGGACGCCGACCGCGGCCGGGTCAGTGCCGGCCGAGGGTGCGGCCGACCAGCTCGCCCTGCGGTTGCTGCTGGAGCGGCTGGAAGCGCAGGCCGCCTGGCACGCGGCAGGTGAGCCGCTGCGCGAGCCGCCCGGCGGCAGGCACTCGGCGCGGCCGCCCAGGCCGAGCAGTACGCGGCCATCAGGACCCACGACCCGCTGGTCGCGTCCTACGGCGACGGCCCGCTGGCGGCCGAGCTGGCGGCGGCCGCCCGGTCCGCCTACCAGGGTTACGCCGACCTGGCCCGCTACCTGCGCGAGGAGTACGCGCCGGGCGCGGCCGGGGCCTAAGGCGTGTTCAAAAAGTGTCCCGTGGGGCTGGGCCGCCTGGGTTTCGCCCGTTCCGGACGGCATGGTTGCGGCAACCAGGGGCCTATAACGCCATGATTGCCACAACCACGGGGTGCGCGGCCGGCCGGTCATCGGCGCCCCTTAGCCGGCGATGACCTGGATGGTCTTCAGGGTCGGGTCAGCCGCGTAGGCGATACGCCCGCCGTCGGCGAGGGCAGCCTGGAGCGCGTTGAGCGCGGCCGCGGAGATCACCTCGCCGGGGGCGAGGACGGGGATGCCCGGCGGGTACGGCGCGATCAGCTCGGCGCTCACCCGGCCCACCGCGGCAGCCGCGGTAACGGTCTCTCGGCAGGCGAAGAAAGCGCTCCGTGGGTCGGTCGCGGTGGCTGGCTCGACCATCCAGGCGGCCCCCGCGGCGGTTGTCCGCGGTTCGCCCCGGTGCTTCTCGACAGCGGCCGTCAGGGTGTCAACCAGGCGGGCCACGGAGGACTCGTCATCCGAGAGCGTCACCATGGGGACCAGGACGTCACGGTCGGCCATTTCCAGCGCGATGCCCGCGGCGAGCAGCTCCGCCTCGACGGCGTGCCCGTGCGCGCCGGTGCCGGCCAGCAGCACGACGAGCTTGGCCGGGTCGACGTGCAGGGCGCCGGCCGGGTGCCCGTCCGGGCGGTCGGTCACGACCGCGAGCCCGGGGACGGCGGCCAGCCGGCCACGGGCACCGCGCACCAGCTCGACGAGCCGGCCAACCAGGTCGGCCCCGTGGCGCTGCAGCAGCGCCCGGGCGGCGTCCGCGCTGGCCAGGATCGCCCCGGCCGGGCTGGTGGTGTGGGTGGCGTCGAAGCCGCGCTCGAGCCGGCCGGGGTCGAGCAGGCCGCCCGAGCGCCGGGTGCGGGCGAGCAGCAGCGCCGCCTGGCTCCAGGCCGGCAGCGCCTTGTGCGCGCTGGTGACGAGGGCATCGGCGCCGAGCGCGAGCGCGTGCGGCGGCACCGCCGGGGAGAAGCCGAAATGGGCCGCCCAGGCGGCGTCCACGACGAGCGGCAGCCCGGCCGCGTGCGCGGCGGCCGCGTGGGCCGCGACGTCGGAGCGGGCGCCGGTGTACGACGGGTCGCCCAGCACGACGCCGCACGCGCCGGGGTGCGCGGCGAGCGCGGCCTCGACGGCGGCGACCGGCACGGCGCCGGGCAGCCCGCTGGCGGTGTCCGGCTCGGGCCGGACCCACACTGGCCGCAGTCCCGCCAGCACGATGCCGAGCAGCAGCGAGCGATGGAGGGTTCGGGTGATGATGACGTCCTGCCCGGGCCGGCCGAGGGCGAGCACGGCGGCCTGGTTAGCGTGCGTCGCGCCGCCGACGGACAGCCGGCACCAGTCCACGCCCCAGGCCGCCGCCGCCCGCTGCTCGGCCTTGGCCAGCAGCCCGCCGTCCTGCTTCATGGAATCGAGGCCCGCGTAGAGCGGCACGTCACCGCGCACCACGTCGCCCACGAGGTGCGTGCGCTGCTTATGGCCCGGGATCGTGAACGGCAGCATGGTGCCCGCCCGGACAGCGGCGCCGAACCGCAGCCAGCCGTCAAGCAGCGGCGCGTCGCTCGCCAGCCCGAGCGGGTCTCGGGGATCACGCGGTTCGGGCGTCACGAAGCTCACCTCGCGAGGTCTGCCGTCAGCACGTTCGTACTATAGGCACGCTCCCGCCGCCTCGATGGCCCCGCGGGGCGGACACCAGCCCGGCCGGGCCCGGCCGGGCCTGGTTGGGTAGGCTGCGCTCCGTGGACCAGGCACGAGCCGAGCGGACCCTGCGCGGGATGGGCGAGTTCTACGCGGGCGGGCCGGCTCAGTCGGCCGGGCCGGCCGCCGAGGCGGCGCTTGAGCTGTTTCATGACGCGGCGCGCTCGGTCCCGGCCTACGCCGCGTTCCTCCGCGCGGCCGGCGTCGACCCGGGCACGGTCCGGTCGGCCGGGGACTTCGACCGGCTGCCGCTGCTGACCAAGGACACCTACCACCGGCGGTACCCGCTGCCCGAGCTGTGCCGCGACGGCCGCCTCGACGGCTGTGACATGGTCGCGGTGTCTTCTGGCTCGTCGGGTACCCCGACGGTGTGGCCCCGGTCGGTGCTCGACGAGCGGGCGGTCGCGTACCGCTTCGAGCAGGTCTTCCGGGACGGGTTCCGGGCCGGGGAGCGCCGGACCCTCGCGGTGATCTGCTTCGCGCTCGGCAGCTGGGTCGGCGGGATGTACACCACGGCCGCCTGCCGGCACCTGGCGGCGAAGGGCTACCCGGTCACGGTAGTCACCCCGGGCAATGACCTAACCGAGATCCTGCGGGTCGTCCGTGAGCTTGGGCCGCTGTTCGACCAGGTGGTGCTGGCCGGGTACCCGCCGTTCGTGAAGAACGTGGTCGACGCGGGCCTGGCTGAGGGGCTTGACTGGCCGGCGCTGCGGGTCAAGCTCGTCCTGGCGGGCGAGGTGTTCAGTGAGGAGTGGCGCGACCTGGTCGGCGGCCGGGCCGGGCTGACGGCGCCGCTGGCCGATTCCGCGTCCCTGTACGGGACGGCGGATGCCGGCGTGCTGGGCACCGAGACGCCGCTGAGCGTGTCCGTCCGCCGGTTCCTGGCCGGGCACCCGGACGCGCTGCGCGCGCTCGTCGGCCAGGCGCGCCTGCCGACGCTCGTGCAGTACGACCCGATGGCGCGCTATTTCCAGGCCTGCGGGCCGACGCTGCTGTTCAGCAGCGACGGCGCGACCCCGCTGGTGCGCTACCACATCGCCGACGAGGGCGGCCTGGTCGGCTTTGACGAGATGCTGGCCTTCTGCGCGGACCACGGGCATGACCCCCTGGCCGAGGCGGGCAGTCAGGGCGGCGCACCCCGGTTGCCGTTCGCGTACGTGTTCGGCCGGTCGCTGTTCACCGTTTCCTTCTTCGGCGCCAACGTGTACCCGGAGAACGTGACGGTCGCCCTGGAGCGCCCGGGGGTCAGCGACTGGGTCACGGGCAAGTTCGTCCTGTCCACCGCGGAGACCGCCGACCGGGACCGCGAGCTGCGGGTCACCGTCGAGCTCGCCGCCGGGCAGGCCGGGTCGGCCGGGCGGGAGGCCCAGCTGGCCGACGCGATCAGGGCTGAACTGCGCCGCCTCAACAGCGAATTCGCCCACTACGTGCCGGACGCCGCCCAGCTCCCGGTGGTGGAGCTGCGCCCGGCGGGCGACCCCGAGTACTTCCCGCCCGGCGTCAAGCACCGCTACACCCGCCCCGCTCCGCGGACAGGCTGACAGCCCGCCGCAGCCGGCCCGTGACCGCCGCCGCTGACGACGGCTGGCTGCGCACCGGTCGCCCGGCCGCGCCCGGGCTTACGAGCTCGCGGCGATGTACCAGTTCCCGTTGACCTTGGTCAGCGGCGTGAGTGAGTACGTGGTGTCCGACTGGATCATCGCGTTCTTCCACAGCGCGCTGAAGGTGTGCAGGGCGGTGAAGACCGCGGCCGGGTCGCTGTTGCTGACGCAGCTCGTCTGGCCCGTCGCGCACAGCGTTCCGGTGAAGCCCGCGACCGCCCTGCCGCCGTCGGTGACGGCGTAGCCGGGCATGCCGTTCTTAGCGGAGGGGAACTGGCTGGCGGGCAACTGGGCGGCCTGTGACGTGCACTGCGCCTGGGCGGCGGGCTCGGCGTACCCGCAGTACTCGGCGGCGTTCTTGTCCTTGACCGCCTGGAAGAGTCCGGCCAGGACCGCGCCCGGCGAGCCGTGACCCGGTGCCGCGGCCCCCGGCGGGAGCACGGTCACCGCCGGGCCGAGCGCGGCCGCCCACGACAGCGCGGTGCTCGACGGCGTGGTGCTCGACGGCGTGGTGCTCGACGGCGTGACCGCGGCCGGCGCGCTCGCGGTGGCTGACGCTCCGGAGGTGCCTGCCGAGCTCGGCGAGCCGCCAGCGGAACAGCCCGTGATGACCAGCAGCCCGGCCGCCCCGCAGGCCAGCAGCACCGGGCCGGCGCCCCGCGCGGGCCGGCTTCGCCTTCATCGACATGTGTCGCTCCGTGACTTTTTGGGGAATACAGTCCCTTTCGTGCGAGGCGTAATCGTAGCGGCACACGGCCCGCGTGCGCGGGGAACCAGGCAGACGGAAAGAATTGAGACCTATCCAGGTGCGGGCCCGTCACCGTCCCCCGGCCGGCGGCCCGCCCGGCGCCCCGCCCGGTAGCGCGGCCGCGGCGCAGGATGCCGCGCCGCAGCGGGCGGCGCCGGGGAGGGGGACGCCGTTGCTGCGCAGCACCTGGCGGACGTCCATGATGAGCGGGAACACCTCGTGGTTGCGGTCCTCGCCCTGCTCGTCCCAGGCGCGCTGCTCCGCCTCGACCGCGGTCCGGTCCTCGGCGAACACCCGCTGGGTGAACCGGCGGATGAACGGCCACGCCAGCTGGATGGCCCCGGGAACCGGCGGCTTCTCGATCATGAGCAGGCCGTAGACGTGGTTGACCCGCTGCTCGGCGTCTTCCGGCACGTAGGCGACCCAGAGGGAGAAGGCGGGCAGCTCGGCGTCCTCGGGCACCAGTTGCAGGGTCTGGTACGGGTAGCTGGTGCGGATGGTGAGCACGTCGGGCGACGAGGTGCCGCCCGAGAGCAGGTCGGCGCCGCGGTTCTTCTTCCCCCCGGCGTGCGTGAACAGGTACCTGGCCTGCACCGACTGCGGGGTGGTGTCGTAGCCGAGCAGGGTCGGCTTAAGCCGGCCGACCACGCCCCGGTGCAGGAACTGGTGGTTCATGTCCAGCAGGTTCTCGTGCATGAACGAGTAGTGGCAGCGGACGGTGCGGGAGAACGTCATCGTCTTGTGCCGCGGCGAGCTGAACTCGGGCAGCTCCGGCAGCGCGGTCCCGTCCGCCGCCTGCGGGTCGCCCGGGAACACGAACACCAGGCCGTAGGCCTCGCGGACGGGGTAGCAGCGGACGCCGCGGGGCGGCCGGGCGGCCCCCTTGGGCAGGTACGGCACCTGCGAGATGCGGCCGTCACCGCGGTAGGTCCACGCGTGGTAGCAGCAGCGCAGCGTGTCGCCCTCGACCACGCCCATGCTCAGCGGCACCTGGCGGTGCGCGCAGCGGTCTTCCAGCGCGTAGACGGTGCCGCTTTCCCCCCGGTACAACGCGATCCGCATCCCCGCGAAAGTAGCGGCGAACGCCGATTTCTTCCGCACGTCTCCGGACACCGCCACCGGGTACCAGAAGTTCGGATTGATGCCGACCCGCCGCAGATCGGTATCCGACCCGGGTGGCTGAGCAAGTGAATGGCCAGGGCATATAGATGCACCGGCCGGCATCGTCTCATCGTCGGCAGCGAGCGTTTCTGACATGCAGTTCCCTTACGCGCGGCGTCCAGGCCCGGCCGGAGGCGGCAATCGCATGCCAAAAGTCCCCCGTACCGCATGAAGGAATAATGACACGGGTAGTTGGCATCACGATAGGCATGGATCAGACTGCTATTGCTATTCGTTGCCATTTGTGAAAATGCGTGCCATTTGCCATGAGCAATGGGTGACCGAGGTACCCGTTTACGTTAATTCCAAGTTCTTCTATGGAGTGCGGCGGGCGGGCGCCCCGTTCCCGGTCAGCGTGCTCAGCCGGTGACCGCCTTACCGAAGCGCGGGGATAACCAGGTCGCCGTAGGCGTCAAGGGTGCCGTCCGCGTCGTCGTGCATCAGGTAGAGCGCGAACTGGTCGGCGCCGATCTCGGCCAGCTCGCGCAGCCGCTCGACGTGCGCCGCTACCGGGCCGAGGAGGCAGAAGCGGTCCACGATCTCGTCCGGGACGAAGTCGGTCGACGGGTTGCCCGCCTGGCCGTGGTGCGCGTAGTCGTAGGCCTGCCGCCCGGCGATGTAGTCGGTCAGCGCCGGGGGCACCGGGCCGCCGGTGCCGTACCGGGCGACCAGGTCGGCGACGTGGTTGCCGACCATGCCGCCGAACCAGCGCAGCTGCTCCCGCTGGTGCGCCAGGTCGGTGCCCACGTAGGCGGGCGCGGCCACGCACATGGTGATCGACGCCGGGTCGCGGCCCGCGTCGAGAGCAGCCGCGCGCACCGCCCCGAACGTCCAGCGGGCGATGTCCGGGTCGGCCGTCTGCAGGATGAAGCCGTCGGCCTGCTCGCCCGCCAGCCGCAGCGCCTTGGGGCCGTAGGCGGCCATCCACACCGGCAGCGACGCCCCCGGCCGCACCCAGGGGATGCGCAGCGGCTGACCGTGGTGGATCACCTCGCCCCCCTCGGCCAGCCCCTTGATGACCGACATGGCCGACGACAGGGTGGCCAGGTTGACCGGGGCCTGGCCGATGTACCGGCGGGCGGAGTCGCCGCGGCCGATGCCGCAGATCGTCCGGTTGCCGAACGCGTCGTTCAGGGTCGCGAACATCGACGCGATCACCGACCAGTCCCGGGTGCCGGGGTTGGTCACCATCGGCCCGACGGTCATCGTCGAGGTCTCCGCCAGGATCTGCGGGTACAGCACGAACGTCTCCTGCCAGAGCACGTGCGAGTCGAACGTCCACCCGTAGCCGAAGCCGGCCGCCTCGGCCCGCTTCATCGTCGCCACCACCGCGGCGGCGGGCGGGTTCGGCTGCAGCACCAGCCCGAACTCCATGGTCCCCTCCAGGAAAAGCAGGCAATCATCCGAACGAGTGCGGCTGGCTCACACCAGGTACTGGTTCAGCCCCCGGGGCAGGAAGCGGCCGTGGCCGGCCGGGCCGCGGAACTCGCCGCCGTCCACCACCACCTGCCCGCGGGACACGGTCACCGCGACCTGGCCGGTGATCTCCATCCCCTCGTAGGCCGAGTAGTCGACGTTCATGTGGTGGGTGGCGGCCGACAGCACCTGCCGCGCGGCCGGGTCGTACACCACGATGTCGGCGTCGGCACCCGGCGCGATGACGCCCTTGCGCGGGTACAGGCCGAACATCCGGGCCGGGGTGGTCGAGCAGGTCTCCACCCACCGGGTCAGGCTGATCTGGCCGGACACCACCCCCTGGTGCAGCAGGTCCATCCGGTGCTCCACGCCGGGGATGCCGTTGGGGATCTTCGAGAAGTCGCCCCGGCCCAGCTCCTTCTGCTCCTTGAAGCAGAACGGGCAGTGGTCGGTCGACACCACCGCCAGGTCGTTGGTGCGCAGCCCGCGCCACAGGGCGGCGCCGTGGCCGGCCGTCCGCAGCGGCGGCGAGGCGACGAACTTGGCGCCCTCGAAGCCCGGCCGGGCCAGGTCGTCCAGCGTCAGGTAAAGGTACTGCGGGCAGGTTTCGGCGAACACGTTCTGGCCGGCGTCACGGGCCTCGGCTACCGCCTCGAGCGCCTGCGCGGCCGACAGGTGCACGATGTAGAGCGGGCAGTCCGCCACCTTGGCCAGGGTGATCGCGCGGCCGGTGGCCTCGCCCTCCAGCTCCGGCGGGCGGGTCAGGCCGTGCTGCACCGGGTCGGTCCGGCCGGCCGCGATCGCCTGCGCGACCAGCTGGTCGATGTCGATGCCGTTCTCCGCGTGCATCATCACCGTGGCGCCGGTCCGCGACGCCTGCTGCATGGCCAGCAGGATCTCGCCGTCGGTGGCGTAGAACACGCCGGGGTA
>Ga0265338_10003080_pt1 | contig 23928 bp, 16 predicted proteins | sample 42126metaG_FD_193579 | JGI IMG/M metagenome (GOLD analysis project Ga0265338, IMG submission 193579) | Rhizosphere microbial communities from Carex aquatilis grown in University of Washington, Seatle, WA, United States - 4-21-26 metaG | ecosystem: Host-associated > Plants > Roots > Rhizosphere... | reverse complement strand
AACATTTTTATTAGATTTGAATATGTCTAACCTAAACCCTACTGGATGAGAAAAACCCACTACCTATTTTTCGTTTTGTTACTTTCATCATGTATGAATAAACAAGTAAAAACAAATCAAGTAAAAGATTCACTGGTAAATGTAAAAAATGACAGCTCTGTATGTAGAAAAGAAAAATGCACAGATATAACATGTAAAAAAACATGCTGTGAAATAAGTGAAAAACCAACACGCTTAGATTCTATAAGAGAAGCTATTTTAACACTAAATGGAGGACAAAAAGACTCTATAACTTATGAATTCAAACTTGATAAAGAAATGGGCACCGAAGGTAACGATGGCACTGCTTTTTATGAGAAAGGAGTACTTAAGAAAGTTATCTTAATCATTTACAACAAAAGTGAACAATGCAATGCTAGTTACACTTATTTAACGGAGAATAAAATTAAGGTATGCGAAAAGAACTGTTTTTATGTAAAATCGATTGATGACATTAAAAATGTGAAAGGAAACCCTTCTACGAAAGAATATTGTTCATATGTAAATGAAAATGGAGAATCCCTTGGTAAATTAGGCTCCAAGAAAAACAGTATTGCTAGAAAAACTTTTCTCATTCTTAAAAGAAACATTCCATATTTTCTTAAAACTAACAGTACAAAGAATTCTCAACTCGCATCAATAAAATCAACTAAAAAATGATTGAGAAAAAAAACCGCTTTTCGAAGCGGTTTTTTTATGTATCTTTATTTTAAAATTTAACCGCGATGAAAATAAAAGCAATTGTAACAGGATCAACAGGTATGGTAGGCGAAGGTGTGTTGCACGAATGCTTGCTTCACCCCGAAGTAGAAGCCGTGTTGGTAATCAATCGTCGTCCGTGTGGTGTGAAGCATCCAAAGCTTACAGAAATTATTCATCAGGATTTCTTCGACTTCTCTCCCATCGAATCATATTTAAGTGGCTACAATGCAGCCTATCTCTGTCTGGGCGTATCTTCTCTAGGAATGAATGAAGCTATCTATACACATTTCACTTACAACCTCACGATGCATGTGGCAAGTACACTTTCACGACTTAACCCCGACATGAGTATTTGCTATATCACAGGTATTGGGTGCGACAGTAGCGAAACGAAAGGTGTCATGTGGGCAAGGGTAAAAGGGAAAACAGAGAATGCCTTACTTAGTCTTCCATTTCGTAGTGCTTATATGTTTCGTCCGGGCTATATTCAACCCACCAAAGGGCTTAAGCATGCTTACAAAATGTACAAGATTCTTACACCCATTTATCCCACTTTGCGTAAACTTTTTCCCAAGTATGTTTGTAGCTTGGAAGAAATAGGACGCGCCATGATAAACAGCACTTTAAAGGGTTACAAAAAGCCTATTATTGAGATAAAAGATATTGTTGAATTAGCAAAAATTGAATAAATCTTTAGTCTCAATTTTTTATTATTGTAATTTGAGATAACTTTACATTTAAAATTCACACTCAGTAAACTGTTTTTCTAAATGGAGAAGAAAAGAAGTTTTTCAAAAAATGTAAGAAAAAGAATTGTAGGTAGCCCTCGTGATTTAACAGACAGTAGGACATTCTCTCAAATCTCATTAGTCGTTTTTTTAGCATGGGTAGGTTTAGGTTCTGATGCATTATCATCTTCTTGTTATGGACCGGAAGAAATTTATAAAACGCTATCAATACACACTAATCTTTCCATTTTCGTAGGTTTACTCACCGCATTTACAATTTTTATCATAGCCACCAGTTATTCTCAGATTATCAGACTCTTTCCACATGGTGGTGGGGGTTATTTGGTGGCAAGCAAATTGATTTCTCCTAATGTTGGAATGATATCCGGTTGTGCATTATTAATTGATTATGTATTAACAATTTCTATTTCTGTTTCGAGTGGAGCTGATGCTATTTTTAGCTTTGTTCCGATTGATTTTATCAGTTATAAATTATATTTTGCCTTCTTTATGCTATCCATTCTTATAATACTCAATCTGAGGGGTGTAAAAGAATCGGTAACCTTCCTTACTCCCATCTTTATAATATTCATAGTAGCACATGTTTTTTTAATAGGTTATGCCCTTTTCACTCATGTTCCTCAAATAAAAGATGTAGCCGTTAAATCCAGCAATGAATTTTCAAATTCTGTTTCCCAATTAGGAATTTTCGGAACATTATTTCTCATAATGAAAGCATATAGTATGGGAGCCGGAACATACACCGGTATAGAAGCTGTAAGTAACGGGATTCCTAATCTTCGAGAACCAAGAGTAAAAACTGCTATAAAAACCATGCGTTTATTGGCTGTATCATTATCCTTGGCTGTATTTGGATTAATCATCTCTTATTTCCTATTTAATGTTCATATTATGGCAGGAAAAACATTAAATGCAGTTTTAATAAGTCATGTCATTGCCAATTGGTCTCCACTTGCCGGAAATACATTTTTATATGTAACTCTAATTTCAGAAGCCGCCTTGTTATTCGTAGCGGCACAAACCGGGTTCTTAGACGGACCTCGTGTTATGGCAAATATGGCACATGATTACTGGTTACCCCGAAGATTTACACTCTTGAGTGACCGGTTGGTTTCTCAAAACGGAATCTTACTAATGGGGGCTGCTGCGTTTTTAGTTATCTGGATTTCAAAAGGATCTGTAGCATTCCTGGTTGTTTTATATAGTATCAATGTGTTTATAACCTTCTCCCTTTCACAATTTGGTATGGTTAGACATTGGTTTCTTGTTCGGAAAACAGAGAAAAAATGGTTTGGAAAATTATTTATTAATGGCATCGGTTTAGCACTTACTGTTTTTATTTTAATCACAGTTACCATTATAAAATTTCATGATGGCGGTTGGATAACTATTTTAATTACAGGAACACTTATTTCATTGGCATTTAATATAAAACGACACTACAATAAGATTGGCAAAGAAGTACAGAAGATTCAGCAAATAATGAATAAAAAAATGCCGCAACTTATTGAGATGTTGAAATCAAAAATGCAGAAACAACACACTAAATCAGCATTAAATGCAAACGATTCAACAGCTGTGGTTTTGGTTAGTGGATACTCGGGTATTGGATTATATTCCTTATTCAACATTCTAAATACTTTCCATAACACGTATAAAAATTTTGTATTTATAAATGTTGGAATAGTTGATGCAGCAAGTTTTCATAACAGTGATGTGATTGACTCTATTACTGAAAATATTAATCTAGAGTTAACTAAATATACCGATTTAGTTACCCAATTAGGATTTAATGCCGAATACAAATATGGTATAGGCACTGATGTAGCCGAAGAAGTTGAGAAACTTATTCCTGAGATCTTAGAGAAATATCCTAACTCTACTTTTATTGGCGGACAACTTATCTTTGACGGTATGTACCGCATATCAAAGATTCTACACAATTTCACCATTTTCTCAATTCAACGACGCTTATATAAACATGGTATTACTACCATTATAATTCCTATATCATTAGAAAAAGCAATTGAAATAAAGGATTACAATGCTTATTTTTAATCCCCTCTTGAATTAATTGCAGAACTGTAAAGATATTTTAGAAGAAGCAAAAAATAGTTTTAGAATTTCTTATATGACAAAAGAGAAAGTATTTGGTTTAGAAAAAAACGCCTTCTTCACAGGACTGACAAGTTTCTTTACCGACACTTCTACCAAAATGGTATATAGCGTGATGCCGCTATTTTTGCTGTCAATTGGAGCATCCAAAACAACTATATCTCTTATTGAAGGAATTGCCGAGAGTACCGCCTCTTTTTTAAAAGCAGTTTCGGGCTACTGGAGCGACAAGATTGGGAGAAACAAACCCTTCATGGTTTTCGGGTATGGAGTTACTGCCTTGGTAACCCCCTTATATGCTTTGGCACGGATACCGCTTCATGTGTTGTCTTTTCGGTTTCTCGAACGCATAGGTAAAGGGGTACGAACAGCGCCACGAGACAGCCTGATAAGCGCTTCCATTAAAAAGAAAGAAGCCGGCAAAGTTTTTGGATTTCAAAAAGCTATGGATAACAGCGGAGCCATTGTTGGTCCCCTACTTGCTTTCTTGTTGCTATTCTTCTTCCCTTTAAATTACACCAATATATTCTTATTTGCCACCATTCCTGCCATTTTAGGTGTACTCACAATCGTTGTTTTTATAAAAGAAGCAAGAGTGAAACAAAAGGAGAACACCGAGAAATTTTCCTTTAAACATATACCCAAGAAATTCTATTTGTTTCTAATTATCATATTTGTTTTTTCGCTTGGCAATTCAACGGATGCTTTGTTATTGGTAAAAACATCCGAAACCGGCATCAATAAATCATACATTCCTTTTGTGTATATGATTTTCAATACCGTATCCGTATTACTTGCCATACCGATAGGAAAATTATCTGACCGGATTGGTCGGGAAATATTGATTATTGTCGGGTTCCTCATCTATGCGCTTGTTTACTTTCTATTCGGCAAGTTTAACAGCATACATGTTTTCTTCTTTTTGTTTATCATGTATGGATTTTATAGCGCGCTGACCGATGGTAGTCAAAAAGCCATGATCTCGGATATTGTAAGTAAAGATTTGAAGGGTACAGGGTTTGGAATTTATCATGCCGTGCTAGGCATTACCCTGTTGCCTGCAAGTATCATTGCAGGGATACTGTATGATAAAGTAAATTCGAACGCTCCATTCTATTTCGGTGCCGCAATGGCACTAATCGCTACCATCTTAATGGTTATCTTCACCATCTTTGACAAGAAAAACCCTGTGACGGAGTTAAAATAATGTTCCAGCCCTTGTCGTAGAATGAGTTTAAATCGAAATCAATAATTTTCTACCAGAAATCAACTTTAGGTTGCTTGTCTCATACTTTAGATTGCTCTATCCATACTTTGGGTTGCAATAATCATACTCTAGATTGCTCTATCCATACTTTAGATTGCTCTATCCATACTCTAGGTTGCTCTATCCATACTTTGGGTTGCAATAATCATACTTTAGGTTGCTCTATTCATACTTTAGGTTGCAATAATCATACTCTAGGTTGCTCTATCCATACTTTAGATTGCTCTATCCATACTTTAGAATGCTCTATTCATACTCTAGATTGCTCTATCCATACTTTGGTTTGCAATAATCATACTCTAGGTTGCTCTATCCATACTTTGGATTGCTCTAATCATACTTTAGGTTGCAATAATCACACTTTGGATTGCTCTATCCATACTTTAGATTGCTCTATCCATACTTTGGGTTGCAATAATCATACTCTGGGTTGCTCCACTCCAACTCTAGGATGTAAGAATCTAACTTTAGGATGCTCCACTCCAATTATTTGTTGCTTGACTCCAACTCTAGGATGTAAGAATCCAATCTTGTAGACCATAAAACCAATATAGAGAAGGGCATTTTACATTTTGGCAAGTATAGACACACAAAAGGCGAGTTGCCCCGCCTTAAATGTTTTCACAACGGAATAATCCTTATTGTGATTTGCTTCAAAATTGTACTACAAATATAGAAATGTTTTATTTAAAAACAAATAGGTTTTATAAATTAAATGCTATTTTTATACTCTGAAAATTAAAATCATCTTGATTATGAAGAAAGTATTAGGTTTGGATTTGGGCACAGCATCTATTGGCTGGGCAATCGTACATGAGGCACAACAAGAAAGTGAGAAATCAGAGATCCTGAAACTCGGAGTAAGAGTTATCCAGTATGATAATTTTGTGAATACTGTAACCGGCAAAGAATCAAAAGAACCTGAGAAAGATTTTATTAGTGGAAAAGGCATATCTCCAAATGCAGGACGGACTCAAAAACGAAGTATGCGTAGAAACCTCCAACGCTATAAACTTCGAAAAGAAAACCTAGTCGAAATTCTAAAAGAGAAAGGATTCATCACGGATAATACAATTCTTTCCGAGGAAGGAAACAAAACAACATTCGAAACCTATCGTTTAAGAGCAAATGCGGCTACCAAAGAAGTTAGTCTTGAGGCTTTTGCTAGAATCCTTTTGATGATTAATAAAAAACGAGGTTATAAAAGTAGTAGGAAAGCAAAATCGCAAGATGAAGGACAATTAATTGATGGGATGGCTATTGCCATGAAAATGTACGAAGAACAAATCACACCTGGACAATTTGTATGTCAAATACTGAAAGAAGGCAAAAAATATGTGCCTGACTTCTACCGCTCTGATTTACAAGCTGAATTTGATAATATATGGCTATTCCAAAAACAGTTTCATGCTGAAATATTAACTGATGAGTTTAAAAAACAAATCATTGGCAAAGGCAAAGTAAATACAACAAAAATATTCCTTGCTAAATATGGGATTTATACTGCCGACAATAAAGGAACTGATAAAAGGTTACAGGCCTATCAATGGCGCGTAGATGCATTAAGCAAAGAATTAACAAAAGAAGAACTCGCTTTTGTAATCAGTGATTTGAATGGGACAATTAGTAATTCTAGTGGATACCTAGGTTCAATAAGCGACCGAAGTAAAGAGTTATACTTTAATAAGCAAACCGTGGGGCAATACCTAATGGCTCAACTAGATGAGAACCAACATACAAGTTTAACTAACCAAGTATTTTACAGACAAGATTATTTAGATGAATTCAATACCCTATGGGAAACACAAGCCAAGTTTCACAAGGAATTAACCAACGAACTAAAAGAAAAGATTCGTGATATCGTAATTTTTTATCAACGACGCTTAAAAAGTCAAAAAGGTTTAGTGAGCTTTTGTGAATTTGAAAGCCGACAAATTGAAGTTGAGATAGAAGGAAAAAAGAAAACAAAAACGGTAGGTTCTAAGGTTTGTCCAAAGTCATCTCCCCTATTTCAAGAGTTTAAAATATGGCAGATATTAAATAACCTACAAGTGATTGAAAAGAAAACGGATGCTAAACGCTTTTTATATCAAGAAGAAAAGGATATTTTATTTGCAGAACTATACATCCTAGAAAGGCTTTCAAAAGATGCAGCATTAAAGATTCTTTATAAGAATTACAAGGAATTTGATTTAAACTTTAAAGATATTGATGGCAATAGAACCCAAGCGGCATTATTTAAGGCTTATCAAAACATTATTGAGTTAAGTGGACATGGTGAGTATGAGTTCACTAAAATGAAAGCTTCTGAGATATTGGAAATAGTAACGACTGTTTTTAAAGGGCTTGGTTACAATACCGACATACTCGTTTTCGATTCTAGCTTAGATGGCAAAGCGTTGGAAAAACAAGCCATGTTTCAATTATGGCATTTACTTTACTCCTTTGAGGGAGATGATTCTAATACCGGAAATGAGAAGCTAATAAATAAGCTGATGGACTTATATGGATTTGAAAAGGAATATGCGGTAATACTTGCTAATGTTACTTTTCAACCTGATTATGGAAGCATGAGTGCGAAAGCAATTCGTAAAATATTACCCCATTTAAAAGAAGGTAATGAATTTAGTGTGTCATGCGTACATGCCGGATACAGACATTCAAAAAGTTCCTTAACCAAGGAAGAACTGGATAATAAGGTATTGAAAGACAAACTGGACATCTTGCCGAAAAACAGTTTACGCAATCCGGTGGTGGAAAAAATATTGAACCAGATGATTAATGCAGTTAATACTGCAATTGAAACATATGGAAAGCCAGATGAAATACGCATTGAGTTAGCTCGCGAACTTAAGAAGAGTGCTAAAGAAAGAGAAGACCAAACGAATGCCATTAACAAATCAACGCTAGAACATGAGAGTTATAGAGCTCTCTTAAAACAAGAGTTTGGCTTATCACATATAAGTCGAAATGATATTATTCGCTATAAACTTTATATAGAACTAAAAGACAACGGCTTTAAGACACTTTACTCAAACACCTATATTCCACAAGAAAAATTATTCAGCAAAGAATTTGACATAGAACATATTATTCCTCAATCCCGATTATTTGATGATTCATTCTCAAATAAAACAATAGAAACAGCAAGTTGTAATCGAGAAAAAGGAAATGAAACTGCAATTGATTATGTATTGTTAAAATATGGAGATGTGGGTTTACAAGAATATCAAAACAGAATTGAGTCCTTGTTTAAAAATGATTTTACTAAAAAAACAAAACTTAACAAACTAAAAACAAAGGGCATTGATATTCCTGAAAACTTCATTAATAGAGACCTGCGAGATACACAATATATTGCCAAGAAAGCAAAATCAATGTTGGAAGAAATAGTAAGAGATGTAATATCGACAAGCGGTATGATTACCGACCGATTGAGACAAGATTGGCAGTTGATTGATGTAATGCAAGAGTTAAATTGGGACAAATATGATAAACTTGGTTTAACGGAAATTATTGAGAACAGAGAGGGGCATAAAATAAAACGAATTACTGACTGGACTAAACGAAACGACCACCGCCACCATGCTATGGATGCGCTAACTATCGCCTTCACTAAAAGAAGCCATATTCAATTTCTTAACAACTTGAATGCACGAAGCGACAAAGCTGGTAGTATTTATGGCATTGAGCAAAAAGAACTATACAGAGATGATAACGGCAAGTTGAAATTTAAACCTCCATTTGCTCTAAATGAGTTTAGAGCGGAAGCAAAAAAGCATTTAGAAAACACGCTGATTTCTATTAAAGCTAAAAACAAGGTGGTTACACAAAACATTAATATCACGGATAAAAAAGGAGGTGTCCATAAAAAGATTCAACTTACGCCTCGTGGACAGTTACACTTAGAAACTATTTATGGTAGCATAGACCAATATGTAACTAAAATAGAAAAAGTAAGTGCAGGTTTTAACGAAGAACAAATAGCCACAGTTGCTAAAAAAGTATATCGTGAAGCTCTACAAGCTAGGCTAAACGAATTTGGCAATGACCCTAAAAAAGCCTTTACAGGCAAAAATAGTTTGGAAAAGAATCCGATTTGGTTAGATGAACTGCATACCTATCAAGTGCCTGAAAGAGTAAAAACGGTAGGTATTGAAAAGATTTATACCATTCGCAAAGACATTTCGCCTGATTTAAAAATTGAGAAGGTAATTGATGTAAAAACGAGAACTATTTTAGAAGCTCGATTAAGTGAATTTAATGGAGATAGTAAAAAAGCATTTTCAAATCTTGACGAAAACCCAATTTGGCTTAATAAAGAAAAAGGCATCTCTATAAAACGAGTTACTATTAGCGGAATAAGTAATGCCGAAGCATTGCATGACAAAAAAGACAAAGAAGGTAAGTTGATTTTAGATAAAAATGGAAATAAACAACCTGTCAATTTTGTAAATACTGGGAACAATCACCATGTGGCTATTTATAAAGACGAGAAAGGCAACTTGCAAGAAAATGTAATTCCATTTTTTGAGGCTACTGCACGAGTTAGCCAGGGATTACCTATAATTGATAAGAGCTTTAAACAAGAGGAAGGCTGGGAGTTTCTTTTTAGTATGAAACAAAACGAATATTTTGTGTTCCCAAATGATCTAACTGGTTTTAATCCTAATGAAGTTGACTTATTGAATCCTGATAATTATTATTTGATTAGTCCAAATTTGTTTAGGGTGCAAAAGTTTACGATTAAAGATTATTTTTTTAGGCATCATCTTGAAACCAATGTAGAAAACAACAATTCATTAAAAGGAATTACATGGCTTAGACATGGTTTAAATGGGATTAACAATATTGTAAAAGTTCGTTTAAATCATATTGGACAAATTGTGTCTGTAGGAGAATATTAATATAATTGAGGGCTTCACTTTGAGTGAAACTCTCAATCAATCACAAAGTAGCGCCCCAACCATAACAGAAGCCAATGATATTTGAAAAGGGACATACCTATCACATCTACAACCAAGGGAATAACCGTCAACGGATTTTCTTTAATAGGGAGAATTATCTCTTTTTCTTGAAGAAGATAAAGGAGCATGTATTCCCACATGGGGAGATGCTGGCTTGGTGCTTGATGCCTAATCATTTTCATTTGATGGTGGAGGTACGGGAGGTGGTTTTAGCGAAAACTAGTGAGGGCTTCACTCAAAATGAAGCCCTCACTACAAATCCACGAACTTTTAACGACTCTATTGGATTAATGTTGCGATCCTACACTCGGGCAATTAACAAACAGGAAGGTAAATCCGGCTCTTTATTTAGAAAAGAAACCAAAGCCGAATGTATTACTAAAACCGAAGGTATTACTCCATCATTTTATCATTCGGATTTTGGTACTGTTATTAACACGCATAACATAGAAGAGGATTATCCGCAAGTTTGCTTTGATTATATTCATCAAAATCCGGTGAGGGCTAATTTGGTAAAGCTGGCTGAAGAATGGGAGTTTTCTTCTTATCGGGATTATTGTGGATTGAGAAACGGAAAATTAGTGAATCCGGCTTGTGCCTTGAAATATGGAATTAATTTGGAAGTGTGACAGTAGTGTTGCGCTTTTTGTTTTTACGAATTAAGTGAGGGCTTCACTTAAAGTGAAACCCTCACTAGTGTAACAAAACTGCTTATGATTAAGAAAACTTTGTATTTTGGAAATCCGACTTACCTTAGCAGTAGCAATGAGCAACTGGTAATTAAACTGCCGGAGGTGGAACGGAACGATAGCTTACCGGAGTCGTTTAAGAAAGAGAGTGTACACACTATCCCTATTGAGGATATTGGTGTGGTAGTGCTGGACCATCCGCAAATAACGATTACGCATGGTTTGATGGAGAAGTTGCTAGATAATAATGCTGCTATTGTTACTTGCGATAAAAGCCATATGCCTGTGGGCTTACTGCTACCCCTCAATGGCAATACGACACAAAGCGAACGCTTTAAAGATCAATTAGATGCTTCTGTTCCACTCAAAAAACAACTGTGGCAACAAACCGTAAAAACTAAAATAGCGAATCAGGCGGTGGTACTCCAAGAATGCCGCAAGGATAAAGCCCGTAATATGTTGGCTTGGGCAGAAGATGTAAAGAGTGGTGACCCAGATAACTTAGAAGCTCGTGCTGCTGCTTATTATTGGAAAAACGCCTTCCCTTCTGTTCCCGACTTTACCCGGGAGCGTGAAGGTATCCCTCCTAATAATTTACTTAATTATGGTTATGCCATTTTACGGGCTATTATTGCCCGCTCGTTGGTTGGTTCGGGTTTACTTCCTACTTTAGGCATTTTTCATCACAACCGTTATAATGCTTATTGCTTGGCTGATGATATTATGGAACCTTATCGGCCTTATGTGGATAAACTGGTGATGGGGATTGTGGATGAAACTTTGAAAACCAGTAAGGGCTATACTAATAATACTAGTAAGGGCTTCACTCCAAGTGAAACCCTTACTGAAACCCCTACTGAAAAAGAAAGGCTGGCTCTTACGAAAGAACTAAAAGCTGAGCTTTTAAGTATCCCTACCCTTGATGTGGTAATAGATGGGAAACGCAGCCCACTTATGATTGCTGCACAGCAAACCACGGCATCTCTGGTTAAGTGCTTTTCGGGTGAGTTGCGGAGGATTGCTTATCCTGAGATGTAGTTCCCGGTAAACCCAGTAAGGGCTTCACTTCAAGTGAAACCCTTACTTATGACGAAAATTATGGAACGATTAAGTGAATACAGAATTATGTGGGTACTGGTATTTTTTGATTTGCCTACCGAAACTAAGAAAGAACGAAAGATCTACAGTAAGTTTCGTAAAGATCTGATACAAGATGGATTCACCATGTTTCAGTTTTCTATCTACTTGCGTCACTGTCCTAGCCGTGAAAATGCCGAAGTACATATAAAACGAGTAAAGGCCTCCCTCCCAGAAAAAGGGCAAGTAGGTATTCTTTGTATTACCGACAAGCAATTTGGATGTATGGAACTTTTCTATGGTATAAAACAAAAAGAGGTGGCGACACCTTATCAGCAATTGGAACTTTTCTGAGGAGTTTCTCATCAACATAGTGAGGGCTTCACTCAAAGTGAAACCCTCACTAGTCTCTTACCCCTACAAACACAAAAACCCATCCAATCGGATAGGGTTCTTACTACTTCATACATTTTTTATAATCCTAATATCGGCTCTAGCTGCTTGACATACAATAAGTTCTGCACATCGTGCTGTATGAAGTAAGTCAAAGATACAATTTTGAAAGCAAATCACAGCTTTTTGCTTGTGGCTTACTTACTTTGTTCAGCTGTATGAAGTAAGTCAAAGATACAATTTTGAAAGCAAATCACAGCTATCGGTAAGAACTGAATCAAATATAGGTGCTGTATGAAGTAAGTCAAAGATACAATTTTGAAAGCAAATCACAGCTATTGAGCGAGAAGAATAACCACCATCATTGCTGTATGAAGTAAGTCAAAGATACAATTTTGAAAGCAAATCACAGCTCTTTTTTACTCATTGTTTGTTTTTTAAAAGCTGTATGAAGTAAGTCAAAGATACAATTTTGAAAGCAAATCACAGCTTTCATAACCTTATCGTAAAAAGATAGATAGCTGTATGAAGTAAGTCAAAGATACAATTTTGAAAGCAAATCACAGCATTTCAAAGAACTATACTATCAGATGGATTGCTGTATGAAGTAAGTCAAAGATACAATTTTGAAAGCAAATCACAGCACTGAAATCAATAACCTCATATTCGCCTGAGCTGTATGAAGTAAGTCAAAGATACAATTTTGAAAGCAAATCACAGCAGTAGTTGTGACAGAGTCTAACGCTACATAGCTGTATGAAGTAAGTCAAAGATACAATTTTGAAAGCAAATCACAGCAACAAGCTTCTTTTAATTCCTCTTCAGTTTGCTGTATGAAGTAAGTCAAAGATACAATTTTGAAAGCAAATCACAGCATATGGAAGTCTTTTAACATTAAGGCCATGGCTGTATGAAGTAAGTCAAAGATACAATTTTGAAAGCAAATCACAGCTGTCTCTTAATGTGGCTAATTTTATGGAAGGCTGTATGAAGTAAGTCAAAGATACAATTTTGAAAGCAAATCACAGCTACTTGAAGCATCGGAATAGAGGAAATCTTGCTGTATGAAGTAAGTCAAAGATACAATTTTGAAAGCAAATCACAGCGGTTCTTCTATCTTAGCTACTTTGATTTTCGCTGTATGAAGTAAGTCAAAGATACAATTTTGAAAGCAAATCACAGCTATCAGAAAGCTGTTAAGTGGCGTTCAGAGCTGTATGAAGTAAGTCAAAGATACAATTTTGAAAGCAAATCACAGCTCCTCCATTATCATTTCCTCCGAAGCTCTGCTGTATGAAGTAAGTCAAAGATACAATTTTGAAAGCAAATCACAGCTAGTTCTATATGATCCCCTGAACTAAGATAGCTGTATGAAGTAAGTCAAAGATACAATTTTGAAAGCAAATCACAGCTATTCATTCGTTGGTCGTTATTTGGAGTTGGCTGTATGAAGTAAGTCAAAGATACAATTTTGAAAGCAAATCACAGCAGATGTGCCGTAATTCATACCAAAGATGTGGCTGTATGAAGTAAGTCAAAGATACAATTTTGAAAGCAAATCACAGCTATCAATATGATTTATTACATATCCACTAGCTGTATGAAGTAAGTCAAAGATACAATTTTGAAAGCAAATCACAGCACCTCTTACTTTATATCCAGCACCTACCAAGCTGTATGAAGTAAGTCAAAGATACAATTTTGAAAGCAAATCACAGCGAAATGGAACATCTCTAAAAAGATGGGCGAAGCTGTATGAAGTAAGTCAAAGATACAATTTTGAAAGCAAATCACAGCTAAAGATATAGAATCTGTGTTTACAGGTTAGCTGTATGAAGTAAGTCAAAGATACAATTTTGAAAGCAAATCACAGCTTGTTTGTTTGTCATCCAAGGCGAGTTCTGGCTGTATGAAGTAAGTCAAAGATACAATTTTGAAAGCAAATCACAGCCTATGGCGGCATTGGCCTTAACAGGGATTTGCTGTATGAAGTAAGTCAAAGATACAATTTTGAAAGCAAATCACAGCACCGGATAGGGAGAATGTAACTAACTTCATGCTGTATGAAGTAAGTCAAAGATACAATTTTGAAAGCAAATCACAGCAGTAAGCAATATCAAATAAATTCAGAACACGCTGTATGAAGTAAGTCAAAGATACAATTTTGAAAGCAAATCACAGCTTACTGCATCCAATCCTATCCCCTAATTGGCTGTATGAAGTAAGTCAAAGATACAATTTTGAAAGCAAATCACAGCAACTTTACAAAGAGAAATAGGAATTTTTTTGCTGTATGAAGTAAGTCAAAGATACAATTTTGAAAGCAAATCACAGCTCTTTAACCTCATTCCAATATTCAATTAAGCTGTATGAAGTAAGTCAAAGATACAATTTTGAAAGCAAATCACAGCCTTGGACATCTAATTTTGTTTTAGGTTTCGCTGTATGAAGTAAGTCAAAGATACAATTTTGAAAGCAAATCACAGCTGATCGAGTCCGTCTATCTTCATTGGAGAAGCTGTATGAAGTAAGTCAAAGATACAATTTTGAAAGCAAATCACAGCCGGGTCTTATTTTTCCTTTACCTCCGGGCAGCTGTATGAAGTAAGTCAAAGATACAATTTTGAAAGCAAATCACAGCAGTAATTGATTACTTAAACTCATTCCAATGGCTGTATGAAGTAAGTCAAAGATACAATTTTGAAAGCAAATCACAGCATGTAAATAATCCAAAGCATATAACATTTGGCTGTATGAAGTAAGTCAAAGATACAATTTTGAAAGCAAATCACAGCTATAATATCCGTTTTCTAATTTCATATTCTGCTGTATGAAGTAAGTCAAAGATACAATTTTGAAAGCAAATCACAGCCTAATTTGCCTTGTTGTCCGATTGATAGTTGCTGTATGAAGTAAGTCAAAGATACAATTTTGAAAGCAAATCACAGCATGTGAAAGTTAAATACAAAATGGAAAGTTGCTGTATGAAGTAAGTCAAAGATACAATTTTGAAAGCAAATCACAGCTACGGCTGTTGATAGTACTCAAACTGTAAGGCTGTATGAAGTAAGTCAAAGATACAATTTTGAAAGCAAATCACAGCGGGAATTTGATAACACATTACCCTTTTGTTGCTGTATGAAGTAAGTCAAAGATACAATTTTGAAAGCAAATCACAGCTGCAAATGATTATAACCCAAACTCTGTTGCGCTGTATGAAGTAAGTCAAAGATACAATTTTGAAAGCAAATCACAGCGTGATTGATCCGTTCAACAAAGTAAGATTAGCTGTATGAAGTAAGTCAAAGATACAATTTTGAAAGCAAATCACAGCTAAACCGTTTTGATATAATTTTTCATCAAGCTGTATGAAGTAAGTCAAAGATACAATTTTGAAAGCAAATCACAGCTAGTGATACTTTTATAACTCCTTTAAATGGCTGTATGAAGTAAGTCAAAGATACAATTTTGAAAGCAAATCACAGCAGTGTAGAATGTGACATTCTCAATAGCTTGGCTGTATGAAGTAAGTCAAAGATACAATTTTGAAAGCAAATCACAGCGTATAAGGGGAAAGAGAAGCCCCTCTCCGACTAATTCGTCCGAGAGGGGCTTTGTCCTTCGACTACCATTTCGACTCACTTCGACTACGCTCAGTGCAAGTCGCTCAATGCAAGTCTCAGGAACCACCTTCGACTTCGCTCAGGAACCTTTTGGCACGGGGCTTCGACTACGCTCAGCCGCCTTTCGACTACGCTCAGGAACCAGCACTCGAAGGGTTTGTTGGTTCAATCGGGTGTTGTGTTAGGCTGCTTTTGTAAATGCAAGTTTACTTATTTGCTTGTACTGTGGGCTTTGTATGCCGTACACGGATTTGAGGTACATTTTGCTGTCGAAAGCAATATCCACCAGTCCGGTAAGATCCTTATACAGGATTTCGTTTCTTGCCTGTCGGGCTGTGCTTAGTTGGGTGCGTGCTGCAATGACGGCGGCATTTTTTGCTTTTAGGTCAGTAAGCATAAGACCGAGTACCGTTACTTTGAGGTCGGCTTCATTGGGTATGTACTGAGGAATTGATGTTAAGAGTTTGATTAACTTCTCTATGTTGTCTATGCGGGTGTTGTAACCCATTTGAGAAGAGGAGTGTTCGATGATTTTTTCACCGGCTGCTTGGGCTGCCTTGAGTTCTTCGTCCGTTTTGTAGGGAGTTACACGCCTGCCTTGTATCTTTCTGTAAAGGCTTCTAACAAGTTCATCCATTTCTGCCGTGGTGTCGGTTGCCAATAATGCACTCATCACGCGCGACATGAGCGGCGTAAGGAGTTTGAATGCGAGCAGCCGTGCGTTGATAGCTAGTTTTAGGGTAGCTTCGATTGTGTTCACGGTGGTCATGCTTGTTTTTGCACTCGTGGCAAGGGTTTGCATTGCCGTGAGCTTGATGCCCGGTTTAGCCGGGTTATACACTGTCCCGAAGGATGTTTCTATTGAGATTAATTCGTCGAAATTGGACACATTCTTCGCGTGTCCGGTTTCATTACTTGATGCTTTATGCATGATTTTATAGTATTAAATATTAATATTTGTGGGAATCTAGTTCCTCGCTTTATTGTTGTTCTCATAACGATTTTATATTATTGAATTATTATTGAAGTTTAATATTCTGTTCACAATTCTGTTCATACTTTGCTTTAGTAAAAAGGTTTCTCGAAGATGCCTTTTACCTTTTTATGTATAGGTTTGTTCATCATTTTTGTTTTAAAACGGGTTAATATTGGATTAAGTGAGTCATTGGCTTTGCCATATTTACAATATAGTTCAACCACTTCATGGCTGCATTGATTATGTTTTTTGGCCGTGGGCTAATACCCTACTCTTTATACACATCTTTTTCTAGCTTGGAAAACAACTCTTCATTTATGTCTTCAAGCCAGACGGGCTCTTACTTTTTTGCTACAGCTCAAAAAAGTAAGCAAAAAAAGCCGCCGCTACACCTAGAAATCTAAAAATTGACTCCGTTTCGCTAAAATCCTCCAAACTCCTCCCGTTGGTCGTCAAACAAGGATGATTTTTTAACGCTTCACTACTTCAATTTTCTTAACGATTTCTAGCTGAGGCGGAGTTCCCTGTATGCACAAACCTTTACTCTAAAATGTGTATAAAGAGTAGCGCTAATACCCACGGTTGTTACTGTTTAGCCTCTTTGAGGCTTTTCTAATTTCTACTCTTAATTTGTTTTTTAAAAGACGGGGTGGTTTTAACAATTGGAGTGCCAAATGCTAAAAGCTGACATTTTAACACAAAATATGTAAACGAAACATATTATTTGGCAGAAAATGAAATTTTGGCAGGGATTGGATTCGAAGAAAATGGTTATTTATAGCAACAAATCTATTAGTGATTTAGAAAATATCATATATGGATACTAAGCAACCACATAAATAAATAGAGAATAATATAACCCGTAGTGCATTTGGAGAATGATTTCTCAAATTGCATTTTGGCTAAAGCCCTATGATGTTCCATTTTATACCGTTGGATAACTTCGACCACTTCGACTACGCTCAGTGGCCCAAGCTCAGTTACCACGGCAATGATTGGAGTTGATTTTCATTGCCGTCAGGCTTTAGCCGACGGATGTTAATGCCTTTCAAAATTAAGGCTTTAGCCAAATCTGCTTTTAATGAGTTTTCTAAATGCACTACGAGTTAATATAATAAATTTTTAGTTCAGCACACAAAAAGAAATTATTATCTTTGTTTTAGAAAATCATACCACCATGACACATACATCCGACAACACAACTCCCGATTACAAACCAAGCAAAAAACCTGCAGAAAAAGTAAACGAGGACAGCTCTGATTATCTCAATGACAAAGATACCGCAGCAGAGTTTGTTATTCCCGAAGGATATGTTTCTGGAGAAGAGTTTGAAAAAAGAGTAATTGCAGGCCTAAAAAGACGATTAGAAGAGAATGGTTATTTATAGCGACAAATCTATTAGTGATTTAGAAAATATCATGTATGTATACTAAGGAACCACATAAATAATATAAATAAAAAACGCCTGCAAAATAAATTGCAGGCGTTTCCTTTTATAATTCTTTTATAGCTTCAGCTCGTATTATTCGTTCTACAAAAACATCATTACCATCAATGATATAAATTATAGCGAGTTTTTTGTAATTAATTCTCCTTGCTCCAAGACCATACAAATCTTGTATAGATTTGTTGTGAGAAACAGAAATCGCTCCAGCATAAACCGATAATCCAATAATTTCTCTGTATAAACCATCTCTAAACCTCTTTGCCGTTAATGGCGCTTTGAAAGTTAATGCTATGTAGTTAAAAACATCTTCAATATCCTCAATCGCATTTGAGGTAATAAAAACATTGTATTTCTTCATAAAGACTTAAAGTCCACACCATAATGTGCAGATAACTTATCATCTAATTTAGAGAAAAATTGATCTACTGATATGCAATTCAATGGCTTTCCATTATCATCTCGTTGGATACGAGGATGCTCAATGCTGCCAACCTTCGGGTTGTTTGCAATCTCATTCAGAATGCGTCGCCCGATAGGTTTTGTTTCATCAATAGTTACAGTTATCATACTAATATCATTTTATTTACTACAAAGATAAAATATTTTTCTTATTTTAAATAAAAAAACCTTCCAAGTCTTTGGACTTGGAAGGTTTCGTTTATTATAGATAGAGGCTTATGCTTGTTTGTATAATCCTAGAATTTCGTGATCGAAGTTGTTGATAAAAGCGGCATTTCTAGCTACTTCAGCTTCACCGTAGTTAACATATACCTCAGCCGATTTCATAAATTGACAATCTCTAGTACTGTCAAGTATCAACAAAGTACCCATAATGATATGACCGGCCATTTCCACCATACGGCGTGCATGGAAGTCGATATATTCATTGTCTTTTGTTTCTACCACTTTCGCAACGGCCTTTTCATATACATCAGCCATTTTTGATAAACGAATACGCAAGTTATCCAACTCAGGAGATACTTTCTCTGATAAGTAAGTACGCATTTGTGTTAAGTAAGAACCGGTAGTGACATGACGAATTGCAGCTACTACCTGCAATTGCGATGTTCCTTCATAAATAGAAGTGATACGGGCATCACGATAAAGGCGTTCGCAAGCATAATCTTTCATAAAGCCTGAACCACCATGTACCTGAATGCTATCGTAGGTAATTTGATTAGCATATTCACTTGCCATCATTTTCAAAAGTGGTGTGAAACCATCGGCTAAGCGTTGATACTTTTTCTGATCTTCTTTTTCCTCTTTCAATAATGGGCTAAATTCTGCTCTAATATCATAGGCTTTATATACATCCACAAAACGAGTTGTTTCGTACAACAACGCACGCGATGCATCCAATTTAGCTTTCATAATAGATATCATTTCAAATACCGCAGGGAATTCGATAATGGCTTTACCAAATTGACGACGGTCTTTAGCATAAGCCAATGCCTCACGATAAGCGGCTTCAGAGATACCAACCGATTGTGCACCGATACCCAAACGAGCACCGTTCATCAACGACATTACATATTTAATCAAACCAAGTTTGCGGTCGCCCACTAGTTTTGCCTTTACATTAGTAAAAACTAACTCAGCCGTAGGAGAACCTTTAATACCTAATTTATTTTCAATACGGCGCACTTTCATTGAGTCGTCTTTCGGATTTTCGCAAACGAAATACGATAAACCACGACCATCGGTTGTTCCTTCTTCCGAACGGGCCAATACCAATTTAATTTCAGCATCACCATTGGTGATAAAGCGTTTCACACCGTTCAAGTACCACCAACCGTCTTTTTCGTTGTAGGTAGCTTTAAGCATAACCGCTTGCAAATCGGAACCTGCATCAGGCTCAGTTAAGTCCATCGAGCAAGTAGCACCTGTATTGATACGTGGTAAAAACTCTTCTTTGATTTCTTTTGATGCAAATTCGTGAATGGTTTCAGCACAATCTTGTAAGCCCCAAATATTACCAAAGGCAGCATCTGCACGGCAAACAATATCGGCAGACATAAGATATGGTACCATACAAAAATTTAAGCCTCCATATTCGCGAGGTAAAGAAATACCATACACACCGGCTTTAGTTAAAGCTTCGTGGTTTTCTTGAGTACCTTTTGCATATATAATACGGCTATTTACTACCGATGGAGCATCGTGGTCAACACCTTCGGCATTTGGCCATAAAACATCTCCGGCAACTTCACCGATAATTTCCATTACTTTATCGTAATTATCAATGGTATCTTCAAAATCACGCGGTGCGTAATCATACTTATCTTTATCAGCAAAATTATTCTCTTTAAGAGTAACAATTTTCTTCATTAATGGATGTGAAAGCTGAAATTTCAATCCTGAATTATCTGTATAAAAGTTTGCCATTATCTTTTGTTTTTATGTTTCGTTTTTTGTTTAAAGAAGTTATGAAGTTAGAGAAGTTTTGAAGTTAAAATTTAACATCTACCTCCTAATTTATATCCCTTGTAATTTGCAAACAATATGAATTTAATGTTTTACTTGTTTCTTCAATTTTATTTATCAATAAGCTATACTGTATTTCATCTATATAAGATAAATCCTTTGAAAGGATAATAAAATATCTACATTCCTCTAAACTACCTTGTGAGAAATTAAAAAATCTCAGTTTGTCTTTTTTCCCTTTTCGTTTATACCCTTCTGCTATATTTGCGGGAATTGAAACGGCAGCTCTTCTAAATTGTGAAACAAGTCCAAACAGTTCGTGTTTTGGAAATATTTCAGTCGCTTTATAAACTTCTAAAACAAATGCATGTGCTTTTTGCCAAATAATTAAATCAGTAAACTTATTTGTAGCAACCATGTGTTTTAGCTCTTAACTTCTGTATTCTTAAACTTCATTTTTCTAACTTCTTACGAAGTTATTTTGTATTCTTTTTATAGTACTTAATCATTTTAGGAATCACTTCCTCTACATTACCTGTAATAATATAGTCGGCAATTGCATTAATTGGCGCACTAGGATCATTGTTGATAGCAATAATCATAGAAGATTCTTGCATTCCTGCCACATGTTGAATTTGACCGGAAATACCACAAGCGATATATAATTTAGGACGAACAGTTACTCCTGTTTGACCAATTTGGCGTTCGTGATCTGCAAAACCGGCATCCACTGCTGCACGAGAAGCACCCACTTCCGCTCCAATAACAGAAGCAAAGTCGAATAACAAATTGAAATTCTCGCGAGAACCTATTCCATATCCACCAGAAATGATGATTGGTGAACCTTTAATGTTCAACTTTGATTTTTCCATGTGGCGTTCAATCACACTAACTATGAAGTCAGAATCGGATACATATTTGGATACATCTAATTTCTTAGTTTCTCCTTTGTAGTTATTATCCAAAATTTCTTTTTTCATCACACCTTCACGAACGGTTGCCATTTGTGGGCGTTGTTCAGGGTTGATAATGGTAGCAACAATGTTACCACCAAAAGCAGGACGTATTTGATATAATAAATCTTTGTAAGTTTTACCTTCTTTCTTATCCTCGTGGTCACCTATTTCAAGACTGGTACAATCGGCAGTTAATCCGCTATATAAAGCAGAAGAAACACGCGGACCTAAATCACGACCTATCGAAGTAGCACCCATTAAAGCAATTTGAGGTTTTTCTTCACCAAAAAGTTTAACTAAAATAGCAGTGTGAGGCAAGGAAGTATAAGGGAATAAGCGTTTGTCATCAGCTATTGTCAAAATGTCAACACCATAAGGAAAAACCTGAGCACCGATTCCATCAAGTTGGGATCCAATAGCTATTGCTTCCAGTTTACATTTTATTTGATTAGCTAACGAGCGCCCTTTGGTTAATAGTTCAAGACTAACATCAGCAACGATACCGTCTTCTATTTCAAGATATACAACTATATTATTCATAATTTTCTTTCGTTGTTTTTCGTGTTGGAATTATCCTATCGTATGATTTATAATTAACTCTCTCATTAGACTCTCTATGTCAAAGTCATCTGAAGTTAAGCGTTTACTTTCTTTACTTTGGAACACAACATTTTCAATTGTCTTCACTTTTGTAGGCGAACCTTTCAATCCTAACCAATCTGGATCAGACTTAATATCGTTTACACTCCACTCTGTTATATTAAGGTATGGACGAACATCAAATAAGTCGGTATAGTCTTGGTCACTTTCTTGTTTTTCAGTAACTGTTTTGGCATGTTTATATTTCATCACCAATTTAGCAACACGAGGCCTGCATTCAGGTGCAGAACTATTAACGGTAACAACCATCGGAAGCGTACCTTCAACGACTTCAACGCCTTTTTCCAAACGGCGTTTTACAACTATCTTTTTTGAGGTACATTCTAGAATCTCTTCTGCATAAGTAATCTGTGGCATACCAAGTTTCTCAGCAACCTGAGGTCCAACTTGTGCAGTATCACCATCAATTGCTTGACGACCACAAATAATCACATCTACTTTAGGGAAATTTCTTATTGCACATGAGAGTGCATACGAAGTTGCCAATGTATCCGAACCGGCAAAGGCACGATCGGTAAGTAGAAAACCATTATCGGCACCACGATACATACTTTCACGAATAATTTCAGCAGCACGACCCGGACCCATAGTAAGAATGGATACTGTACTTCCTTCATATTTATCTTTAAGACGAAGAGCTTGTTCTAAAGCATTTAAATCTTCAGGGTTGAAGATAGCTGCCAACGCGGCCCTGTTCACTGTTCCGTCAGCCTTCATCGCATCCTTTCCTACATTCCTAGTATCAGGCACTTGTTTAGCTAAAACTACAATTTTTAAACCCATGGGTGTTTTAATTAAAATTTACTTATGTTAATATACAATTTTTGAGGCTACAAATTTATGAAAAGGTATTACAAGCACAAGTGTTTCAAACGAAAACTTGCTGAACTTAGCACGGATTGAACAGAGATCACTTAATATATATCTGTTTTTCAATGTATTATCCTGAAATAAATATGAATAATCTGATATTGTTTTACGCTTCTTAAAATAGCAAGCTTAATTTGTTTATATATTGAGAATCAACCTATTTAAGAGCGGATTTCAAACAATTGCTTTGTATTTCAATAATACATAGTATATGTCATTCGAATCCTTTTTAACTTATTCTAAAACATTTATATGTTTTTTATGTTACACAGCATATATTTTTCAAACATCTATATAATAAAATTATAATCTATCCGTTTTAATGATACAAACAACAATAAAATAATGCTAATGAAGAAACATTCTACACCAAAATTAAGTATGTACTTGAAAACAAATCTAAACTTGCAACCGAAACAGTCGTCTCTCGACTTCATTATGACGTATGCTGCTGTTTATGATTCACCAAAGGGCTTCAATATGAAGATGCCCGGAATGATACTTAATTAACGCTTTCACAAGGATTCCAATTGTTGGAATCCTTTTTTTTTATATTTTTGTGACCAGTTACTAAAAAATATATCCCAATGAATACAATAGTATCACCTTCCCTGCTTTCAGCGAACTTTGCCAATTTGGAGAATGATTTAGATATGATAAACAACAGCGAGGCTGATTGGTTACATGTAGATGTAATGGATGGTGTATTTGTTCCTAACATTTCTTTTGGGACACCTATTATGGAAGTATTAAAAAAGAAATGCTTTAAACCTCTTGATGTTCATTTAATGATTGTTCAGCCGGAAAGATATATCACTCTTTTTAAAGATGCGGGTGCCAATATATTAAATGTACACTATGAAGCATCTACACATCTTCATCGCACCATTCAACAAATAAAAGCAGAAGGCATGAAAGCGGCTGTAACACTTAATCCTCATTCACCTGTATCTTTACTGGAAGACATTATTTGT
>Ga0265338_10003079_pt1 | contig 23934 bp, 19 predicted proteins | sample 42126metaG_FD_193579 | JGI IMG/M metagenome (GOLD analysis project Ga0265338, IMG submission 193579) | Rhizosphere microbial communities from Carex aquatilis grown in University of Washington, Seatle, WA, United States - 4-21-26 metaG | ecosystem: Host-associated > Plants > Roots > Rhizosphere... | reverse complement strand
TTTGTGCGGCGGCGCTTATGCATGTGCAGAAGGCCATTATAACAGAAATAGCTACTCTTCCCACTTGTCGCCGAAAGGATTCACTTCTTCATCGTCGATCCCAGCCTCATCTGAGGCGGCCTCGTCTTCGTCCTCGGTTATGGGCATGCCGTCTTCGTCCAGCTTCTCTTCTTTTTCTTCCGGTATGAGCGCTGTGCCGAGCACGGCTTCGGGCTCCTCGATCTCGATCACTTTTTTTGTCTTTGGAAATGCTTCCAGGTGTTCTTCAGTTTCGACGGCTGCCAGCTTTGTGACGGCTTTGCGCGGCTTTGTCTGTGTAGATGTTCTTGCCATGCGAGTGAAAAATTATAGTACTAAATTACTATGTGCATAGTTGTAACAGAGGCAGTATTTTTTTGCAATTTAAATGGGCTGTGGATAGTAACATGTGGATACATCAGTGCAAGGGGCGCTGTATTGCTGCGTGTGCCAGCGCTACAGCTATAGCGTCATATTCGTCATCCACAGTCTTTTTTGCCGGAAGTTTTACTAAAAGACCTACCATTTTCATCATACGTTCCTTGTCGCTCGATCCGTCGCCTGTGACAGCTGCCTTTATCTGCATAGGTCCGTATTCAAAGACAGGGATGTCTCTTTTGATAGCTTCATACATAATAATCCCGCGTGTTTCGGCTACGCGCATGGCTGTCTTTTGATTGTTGCTTATAAAAAGTGTCTCAAGAGCCATCGAATCAGGCTTATATTCATCAATGATGCGAGAAACTTCAGATCCGATTGCCTTAAAACGCGAATAGATTGAATCTTTCGATGATGTTTGAAGGCAATCAGAGTAGAGAACAACCTCTTTTCCTTTCGCGGGCTTTTCGAGCACGGCAATGCCGAGACGGTCATACCCGGGGTCAATTCCAAGAATTATCATGCGCCAAGTATAGCGCTACTCCGCATTCGTGAATACTTCTTGAACCTCGTCGTTATTTTCCAATTCTTCGACAAGCTTTGTGAGCGCTTCAACGTCCGCATCCTCAAGCGGCATGGTGCTTGTCGGCTCCCACCCCTCGTGCGTCTTCTTGAATGCCCAGGAAGCGCTGCCTGGTGTCGCAAGCTCGAATCCATTCAAGGAAAGAACATGCTTTATTTCCTGCGCAGCCTTATTTCTGTTGTCCGTAAGGGCGTCAATTAAAATAGCTACGCCACCAGGACCATATGATTCATAGACGATCGATTCCATTGCAGCCGAATTATCCGTCGTTGCCTTCTTGATTGCGCGATCGATCGTATCGTTCGGCATATTCTCAGTGCGAGCTTTTTCAATGGCTGTGGCCAAACCCGGGGAAGAGAGGTTGCCGTTGGCCTTTTTAGCCTCGACTGTTATGAGACGTACCAGTTTGCCGAAATGCTTGCTCTTCTGAGCGTCATTCTTGGCCTTGAGATGCTTAATTTTTGAGAATTTGTTGTGACCGGACATATGATTGATTATTTATTGATTAGACACTATCATATATTTGAATCTGTTTAAAGAAAGGTACCTGTGAGAATTAAGAATTACTTTGTTACAATTCGAACCAAAATAAGCGACTTTTTCAAGCTCCTCCGTCTCCTCCAGAGACTTTCTCCTGAACAGCTCGACCGCTTGGAGAGAGCCCTTGAAGATTGTAAAACCATTGACGAACTTAAGAAAAGATTAGTCGAGTGTGGATAGTACCGATTGCCCCGTAGGTAAGGATAACCATCCTTACCTTTTTTACTAAAGCAATCTTGCCGCACCTTTCCTATCCAGATGCGCGTATGCCTTATCCGTAGCAATTCTTCCTCTCGGAGTCCTTTCCAGAAGCCCGAGCTGGATCAAATAGGGCTCATATACTTCCTCAATAGTCGCCTGTTCTTCTGATAAAGCGGCTGCGATCGTGTTCAAACCGACCGGACCGCCGTTGAATTTATCTATGATCGCTTTGAGGATCTCGCGATCGGCCGCGTTCAATCCGATGACATCGACACCGAGCATGTCCAACGCCTTCTGGACCACTTCCTTATTCAAGGGCATCTTGTGTATCTGCGCATAGTCGCGGCAGCGCTTCAGGTGGTAGTTAGCAGTGCGCGGCGTGAAGCGTGACCGTATTGAAATCTCTTTTACTGCGTCATCATCTATATCGACGCCGAGGATTCGAGCTGAACGCTTGATGATCTGGGCGATCTCTTCATTTGAGTAGAACTCGAGCTTGAACACTCCGCCCGAGAAGCGGGAGCGCAACGGGGCTGAGATCATGGCTATCCTGGTTGTAGCCGCTATCATCGTGAATTGGGGAAGGTCGAGCTGTATAGTCCTTGCTGAGGGGCCTTTGCCTATGATAATATCGAGCGTCCCGGACTCCATGGCGGGGTAGAGCACTTCCTCGATAGCTTTATTCAGCCGATGGATCTCGTCAATGAAGAGGATGTCGCCAGGCGACAGGTTAGTGAGCACAGAAGCCAGGTCGCCGACCTTGAGGATCGCAGGACCTGAAGTCACTTTCATCTGAGTCGCTGTTTCCTTGGCGATCAGGTGTGCCAGTGTCGTTTTGCCCAGGCCGGGCGGTCCATAGAAAAGGATGTGTTCGGGCGGATGGTTGCGCTCTTTGGCAGCCGCGAGCAGGATGTTGAGGTTATCTTTGATGTTCTTCTGGCCGATATAATCGTCCCAGCGCGAAGGGCGCAGGGTTTGATCCAGAAATCCAGCCTCTTTCTCGTCTGATGGGGAAGTGTGAGGAGTACTTGACATTTTATATACTGTATGCTAGTGTATCAGGGAATCGAAAACAAGCAGTGAACCCTGATTCACTGACTAAGCATACAGCGCATTGTTCAAAAGGCAAAGCGCCTTCTGTATATCCAGCGGTTTCGAACCCAAGAACCTCTAAGCAATGGCCTTCCCAGGTTTGGGCATAGTGCTAAGGACATGTTGGTTGCAACGCTTCGGCGTCGCGTACTGAAATTATCCTCGGGACTGTGCCTCGCTCGACGCATCGCGCGACGAGATATTGCTTAGAGATTCATAGGTTTGAATCTCTATCGGCATCCTAGCGCTGTCCACAGAATAAAAGCAATTGACAGTGCAGTTTTTTGTCTGTCTTAACGAAGCTTAGTGTCGTCCCTGTGTGAAGTATCACGGAGCGACTTTTGAGCAGCATTGAGATCGTTCTGAAGCTTCAATTTTTCCCGCTGAAGCTTGGCCAATTCGGCTTTGAGTTTGACTATGTCAGCGTCATCTTTGAATATGTCATGCTTGTCATCCTCGAGCTTCCTTTGTAACTGGGGAACCTCGGCGCGTTTCTTCGAAGAATCTTCTTGTTTTTCTGTTATCTCGCGCTGGATGTTCGAAATCTCTTCCATTTCCTGACGAATCTGTTCCTGGAGATGGCGGAGCGTTTCGCTCGCATTTGAGTTCGAGTTGATCATGGAAGTTGAAAATGACATTAATCAGTAATAGCGATCACCCTGTCGAGCTCATCAAGGGAAGTCATTCCCTGCAGGATCTTGATGACGCCGTCCTGTTTCATGGTAAGGATGCCCTGGCCTTTGGCTGCTGCCCAGATCTCTCGTTCGCTCGGGTTCATCTCGACGGCATTCTCGATCTTCTCGTCAGTGAGGATGGCTTCGTACACGCCGACACGGCCTTTGTACCCTGTATGATTGCATTTTTCACAGCCGACCGCGACCCACATCTTCGAACGGTTCTCTGGGATGAGGGATTTGTCCTCGACAGCGTTCAAAGCCGTCTCTATCTCTTGCTGAGCATCTCCCTCGATAGGAGCTTCTTTTTTGCAGAACTCACAGAGGCGGCGCAGAAGGCGCTGGGCCATCGCGACGCGGAGCGCCGAGGTGATGACTTTTGAGTTCACTCCGAGGTCGATGAGACGGGGGAAGGTGCCAGCGGCATCATTGGTGTGGAGCGTGGAGAATACTAGGTGACCGGTGAGCGCCGAGTTGATGGCGATATCGGCTGTCTCATTATCGCGGATTTCACCGACCATGATGATGTCAGGATCCTGACGAACAGCGGCCCGCAGGCCTTCCAGGAAATTATAACCCTTGTCATTGACCTGCGTCTGGACGATGCCAGGAAGATGATATTCGATAGGGTCTTCGATGGTGATGATCTTCACGTCGGGGGAATGGATCTTCTTCAAGAATGCGTACAAAGTCGTGGTCTTGCCGGAACCGGTAGGACCCGTTGTAAGGATCATGCCGTCGGGGCGGTTCATTTCTTTGATGAGAATGGCCAAAAGCTTTGGATGGATGCCCAGATCCTCCAAAGGCACGTTGATTGATTTGGGGTTGAGGATACGCATGACGATGGACTCGTTGTATGCGCCCGGCAGGATGGATACGCGCACCTCGACCTCGCCGATAGCCAGGCGGATGCTGAAGCGCCCGTCCTGGGAATCCTTCTTGATATTGAGCTTCATGCCTGAGATGAGCTTGATGCGCGAGAGGAGCAGGGCATAGGTCTCAATATCGAACTTGATGACGTCTTGCAGCACGCCATCCAAGCGGTAGCGCAGGCGAACATACGCCTCTTCAGGCTCAAGGTGGATGTCCGAAGCGTCGATAGCGAGCGAGCCGGCCACGATCGTCTCGAGGATGCGGGAAACGCGGTAGCTTTTCTTGGCAGACATGGTGTTCTCGAGGATCGAGATGATCGTCGGGAGGCTCTTGGCTTGGTCGATGATGGCCGAGATCTCCTCGCTCGATATTTCGAGCGAGCCGGCTTTGCTCTCGTAAGCGAAGGAAAGATCCTTATAGACTTTCCAAGCCTTTTCAAGGCTCTGAGTCGACGTGATATAGAGCTCGGGCTCCCAGCCCTTGGTTTTGAGCTCCGCAAGAGCTGCTTGAGTTTTTTCATCCTGGGGATTCCGTGCCGCAATCTTGACCTTCTTGTTTATGAGAGCGAAAGCCGCGAGCTGGGCTTTTCGTGCCGTCTCTTCCGGAATGAGGCGGAGAGCATCGGTATTCACGGGAGTGCCCATGAGATTCACATATTCGAGGCTGTATTTGCCCGAAAGGATCTGCACCAGATCTTCCTCTTCCTTGTGGAGGAGCTCGGCGAGCTTGCGCTTCTGCTTGTCTTCATCGAATTGGACTGTCATATGGGTATAAGTATAGCGCACCGCCCTCGGATTCCGCGAATGAGCCCAGTGGTGATTTTGCTAAATCATCGGATAGGGTATGATTCGGTCATGAAAACCCTCGTTTCTCGCTCCCTTGAAGAGACTTCACAGATCGCCGCCGACTGGCTCGTAGACCTCTCTTCGAACTACAGCGCTTCGGATGAAGCGACAGTCGTGGGACTGTCAGGCCATTTGGGGGCAGGCAAGACTGCTTTTGTGAAAGAGATCGCCAAAGAGCTCGGGATCAAAGAAGATATAACCAGCCCAACGTTCGTCATCATGAAGATATATGAAACGGAGCATCCTAAATGGCATCGCTTGATTCACATAGATGCGTACCGACTCGAGAAGAGGGAGGAATTGGAAGCTCTTCAATGGGAGAAGCTTCTATCCGATCCGCACAATCTCATCATGATCGAGTGGCCTGAAAATGTCGGGCTCAGTGACTTTAAAGAGAAGGGTCTTTTGAAGTTTGATATACAGAATGGTGACCGCGTGATATCAATCCAATAAAAAATCCCGGCAGAACCGGGATTTTTAGTCAGACGGTATAAGACTAGTAGCTTGTGATGATGCTCTTTTGCTTTGCAGCGCTGCAGAGGTACCACGTGTTCACTCCAGCCGCGTAAGCCATGACTGTCGGAGAAACGTTGAAGTTCGTCGCTGTGGTGCAAGGGGATTGTCCTGAGCACAGGGATGCCGGGGCCGCTTTCCATTCTGCCCAGCTGTTAGTGCCAACTCCGGACTTAAGTCTTCCGGCGCTGTAGCCGCACGTGTGGGCGTCGTCCGAAGTGATGCTTGTGTACCAAGGGCAGCCTGCGTGATCTCCTGAAAGACAGATTCGGACGGTGTGGTTGCGGCAATAAAATTCTAGAAAATCGCCGGCGGCTACGTTATCCCAGTCATCGATGTACGCATTAGTCCTTGAATACATGTACCCGTCGCTGCCGTTGCATTCCGTCGCTGCCGCTCCAGGGGCAGTCCATTGTGCATCGCCCTTATTATCAGACGCAGTCAAGGTTGAGCCGGGGACGATATTTGAAAGTCCGCCCGGATTGAATTGCAAACTGCTCAGTCCCAAAAGGCCTTGGACTACCAGGGCATCAGACTTTACCTGAGTGAGAGGATTGCCTGAAGCGTCCGTATTAGGGCCGACGTTGATTGGAAAGGGGACATTGTTTGTCGGAGGCGCTCCTGCTGGCGGGGTCCAAGTGCCTGCCATAGCCACGAAAGCGAAAGCCCCAACGGCTATGCCTGAGATTGCTGCGACACGGGTAAGGAAAGAACGTGTATTCATGTTGATAAATTACTGTTAATTATTTTTCAATAGGTTGGCGACATTTTGCTTTTCTGCGCTTGTCGAAGTCGGCTTTGACTTCGACAAAAGGGCCGTCACCTGATCGATCTCTGCCTGAGAAGCATGTACCGGAGCCTGTTTGAGGAGCTCGGCAACCTGTGAACGCAGGTCACTTCCTTGATGTGCCGGCGCACCCGCCTGTTTTTGTGACATGATCCACAGATACCAGAGGCTCAGGACAGCTGCGATAAAGACAATGACCACGAAGATCGAGAGAGTCTTCTTATGTTCGTTGTTCGATAGCGGCTTGCCCGGAAGTATCTGCGGATTGAGCGAGTACGTCTCCATGAGAGGATTATACCATTAAGAAAGGCAGCGCTCTATTGGCGGGCGAGGATCTTCTGTGTATAACCGAACGTTTCCTAATTAGCACCCGCTTTACAGACGCTCACCTCAAAGAAGTGGTTGCCTGTGTTTGCGACAGTCAGATAATCGGGACTGCTCTCATTGAAATCCATCTTATTAGTCTGATTGTTTAATGTTACGAATGCCATAGTCTGGCCGGCGATATTATACGAGCCGCTGTTTACATAATCATCGAAGATGTTCAGGTTATGCCACCAGCCAGTCAGCGGTGAAGCTGTCGAGTTGCCGTTATTACCGGTACTGTTGTTTTGAGAGAAGAACCATGCGCCATTCCATCCCGTGACTCCTTGTCTATAGAGGGCACCGCTACCATAATAGTCGATGTATAGGCGTGACGTGCTTATGGTGCCTTCATCCCAGATGTCTATGTAGCATCCCCGTTCGCTCACACAGATGTTCTTGCCGTTGATAGTGAGGGGCAATACCGTGAGATCGAGGTTCGCGGCCATTCCATTGGTTATGGCCCCGGTGCCCACCGTATTGCAGTCTTGCGTCGACGACGGTCCTGTTGTCGACCATCCGACCGTACCGATATTGTCCAGCGATACGAGAGATGCTCCTTTTGCTGGAGTTCCGGTCGCGATGATGAGGTTCCCGTCCACCGATAGGCCTGAGTGTATCCACAAACCGCCGGCTTTTTGCTGAGTAACATTTCCGACATTGATCGGGGCGGCGACGTTATTGCCGGGAGCCGCCACGCTCGGAGCTGTCCATGTTCCGCTCGTTTGTGCGAGCACTGATAAGGCGCTGGCTCCGGCCAAGAATCCGACGATCAGCGTGGCGACAGTGAGTATCTGTTTCTTCATGGGTGTGGACGTATGTTGTTATTATATTAATAGCATGCCTATCATCGGATCTCTTCACTGATCCTGCTGCGCACGCTCTCGGACATAGGCGTTTGCGGCGGGAGAGAGATCTGGCTTGTGATATGAGTCGCTTGATCGCGCGTGATCTGGTTTGCCGGACTCATGCTTATAAGAGAGGAGATCTTGCTCTGCTTGAGAGCTTGCTCGTCATACGGGCCTGCAGAGCAAGCTCCGCATCCCGAATAATTATATACATATGTGCCGCCTATGACGATTCCCAGGATGACGACCATGAGCAGGGCCAATGTTATTCGGAGATGTTCGTGATGAGAAAGGGGTTCTCCCGGAATGACGTGCGGATTAAAAGGATATGTTTTTGTCACGGAGTATAGTATATCACCTGAATTTATTCTCAGGATGTTAACAAGTATATATAGTGTACAATGTCGTTATGCCATCAGCCTCAGACGGAAAACGCCTTATCCTGCTTGATGCTCATGCTATTCTGCACCGCGCGTATCATGCGCTGCCTGATTTTTCTACCGCAAGCGGTGTCCCGACGGGGGCCTTGTACGGCCTTTCGGCCATGCTCATCAAGATCATAGAGGACCTGAAGCCGGACTATATGATCGCCTGCTATGACTTGGCGGGGCCTACATATCGCCATGAAGCATATAAGGAATATAAAGCTGGCAGAAAGAAGGCCGAGGATGACCTCGTCGCTCAGATGAAGAGTTCGCGCAGCATCTTCGAGTCCCTCGGCATCCCCATATATGACAAGGCAGGATTCGAGGCAGACGATATGCTCGGAACGATCGTCGAACAGATAACAGAGGGTGAAGGGTTAGGGGTTAAGGGTAAGGGAAAACAAATGCCCGACCCATCACCCATCACCCATCATCCATCACCCTTGGCGATAATCATCGCTTCAGGCGATATGGATACGCTCCAGCTCGTGAATGACAAGAAGGTGCAGGTATATACGCTGAAGAAGGGGATCAAGGACACGATCATGTATGACGAAGAGGCGGTACGCACGCGCTTCGGCTTCGGGCCCGAGCTCATCCCTGATTACAAAGGTCTGCGCGGCGACCCCTCGGATAACATCGTCGGGGTCAAAGGCATCGGGGAGAAAACTGCGACGATCCTCATCACGGCATTCGGAACGATCGAAGACATGTACAGAGAGCTTGCGGCCGGCCATGAAAAGAAATTCGAGAAGGCCGGCGTCACTCCGCGCATCATCCAATTGCTGAAGGACAATAAAGAAGAAGCGGAATTCAGCAAGATGTTAGCGACCATCCGACGGGATGCGCCTATCAAGTTCGAATTGCCCGAGAAGACATTTAAAGAAAGCCTTGATTTAGCGAAGGTCAGAAAATTGTGGACCGAACTTGAATTCAGGTCGCTTATCCAGCGTTTGGAGAAGGCTGTTCTTGGAAAGCAGGACGCGCAGATCCTTCTCGGGAAGTCTTCGGAGCCCGAAGAGGGCGAGAACCAGGCGCGGCTTCACCAGAAGCCGACGCCGGTTCCCGGAAATCGGGCGCCGCAGCCAGCTTCCCCCAACGGCTCCTTATTCAAAGAAAATATAAACAAAGAAGAGTTGGAAAAGACCGCGTTGGCGCTTTGGATCGTGAAGTCTGACATCACTGATCCGACGCTCGATGATATTTTGAACTTTGCGAATACCGACGATTTCGTTGCTGCTCAAAAGACCATTTTCGCCGAGCTCGATAAAAGGGAATTGCGAAAGGTGTATGACGCCATCGAGCTCCCGCTCATCCCAGTCCTTAAGCGCATGCAGGATCGCGGCATAAAAGTGGATAGAAAGTTCTTGGCGGAGCTTTCCAAGAAATACCATGCTGAGCTGAGCCGTCTCGAGAAGGAGATATGGAAGCAGGCAGGCATGGAATTCAACATCAATTCGCCCAAACAGCTCGGCGAAGTCCTCTTCGACAAGCTCCAGCTCAAGGCCAAGAACATGAAGAAGACCGAAGGCGGAGCCCGTTCGACCAAAGAATCTGAGCTCGAGAAATTGCGCGACCTGCATCCGATCGTGCCGCATATATTCGATTATCGCGAGCTGTCCAAGCTCCTGGGCACATATATAGACGCGATCCCGCCGCTTCTCGACCAGAATGACCGTCTGCATACGCGCTTCATCCAATCCGGTTCGACGACCGGCCGCATGGCTTCCGAGAATCCGAACCTCCAGAATATTCCCGTCAAGTCAGAGCTCGGCAAGGCCATCCGGCATGCGTTCATCGCCGACAGATCATTCAGCCTCGTCAGCTTCGACTATTCTCAAATGGAGCTGCGCATCGCAGCTTTCATGTCGGGGGATGAGAAACTCATAGATATATTCAGGAAGAAGGAGGATGTTCACTCCTCGGTCGCATCCTTCGTCTTCAAAATTCCGATGAACGAGGTGACGCCCGAGATGCGCCGCCGCGCCAAAGTCATCAACTTCGGCATCATCTATGGGATGGGAGTCGTAGCCTTGAGGCAGAACCTTGGTACGAGCCGGGAAGAGGCCCAGGAATTTCTCAATGAGTATTTCGCGACATTCTCAACATTGGCGTCATATCTCGACCGCATCAAAGCCGAAGCGGCGCGCAAAGGCTATACTGAGACCTTCTTCGGCCGCCGCCGTTACTTTGAGGGATTGAATTCCCGGATACCATATATACGCGCGCAGGCCGAGCGCATGGCCGTCAATGCTCCCATTCAGGGAACCGAAGCCGATGTGATCAAGCTTGCCATGATCCGCATCGCTGAATATATAAAGTCAGAAGGCTTGGAAGAAGATGTATACCCGCTCCTTCAAGTCCATGACGAGCTGATCTATGAGATGAAGAGCGATACTGCCAAAGAACATTCGGCGAAACTGCGGGAGATAATGGAATCGGTAGTAGATCCGAAACAGACGCACGGCGTAGTCCTTGAAGCGCATGCGTCCATCGCGGATGACTGGGGGAAGCTCAAATAATATATACTTAGCGCATGTTGTACGCATTTTACGGATCAGATGTCGCAAAATCGTCCTCCAAGGCGCTGGCCCTTGTCGAATCTCTGAGAACAAAGAGGCCGGATGCTGCTTTCGTCAGGCTTGAAGCAAAAGACTGGGATCCTGCAGTGATCGAGCAGCATCTCGGCGGACAAGGGCTGTTCTCGAATAAATATATCGTGCTCTTAGATCGTCTGACTGAGAATACGGAAGCTAAAGAGGCGATCAACGATTTCATTCCCGCACTCCAGGAATCACAGAACATCTTCATAGCATTAGAAGGGAAGTTGAACGCGGAATTGAAGAAGGCGTTCGAAAAAAACACTGAGAAGTCCGTCATATCTGACGTTGCCCCCGAGGCCAAAGCAGGCTTTGGGAAAGGCGACTTCAATATCTTTGCTCTCGCCGATGCTCTTGGTACGCGGGACGCATTCAAGTCCTGGAAGATATACCGAGAGGCCATAGAAAATGGCATGGAACCCGAGAATATCGTCGGGACTCTTTTCTGGCAGGCAAAATCGATGACTCTGGCTCTGCACGCAAGGAGCGCCGCAGAAGCGGGCCTGAGCCCCTTCGTATTCAGCAAATCGAAAAAATATGCCGGCAATTATTCTGATGGAGAAATGAAAAGCTTGATAGGCGATCTGGTCCTCCTGTATCACAATGGTCATAGGGGAATGAATGATCTCGAGCTTTCGATAGAGAAGCTTCTGCTCAATTGCGCCGCGCCTAAATTGTGATAGTCTGTCAATTATCGCGCCCATACATCCGTGTCGGCGCGGCATTCGCTAGAATAGTGAATGTGAACATTCACAATCTAGCTCATTTGCGCCCATAGCTCAGCTGGTAGAGCAACTCCCTTTTAAGGAGTGGGTCGTTGGTTCGACTCCAACTGGGCGCACAACAACAAACTCTTGTTAACAATTTTTGATGTGATTAGCCGGCGATTAAGGTAAAATAGACCGAACACTGGCTCACATGTCGCATACAGCAACTTCTAAACTGAGGCGTAGCACCAGACTTCTTTTCAAAGGACTTGTCTTCTGCGCATCTTTTATATTGTTCACCCATCTCGCCCACGCAGATACCATCGGCGACACCGCCATATTGGGAGGTACATTCAATGAGGCGTCCAACTGCCGCCAGGTGATACCCTCCGTAGCAGGAACCATCACTTCCATCTCCTGGTACGGACATGCCGCCGCAAGCGGGAACTACAGCGTGGCTGTATATTCAGACACCGGAAATGTGCCCAACGTCCCCCTCGCCACATCAGGAATCGACACTCCTATATCCACCACGGATGCCTGGAATACCCAGAGCATCTCGTATACCTTCACTCCGAACCAGGTCCTCTGGCTCTGCGCCTGGTCCGACACCACGTTCATCCAGTGGTATTACGGAAGCTCCGGAGCCCTCTGGAACACCTCCGTCATGACGGGTCAGACATACCGCACCTGGCCGACGTGGACGCAGAACCAAGTCTTCGATCTGCACACCTCGGTGTATGCGACATATACGCCTGCTCCTGCCGATATCACTTCGAATCTGATTGCACATTATACGTTCGACGAAGGAAGCGGTACGACTGCGGTCGATTCTGTCGGAGGCAATAATGCGGCATTGATCAACGGACCGACTTATTCAGCAGGGAAGATAGGCTCCCATGCAATTACTTTTGATGGGTCGAGTAGCTATGCAGTGACCGGCGGCAACCTAAACACCGGAAGCACTTTTACTGTTTCTGCATGGTTCAAACCAAACGGCGCACAAGTCGCATATTTTCGATTGCTAGATACAGATTTTGCCTCACAATTTTTCCTTGGAGGCGACCCGGCGGGCACTCAGTTTAATTTTGTCGTCAGAAACGACTCCTTCGCTGTCGGGGGAGCATATAGTTCAGGAACATGGGTGCATGTAGCGGCCACATCCGACCCTTCCGGAGGAGGACGTCTGTACGTCAATGGCTCATTGGTTGCTACTGGACTCCCTACAAATTTAGTGCCAGGCAGTCTGCCGTTGTATTTCGGGACATACGATGGTAGTCCGGGGTCGAATCTTCTTAAAGGAGATTTGGATGAGGTATGCATCTATAGCCGCGCTTTGTCTGCGCTGGATGTTTCGACCCTCTACAATAGTAGCACTGGCTGTTCCGCGCCAGCAGCCCCCGTTATTTCTGCGATAGCGACATCTACTACGCTCACAACGGCTACTATCACATGGACTACCGATGGCAATGCTTCGTCGACGGTAAAATATGGCGCTACCTCAAGCTATGGCACCGCTTCAAGTTCAGATACGCTTGTAACTTCGCATTCCATAACCCTTACTGGACTTACTCCTGCTACCACCTATCATTATCAAGTCGGTTCTCAAGGTGGAACTTCTGGGCTCGTTTCTACTTCGAATGATGCTACGTTTACGACCGCGCCCAGCATCACCTCCAACCTCTTCGGCTGGTGGAAGTTCGACGAAGGCAGCGGCACCGCCGCAGCTGATTCGAGCGGGAATGGGAACACCGGAACCTTCAGCGGAACGACCCCTCCTTCATGGGTGGCAGGCAAAGTAGGGCCGTATGCGATCAATAACACCGTCGGAATAGGAGGCTCAGGAGGATATGTCTCGACTCCCAATACCACCTCCGCTACTCACCAGGACATATCGTGGTCCGCCTGGGTGTACCCGACCGACCTCACGGGCCAGTCGGGATTCAACATATTCCTTTCAGGAACCCAATACGGCTTTGAGGCGGTGAACAGCAGCGGCAATTTCTTGTACAGGGACCGAGAGAACAATGACCACGTATACACAGGGGCGACCGTCCCTCTCAATGCCTGGACGATGCTCACGGCCACGTGCCGTGACACGCTCGGCGTAGCGGACGTGCTGACGATGTATATAAACGGGGTACAAGTGAAGCAGGATACGGGGGGCAGCGGGAATCTCTATTGCTATGACAATTTTGCGAACCAGTTCTACATCGCAGGGAATGCCCAAGCCCCGGGAAGCTATGGATGGACCGGGTATGTAGATGATGCGAGGATCTACTATGGAAGGGCTCTCACGAGCGGGGATGCGGCGCAATTGTATGCGCTTGGGAATGCTGCTCCGGCAGCCCCGGTGATCTCGTCGATCTCGGTATCTACCACCACTACTACGGCCACAGTCACCTGGACGACTGACATAACCGCTTCCTCTACTGTAAAGTACGGCACTACCTCAGCCTACGGCATCGCATCGTCATCGGATAGCCTGGTGACGTCGCATTCCGTCACTCTTACAGGGCTTTCGGTATCTACGCAATATCATTTCCAAGTTGGATCACAGAGCGGCGCCGGCCTCGTTTCCACGTCGAGCGACGGCACATTTACGACTGCAGCCGCCATCACTCCGCCGAACATAACATCGATCGCGTCCACCACGCTCGTCACTACTGCAACCGTCACGTGGACTACGGATACGAATGCCACGTCAAAAGTAGCCTATGGAACTTCTGCCGGCGCCTATACCACAAGCTCATCGTCTCCCTCGCTTGTCACCTCGCATTCGATCGGTCTCACCGGTCTTTCTGCCGGTACGCGCTATTTTTACGTAGTCGTCTCTGCAGATGCATTTGGAAACATTTCGACTTCGTCAGAAAAGGCTCTTTTGACTGCGGCCGCTGCGGACGTGACGCCCCCTGTCATTTCATCGATCGCATCTTCTACAGATTCGCTGTCGGCGAGGATCACCTGGACCACGAATGAAGCCGCCACTTCGTCCGTTCAATATGGGATAACATCAAGCTACGGCTCTATCGCAGCCTCATCTACGTTCGAGACTTCGCATTCGGTCACATTGACTGGATTGGCTCCGAATACCCGATATCATTTCAGGGTTTCGTCGGGTGATCCATCGGGCAATTATTCGACTTCAAGCGATCTTACTTTTACGACAGCAGTCGGAGCCATCACTCTGTGCGGAAATGGATCATGCATAACCATCCATGATGGCGATATCATCGGCGTGGTGGGGGATAGCATCACGAGCATAGATTTTTATAACGCGTATCTCGAATCATATTTCCATCTGAGATATCCGACCGTTCATGTCCATTTCCGCTGGGCGGCCCGAAGCGGTGCCGCTATCCCGAATTATACGACCGGCGGGCAGTATGAAGAGGACATCAATCCCCTCAGCCCGAATATCGTCATCTTGATGATGACGAACAACGGCGGCTACAGCGCAGATCAGTACGCAGCGCAGGTCAATGATCTGGATAATAATTACATCATCGGAATGGGCGGCGCGACTCCGTTTTTCCTGGGCCCGCCTCCTGCCAATAGCGCAGACGGCATAGCAATTTTGAGCGATTATAGCGATAAATTAAATACGATCTCGCAGGCAAACGGATATGCATTTGCGAACGTCTGGAGCTACCTTCATACTATCTGGGCATTAAACCTCGCTTCTTCGACTCCTGTAGATATTCAAGATGGCGGCGATGCTGATCATATGGGACCGCCGGCGCATCTAGGCATCGCATATTCATACATATCCTTTCTCAATGCCGATCCGAATGTGAGCAGCACGACGATCGACGCGGCCTCGCCGCAAGTGATCACTCAATCGAATGCGACGATCAGCAATCTCACAAAAACTGCGAGCGGCATCGATTTTACGCGCCTCGACGATCGTCTGCCCATGGCATACGATGACCGCTCGCTACCCATCTTTAAGATCATGCCGCAGATATACGATGTGAACAAATACATGCTCACGGTCAAAAATCTTGCCTCCGGATATTATTATGTCTATGTCGATGGCGTGCCTTCAGGATCAGTGAGTTCGACTGAGCTTGATAGCGGATGGAATATGTCAAAGATGACTTCTGGCCCCATTCACGACCAGCTGGAGGAGGTCCTTGGCAGGATCCGTGACAAAGAAGGCCTCGATCGCATAACCCGGGCCGCTGACTATCCGCAGGCCGGAATGTTTCAATACGGATCCAATGCCTCAAGCTGTTATAGCGATCAAGGCCTGAGAGGCGCGCCCCTCAAAACGTGCCTGGCCACCGCGATCCAGAATCTGAATAATCTCGACGGTCTCATCTATGCCGAAGCTCAACCCGTAGCCCGCAATTTCAGTCTGCAAAAAGTGACAGGCACTCCTGACACTGCGCCGCCAGCGATCTCGAATCCTTTGCCGAATACGACTCTGCCGCAAGGCACGACGTCGACCACATTATCTGTGGATACAGATGAAAATGCGACATGCAGATATAGCACGGTAGCGCTCACGGATTACCCGTTGATGACAAATACGTTCACGACTCACGGAGGCACGACAAATTCAGTGACCTTGACCGGGCTGGTGGATGGTCCTACATATACCTACTACATCCGTTGTGAGGACGCCCACGGCAATCACAATATGACGGATTATACGCTCACATTCTCTGTGGCTGCCGAACCGAATCCTATCTTGCATTACGCTTTCGATGAGGGTTCAGGGAGCTCTGCGGCCGATACTTCTGGGAATGGCCATACCGGTACGCTCATCAATTCGCCATCTTGGGTAGCAGGAAAAGTAGGCACACATGCGCTTTTATTCAATGGATCGAATCAAGCAGTAAGCGCCGGCACCATCTCAGATGCCGGAGGCATAGGAGCTATCACCATCTCGGCATGGGTAAAAGGAGCTGGCACGTTTGGCGCATCTTCGTATACCCTGATCAGCAAGTATTTAGCGGGGCAAGGATCGTGGTTCATGGGGTATAGCGGCCAAAGCCAAGCATATTACTGTGTCATGTCGACAGATACGAGCGGCGCCACGGCTCTCGGCCCCGGCACCACTTTGACGGATACGAACTGGCACCTGGTCAGCTGTGTCTATGATGGTTCCAAACTCACACAATATACTGATGGTGTTGCGGGCTCAGTGGTGAATACCCCGGCCCTTACTGGCATCGTCCAAAATAGAACATATCCGGTCTGCATCGCAGGTGAATCTGATGGAACGAACTGCGTGACCAATACCGGCGATCTGTATGCGGGGATAGTCGATGATGTGAGGATATATAAGAGAGCGCTCCCCTCGGGCGAAATCTTGAATCTGTATCAGCAAACACCGCCGGTTATTTCGAATATCGCTACGTCGACCACTTCCTCGACTGCCACTATCACCTGGAACACCGATGTGACTGCCTCGTCGACGGTCAATTACGGGCTCACTTCGAGCTACGGGAGCGCCTCCACATCTGACCCATTCGTGATGTCGCACTCGATCGCTCTTACAGGGCTGCAGCCTTCGACGATATATCACTTCCAAGTCGCGTCAGGTGGCACCTTCGCCGTCGCCACTTCCTCCGATCTCACGTTTACGACCGCAGCAGCCGTAGATAATTCTCCGGCGACGGTCACTTCGGCGGCTTCATCCGTCTCGAGCTCGACGGCTGTCCTGAATGGCTCGATCTCAAATACGCACGGTTTCAATGCCACTCAATCTGGTTTTGCATATGGAACCGCTTCAGACCTGCATATCGTTATCGCGACTACGACGCTCGGAGCCCAAACCGGCACGGCTTCATTCTCATCTTCTGTCTCAGGTCTGACGCCGAACACGGCATATTATTTCCGCGCGTATGCATCGAGCACCCAAGGCATCGGGTATGGATCGATCCAGTCTTTCACAACCTCAGCCGTTTCAGTGCCTACAGTCACGACTCAGGCAGTCTCATCGCTGACCGATACGAGCGCTGTAGGGAATGGGACCATAACCTCTACAGGCAACATCGATCCAAAGGTGCGCGGCTTCGTCTACGGGACGACTTCTCGATATGGTGCGACCACGACAGAGAACGGCGACTTTAGCACAGGAGGATTTACAGCCGCTATCGCGAGCCTTGCCTGCGGCACCACATATCACTATGCTGCATACGCGAGCAGTACGCAGGGATTCGGATATGGTTCGGATGTCACATTCACGCCGACCTGCCTTTCGTCGATTTCTAATGTCTCTATAAGTCCGATCGCATCTACGGCAGCGACCATCACATGGACGTCAGATGAGCCGGCTTCTTCGAAGGTCGATTTCGGCATCGACAGTTCGTATGGCACGTCGACCCCAGAGACTGACACGTCGCCGCGCGTGACCTCTCACTCGGTGACGCTGTCTTCATTGCTCCCTTGCACGTTCTATCACTATCGTGTCCGTTCGAGGGATGTTGCGGCTACGCAAGTCATCGGGTCCGACAACACGTTCCTAACTGCCGGATGCAGCGCTTCGGCCGCTGTTTCGACGACGACGGTTCTCGACATCACAGGTTCAGGCGGTACTTTGAATGCACGGGATACCAATAATCTTGGTTTGGTCCTGACGGTTCCTTCGTCCTTCAGCAGCAGCACTTCGCAGGCTTCCTTCCAATCCAAACAGCTCAACGCCTCGACATTCCTGGGCACCATCACGGCTCCATCAGGCTTGAAGCTCGTCGGCTCGTATCTTTTCAATCTGGAAGCCTTATCTGATGCCACCACCAGTCTGCACTCGTTCGACCACCCGCTTACGGTCTCCATCACCTATACCGACAGCGATGTGGCTAACTTCGATACGAATACGCTCACGATCAAGCGATACGATGGAGTTTCTTGGAATGACCTCTCGAATTGCTCTACTGATCTAACGGCCAAGACGGTGACGTGCAGCACCGATAGATTCTCGGACTTCGGGCTCTTTGGCGCGTTCACTCCTCCTGCGGCTTCCAACTCCGCTGCCCTCACCTCATTTGGTGGTGGAGGCGGAGGCGGGACTGCCGGGCTGCCCAAAAGCCCATTCCAGATACTTTGCTGGTCCGGGATCTGTTATCAGGTGACCCCTGCTACCACTACAGCAGCTACTCAAACTACGGTACCAACGGCGTCGACATCCACTCTATCCCTCAAGAACGTCTTTACGCGCACGCTGTATCTCGGCATGAGCGGCAACGATGTGAAACAGCTCCAGATATTCCTCAATCTCCACGGATTCACGGTCGCTAAGACCGGGCCGGGCTCAAGAGGCCATGAGACGATGTTCTATGGCCGGGCCACCCAGGCTGCAGTGTCAACGTTCCAGGCTACGTACGCCAAGATCATTCTTGCTCCTAACGGCTTCACTCGACCCACCGGCACATTCGGCGTTGCGACGCGCGCGCAGGCGATAAGGATAAGCCTGGGACAGAACTAACTTCCTTGTATGCGCGATACCCGCCTTTTTCTCGATAATATAAGAAGCGTCCATAACGTCGGCTCGATTTTTCGCACGGCCGAGACCGTGGGCATATCGAAGATATATTGCCTTGGGACTACGCCGATCCCCGTAGATCGCTTTGGCCGCAAGAGGAAAGATTTCGCCAAAGTCTCGCTCGGCGCAGAAGAGATGGTCGCATGGGAGCATGCCAAAGATCCGGATGCGCTCATGAAGCTGCTCAAAAAAGAAGGGTTCGAGATCGTGGCGCTGGAGCAGGCCGATAATTCTGTTGACTACAAGGATGTGAAATTGATGCCAAAATCACTGATTATTCTCGGGAATGAAGTCGAAGGCGTTTCAAAGGATCTTCTGAAATCAGCGGATGCTGTGGCTGAGATCCCGCTTCAGGGCAAAAAGGAATCCTTGAATGTGTCAGTTTCAGCTGCAGTCTTTCTTTATCGCTTGCTCGATAACGCCTGATGCGCGTCGCAGAAGTGGGCGCTCCGCTGCCCGATCATGATGCGCCGGATCGTTCCCTTACAGCCTTTTTTCTGGCATCTTTCTCCGGTGCGCTGGTATGCATAATGATTCTCATGGAATCTTCCTTTTTCTCCGTCGATATTCCTGTAGTCTGAGGTCGAGTCGCCGCCGAAGTCCAGGCCGCGGGCGAGCGTCTTCTTAATCGCATCAAATAGGACCCTCGTTTTAGGCTCAGAGATATTTCGCACGCGCTCAAGGGGATGGATGCCGGCGCGCCAGAGCGCCTCATCGGCGTAGATATTGCCGATGCCCGCCACGATAGCTTGGTCCATGAGAACAGGTTTGATCTTTCCATTGGGACGCAGATGAATGCGACCGATGAATTCTTTGAATATAAATGATGCGTCGAGCGGCTCAGGTCCGATGCCGAGCAGGTGAGGGGAATCGTGAATGACGTCTGTGTTGACAACTGCGACCTTGGCGAACTTGCGCACGTCAGACAAAGAAAGATTTTTCCCATTGCTGAACGTCAGCATGAGATGGATATGCCGGTTGAAAGGATCTTTCAGGCTCTCCGGTTCAATGGGTTTCCAAGGATCTTTCTTTGCCTTCATATCGAAACGATATGCTCCATACATCAAGTGGCCCGTCATTTTCATATGCACAAGAATGGTAGCGTTGCCCTCAAGGTTTATCAGGATATTCTTTGCTCTGCGCTCTGCAGAGACGACCTTCTTGCCGATGACTTCTTTTTTGAAACGCTTGAAATACACCGGATCCTTTATGGTCTCTGATCCCTTGAAAAAAGGACTGTTGTAATCAGACCAGACACCAGTGATCGTTAATCCGACGACGCGCTGTTTCAAGCCGTTCACGGTCGTCTGTACTTCGGGGAGTTCGGGCATATGGGCATAGTAAACAGTAAAAAGGGAATAGTAAATAGAGTACAATAGTGTCATGCGTTACTACGTAGCTCTTCTGCTCCTTGTTGCAGGCTTCACCATACCGTGGGCGAATATGACTCATCCGGCAGAATGGTCGCAGTTTGTCTCGGGCATCGGGAGTCTGCCCGATGATCTGGCTGCCGTGATCCTGGCTCATAATCCAAAAACCGTCGCAGATATCAAGGCGAGATATGTATCGGACCCTTTTTCCCGGTCACCGAAGGTCCGCGTCCTCATCGTGCCAGGTCACGAGCCGGATTATGGCGGAGCAGAATACAAGGATCTCAAGGAACGAGACATGGCTGTCGAGCTGGCGCAGGATCTCAAGGGTTTCCTCGATGTCGACCAACATTTTCAGTCTTTCATGACTCGTGATGCGAATGCGTGGAGCCCGGGCTTTGCGGCGTATTTCAAGAATAATTGGGATGATATCATCGCTTGGCAAAAAGCATCGCATGCCCAAGAGTCGCAGCTGATCAAGATCGGATCCGTTCCCGCGCCTGTTTCCACGGTCTATCACAATAAAGCTCCCGAAGACGTAGCCTTCCGCCTGTATGGCATAACCAAATGGGCTAATGAGAATGACATAGATATCACGATCCATATCCATTTCAATGATTCTCCTGATCGTAGGGCAGGAGAGCCGGGCACGCACTCCGGGTTCGCTATATATGTGCCTGCTGCCCAATATGGGAATAGCAGCACTACCAAAGCAGTCGCCTCAGCCGTGTTCAAGCGCCTGAAAAAATATAATCCGGTCTCGGATCTTACTGGCGAATCGAACGGAATCATCGATGAGCCGAAGCTCATCGCTGTCGGCGTCGATAATACCGCTGATTCGGCCAGCATGCTCATCGAGTATGGCTATCTATACGAACAGCAATTCCAGGATCCGGCCGTGCGCAGCATCGCCCTCAAGGATCTGGCGTATCAGACCTATCTTGGCCTCCAGGATTTCTTCAGTCCGACCAATACGGTCGACCTCTCCAAGCGATACGACAGCCTGGCTTTGCCGCATTCATGGCAGGAGCCGATAACGGACAAGAATACCGTTGGGCCGGACGTATTTGCATTGCAGACCGCTCTCGAAGCTGATGGCGAATATCCGCCCATAGATCAGACTGCCAATGACTGCCCGCGCTCAGGCAGACTCGGTCCTTGCACAAAAACGGCCATTCAGGCATTCCAGAATAAGTACAAGATACATGGGGAGAGCGGGGTAGTCGGTTCGACCACTATAGGAAAGCTCAATCAGCTATTCAGCCTGTAGAACTCTCTCGAGCTCTTCTTTGGCGACCTTGGCATCGCTCCAGGGCGTCTTTGTGTCATTTGGGCCCATGATATATGGGTCAGTCCCTTTTCCGGTGATAAGAACTGTGTCTCCGGCCGCGGCTTTTTTGAGCCCTTCACGTATGGCTTCTCTGCGGTCCATCACGATAGCAGGAGTCCTCGAAGTGATGCCCGCGGCGACGCCGTCGACGATCTTGCGAGGATCTTCATCGTAGGGATCTTCATCAGTCAGGATGATCTCATCGCAGTATTCATCAGCGATGTGCCCCATCTCCTTGCGCTTCCAGGAATCTCTGCCGCCTCCGGTTCCACCGAGTACGCAGATCTTTCGTGAAGTCTGGAATACCTGGTAAAGCTTTTCCAACGAATCCGGCGTATGGGCGTAGTCGACGATGACTGTGAAGTTCTGACCGGCCTCTATCTTCTGTACGCGCCCCGCGATGCCGCTGAACTTTTCGACAGCCCTTATGATCGTCTCGTCGGAAACTCCCTGGCTGCGCGCTGTCGAAGCTGCGGCGAGGATGTTATAGAGGTTGAATGTGCCAGAAAGTTGGGAATGCGCTTTCTTGCCGCCGAAAGTAAAATCGATGCCCTCTTTTTTGATCTCGTACGGTTCTGCATCTTTAAGGCTGTACGTGATCTTTTTGTCGGCTCCGCATTCGAGGAAAGAGGCGCTTTCTTTGTCATCTGCATTCACGATGAGCGCGCGCTCCTTTTTATTCGAGTTCGAGAGCGCTTTGCAGAGGTCAAGCTTTGCTTGTTTGTATTTTTCATAAGAACCGTGCGCCTCTATATGCTCCGGCGAGATATTGGTGAACACGAACGCGTCCAATTGGATGAAACGATGGCGATGCGTGATCGCGCCTTGCGAAGTCATCTCGAGTATCAGGTAATCGCACTTAGCATCAACAGCCTTCTTGATGAAGTGCTGGAGGAAGAACCGGCCGGGCATGCTCATTTTGTATAGATTCTCTTTTGATTCGTTTCCGATCTTAAAACGGATGGTATTCGTAAGAGCAGTCTTATATCCGGCTTCTTCGAGAATCGCGCTCAGGATCTCCACAGTAGAACTTTTGCCTTTGGTCCCCGTTACCCCGATCACTTTAATTTTACGGGAAGGGAAGCGGTAGATAACAGCGGCAGAAATTGCCAACGCCCGGTGATAGAGGGGATTAAAGAAATTGAATGCGCTTTCTGGAATGATGTGGCGACGGATCCGGCCGAGGAGTGAATCGAGCATGGAAATATGATTAGCTAAGCATCTTAAGTGCGGCTTTGACCTTTGCTCCCGTATCGGAGATGTCTTTCGGGACTTTCTTGAGCGCTTCGCGCGCCTCATCAGGATCATAGCCGAGGGACTTCAATGCCTCGATGGCGTCCATATCGCTCGACATGCCGGCAGTAAGGCCGATATCATCACTGCCGCGGAGGTTGCCTACTTTGTCTTTGAGCTCGAGCACGATCTTTTCCGCAGTTTTCTTGCCGATTCCCGAGACTTTGACCAGGTGCGCTGTTGAGCCGGTACGGATAGCGCCGGCCAAGGTATCAGCTGAGACCAATGAAAGTATGTTCAAGGCCGATTTCGGACCTATCGAGGAGACTGTGATGAGGAGCTCGAAGAATTCCTTCTCCTTCTTGGACATGAAGCCGTATAGGTCGAGTGCATCTTCGCGCACGGCCAGGTAGGTCCAGAGGCTTATTTCTGAGCCTTTCTTGAGAGTATGGAGTGTGTCAGCCGTGACAAAAACCTTGTAGCCTACGCCGTTCACGTCGAGAACGACCGAGCGTTCGGCCGTATCGAGCACCTGACCACGAAGCATGGATATCATTACGCGATTATAACAGATTTAAGGCAGATTACTTTACTTTTCGAGGCCTGTATGTTAGTTTTACCACCACTTACTCATATGCCGATCACTTCTTCAGCCAAGAAAGCTCTGCGTGCCGCGAAGACCAAGCGCGTCTTCAATCTTCGCCGCAAGTCCGATATCGATGGCTCTCTCAAGGATTTCCGCAAGCTCGTCGCGGCCAAGGATGCCAAGGCAGCAGAAAAGCTCCTCCCGAGCCTCTTCAAGTCGCTCGATAAGGCAGTCAAGACCGGATATATCAAATCCAATACGTCAGATCGCCTCAAGTCCCGCGCAGCGATCTCCCTCAAGAAGATCTCCTAAAAGAAAAACCGCCCTCGAGCGGTTTTTCTTTTGAATAAGTCAGGAAGTGTGTTAGTGTGATTCCGTCACGCCCTCATCGTTCAATGGATAGGACGCAAGATTGCGGATCTTGCAATGTAGGTTCGATTCCTACTGAGGGCACCATTTAAGACTTTCGTGATTTG
>Ga0265338_10003078_pt1 | contig 23938 bp, 21 predicted proteins | sample 42126metaG_FD_193579 | JGI IMG/M metagenome (GOLD analysis project Ga0265338, IMG submission 193579) | Rhizosphere microbial communities from Carex aquatilis grown in University of Washington, Seatle, WA, United States - 4-21-26 metaG | ecosystem: Host-associated > Plants > Roots > Rhizosphere... | reverse complement strand
CCACGTGCCGCGCAAAACGGAATGTCACCCACAGATAGCGGCGATCCGCCGACAATTCCATATCGTCGGGCCCCGGCATGAGTCCGGTGATATTGCCGACGTTGGTCAACGTGTCGTAGTCGATGATGCTGATCGTGCTGTCCACGCGATTGGTCACGGCGACATGCCTGCCATCATCGAGCGAGCGGAAGTTATGCGCACCGCGTCCCGTGTGGATTCGGCTCACCACTTGCTGCTTGCGCCAGTCGACCACGGCCACGTCGTCTTCACCGGTCATGCCTACGAGCAAGTAACGATCGCCGGGCACCATCCAGAGCCCGGCCGGCACCTTGCCGACATGCATTTTCCATTTCACGGTTTGGGTTGGCAAATCGATCGCCGCCAGTTCGCCCGAATCCTGCAAGGTGACGAACACCGTGCGGTTATCCATCGAGAACGTCATGTGGCTCGGCGTTTGCGCCAGTGGTATGCGTTTTGCCAGGGTGATGTTTTCGCCGTCGTAGTGATACACGTCGATGCGATTCAGCCTGAGGCCATTGGTGACAAACCACGCATGATCGGGAGAAAAGCCCAACTGGTACGGATCCTCGATCCCCTCCACTCGCCTTTGGACCTGGGCGGTTTTCGGGTCCACGAACATCAGGTCGTTGGACACCGAGTCGGCGACGATCAACGATTTGTTGTCCGGAGTGATCATCAGGTGGTGCGGTTCCTTGCCGGTGGGCTCGGTGGCCACCACCTTGTGGCTGGCCTCGTCAATGAGCGTGAGGTCTGCCTCGCCCGAGTCGAGCACGATAACGTTGCTGGCGTGGGCAAGACCGCTGGCGCCGAGGTTGATGCCGCAAACGAGTGTCGCCGCGGCAACGCTGGGAATTGCGCGTCGTAGAACGGATAATTTGAACATGTAGTGGATGCAGATGGAAGCGCGGAAATGGAAATACGGAAGTCGAAGCGGGGGAAATCGCATGCATGGCTGAAAACTGAGCGACTATTTTCGTATGCGACAGGGGTATGCGCAAGCGAAGGCGATCCCGACTTATTTTCCTCGGTAATTTGCCCGGCAATTTCCCTGCAGCATCATTTGATGCTCGGCGTGTCCTGCGGCGTGCGACCTTGCACAGGCTCGCCGCTGGCGACGAGCGCGTTATAGGCTTGTGCCGATATCCCGTGTTCCTTCTGCAAGAAGGCGGCCAATTGCCATAGTGTCTGGTCGCTTTGCGTCTTTCCAAATGAGGGCATGGCTGTCATTCTCACGCCGTTCTTCATGACCCAGAACATCATCTGCGGGTTGTTGCGGCGATGCGCGTCCAGCAACGGTGGCGCAAGAGGGAGTATGCCTTGTCCAATGGAACTGAGCGGTCGACCCGGGGCGCCGTGGCAATAGGCACAAGTCGAGTCGTAAAGGCGTGCCCCCGCCTGGATATTGTCGGCGCTCATGATGTCGGCGGGTACAACGATATTTTTCGCGTGCCGGTGCAGCGAATGTATGTAGACGTCGTGGAGAGCCCAGGCCACAAGTGGATCGTCAGGATAGGCGGCAGAGACGTTGTAAACACCCGAGTCGACAAAGCTTATCGTGCCTACGAGAACCGCGATCAATGTTGCCACGACCAGAGCTGCGCATTTATGCCGTCCGAGAAAGGTTGGACGTCGGGTTTGGGTGAGGTCGGTCATCGATATAGCTCCGGTGCAATGTACGGGGCCAGTATGCGCAGTCGCGGGTTACGCTAAACGGTCGACGAGATTACATTTCTGTTATCTGCACAACATCCCGTTGACGCTTGCGCTGAGCCGATGCGGGGACTGCGTATTGAGCGAAAATAGGCTAGCACGCCTATGATTTGATCATGGTTAGAACTCCACCGATGACCAGCAAGCTTCCGGCGATTTTATGCCAACCCAGCGGCTCGTCTAACCACATCCGCGAATACAGGATGACAACCACCAGGCTCAACGCAATCATCGGATGGGCTAGCGACAAATCGGTACGCCGCAGGCCAAACAACCACAGAAACAGCGAGAGAAGATGCAACCCCGCGCCTAGCAGGAACCAACCATTGGTGAACATCTCCTTGAAGAGATTTCGAAAATCGCCATTGAAGATGACGTTCGGCGCTGCATGTTTGAGTGCGATGTGGGATAACGCGGCGCTGAGTACACCAATGAATATGAGGAGCATTATTTGGTTAGAGGCGATTGATTTCGTTTTGCCTGCACCGGCAATATAGCAGTTCCGCGTTTTCTGGTGCGGTGAGCCCGACGACGTGTCCAATCGTTTCAGAACCAGCCTGCGAGATGTTCGGCGTTACGTCAAGCGAAGAGTCTGGCATGAGCCGAGTCCACACGCCAAACGACAGGAGTATTTAATCATGGCATTGATCGATCACCTGGATCATCTGGTCGTCACATGCGTCAATTTGGACGCGACCAAACATTTCTACACGCAGGTTCTGCAGATGAAACTGGAAACCTTCGGGCAGGGCCGCATCGCGTTTCGCTTCGGCAACCAGAAGATCAACGTGCATGTGCGCGGCTCGGAATTCAAACCGCATGCGCATGTGCCGGCTCCCGGTGCGCTCGACTTGTGCTTCATCGCTACAGTGCCGTTGGAGAAGGTCATTGCGCATCTGAACCAGGTAGGGTGGCCCATTATCGAAGGGCCGGTCGAGCGCACCGGCGCGACGCAAAAAATCCGGTCCGTCTATATACGCGACCCCGACCTGAATCTGATCGAAATTTCCGAACTGCTCAACGCGTGAGCGTCGATTGTGTCGCTCGCACGCACGAGAGCCGTACGCGGCAGAGGGGCGGCGTTGCCCTTGCGTAATAGATCAACGATCGCGCGGCGACTCAGGGACGGTGGTGAATGGTGAGCTTCTACGGGAACCAAACCCTCGCGAAATGGCGATTTCCGTACGGCTGGCAGCGCGTAGTTATCCCCAGCTTCTGTTGATAGAGCTGTGCATAAACATTATGAATGCGCGCTAAGCATCTGACGCAAAAACGTTTGTTCGGTCCGCCAGCGAGAGTGGCATCTCGGCCTCGACGCGTTCCCATTAATGCGTGCCGCCGCGCTTTGTGGCTTCCGGAACCTGCAATTGCTCACCTATGGAGTGCCTTGCCGTCTTCAAGAGAAATGCAACTAACAGTCAGCCGCCCGTGCGCCGAAAAAAGGGTCTTTTGGTCCACTAGTTCCAGCCGGCAACAAAGCGGGGGAGCCTTCCACCGCGGTCTCGTGAGCCAACGTCACACGGGCCAAGTGAATTGACTGAGCCGTACCGGCGGCCCGCAACGATCCGCCAAACTCTAGCCTCCCAGGGGCAAAAAGCGCCTATTTTTTGTTGTGACCGATGCGATTCCCGTTTGACAGGCTTTCCCGGGCAATTTGAGACGACTTATCCCCATTTTCTGTGGATAAGTCCAGTCAGTCGACCGGCCGCGTCTTGTCCCAAATTTTGTACGTCGGCGCCGACCAAGATAGATGTAAAATGTAAGTTATAACGATGTGTCATATTTATAAAATATGTGAGACTATGCAATGGAACTACGTCATTTGCGGTATTTTCTTGCCGTCGCGGAGGAGCGTCAGCTGACGCGCGCAGCGGCGAGATTGCACATCCAGCAACCACCGCTGTCGCAGCAAATCCATGCTTTGGAGGAGGAGGTCGGCTTTGCATTATTTGTCCGAATGGCGCGCGGTGTGGAGTTGACGCCGGCCGGTGCGGCATTCGCCGACGACGTGAGGGCGTTGATGCTCGGATTGGATCAAAGCGTCGTTAAGGCTGCCAGAATTGCCGCGGGTCAACTCGGCTCGGTGCGCATCGCGCTGACCAGTTCGTCCGCGTTTCATCCTTTGATTCCGGCGGCCATACGGGAATTCCGGGAGGCGTATCCCGAGATCACAATCGATCTTAGCGAATTAAATGCCGCGGAAATCATCGAGCGCATGCAAAATGGCCGCATCGACGCCGCGATCCTGCGCAAGCCGATCGAGACACCGGATGCATTGCAATTTAATTTGCTGCTCGAAGAGAACATGGTGCTGGTGCTACCGGCGGGGCATCGCTTGCTCAAGCCATCGGCTCGCAATGATGCGTCGCCGACGCCAAAGCGCGTGTCGCCGCAGTTGAATCGTGCGTCGCCACGCATCGCGCTCGATGCATTGGCGGACGAATCTTTTATATTCGTGAGGCGTCCGGGTGCGCCGGGCATGTACGCCGATTTTATCGAGGCATGCACAGCGATGGGTTTCAACCCGCGTGTGGTGACCGAAGTGCCACGGATGGTCACGGCTATCAACTTGGTCGCGGCCGGTGCAGGCGTGACGCTCGTGCCCGCATCGATGCAGCGGTACAGCCAGGAGAGCGTGGCCTATTGCCTGCTGGACAAGGACGACGCGTTCACCGCCCCTTTGCATCTGGTAACGGCGCGTGACGTTGCCAATCCGGCCGCAGCGCGCTTTGCACAAACGGTGATAGCTTTCGCGCAAAAGGCCAGGCCGCCTGGGCCCAGGCGGTCAGCCAAGCCAAAACCGCTTTAGAACTTGACGCGTACTCCGGCACGCACCAGGGCTTCATGGTTATTCGACGACGGCGAGGTCAAGTTGATCGACGCCACGGCTACACCGCCAGTCGAATCGACGCCGTTCGCGGTCTGGTAAATACCTTCGAGGTACACATCGGTACGCTTCGACAACGCGTAGTCGGTGGACAGCGTGAATTGGTTGTAGTCGGCACCGCCCGAGGTCTTCGTCTTGCCGAGCTGGACGCTGCTCGCCCGCGTGTAAGAGTACGCTCCCCCCGCTTGGAAGGCTGGCGTGAAGTGCCAGACGAAATTCAGTTCGACCGCGTTGAATACCGCCGTGCCTTGTGGCCCAGTTGTCGATGTGGTCAAGCCGGACAAGCCGCTTTGCAGATCTTGAAACTTCGTATTCGAATAGACGATGGCGAAATGTGCAGGCCCGATGGCGTAAGCGCCGCCAGCGGCAGCGGTCTGATACGAGTTGGCGTTGACATAGCCGCCGTACACCGGGTTGTTGCCGGTGGTGATACTCTGGCCGCCGGCCGCGAGTGACCCCGATCCGAGCGCGCCGTTGCTGAAGAACGACGTGTTGGGTTGCTTCGCTTTCAGGAACGCGGCACCGAGGGTGACGGGTCCGTTCGCATAGCCGGCGCCAAACGAATAGATCTGATTGCGAGCCACCTCGCCGGAAATGCCGCCCAAGCTGTATAGGCCGCCGAAGACCAAGCCGTTGAACGAAGGGCTGGTGTATTTGATCGCGTTATTGATGCGCTGTGTGTTGTTGGCGTTATTGAGGTCGCCAGGCAGCGCCGACGAGACGCCGCCGAGTTGGTCGGCGAAGATCATCGGGCCGATGAATTCCGGAGTCGCGTCGTATTGGCGGCCGAGCGTTATCGAACCGTAGGTTTTGCTGCTTAGCCCGACATAGGCCTGCCGGCCGAACTCTAGGCCGCCTTGATTGAGCCCGCCGGTATTGATGTTCATGCCGCTTTCCACGTTGAATATCGCTTGCAGGCCGCCACCCAAATCCTCGGCGCCTTTCAAGCCCCAACGGCTGCCGCTGAGCCCGGTGTTGGAGTCGAGGGAAAATTTTCGACCGCCGACGCCGGCTGTGGTTGCGGTGGCGGCCGTGATCTTGGCATTGCTTTGGAACACGACGGCCTCGTCGATAATGCCGTACAAGGTGACGCTGCTTTGCGCGTGGGCAAGACTGGCGAACGCCCCCAACACTGCCAGCGCGGGAAGTGATTTTTTCATTCTGGTCTCCATAACCACTATTTAGTTATTCTGAATAAAATTATATTTTCATAACCTGGGCGATCGTTTTTTTTAAACGGTTCACAGCAGCTTATCGTCTCGGCGATTAATGCTTTTCCTTTGGTGGACGCGAGCCGATACTAAGCCTGGGATAAGTGCATGTAAAATATTTAATTCATGGTGTAGCCATACGTTATGCGTATGGCGCAGCGCTCAAACCGTTCCTGGAGACTAAGGCTGTGACAATTACGTTTTATGCATGGAACACACCTAACGCTCGCAAGGTCAGCGTAGCGCTCGAAGAAATGGCGTTGCCCTACGTAGTGCATCCGGTGGATATCAGTGCGGGGCAGCAGTTTGACGAGGCGTTTCTGCGGATTAGCCCGAACAATAAGATTCCGGCTATCGTCGATACCGAAGGCCCTGAGGACACACCGATCTGTATCTTCGAATCGGGTGCGATTCTTTTATATCTCGCGGGGAAGAGCGGCAAGTTCTTGCCGGAGGATCCTCGGCAGCGTGTGGCGGTGATGGAATGGTTGATGTGGCAGGTTGGCGGGTTTGGGCCAATGCCGGGGCAGGTGCATCATTTCGTCGCGCTCAAGGACGAAGGCGATCGTCACTATGGGCTGCATCGCTTTAGTACCGAGACGCGCAGGCTCTATGGCGTGTTGGATCGTCGCTTGGCGAATGTCGAGTATGTGGCGGGGGCGCTTTCGATTGCGGATTTCGCGATCCTCGGCTGGGCTTGGCGGCATGAGCGGCACAAGGTGGATTTGAATGATTTTCCGAATGTCGCGCGTTGGTATGAGGCTTTGATGGCGCGACCGGGGGTGCAGCGGGGGTTTGCGGTAAAGCTGGATTGAGGTGTGTGGGTTGAGAAGCACCACTGTGGATTGGGTGCCGCTAGCTTGACACAGTGTTGGTGCTGCAGGGGGAAGAGGTCATGTTACGAACAGCTGAAAACCCCAACATTGAGTACATGGGCCCCTGCCCAGAATCATCGTCGCCATTGCGCCCTCGATGTGGCTAGGCTTGGTAATGCAGTGTCGATTGCGCAATGACGCGGTTCGTCCCTCGGGGGCACCGACACATAACGATGTCGCCGTCGCACACACCGCGCGTATTACCTAGCCCAAACGTCCGTGCTGTTCCTTCAATCAAACCAATTTCTCCGCATTGTCCGCACGACGCTTCGTCGTGGTGGCGAGCGATGGGCTGGCCGTGGTCCAGTGCCATTGCGTCGCCATTCAGAACATATCCACCTGTCGTGGTTCGGTTGCCTTTGAGGGCCATCATTTTCATCGTCGATACCTTTTTATTTCGATCGGTGGTTTCAACCATTTCCGTTGTTGTGACCGCGTGATACCGGTCGGTAAATCAACGCGCCTCCGAAAAAATATCACGCCTGATATCGTTTTGATATAGGACGATTCTTGATTTTTATTTCTCAAAACAAATACATCGTTTTCCTGATTAAGTTATTCAAATTCGATACGAATACGTTTACTCTCTGACCCCGAGAGTGATGCATCCGATTCTGCCCATGAAGTAGAAATTGGATTGTGTTCACACTTTTTCACGGGGATAACGAGACAGAGCTATGGCGGAGTGGCTGGATAGGAACGGGTCGGCTGAGTCCGCCTACAAGGCGTTGACCGGGCAACAGCACTATTTCCTCGAGGTGAAGGGACCGGCCTATGGGGTTGCGCTGTCGGTTATCTCGTTCGAAGCGCTTGAGAAGATAGGGGAGCCGTATCGGATTACGATTGAGCTCACGCATCCCAATGTGCTTACCCGTGGCGACTATCTGGGCCGCGAGGCCGTCTTCACGATCGATCCTCTTGATTCCACTGAACCACGCAAATTCTCGGGCTGCATCACGCGCTTTTCCCAGATCAAGACCACCAAGGATCTAACCGTCTATCGGGTTGTGGTCGAGCCGTATATCGCGCGTCTGAAGCTGACGCGTTCAAGTCGCATCTACCAAAATCGCACGGCACCGGAAATTATTGAGGCCGTGCTGCGGCGCCATGATCTTCGAGGGCACCAGTTTCTCTTCAAGTTGCGTCGTAAGTACCCGGAGCATAAATTCCGGTTCCAGTACCAAGTGGATGATTGGACCTACATCCAGATCCTGATGCAGCAGGAAGGCATCTATTGCTACATCGTGCCCGGGGAGTTCGGCGACATTGTGGTGTTTGGTGACGATATTGACCATTACATCTATAAGCCGATCCTGACAGTGCCATATCGAGAGGCGAGCGGTCTTGTGCCACCCAAAGCAGCTGGCTACGGGGTGCCACGTGCAGAGTGGGTCAGTGCGTTGCAGACGCATATGGAGACGGTGCCGGCCTCATTTTTGGTAGCGGACTACAACCCGGATAAAGCCTTCGAACGGTACAAAGCCGAGGCGAACGTCGCGCGCAAGGACACCACGACCTACGGCCAACCCTACATATATGGCACGCACCACCTGGATCGGCTGGGCGCCGAGTGGGAAGCGCAATTACGTCACGAAGCGGCGATTGCCTGGCAAGTCGTGTACGAGGGTGAAAGCAACGTGTTTGATCTACGGCCTGCGCGTGTTTTGCGCATGGACGTGGCACTTCCGGATGCGCCCAATGGGCAGATGATCATCGAGATCACCCACAGTGGAGCTCGCGACAAGGATTATCGAAACACGTATAAAGCGATTCCCTCGGATCGGCGCTTCCGGCTGAAGATCGAGGACGAGAAGTGGCCGAAGATCACAGGCACGCTCAGTGGACGGGTGACCTCGTCAAATAAGCACAAATATGCCTACCTGAATGAGCAAGGGCATTACCGAGTGCGCTTTGACCTCGATTTTGCTGACTGGACCCCCGGCTTGGAGAGTGTGCCGTTGCGGCTCGCGAAGCCGTTCGCGGGCGGCAGGCGCACGGGTTTTCATTTCCCCGTGGTGGATGGCACCGAAGCGGTGCTGGCGTTTCGCGATGGCGACCCGAACAAGCCCTATATCTCGCAGTTTCATCACCATAGCCAGCACCCCGACCTGATCACCAGCGAGGAGGGTTAACGTTCCACGGACCTATTTTCTTCGCGCGCCCTCTGCCTGCTACCTCATCGACCGTTTCGACCGCGACAGCGCTACGCAACCTGCCACGCGTATCCATACTCTGGACGCGACTCAACTGCTGGGTCTCTCCCGTACCTACAAGTATCACGAAGCGAACGTCGAGTCATTGCGACGCTGCGTAGCGTTGACAAGCACCAAAGCCGCGACACGGTTGGCCATTTTCAAATGGTCAGTATTCAACGTGCTCATAGGCAATGCCGATGCACATCTTAAAAACATCTCTTTCTTCTCCACGAACCGCGGCTATCACCTCGCCCCGTTTTACGACATGGTAAGCACGGTCGCCTACAACAACCCAACTTATCAGCCTTCGGGCGAACAGTGGCCCAATTGCGAAATGACAATACCCTTAGGGCACGCTAAATTGTTCAGTGACGTTACACGCGACGAGGTGCTCTTGTTTGCTGAGCAGTTGGGGTTAAGACGCGCTGGGGCGGAGCATGAGCTTGACCGGTTCTTGATAGGCCTTGACGACAACGTTCGTGAAGTGAGAGAACGGGTCGAAATGATTGTGGCTCCGACTGCCGGCGAGGATCGCTTGCTTACCGGTATTGAAGTTAAGCCGCTCCGAGAGATGGGCAGAAAGCTGAGCCGCGCCTAAGGGACGTACAAAGGCGACGAGCCTTCGGCTTATCGAACAACGGACTTCGCGCCGCCCGCGAAGACCGGAAATAAAACGACGACCCCGTCTGATGCAACGACGACCTCGAAAACGCTTGTTGTGTCCGTCGAGGACCTCCGGTCCATCAACGGCAGTGGATGGAGCGCTACGCGGCTGCGAAAGATAATTTTCGCCTCGGGTTGAGCCGAGTTGCACTCGGCGCGAGCTTGACCGGAAAGACTATTCCCACCAAGTGCTTAGGACGCATTCGGCATTGTTATACACAGCTCTATCAACATAAAGTGTGGATAACTTCGAGCGGTATTGGCGTGAGCATCGGCAAAGAGACCGACATAAATATCGGTATCGACAAAATAAATTCAAGCCGAAGTTGCGTATACGCCGCTAGCCCCGGCGCGTGGCGGCGTATCACCTTGCCTGTGCCGCCGCGGCGATAGCCAGAGACCGCAGCCGTAAGTCCGGATCGAAGACGTCGCACACCAACATGAACTCGTCGGCATCGGTGGCGCGCGCCAGCGCAGCAAAACCCTCGCGCACCGCATCGGGGCCACCGATTACGGCAGCCGCGAGAAACTCGTTGACGGCAGTACGCTCATCGGGCGGTAGCTTATCCATGAAGCCCTCGATTGGCGGCTGCAGACGCTTGCGGTTGCCGCGCATGATGCCGAGCACGCGCTGGTAGGTGCTGCTGGCGAGGTATTCGGCTTCTTCATCGGTGGGCGCGGCAATCAGCGGTACGCCGATCATGACGTAAGGCTTGGCCAGCGCAGCCGAGGGACGGAATTCACGGCGGTATAGATCGATGGCTTGCAACAGCAAGCGCGGCGCGAAGTGAGACGCGAATGTATAGGGCAGGCCCATCTGCGCGGCCAACCTCGCCGAGAACAGGCTTGAGCCGAGCAGCCAGATCGGCACTTCGGTGCCGGCACCGGGTGTTGCGATCAGGCGCTGGTGCGCCGCAGGCGCACCAAGCAGACGCTGCAGTTCCGCCACGTCGCGCGGGAAATCGTCTTCGGATTCGACGCGATCGCGGCGCAGCGCGCGCATGGTGGCGGGATCGGTGCCGGGCGCGCGGCCCAGCCCGAGGTCGATGCGGCCCGGGTAGATTTCCGCGAGCGTACCGAACGCCTCGGCAACGACGAGCGGCGCATGGTTAGGCAACATGATGCCGCCCGATCCGACTCGAATCGTTCGAGTGCCCCCGGCGACATGGCCAACCAGTACCGCCGTGGCGGAACTCGCGATGCCCGGTATGTTGTGGTGCTCAGCCAGCCAATATCGGGTGAAGCCCAGGGACTCGGCATGCTGCGCTGTGCGCAACGCCAGTGCAAGGGCTTCGGCGACCGTGCCGCCCTCGCGCACAGCGACGAGGTCGAGCATGGAGAGGGCGATATCTTTCGGTGCTTTCATGGTGGCGATTTTTTCGGTTCCGACCCGCTGCCGGGTTCGGGGTTGTATATAGGGGTAAATGACGAACGCAATACCGAAGCTTAAAGCGTTTTCACAGCGTGCGTGCGAGTAGGGGCCGCCGTGAATGGGTGTCCGGCCCGACGAAGCTTCACCGTGGCGCTGCGAGTAAGGAATGATTGAGCGGGCCGTGCAGCGGCCTCGATCGTGGCGGCACGGGCACGCCTATATGAAGCCCGCATCAAGCCGTTGTCCCGCGTCTTCAAGGGCTTTCAGGGTCTATGTGAAGACCACGGCGAGCATGACTTTGCCTTGGGTTGCCTGATCAACGGACTAGCCGACCAAAACGGCTTACCGAATTCCAACCCCAGTCCCTCCTCCGAGCCGAGCGAGCCGGGCTTGCCGGGAACCGGTTTCCGTCGGGATTACTTGCCGAGGATAGGCATGCCATGTACTTGGCTTCTGAGACGTGCCACGACGCCGGGCAAAACATCGCCTTGTAACTTGGCGCGAAGATGTGCGATGTGCGAATTGATGGTTCTGAACGAAACGTCGAATGTTCTTGCGATTTCCTTATCGGAGTGTCCCGCGACGCGCTCAAGTAGAACCAATAACTCCGTTTCCGTGGGCGGCGTGAAAAAAAATGGCTCAACTTCAAGGTGCTGCAATAGCTTTTTGATGGCCATATTCTTCCCGCAAATCTTCTTGTACTGGTTGTAAAGCGTCTGATGAGATAAACATTGGGTTAATTCTTGGTTAAACGTAACGATCCCAATTACTTTTCCGCAGCTTCCTCGGAAGGGAAACTTGATCACCGTTTCGTGGACAAGAATTCCGCGGCTCAAAAAGGTGGCCGTATCTCGGACCGGCTCATTTTTCTGCAGTACTAGACTATCCATCTTGGCGATTTTTGCCGCCAACGTGTTTCCCGACTCCGATTGAGAGAAATCGAGATCTTGTACCGTCAGTCCCACCATCTGCTCTGCCGATTCCAGTCCGATTTGTTTCGCACTCAGGTCATTAGAAAAAATGTACTTCCCCGATTGGGGCTCTTTCAAATTCAAAGGATTGGGCAACGTCTCGATAAGGTCGAGTAGTTGGCTTTCGGTCTTCATTGCGTCTCTGCTGTCTGATCGTGATACGGGTTTGCGGAGGAGTTTCATTTTTCTTACAACGCTTTAAGCCACAGCGGCGTCCCGCGCAGAGGAGTCTTGCGCCGAATCGCTCAAGCGAAAAGCGGCAGGCAGAGCCAATACGCTAAACAGCGCCACATAAAACGCCGGAAAGCTAAGCCAGTGCGACTCGCGCACGAAATAGGTACAGACCAACGGTGCGGTGCCGCCGAACAAAGCCGTAGGCAAAGTGAACGTGATCGCAAACCCAAAGCTTTTCGAGTTGTCTTCGAACAGCTTGTACAGCACAACCATGATGACGCCGCCGATGCTTCCGTACAGCAACGCCAAGAGACACTGCAGCGATAACAGTAGTGAAAATGTGTGGAATTGGAGTAGCACGACGAACAGCGGGTACGAGAGAACGGTGATCGAGCACAGACTAGACAGCAGAATCTCTTTGTGGCCCACGTACTTGGTGAAAAAGCCACTTGTAAGAATCGTCGCGATGTAACAGACCAAAGCCAGCGTGTTGGTCAGATGAGCGTCGGAACGTGAATAGCCGAGAAAAATTTCAGCATAATTTGGCAGCCAGACGAGCAGTGTATAAAAGCCGACCTCCATCGCGGCAACCAAAAGCGCGCCCTGAACGAATACCTTCACCGGCGTTGAACTGAAGCATTCGATCCTCTTGCGGTTTCCCCCGAGTGGCACATCCGCTGCGATCATCCCCTTTCTAATGTTTAATATGACCAGCAAGACGGGTAGGCCGAGCAGAAAAGGGATACGCCATGCCCAACCCTCGATTTGCGACAGCGAGAATAGACTACTCAGTAAAAATGCTACGAGCGATGCCAGTAAGACGCCAAACGCTCCTCCGGCATGGACCAGCGAAGTCATGATTCCCTGTTTTTGGTAGGTCGACCGGCTCGCAACGTAATAAGCGCTGAGCGGCAATTCGCCTCCGGCGGCGAACCCCTGAATCAGTCTGAACGTCACCATCAGGGCTGTAGCCGTGTATCCGATGTCTCGATAGGTGGGCAGTAAGCCGATCAAGATGGTTGGTATGGCCATTAGCAGAGTCGCCCACTGCAACGCGACGCCGGCGCCGCGCCGGTTGCCGAGATACCCGAAGAACATGCTGCCCAACGGGCGCATCAAATAGCTGACCGCGAAGACAGAAAAACTCTTGATGATCGCGGTGAAATCATCATCTCCGGGGAAAAACAGTTTTCCCAAGGTGATTGCCGAGAATGAGGATAGGGAAAAGTCGTACCATTCGAGCATGTTGGCCGTCACAGCGACATGCGTCAGTGAATTTGTTTTCGGTTTCATTTGAATCGAGGCCATACGTGGGCGGACGCAAGGGCTCCTCCTTAACCGCCGTCTTCACGATTTGTCTGTTCGTGGGGTGATATGCGGAAATTTAAAGGACAACTAATATTGTCTGCCAAAATGGGAATTGAGCGTAACCGTTCCATGAGGTACGCCACGAAGTCAAAAATCATATTCCAAGTTCCCTTCGATTGGACGCAATGGGATGAGGGATTTGGGATTTTTCCTGTTCGAGGAAAACGTTAATCGTATGCCCATGGAACTCTCATTACCGGGATTGGAGCCTCCGGCTCGGCTCGCGGATCGACTATTCTTTGCCGTCTTTCCGGATCCGCATACCGCGGGCCACATCGCGCAGCTCGCACGGCGCTTACGTAGCGAACACGCATTGAAAGGCTTGCCGCTCGAAACGCAACGCTTTCACGTGACGCTGCATTATCTCGGTAGTTACGCGGGCTTGCCGCAGGAGATCGTGGCCAAGGCTAGCGCGGCGGCACAAACGGTCGCGATACCCCAGTTCGATGTTGCATTCGACCGTGCAGCGAGTTTTTCTCGCAAACGGCGCGACAGTCCGTTCGTCCTCCTCGGCAAGGAGGGGGTTGTTGCGTTGGCAGCGTTTCAGCAGGCGCTTGGCGTAGCGCTGGAACGCGCCGGCTTCGAAGGCATCATCAAGTCGCACTACACGCCGCACCTGACCTTGCTGTATGGCGATCATGCTGTTGCCAGTCAAGTTGTGGAGACTGTCCGCTGGAGCGTGAGCGAGTTTGTTCTCGTGCACAGTTTGCTCGGCCAAGCCCAATATCTGCAAGTCGCGCGGTGGCCGCTTCGATCTTGATGCAGAGGTCTAGGTAGTCAGGCTTGGCAGGTCTACGAAGAGGGCGTCAGTTCAACGTCCCAGTACGGTGGCTCGCCGACCTTCGCGCTAAAGAAGTCGACAAACGCACGCACCTTGGACGAAACGGTTTTTTTCGGCGGGTATAAGACCCAGATCGATGGCTGCTGACGCTGAGCGTGTGCTTCCCATTGCGGCAGAGCATGAATCAGCCGCCCGTCGCGCAGTGCGGAGCCGACGATCCAGGTTGGCAGAAGAGCAATGCCGCAACCCGACAGCGCCAAAGCCAACATGGCATCGGAGTCGTCGACGCGCAGGCGGCCGTGCAATTCGACGGAGGTCGTTTCAGCGATCATTCTTTCGCGCTCCATCCGAGCGAAAAACCATTTATCGTCAGATACCAGCGCAAAGCGCAGCGACTCGTGTCCAGCCAACTCCGCCGGAACCGTCGGCATACCGCGACGAGCGAAATAGTCCGGGCTAGCGCATACGATGCGTCGTTGCGGTGCGAGGCGTTTGCCCATCAGAAGCGAATCCGGCAATGCACCGATTCGAATCGCAACATCGATACCCGCGTCGATGATGTTCAAGGTGTTGTCGCTGAGGACGGCGTCGACATCGATGTCGGGATACTGGCTCATGAACTCGGGCAAATGCGGCACGATGTGACGGCGCCCGAATGCAGATGGCATCGTCACGCGCAATAGACCTTGGGGCGTGCTATTGAGCGACGATGCGGCCAACCGTGCTTCGTCTAGCGCTTGCACCGCAATCAACGCGTTTTCGCGGAACACTCTTCCGCCCTCGGTCAGCACCAGCCCCCGCGTTGACCGGTTGAACAAGGCAATCCCGAGATCTTTTTCCAACTCGCTGACGTATCGCGAGACGGTGGATGTTTTGACGGCCATCTCCTGCGCCGTCTTGCTGAAGCTTTGTAGCTCCGCCGCATGCAAGAACGCGCGTACTGCCGAGAAATAGTCCATAGCGATAGAAAGTGGAAAAGTGAGAGGCAGATCGGGAAGTCACGACGTTATCACGACCTGACCGGTTTCTGTCGAGTCTTGCGAGCGCCGGCAGCGGCCCGCTTCAGGCAATCTACTCGGCGCGATACACCCTATTGCGCAAAGGAGATTTCCAGCCGGGGGACTTCTGCGCCGCTATACCCGCACCTATAGTGGGTACAGCCGCCGCACGCAAGGCCACATCCCTTCAGAACAGGAACCTTGCGCGGCCGAGCCCCAATCGACACCGAAACGCGCCAAACCGCGCCCGATCTCCAAGGAGAAAATCATGTTGGACAAAACTTCCGCCGCCACACTCGCACAAACCTCGACCGAAACCGCCGACGCGCTGTACTTCGAATACACCTCATCGGCCAATCCGATTGGCGCCAAGCTGATCTCGCGCGTGCCGTTCCGCAATTTTTCGCCGACGCTGTATGCCGATGGCGAAACGCGCATCGTACCGCTCGATCTTTCCCAAGAGCTGGCCTGCCCAGGCCCCGCCACCGGCCCGGGCTTGTGCGCGAACTTCGTGCGTATCAATACGGGCGACGAGGTAAGGCTCGAACCGAATGCCACCTCACAGGTTTTCTACGCCATTTCCGGCGCCGGCCAAGTCGTTCAGGGCGACTCGGTCTTTCCGTTTGCGCAAGGCGATTTCTTTACGTTGCCGGGTGGCAGCGCCGCAACGCTGTCGGCGCACGCGCCGGCAACGCTTTACTACGTCAACGACGCGCCGCTCATGACCTATCTCGGTGTGACCGGCACGAGCCCGCGTTTCTCGCCGACCTTGTACCCATCCGCGCGGGCCCAGGCGGAACTGAGCAAGGTTGCGCAAGACGCCAATGCGGGGCGGCGCAATCGCATCAGCGTACTGCTCGGCAATGTCAATTTCCCGCAGACGCGTACCGTTACCCATACGCTGTGGGCCATGTTCGGTATGGTGACCGCCAACTCGCAACAACGACCGCACCGTCACCAATCGATCGCACTCGACTTCATTGTAAGTTGCGAACCGGGGTGTTATTCGCTGGTCGGGACTGAGGTCGACGAACACGGCAACATCGTCAACCCAACGCGAGTGGATTGGGAGTCGGGGATGGCGTTTGTCACGCCGCCGGGATACTGGCACGCCCACTTCAACGAATCGAAGGCCGACGCTTACCTGATTCCCATCCAGGACGCCGGGTTGCAAACCTATCTGCGGGCACTCGATATCCGATTTGCACGCTGATCGGCCGAGCAAACCAGGGCCACCGTGAAGACGTCGGCCCTTTGCCCAGGCACAGTCAAGGATGGACCGCATTGAGCGCGCGGTCCGCACCGCGTGCATTTAACCAACCGCCGTCAAAAGTTCGTAGAGACGGCCGGCATTGTCGAGCGCATGTAGATCGTCATATCCGCCGACGTGCGTTTCGCCGATGAAGATCTGCGGAACGGTGCGGCGGCCGGTTCGCTGCACCAGTGCGGCCGCAGCCGCGCGGTCGCCCTCGATATTGATTTCGTCATACCCTACCCCTTTGCGGCGCAGCAGCGCCTTGGCGGCAATACAATAAGGACAGGACGGTTTGGTATGTATCGTTACGGTAGCCATGGTGTTCACCTCTGATAGTCACTGCGTGGTTAGGCGTGGGTGTGTGGCGCGGTAACTTCACTGTAGAAGAACGCAGTGCTCGCGATAAGACCGGACATGCTCAATAAGCTGCTTGTTCGTCTCAACCCGCGTCTCAACCCGCGTCTCAACCCTTCCGCAAACCCGGCATAGGCTACAAAAACTCGGCAATCAGCTTCGCCAGCAGGATCAGGGCCTGGTCGATTTCAGTGGTCCACGGGTAGCTGTAATTGAGCCTGATGCAATGCTTGTAGGCGTTGCTTACGGAGAACATCCTGCCGGGTGCGATGGTGATGCCCGATTCGAGCGCGCGATGGTACAACTTCATCGAGTCGACCGCTTCCGGTAATTCGACCCATAGTACATAGCCTCCCTTGGGGCGTGAGATGCGCGTGCCGTCCGGGAAGAACCGCTTGACCGCGGCAGCCATGATATTGGCCTGCTGTGCGTAAGCCTTGCGCACGCGCCTCAGATGATGATCGAAGCCGTCGTTCTTCAAGTACTCCGTGATGGCCATTTGCGAAATCGACGATGTGGTCAAGGTGTTGAGAAACTTGAGCTTTTCCACCCGATCCCGATACCGGCCCGCCAGCGTCCAGCCGATCCGGTAGGCGGAACTCAGGCTCTTGGAGAACGATGCGCAGTGCAGCACCAAGCCCTTCTTATCGTATGACTTCAAGGACGTAGGATGGGACTCGCCAAAGTAAAGCTCGTTGTACACGCCATTCTCGATCACAGGGATTTCGTGACGGGCCAGTAGATCGACCAATGCGGCTTTACGCTGGTCCGACATCTGAAAGCCCAGCGGATTCTGGAAGTTAGGCATGACCATGCAGGCCGCGATGTGCTGCTCGGCGATGATTTGTTCGAGCGCCTCGATGCTGATGCCTTCGTTGGGATCGGTAGCGACCTCGATCGCGCGCATGCCCATGCGCTCGATCGCGTGCAGCATGGCATAGAACGTCGGTGACTCCACCGCGATCGTATCGCCGGGCTTGGCCACCGCCTGCAAGCACAAATTGATCGCTTCGGTGGCGCCGACTGTAATGATGATTTCGTGCGGATCCACCGAAAGACCGTTTTCCAGGTGGCGACGGGCAATCTGGCGGATCAACTCTTCATTGCCCGGCGGCAGATCATCGATCAGACTCCAGGAATGGTGGCGACGCGCGATGGTGTTGGTGTATTGATTGACGCGTTGCCAAGGGAACAGCGAAGGGTCCGGGTAGGGGGATCCCAGCGGCACAGCTTCGTCGGTGCCGATCGAACGCAGCGTGGCCAATACCAGTTGGCTGACATCGACCTCGACGGAAACAGGCTGCGGGTTAGACGGCTGGATTTCGCGCGAGACAAGCGCGGCGGGCCGCTTGCGGACGAAATACCCGGACTGCGGACGGCTTTCGATCGCGCCCCGGCTTTCGAGCAGCGCATAGGCGCGCAGTACGGTGGTGATACTGAGTTTGTGCTGCTGGCTCGTATGACGTACCGAGGGAATGCGCTCGCCGGGCAGCAGCACGCCGCTGCCGATCAGGGCATCGATGTCGTTGGCCAGCTTCTCGTAAAATTTCAACTACGGTTCTCCCGATACCTTTGCCGTTCGTGAGCACCTGGCAAGGCAGGCGGCTACGAATTCGTATCAACGACCGGTGACAGCATATCAAAAGGCCGGCAATACGCTGCGCAAGGGTAACAGGAGAAAAATCATGAGTGAATTCGGCGATGGTCTGGACCCCGCCTTGGTCGCGGTGCTGATCCAACTTTGGCGTGCGGCCGGCGCGACGCCGGACAAGCCATGGTCGCTTGCCAAGCTGAGCAAACAGGCGGATATGCAGATGAGTACCTTGCGCCGCAAGCTTACCGTGCTTAAAGATGCGAATCTCGTCACCGTGCTCGATCGCGAGGATGGTTCGGGAACGGCGGTGCTGACTCCTGCCGGTCTGCGCTTGTGCGGTGAAATATTTGTCGACGGTGCTGAGGCGGACGATCCGGCGTGATACCGATATGAGCGAGCCCGCGTAGCCAGGCCGTGCCCCGGTATGAAGGCTACGCGTGCCGGAATCGAAGCGTGAAGTCGCGATTCGAGCCGCAATCCACTCGCAAGTCAGGTCAATCGATAACTTTTGCCGACCGGCATCGGGCTCGGTACCGCCTCGCCACAAAGCTCAAGCAGCGAACGCTCTACGCTGCGCGTCATCGCGTCCAGGGCAAGATGGTTAGGCGCCTTTCCGAACGGATCCGCGAGTTCGCTGGCAATCGCTTCCAGCGCAAGCAAGGTATAGGACACGAAAACCGAGATCAAAGGCGTGGCTACCCCGATCGAGTCCACCAAGCCAAACGGCAACAACAGACAGTAGAGATAGACAGTGCGATGCAGCAGCACGCCGTAGGGAAACGGCAACGGGGTAGTGGCGATACGTTCGCACCCGCCCACCATCGCAGCCAGTTCGTTGATTTGCGCGTCGCACATCCATAGCTGCGTATCGGATATGGCGCCCTGACGTTGCGCCTGCGCCAGCATCGCGCGCAACTGGCCGAGCAGGCCGATGGGGCGATATTGCCAGTGGGCCACGCGGGCCAGATCTGCGGTTGACAGCAGGTGTGTGAGATCCGCGTGGGGCTCCGTGTCGCGCAGTTGATGATTAAGCGCATAGACCGCCGCGATCAGCCGCTTGACGAACAGCATGCGGTCGAAGCCTGCCGCATCCTGGGGAATGTAGCTGGTCACCTGCGAAGTCAGCGCGCGTGCCGCAATCATCAGATTGCCCCACATCTTGCGCGCCTCCCAGTAACGGTCGTAGCTCGCGCTATTGCGAAAGCCGAGGAAGATGGCCAAGGCCACGCCAAGCAGCGTGAAGGGTCCCATGTTCAACGGCACTTTGTCGCCAAACAAGCGGCCATCGGTGAACAGGGCCAGCGTCGACACCACGAACATGAACAGCAGTTGCGGCGTGATGGTCTGGAGCACCGAGCCGTCCCAGATGAACAGCGTGCGAAACCAGTTTTGCGGGGCTCTGACGATCATGGCGCGGGTTCACTGTTCAGGTGACGGGCACAACAGCACGGGAATCGATTTATACGCAGGCGTGTTGGCAAGGTCGGCAACGCTCGAAAGCGCCACCAGCGGGTTGGTTTCCGGGTAGTACGCTCCGAGGCAGCCGCGCGGAATGTCGTACTCCACCAGGCGGAAGCGATCGGCGCGCCGTTCCAGGCCATCGTCCGCGATACCGAGGATGTCGACCCACTCACCGTCTTCAAAGCCCAGGGCAGACAGGTCTTCCCGGTTGATAAACACCACCCGGCGCTGCCCATATACGCCACGATATCTGTCGTCCATCGCGTAGATCGTGGTGTTGTACTGGTCGTGCGAACGGGTCGTCATCAGCGTCATCAGTCGATTGCCGTGCAATGCGCGGGCGCGCCGCAGCGGCGTGTCCTGCTGGATCTGGTTGACCAGGAACTGGGCACGGCCGGTGGCTGTCTTCCACACCCGGTCGCGGGCGGGCACTTCGAGATGGAAGCCGCCGGGGTGGCTGACCCGCTCGTTATAGTTTTCGAAGCCGTCGACGACTTTCTCGATGGCATCGCGCACACGCGAGTAATCTTCCACATAGCCGAGCCAGTCGACCTTGCTGCTGCCCAAGGTCGCGTGCGCCATACGACCGACGATCGCGATTTCCGAGAGCAGGTTGGGGGACGCCGGTGTGTTCATGCCGTACGAAATGTGCACCATGCTGACCGAGTCTTCCACGGTCACACCTTGCGCAATACCCGCCTGCTCGTCGATTTCGGTGCGCCCGAGCGTGGGCAGGATCAGCGCGTCTTTACCATGTACCAAGTGGCTGCGATTGAGCTTCGTGGCGATTTGCACGGTCAGTGCGCAAGAGCGCAGGCCTTCCCAGGTGCGCGGAGTATCGGGGGTTGCCATGGCAAAATTGCCGCCCAGCGCGACGAACACCTTGATGCGTGCCGCGCGCATCGCCTCGATCGTCGCCACCACGTCGAGGCCGTGCTCGCGCGGCGGTTCGAAATCGAACACCGCTTTCAAGCGATCCAGGAATGCTGCGCTTGGCCGCTCCTCGATACCTACGGTGCGGTCGCCCTGCACGTTCGAGTGACCGCGCACCGGGCACAGACCTGCGCCACGGCGTCCGATATTGCCGCGCATCATCATCAAGTTGGAGAGCATTTGTACGGTCTGCACGGAATTCTTGTGCTGTGTCAGGCCCATGCCCCAGGTTGCGATAACCGATTTGCCGTTGACGTAGATCTGCGCCAGCGCCTCGATTTCTTCACGCGGCACGCCCGATTCGTCGACAAGCGCCTCCCAGGGCTGAGCGCGCAAGTCGGCGGAAAAGGCCTCGAAGCCACTCGTATGCTCGTGAATGAAGCGGACGTCCAGCACCCGCTCGGTCTGGCGGGCCAGCGCAATATCGTCGAGCTCCAGCACCCGCTTGGCTACGCCCTTGATGAGCGCGAAATCGCCGCTCAGCTTGGGGCGCACGAACGTCGAGGCGATCTTGGTGCTGCCCATGGTCAGCATCTCGAGCGGATGCTGCGGGCTGGTAAAGCGCTCCAGGCCTCGTTCGCGCAAGGGGTTGATCGATACGATCGTGGCGCCGCGCTTGGCGCAGTCACGCAGCTCGCCCATCATGCGCGGATGGTTGGTGGCCGGGTTTTGACCGAACAGCAATAGCGTATCGGCGTGTTCGAAGTCGTCCAACGTGACGGTTCCTTTGCCCACGCCTATCGTAAGAGGCAGGCCACGACTGGTGGCCTCATGGCACATGTTCGAGCAATCGGGGAAGTTGTTGGTGCCATACATGCGTACGAACAATTGATACAAGAACGCTGCTTCGTTACTGGCTCGTCCTGAGGTGTAGAAGCTGGCCTGGTTGGGGTCTTCCAGCGCTTGCAGATGGCGCGCGATCAGCGCGAAAGCGTCGTCCCACGAAATCGGCTGGTAAGTGTCGGTGGCGGCGTCATAGGCCACGGGGTCGGTCAGCCGGCCATGCTGTTCGAGCTCGTAGTCGCTCTGCCGCATAAGCTCAGCGACCGTATGCCCGGCCAGGAAATCCGCTGTGGTGCGCTTGCTGGTGGCTTCGGCTGCCACGGCTTTCACCCCGTTTTCGCAGAACTCAAAGGTGGACGCATGCTCGCGATCGGGCCACGCGCAGCCGGGGCAGTCGAAGCCGTCGGCCTGGTTTTGCTTGAACAGCGTCTTGTAATTGCCGCCCTTGACCTTTTCCTTGAGCAGGTTGATGGCAACGTACTTCAGCGCGCCCCATCCCGCCGCGGGGTGGGTATACGGTTCGATGCGAGGCTCGAAGCGCTCTTCGGGTTTCGTTGCCATGACAGCTCTCTCCATTCTTTGAATCGTGCGGGGGCTTGCGTCTGGGCCTGACGCGGTATGCATGAAGAGTAAGCGGGAGGCGTCTGGAGCGGGGCGCACACATTGAGCGGAACAAAAGGAGCACAGTGCGCGCACGGGCTTAATTCACACTGGTCCCTAAAAATAGTGTTATCCGGGCGCGATGCGTGAGATATTCGAGGATTCTCTGCGCGAGGCTTTAAAGCGCGATCGAGGCATTGGGGCGCTGCGCGGGCAGGCATACGCCGCTGCCGAGGTTGAGAGACAATAGAAAAAGCAACGCCAATATAAAAACAGGAGACAGAGATGAGTGACGGAAACATCGCGATACCGGCCAAGCAGCCATGGTACGAAGGCTTGACGGCAATGCACTGGAAAGTCCTGACGAGCAGCTTTCTTGGATGGATCTTCGATGGCTACGAGGCGCTTGCCTTGGTTGTCGTGATCGCGCCTTTGATGCATTCGGTGCTCACGCCCGAGCAAGCCGTTTCGACGCCGGTCTTTGCGGGCGCGGTGATCGGCATCACGCTGCTCGGTTGGGGTGTGGGCGGCTTGGTGGGCGGGATACTCGCCGACTATGTCGGGCGCAGGCGCATGATGTTGTGGTCAGTGTTTCTCTACGCCATGTTCTCCGGGTTCACTGCCTTCGCGGGCAGCTTTTGGGCGTTGTGCGCGTTGCGCTTCCTGACCGGTCTGGCGATGGGCAGCGAATGGAGCACCGGGGTTGCGCTGCTTTCGGAGACCTGGCCGGAGAAAGCCAGGGCGAAGGGAGCCGGTTTTCTTCAATCCGGCTTCGGTTGGGGCACGATGCTCGCGGCCGTGGTGTGGTACGCGCTGTCGAGCTGGCATCCGCTGGGTGCCGAGACCTGGCGCCTGATGTTCGTGATCGGCGCCGTGCCCGCCTTGTTTGTGCTGTATATCCGCCGTGGCGTGGCCGAGTCCGAGAAATGGAAAACGGCCGTTCGGGAAAAACGCTGGAGTGCGGTCAGCACCGACACGGCGGATGGCGCCACGCACAGCTCCAGTGCCCAATCCGGTGTCGAGCCGGGCGGCCGTCCGTTCACGCTGAAGCAATTGTTCAGCGAGCCCGAAGCGCTTAGGCGTACCGTGCTCACCGTGGTGCTCTCGATCGTGACGACGGTGGGCTGGTGGGCGATCTCGAGCTGGCTGCCCACGTATACGGTTGCGATCGCCAAAGCGGAAGGTTTGGCCGATGCGATTTCCTGGGGGTCGAAGATCTCGATCATCTATACCGCTGGGGCGATTACCGCGTATATGGTCGCGGGCTTCATCATCGATGCGATCGGGCGGCGGCTGTTTTTATTTCTGACGTTCCTGGGCTCGCTGCTCACCACGATCGTCATGTACAGCATGACGCATTCGGTCGAGGCGATGCAGATTGTCGCCCCGGTGAACGGCTTCTTTACGCTCGGTTGCGCCTATGTATGGATGGCGATTTACCCGTGCGAGCTTTTCACATCCACGGTGCGTTCGACGGCGATCAGCTTTGTCTTCAACGGTGCGCGAATGATTGCCTGGGTGTTCCCGATTATCGCCGGGCTGATGATCAAGTCGTTCGGCGGCGTTTCGCATGCGGCGCTTGCGCTCGGATCGGTGTATATCATCGGGCTGATCGTGCCATGGTTCTTGCCTGAGACCACGGGGAAGGGCATGCCGGATTGAAGCGCTGCCGCTCTGGCACCGGGGGTAGCTGGTCTGCCTTCGGTGGCGCGAGGGCGAGACCGCGGGGGTG
>Ga0265338_10003076_pt1 | contig 23961 bp, 19 predicted proteins | sample 42126metaG_FD_193579 | JGI IMG/M metagenome (GOLD analysis project Ga0265338, IMG submission 193579) | Rhizosphere microbial communities from Carex aquatilis grown in University of Washington, Seatle, WA, United States - 4-21-26 metaG | ecosystem: Host-associated > Plants > Roots > Rhizosphere... | reverse complement strand
GCCAAGGTCCGGACGATGAACCGCCCGATGTTTCCGGTTCCGCCCGTGACCAGGGCCAGTTTGTTTCTCAAATCAATCTCCACCTGATGCCCCCCTTTGTTTGCTGAGCCCGTCTCGATGGAGCCCCGCGGCTTACACCATCCTGGCTCACCGTTAGCGTGCACGATAATAGCGCCTCGTCTTGAGATCTGTCAAGCAAATTCCGTACGAGATCGGATCAATAAAAGTCGTGATGATTCCTATATTGACATAATACAAATATATATATATTATTAAAGGCTTTATTACTGAACGCAATTCGATTCTTTTCAGAAAGGGCAGGTCAAAGCTTTCCTTGGACACGCTTCCCAGGACCTGCTTGACGCGGATGCTCGGCATCGTTTAGAACAACGTTTACGCTAACGTGATCAGAAAATTGGAACGCAGTGTGTATGGACTTGAAAGCCGGATTTGCCAGCGCGGGGGACGAAGGGGCAGGTGTTCGCTTGACAGGTGCGCTTTGCGTTCACTAAGGTGTCCGAAATTGCGGCTCTGGTACGGCAGTATACCTGGTCTCCGCGCGGTGGTATGGGATCGAGGGAACATGTGAACATCGGCATGAAGGAATTGGCCAACATATGCGGAGTCTCGATGGGAACGGTCGACCGCGCTCTGCACGATCGGCCCGGCATCAACCCCGAGACAAAACAGCGAATCCTGACAATTGCAAATGAGGTCCAGTACCGCCCACACTTCGCTGCGAGCAGCTTGGCCAATGGTGCGACAAAGACGATCGGGGTAGTCGTATACGATCTGACGAACTTCTTCTTTTCGCAGTTGGTGGAAGCAATTGAGGCACGGGCGCGCGCGTCCGGCTATTACGTGTACCTCATGCTCAGTCACGAAGAGGAGAAGCAGCAACTCGAATGCCTCAATCACCTCCGAGGGCTGAACGTAGACGGCATCGTCATTCTTCCAACTGGGTGGAGCCTAGGGCTCGACAAGCTGCTGAAGAACCTGCGCTGTCCCATCGTCACCGTCTCCAACAAGGTCTCGCGCGCCTGGTCCTGGGTAGGAATCGATGATGCCAGAGCGAGCCGGGAAACGGTTCAATACCTCATCTCCAAGGGCTACGAGAGGATCGTATACGTGAGCCCCCGGGTGGCGGATTTCGACCCTAGGAGACTGAGCTCGATCGACCAGAGGCTTCTCGGGTACAAGAATGCGCTCAAAGAAGAGGATCCGGTCATAAAGTCCATGATTGTCGATGTCACGGAGATGCCGAGGATCCTGGAGGTAATCCGTGACAAGTCCTCTAGAAAGACGTGCATCCTCTGCAGCGGGGACATCCAGGCTCTAGCGGTCATGAAGATGTTGAAAGACAACGCGATCCGTATCCCGCAGGACGTGGGGGTCATGGGATTCGACAACATCGACGTCCTGCAATATGTCAACCCTCGGCTGACGACCGTGGCCTCCCCGATCAAAGAAATCGGGGACAAGGCCTTCGATTGCCTCATGGACCAGATCAACGGCGGCGCGGTTCAAAATCTGACCCTGCCCCACAGGATCGTCGAGGGCGAGTCTCTCTAGCAATCCAGTAGTTCGCCCTCCCTGTTGCTTCTCCAGCTTCAGCTCTTTCGTTAAAGATGATCGGGTTCTCTTCTCGATTCTCGCTTTTTCTGAGCCGCCCCTCGGGCAGCGTCGATCCAGGAGTGAAAGGAATTCGATGTAATCGCTGTGACCGTGGCGGTCCTTGCACTCCCCGATGACCTTTCCACTGGCAACCTCTAACGCGGCAAACAGCGTCGTGATTCCGTGCCGGTGATAGTCATGACTTTGGCGTTCCGGGATGCCGTCTCGCAAGGGAAGGATCGGCTGCGAACGCTCCAAGGCTTGAATCTGGGATTTCTCATCCACACATAGAACTACTGTGTTCTCAGGAGGGGCCAAGTACAGCCCGATGACATCTTCCAGCTTCTCGGCGAACTGCGGGTCGTTACTGGTGCGGAATCTTTTCACCAGGTGCGGCTTCAACCTATACTACAAAACAAGTTGACGCTGATCAGGGGTCGTTTACACTGCCGATCTATAGCTTCCCGCTTCCGCTTTTGCTACCGATGGACTGGCGAGGTCTCTCCAACTTGCAATTCCATGCTGCCGGCCCACGTCGCGGACAGACTGATTGCGTCCGTGCCAATGTGAAAATCAGCGATTTGTAAAGGAGTTGAAGGTGAAGCATCGAGCCAAACCTTGTAGACAGGCGAATTGCTGATTAGTAAATCAGTTATCTTAGAGTCTAGCGTTCGATGAATGGCGGCGGTCTTACTGCTTAGATCGAAAACGAGGTGTTTTTGTATATAATCGACAAACTCATCATGTAATAACCAGTTAGCAACCTGGATGATTACGCTGTTTGTATGAGGGTCGAAGTCAAAACCGTCGAAAGTAAGCATTCCAGTAGAATCTTGATAGTGAGGCGTACCAGTCAGATACACCCAACCTGCCACACAAAGAACGCTCGTATGAAACGCCAGCTTGACATAGAGCGTCGAACCCTTGGATCCGATGGCAATGTCATCGAAAGTTATCTTTCTTGCGTGCTTATCTTCAAGAGTTTTTCCGACAAACATTTTTTTCGCTAAAGCAGTGAGATCGAAATATGACACGTCAATCGCTACTATTCAGAGGCGCGTGCTGCAACGCCGATCGCGGCCATATTCGGAAGTACACTCGCAAGCCTCGCCTGACCCGATCCAGGCGTTGATGGCGGATTCGGAAAAGGGCAAAGCGTAAGTCATCTTTGGACAACGGTTGATCTGGAGCACGGCCTCCAATAGCGTATCTTTCATCGAACCCTACCGGGTGAGCCGCTTTCACGCCGCTCATGCAGTCGCCCCGGATCCCTGAAGAAACTTCAGCAGATCTTCGCGAAGGATGATCAGCTTACGCTTTCCGACAGGAATGGCGCGGAGGCGTTGGCTCCTTACGAGCCGAAGGACGGAACTCTCGGAGATTCGCAGCTCATCCGAGACCTCGGCGATTGTCAACGCGCCGATCGTTGATCGGTTTTCTCGAACCCTGCTCACATGTGGGCTCATTATTGCACTGGTTGCGTGGCCGCCGTAGGTCTCGGTGCTATGTGTGGAGGAGCTTCGCTGGCTCTACCAAAAGCGGCCGTGTGCTTCTCAAGAGACGCGGCAGCTAAGGCGCACCTTTTCTAGCCTCCCTTCACAAAGCCCCCCAGACCGCACGATTCGCCTGCACCTGGCACAATTGCTGCTTCGTCCACTGTAGGCTGGAGGCAAAGTGGAATCGAAAGTAAATCCGTCTGCCGACTGTCCCGGCATTCTATCTGAGTTCCCATGCTTGCGATCGAGTGCATCATCAAGCAAATTATAGTATGAGGAGACAAGCAATTTGCTTAACCGGTTGCGTATGGTTTACTTTTTTTTGCGGTTTTTCACGTTAGGCAAAGCTCTATCGCAAACCGAAAGAATCCAATGAGAGGACAGAGAATAGGCTTGGGGAGTTCCAGCGAAAGATGGCGAGTAAATGCTATGATGAAGATTCGAGATACGTTCGGGTGTGCACATGTGACCCTTGCGCGTTAACGAAGGTGCCCTTCGAAGTGTTGTACCAGGGCCTACGCCTGAGCGCGCTTCCCGGCCTTCTTTTTTCCATTGTTCCCGTTTCTGATCTCCTTCTCTTCGATCCCAGCGACGCATAGCTTTCCCTCAAACAGTCCATCTGCGATTTTCGCGACCGCCCGACGTTGCTCAGTGGTGATCTCCGTATAGCGTTGCGTCATCGCTTCCGAGGTGTGCCCGGTGAGCATACGAAGCTGGTAGTCAGGAACGAACGGGCGAACATTCGAGTTGTAGAAATGCCGCCACGCATGGAAATTGAGTTTTCTCCTTTTCCTCTCCTCCGGCGTGATCCCAATTTTCTCAAGGCCTTCATAGAGGTGACGAAGGATTATCGACTCAGAGAGTGGCTTTCCCCTGGAGTCTCCCCAAATCACAAAGCCGTCTTTCCAGGGATTGCGTTTCACAAGCTCGTGAAGGACACGGACCAGCCGGGGCGAGATGGGTACATCGCGCTCTTTCACGGCCGCAAGCGTCGAATGTTTCGGCCCTTTCATCTTCCGGCCTTCCGGTTCCGTATCCTGCCAGTTGTGGCAAATGTGGATATAGTCTCCGCGTAGATCCTCCGCTTGCAGCCCTCGGATCTCCCCCAGCCGCATGCCCGTCGTTGCAGCGATCAGATTGAAACCGTAGTGACGTGGATCCCGCCATTTGAGCGAGAAAAACCGCTCCGCTTCCTCCATTTCGAGGATCTGCCGTTTCGGCGCGGGATCGGGGAGCTTCTCCACTTGGCGGGCCGGGTTCTCTCGAATCCGTCCCATCTTGAACGCCTGCCCCAGCGGGACCCGGACGGCCTTGATGATCCCATTGACTCGCGATGGCCCGAGACCGCTGTTTCGAAGGCAGAGGGTCAGGGATTCCAGAAGTCCTGCCGTAACGTCGCTGACGCGGAGCTTTTCCTTGCCCTGCTCGATGAGCCAAGGAGTCACGTATTTCCTAACTGCAGAGCGCGCGTTGACCACGTAGACGGTCGACAGAGGCTTAAGCCGCGCCTCCCGCCCGGCGAGGTGCTGCGAGCGTTCGGCTCAGAAGTCCTCCAGGTAGCGAACGAAGGTTTCCCGCGTCCCGCACCGGGAGCCCTTCGGCGAGCCACTTGCGCGCCTGGTTTTCGGCCGCGCCCTTGGCCGTCTTGCTCGTCGAACGGCGGTTCGCATACCGACGTGCCGCCGGATCCCAAAATGCCACATAATAGATTCGGCCGCCCAAACCCCCGGAAGCCCTTCTATACAGGATGAATAGCTTTCGTTCCATTTTGCCTTCCTGAAAGCGTACCAATGGCATTTTGAGTATGTCAAATAAATGTCTAATTCATTATCGCATAATAAATTAAGAAGGAGCGCTCCCGCGCTCCCTTTAGCCCCTAGGGCGAGACGATAACTCTTCTGCTGTGGATTTATGCGCCAGATAACCAGTTTTCCGCCAGAAAAACGCGTCAAAAGCACCAAAAGCGGCGTTATCCGTCAGACACTTCAACCAAAAGCGTACCAATCGGGATCTTTGTCGCTGCTGCATGCTGCGTCGGTGTGCATTGAAACGGCCCTATTGTTCGATTCCCCAAAAGGATAGAGAACAAAGGATTCTTCCGGCGCGTTGCGCTCCAATCCGCTACGGGCTTAGAGTGCGTCCCTAAAAACTAGACTTCTTTGTCTGCAATAGATATCTTCCCCCTGGGAGAGGGGAACTATATTGCGAAGACAGGAGAACCGGCGCCCCTTGCCGCGAAGGGAAGGATGGCGGGATGTCAGTGATGAGTTCTGGGAAGCGGTCTATGGCTACATTCCCAAGCCCAAGAAGAAGGAATACAAACAGGGAGGACCGCCTGCCGAACCATGCACGTTGTTGAATGGGATGCTGTATGTTCTGCATACTGGCTGTCAATGGAAAATGCTTCCAGGCGAGTATTACGCAGGGAGCACGACACACCGGTACTTTCAGCGGTGGGCTGAAGCAGGAGTGTTTCGAAAGATGTGGATTCACTGCCTGAAAGAGTATGACGATATGAAAGGAATAGCGTAGCGGTGGCAGATACTGGACAGTCAAATTGTTTCCGCTCCCGTGAAAGGGGAAAAAAACAGGGAAAAACCCGACAGATAGAGTAAAGCTTGGGACCAAAAGGCACAATATCGTCGATCAGAATGGTGTTCCCTTGGCTATGGTGCTCTCAGGAGCAAATGTCCATGACAGTAAGGAGCACGACCACATTTGGGATTCGCTGATCATTCCCCGACCAAGTCCACGGCTGGTTGAACAACATGCTTGCGAGGATAAGGGATACGATTTCCCATTCTGTCGGAGACGGCTTCAAAGAAAACTCTATGTCGTTCATATTCCCAGAAGAGGCGTAACCAGCGTCAAAGCACCAAGATCGAAACGAACGCGAGATCAGGGCCAAGAAAGATCTCCCGGACCGGCTTGCCCTGGGAGAGCCGCTGAAGAGCCAATTCTTTCTCCCCACGACGAAGGGACGGATCGCGTTCTCGATCAAGTTTGTGTCAGAACCCCATAAAATGAGTTTGATGGCGTCCAGGATCATGGTTTCGTCATCAATCACCAGCACAATTTTTTTCCTCCTTGGAGGTCTTCTGTCTCAAAGCCAAGCACATCATGGCTGGGCATCGGGTCTCCGTATTTCTTGAGGCGAAGGCGGCTGCGCACCGGATCCCCCCGGGCCGTGTTGATTGACCTAACTCAGGAATTGAGCCGGGCACGAATTGCCCCTAACCGGTCCGCCACTAGGCTGAAGGCTTTCAAGACATTAGGATGGAAGTGTCGGGGGAGGGTCCGCCCGTCACCTTCGCAAATTATCTTGACCGCATCTTCATGCAAGAATGCCTTCTTATATTGCCGCTTGCTCGTCAGTGCATCGTACTGATCACACAGCATGGTGATCTGTGCCTCGATTGGGATGGCATCTCCTCTCAATCCCTCGGGATAGCCGCTCCCGTCCTGCCTTTCGTGGTGAGAGTGCGCGATCAAGGCTGCCATTTGAATGCTTGGATGTAGGGAGCCGGAAAGTATTTTCTCCCCGATAAGGGTGTGCGTCTTGATGATTTCGAACTCCTCAAGGGAGAGTGCTCCGGGCTTCAGGAGAATGGAATCCGGAACCACCACCTTCCCGATATCGTGCATAGGACTTGCGAAGGCTATCGTTTCGACGAAATCGGTTGGCATGGACATGGCTTCAGCAATGCATTGTGCGAACGAGCCGATTCTTGCGACATGCGCACCTGTATCCGAATCCCTGAACTCAGTGACGGTAATCAGGCGCTGCACGACTTCTCTGCTCAGATTTTTCACCATGTTCATGGCGTCGGCCAGTTCCTGCGTGCGTTTCTGTACCGTATCCTCAAGTGTTCTCTTGTAATCTTTCTCCAGACGAAGAAGCCTTCGGTAATTCACAGCTTTCTTCATCGTGAGGGCAAGGTGATGCAGGTTGTACGGCTTCAGAATGAAATCAAACGCCCCTCTGCTGATGGCATCAACGGCAAGGTCGATCTCCGCGAAACCGGTCATGAGCACGACGGGCATGTCGAGGTCCATGCTGCGGATCGCGTCGAGGAGTTCTATCCCTGTCATGTCGGGCATCTTGATATCCGACAGGACGGCTTCGAAATTGCGTTCCTGCAGCCTTTGGCACGCGAGCGTTGATTGCGCGCAGGCAAGAGCTTCAAACCCGCAACTTGAGAGAAAGACACACGTGGATTCCAGTACAAGTCTATCGTCGTCGACCACCAGGATGTTGGCCGTACCATGTCCACTCAAAGATCTAGGGTCTCCCGAACCTTGCTAAGGAGGGTCTGGGGGGAGAAGGGCTTCGAAATAAAGTTCAGACCTTCGTCGAGAATTCCATGGTGGTGGATAATATTCGCGGTGTAACCGCTGATGTAAAGAACTCGGACTGAGGCGTTCGCACTGGTGATCTCTTCAGCAACCGACCTGCCGCTCCTTTTCGGCATTACGATATCGAGTATGAGGAGCTTGATCGTTTTTTGGTTCTCCTTGTATTTTGCGATCGCCTCTTCTCCATCGACGGCTCCAATCACCGTGTATCCAGCTTGTTCGAGAATCATCTTTGTCAACTCCCGTACCCCGGCGTCGTCCTCACCGAGCAGTATTGTTTCTGTTCCGCCTTCGGCGGTCGTAGCCTTTTCTTGGCGCTTTTCTGCGGCGGCTGATTGGGTGATGGGGAGGTAAATTCTGAATGTCGTGCCCTTGGTAGGTTCGCTGTACAGGTTGATGAATCCGTTGTGTTGCTTCACGATTCCATAGACAATTGAAAGCCCGAGCCCGGTGCCTTTTCCCACTTCTTTGGTCGTAAAGAAGGGCTCAAATACCTTTTCCTGGGTGTTCTTGTCCATTCCGACGCCTGTATCTTCGAATGAAATAAGCGCATATAAACCAGGCTTCCCGTACCCGTGCACGGTGATGAACTCTTCGTCAAACTCGATCCGGCTTGTGGCAATAATGATTGAGCCGCCTTCAGGCATCGCGTCTCTCGCGTTGGTAGCCAGATTCATGAGAACTTGCTCCACTTGTCCGCTATCGGCCAGAACGATAAGCTCCCCTGCATGCAATGAGGCTTTCAACTGAATATCCTCTCCGATGATCCGAAGGAGGAACTTTTCGATATGCCCGATTATCTCGTTCAGATTCACCGGCTTTGGACTGATGATCTGTTTCCTGCTGAAGACAAGAAGACCCTGGGTCAACTCTGCAGCTCTTTTTGCCCCCACGATGATTTGGTCGGCATGATGGCGCAAGGGCTCGTTATCCTTCAATTTCAATTGAAGAATCGTTGCGAATCCCATGATCGCTGTAAGGATATTGTTGAAATCATGGGCAACTCCCCCCGCAAGCTGCCCAACCGCCTCCATTTTCTGGGCTTGGTTGAGTTGTGCCGCAAGCGCTTTCTCTTCCGTAACATCTCTGCCATACAGATTGATGTACCCCGCAGCGATAAACGGCACAGCCGTAATGTTGTACGACGTCGGAGCAGTAAGAATCTCAAACACCTGTTCTTCGCCTGATTCCCACGCACGAGTGAGCACATGCAAATAGTCTCCCGGGACTCTTTCGCCCCAGGAAGAAACCAAAGCTTTGCTCGCCTTGTTTGAATAGATGATCGAACCGTTTGGCCTGACTCGTAGTACGGGACCGGGATTCTCGTCGGGAAAGCGTGAAAGACCAAGAAGCTGCTGCTCCGCCTCTCTGCGCTCTGTGATGTCGCGCACTGTCGACCAGATACTGACAGGCTTGCCATCGCTATCGCGCAGCAACACGCGGAGGGTTTCCACGGGTAGTATCGTCCCGTCTTTGCTGCGGTACTCTTTTTCATACACATCGGAGTACCCTCTGGAGAGTACCTGCGTGGAAAAGATCTCTGCTTCCTTGGCGTGCCATTTCTCCGGGATGAGAGTTCTGTAATTGAGCGCGTTCAGCTCCTCTTCTCCATAGCCGATCATCTCTTGGAACACCTTGTTTGTATCAAGAATCTGCCCACTCAAGTCCACGTGCACAAACGCGTCTCTCATACTTTGATGAAGCTTGCGGTATTTTTCTTCACTCTCGCGTAGCGCTCTTTCCGCCCACTCCTTCCGAACGCGTTGGAGTGCTTCCCTAAGGGCGTGCTCCACGGCAGGCCCGAGGCGCTTGAGGTTGTCTTTCAGTACGTAATCGTCCGCTCCCGCGGTAAGCGTCTTCACCGCAATGTCTTCTGATATTGTGCCCGAGACGATGATCGTGCCAGGACGCTGACCGCTTGCCTTGATCGCAGAGATAGCATCAACGCCGTTGAAACTTGGGAGCGTGTAATCGATCAGGACGGCGTCCCAGGGTTGCCCCTGAAGGGCTTCTTTAAGCGCGGGAATCGTTTCGACGCGCCGGAAGTAGAGCTCTAATCCGTAGCGCTCCAAGGTTCGCACAAGGAGTGATACGTCGTCCTGGGAATCTTCGACAAAAAGTATTCGGACTTCTCGGTCAGAGGGATTCATTTCATTGGTGGGGCCACGTTCAGGACAAGCCAGTACAGGCTCAACTGGCGGCTTGCCTCGAGGAACTGTTCGAAGTCGACGGGTTTCTGAACGTAGCTATTGGCCCCCAGGGCGTATCCGTTTATGAGATCTTTCTCCTCCCGAGAGCTTGTCAGAATGACAACGGGAAGCATCCTCAACTTCTCATCGCCTCGGATTCTCCGCAATACCTCGAGCCCATCAATTTTGGGAAGCTTCAGGTCCAGAAGCACTAGTTGGGGGAGCGGAGCGCCGGAAAAGAGCTTCTCCAAGGCCTCCTCTCCATCCTTTGCAACAACCACCTGATTGAGGATGTTGCTCTTCTTGAAAGCGCGCAAAGTGAGTGCAACATCGTCCGGACTGTCCTCGACCAGCAATACATAATTCTCTGACATATTCACTAGACCTCCCCCCTCGATAGAGTGAAAAAGAATGTTGACCCTTCTCCGGGCACGGCTTCGGCCCATGCACGCCCCCCGTGCCGGTTGGCGATCCTTTTCACAATTACCAGGCCTATCCCAGTGCCCTCGTATTCGCTGCGCTCATGCAAGCGCTGAAAGGCGGAGAAAAGCTTTTCCACATACTTCATGTCAAAGCCCACGCCGTTGTCACGGATGAAAAAAGCCCTCGTCCCATTATCGTAGATCTGGCCGCATTCTATTCGCGCTTTCGGCTTCTTCCGTGTGAACTTCCAGGCGTTTTCCAGCAGGTTCCCGACAAGAATCTGGACAAGGCGTCGGTCCGCCTCTACCTTCATCTCCGGGGCGATGACGAACTCTGCCTCCCGGCTGGGGTCTCGCGATACGAGCTCTTTTGCTTGGCTGCGCATCAGCTCGCTAAGGTCGATGGCTTCTGGCACGAGCTCTCCCCTCGTCACTCGGGAAAGCTTGAGCATGTCGTCGATGAGGTTGCCCATCATCTGGACCCCATGTCTGACCCTGGCGAGGTAGTCCTTACCCTGCCCTGTGAGTACCTCGCCGTAGTCCTCCATGAGCGCATGGCTGAAACCGTCGATCGCACGCAACGGAGCGCGCAGATCGTGGGACACCGAGTAACTGAAAGCCTCCATCTCCTTGTTTGATTCCTCGAGCTGGGCGGTGCGATCTCGGACACGTTGTTCCAATTCGTCACGGTTCTTTCTGAGCTCCTCTTCGCCCGCGCTTCGTCGTTTTTCGACCTCCAGTCCATGCAGCGCGTAGGCAATATCGTCCGCCACTTCTTCGATCAGATGCCGTTCTTCCTCGAGGTCCACCAGCGCGGGGTCCGTGGACATGACAAGCAGGCCAAGCACATGCCCCTCGTGTTCCAACCGGACGGCGATAGCGGACTGGTGCATGTTGAGCGTGGCAGCGGGACAATTCGGACACTCCATCGCCGGATTCCTCACCACGTGAACTCCGCGTTCATGGAGAGCCTTGCCACACGCGGCAAGCTGTCCGCTCCTAATGCAATTCTCCAATGATTCGAAGGTGTTACCCAATCCGGCCGCGGCCGCTCTCAGATACTTCCCTGACTCGTCATACAGTGCAATCCAAGCACTGGAATAGCCCCGGGTCTCTGTGAGCACTTCGCAGGCACGCCGGATGAGCAACTCGGCATCCTTCTCGCGCACAATGAGCTGGTTCACGTTGCGGATGGCCTTGAGCGCCAGATTGAGGTGGCTGATTCTCTCCTCCATCCGTTTGCGCTCGGTAAGGTCCAGGACAAAGGCCACGCCATTGACGCGCTCTTCGTCCAGCATGGCACCGGCCACGGCAATCGGCATCCGGGTACCGTCTTTGCGAAGGTACTCCTTTTCGAACGGCACCTTGTTGACCCCTGTCGCTTTAAGCTCTGCTACGGAATCCTCATCGAGATGACGATACTCAGGTGGGGTCATGTTGACCCAGTCGACTTGGCCAGCCACTAGGTCATCTCGAGTGTAGCCGACCATCTGCAGAAACCTGTCGTTGGCGTCTATGATTTGGCCGCGCATGTTCCAGAAAATTACGCCGAGCAAACCGGATTCATAAAATCGACGCAGGCGCTGCTCGCTTTCGCGTAGCGCCACTTCCATCCGCTTGCGCTCGGTGACATCGAGACAAGTCCCCACCATCCGCACAGCCTTGCCGTCCGAAGCCGCAAAGACGCGGCCCCTGGCGATGATCTCGCGCCAGCCACCGTCGCTTAGTCTTACGCGATAGTCTGTGTCGTATGGCCGATCCTGCTTCAATGCGTCTGCGACGTCCCGCTGTACGCGCTCCCGGTCGTCGGGATGCAGCCGCTCGACAAACTGTGAGAATTTGACGACCACTTCTGGGGCCACGTCGAACAGCCGGTAGAACTCCTCGGAGCCGGTGATCTCGTCTTTGACGGCGTCCCACGCCCAGTTGCCAAGATGCGCTGCACGCTGAGCCTCCTCCAGCCGATCCTGTGCCTTCTTCAGGGACTGTTCCATACGCTTTCGCTCGGTAATGTCCTCGAATAGGCCGAGAACCGCGGTCACTTGTCCCGCTTCGCCTTTTACCGGCGCCTTTAACGTGTGGACCCAATATTCCTTTCCCTGCGCAGGGTATTTTTCCTCGATGTCCTTGACCCGCCCCGATTCCATGACTGCGCGGTCGTCCGCCCGATACCTCTCGGCCAACTCGGTCGGGTAAAAGGCGAAGTCGTCCTTGCCCACGATTTGTTCAGGTCTGTAGCCGAGGCTAGTCGCGTAGGGCTCGTTGACTGCGAGGTAAACGTTGTTGCGATCCTTGAGGAAGAGCCCCTGTGGGATGCTCTCGACGATGGTTCGATTGAAGGCCTCGCTCTTCTGCAGTGCCTGCTGTGCGGCGCGCTCCTCTGTCTGATCGCGAAAGACCAGTACGACGCCGCTGACCTTGCCTTTCTCATCGCGGATGGGCGCGCCGCTGTCGGCGATTGCGCGCTCACTGCCGTCCTTGGTGATGAGCAGCGTGTGGTTCGCCAAGCCCACGACCATCCACTCGCGCAGTACGCGGTTCACTGGGCTCTCGACCTCAGCCCGTGTGTTCTCGTTGACGATGTGGAAGACCTCGTCGAGCGGCTTGCCGCGGGCATCAGCCTCTGCCCAACCTGTAAGCTTCTCGGACATGCGGTTCATTTGGAGCACTTGGCCGGTTGCGTCGGTGGCGATGACTGCATCGCCAATGCTTTGGAGAGTCGTCCTGACCCGGGTGACCTCGGCCTGTAGGGCCGCAACCTGACGTCGGAGGGCCTCGTTCTCATGGACGAGTTGTCTTTGACCTTTCTTGGCATCACTCATCTACCCGCTCCGTAGCTCGCCAAAATAGACGCGGTCGCACGATTGTCAGACGGTCTGACTGACGCCACCTTCTCGTCGACCAGCAGGCGCAACGTCCGTTCGAGAAGGCCCGCATCGACCGGTTTCCCAAGCAACATGACCGGCGCATAGTTCATCGCCTGCTTCATGAGATTGCTGTCTGGATAACCGGTCACGATGACGACCGGCAGGTCCGGATGGGTCTCGCGCAGCCTCTTCAAGAATTGTGGGGCGTTCATGCCGGGCATCATGATATCGAGCAGGATGAGATCCGGCACTTCCTCTTCGACAAACTCCAGGCCCTTCGCGCCGCTCGTTGCCTGTCGTACGCGGCAACCGAAGCCTTCTTCGATCCTGACCAACGCCTTGCAGGTACTATCCTCGTCATCGACGACGAGCACGGAGCAGGGTTTGTCTGGATCCCCACCGCCGACGCGTTTGGCAATCTCGCGGTAGTTGCGAACCAGATCTTGCAGCGCCGCTATCGCCGGATTGCGCAGCTCCGAGTAGTAGCCGTTTGTCAACCCCTCCTTCGCGTCGCGGACCGCTTCTGGGAGAGTTTTCCTAACGAGGAGACGGGCGAGCATCTCTTGCCCGAGCTTTGGCAGACCATCGCAAGCAACCGTGAGAACTCTGTGGGTATCCGAATCCAAAGCCACTTCCAAAACCATAGTTGCGGCAACACCAGAAGGGCTGGATTTCGCGGGAAGGACGGATCGGCCGGCCACAATCACTCCCTTGCGACCGTCCAAACGGTAACTAACCGGGACATCGTTTTCTGTTCGAGATTTGAGCGCCTGGTCTTGCAAGACGACAAAAGCCACACTCTCCGCGACTCGCTCCAAGAGAGAAATGAGTGCTTTGCTGAAGAAACCCTTGCTTTTGTCATTGATCTGCAAGAGCCCGAGTATCTCGGCTTCGAGCTTGAGGGGGATCAAGGCGACTGACTCGTAGCCTTCCCCATTGCATCTGTTGCGAGTGCGCGCCAGCCGGTCTTCTTCGGCGGTGCTGGCCAGAAGCTCGGTCGTGCTGTTCGACCAGAAGCTTCCATGTTCAGTGAAGAATGGCTTGGCGGCATCGAAGCGTCCGCAAATCACGTTGCCGCACATGCACTCGTAAAACGGATTCCCATTGCTGTCACGGAGCAGCTCATTCATCGTGTCACGTGCGCAGAGGTGATTCTCGGCAAGTACAAACTCTTCCGGAAACCCACGGGTCTCGTAGTAAGGGAAGTCGAGACCTTCGCGCAGGCGGACCCCGACCGCGTCGCAGCCGATCCATTTCTGAAGGCACAGGGTGACGGTTTGGATCAGGGCGTTGAGATTGTCAGGGTCAGCCACCAGGGACAGGATTCTCACCGCGAGGTCGTGATCCTCAATGTTGGTGCGGGATGCTCCGACGTGATGGCCGTGATCAGACATGTGACGATGGACAGCTTCCAAAGAGGCCGCAATCGAAGGTCCACGTCTGCTTCGTCTTGCGCGGTCCAGGCGGCCGTCGATCTTGTCGCCTGCAATCTTGACAGATACGGGTTCGGCACTCAGTCGTTGTTCCTCGGACCAGCGAGCGAGCGCCTTTCTGCGAAACCGCCAGTCTGTTCCCACCTTGAATGCGGGAATCGCGCCGCGCCTTGCGAGCTTGCGTACAGTCTGTTCGTGGGCTCCGAGGAAGGCGGCAGCTTCGCGGATGCCAAATACGTCAGAATCTTGAACCATCTGGCTAAGCCCCTGTTTCAAGGATGAGGATTATTCGTCCTCGTATTCACGGCAGTCCATGAGCTACCATGAGCTACCATGAGCTACCATGAACCATAGTCTTTGTCAAGCGCATATGCCGTAGCCTATTGCCATAGAATCGTCAAAGGCTTTGGGGCTAATCGATATAGGTAGGCCCTCACAGGCTTTCCCTGTCACACCACCGTGCATACGGGTCCGTACACGGCGGTTCGAGACTTTACTTGCGCATCCGCTCTGGCAAAGGATCCTCGATTGCCCTCGGTGCAGTGGCTCGACATCTTGCAAAGTCGACATTCTGGGTGCTCTCGAAAAGTGAGCCATATCGTGAACCGTCGCGGTTTTCGCCAAAGCAGCGGTGAGCCCGGGCATAACATGTGCCATGGAAGCCACGCGACTTGATTGTGACACCCCCTGCTGAAGGTGATCAGGCTCCAATGAGGGCGTATGGATGTTTCCCGTAGGACCGGGGGTATTGCAGTCATGGCTACTTGACTCCGCGGCTTGTCATAGGTGTCACGCCTTCTCGGCCGTAGAGAGTACATCTCGCACCGGAGAGATAATCCTTGAGCCCAAGCGAAGCCAGAAACTGTATCCAAAAGCGGCGTTATCCGTCAGACACGTCAACCAAAAGCGTACCAATGAGCGTACCACGCGAGCGCCAGAAGCAAGACTCCAGGACCTTTTGCCTTTGTTTCATTTTGACAGGCAGCATGGAAATGACCCTTAAGTTCGATTCCCTAATAAGGCTAGAAAACCTTAGCCTAACGGAGATAACCCCGAAATTCTTGCGATGCCGCCCAGTGACGATGGTTAAGGCCGCTGTCAGGCTGATTCCATGGAATCTCGATCACTCCATATTGGGCGGCAAGGAGTTCGAACCCCCTGCCTACTGGGTGCAAAGCCGATCCCGATTTTACAAAAGAAATACCGGCCCGCCCTGTTCGTGCTTCTCTTCGATATGATGCCACGCGAGTATTCCCGCATCTCTTTCGTCTGAGGGAAGGATAAATTAGAATCTGACTTTCTGGCCGGCTGCCAGAAAGTCTACTCCAGGAAGGTCAGGAACCGTCCCCCAAGCGGAGTTACAAGGTGCCGCATATCCCCGCTCCTGCGAGCCCCCCTTAACGCAGAGACGTTCGCGGTGACCAAGCCGAGCCTATCCAAGTGTTCAACGATGTCCATAATTTGTGTCTCTTCCAGTCCCTTAGTCCTCTCAAGAATCTCCTCGAGTGCGCTTGTCTGGTCAGGAACTTTGTCAGCAGCCTGCTGATCAATCGAAGTCCCGGTGTCTCGAAGTCCCTTTGCGCTGTCGCGCCTTTCTGATAAAATCGAGCCAAGGTGGAGAAGAAGGGAGGCGCGGGATGTTGGAGGTGTTAGCTCGCTACTGGTGGGCTTTCATTGTTAGAGGAGTCATCGCTATCGCACTTGGAGTCATGGTCTGGGCTTGGCCTGCGATTACGGTCGATGCACTTATCATCGCTTTTGGCATCTACGCCTTCGCCGACGGAATATTCCTAGTGGTCAAAGCCATTGGAGGCTGGAAAGCCCGTGATGACCGCTGGCTGCTGCTGCTCGAGGGGCTTATGGGGATAGGTATCGGGGTCATTACCTTTTTCGCGCCCGGCGTCACCGCAATCGGTCTTCTCTTTTACATCGCAGCATGGAGCCTCACAACTGGCATCTTGGAGATCGTCGGGGCTGTCCGCCTTCGCAAGGAGATAGAGAGAGAGGTGTTGTGGATTCTCACCGGCTTCGTCTCAATCGTGTTCGCCGTCCTTTTGATGATTTTTCCCGGCGCCGGGATCCTGGGCCTAGTTTGGCTATTGGGTGTCTACGCAATCGTATTTGGTGTTCTCCTGATAGCGTTGGGCATCAGATTTCGACTGCACCGACCTGATAAGGAACGCGCTCACGCATAGGCAATTTGCAATCTGTCTACCGCAAATCCGTCGCATGGAGGACGCGTGCGCGGGGATCAACCACGCCGAGCTCAGCAAAGACACGCGACAACATGCACGCCTCTGGGGCATCCAGCCAGCGGAGGTTCTGAAAGTGCGACACCTCCGCCCTCTTTCAAACGACACCTATCGTCGAGCCGTTTGCGTTTTTGATAGTTGGGCTGAGCAGCGAGGTCCCATTTCGGAGCTCCTCGCCGCCTCCACAGTTCGAGTCACCTTGCCGCTACTATCTCCCTCTGTCAGTCCTCCAGATACCCGTGACTCCCGCGACTCGCCAGTCGCCTCTATATAGGTGTTAGCGGCGGGCGTAAATTGCACAAATGTGGCGGACGAAAATTGCACACTCCATCCCCCTGAGCACGGCTGATCCGACCTGCGAAAGAGGGGTCAGACAGCCGCTTCTCGATCACACTGATCGCCTTCGAAGTGGAGGCGACGATGTACGGAAGGGAGAAGCGAGTGCTGCTACGTGAGTACCTGGAGCAGGGCTGGACGAAAAGCGCCTTGGCCCAAAAGTTGGGCATCAGTCGGCGGACGCTGTACCACTGGATAGAGACGGGGCAACTGGAGCGCGACATGGACGCGGAGGTTGCAAGGTACAAGGAGCGACCCGCCGTGGCCCGCAAGATTGATCCCTACCGCCCGATCATTGACTCGCGGTTGCAAGCCTTCCCGCTGCTGAGCGCGGTGCGCCTGCAGGAGGAGATTCGGGCGGCGGGGTACATGGGTGGCTACACTCAGTTGAAGGAATACGTCCGTCAGGTTCGCCCGGTAGTCGATGAACCTGTGGTCCGCTTTGAGACGCCGCCGGGTCTGCAGGCGCAGGTAGACTTCGCGCACTTCCGCCTTCCGTGGGGCCGCCGATGGGCCTTGCTGGTAGTACTGGGCTACTCACGACTTCTGTGGTTGCGCTTCTTCCCGCGCCAGACCATGCAAACGTTGTTCGATGGGCTTGAGCAATCCTTCGCCAACTTTGAGGGCGTTCCTCGGGAGCTGCTCTTCGACCAGATGCGTTCGGTTATCGTCAACGACGAGCGCTTGCGCGGAGGAGCTCTTGTGGAAAACGCGGAGTTCCTGCGCTTCGCCAACCACTGGGGGTTCCGTGCCCGAGCATGTCGCCCCTATCGGGCCAAGACCAAAGGCAAGGTGGAACGTCCTATCCGCTACGTGCGGGAGAACTTCTTCTACGGCCGCAGTTTTCTCAACGACGAGGATCTCAACGTCCAGGCTCTGCAGTGGCTTGAGCAGGTTGCCAACGTGAGGGTGCATGGAACCACAGGTGAGAGGCCGAGAGAGCGTTTTGAGACTGCAGAGCGAACGGCCTTGAATTCCTTGGCAAACAGGCCATATCGCTCGCTGGTGCTCTCCGTGGCTCCCTCACCGATCTCGCGATTGCCGGTATCACCGCGGCTGGAGGTGCAAAAGCGCCCCTTGCAGGTCTACACGCGGCTGGCCAGGGGGCGGGCATGAAAGCAGTTGCTACTTCTCGTCGAGAGCAGATCCGCTGGATGCTGGCCGACCTGAAGATGCCCGGAGCCCTTGAGGCGGTGGACGGGATTCTCTCCAAGGCCGATGGAGGGTCGGTCACAGCTGCGGAGGCCATCCAGGAACTCCTGGGGGCTCAGATCGGGCTCAGGAACAATCGACGGTTGCAGGCGGCCATGCGCTCCTCGCGGCTGCCCGCAGTGAAAACCCTGGAGGAGTTCGACTTCTCCTTCCAGCCCTCGATAAAGCGCGAACAGATCGACAGCCTCGCCGAGTTGCACTTCTTGGAGCGCAGGGAAAACGTGGTGCTACTGGGACCTCCCGGGGTGGGCAAGACTCACCTCGCAATTGGCCTGGCCATCGCTGCTGCTCAGAGTGGCCGCCGCGTCTACTACGGGACCCTTGCCGATTTGGTGACCTCGCTGGAAGAGGCCCGAGCCGCTGGAGCGTTGAAGCGTCGACTGGCCGTGCTCAGTGCCCCTTCGCTGTTGGTCGTCGACGAGATCGGCTACCTGCCCGTGAGCCAGACTGGGGCCGTGCTGTTCTTCCAGCTCATGAGTCGCCGCTACGAGCACGCCTCCACCATGATGACCTCAAACAAGTGCTTCGAGGAATGGGGCGAGGTGCTTGGCGACGAAGTGATGGCGGCAGCTCTCATCGACCGCATCCTGCACCACTGTCACATCGTCAACATCCGTGGCAATTCATATCGCATGCGCCAGCACACAGAACTCTGGCAGGCCCTCCATCAAGGTGCCGAAGAGTCACCGCCACGTTCACGCAGGAAGGCAAAGGAGGCCCGAGCGTCATAGACTGAGTTCATCACCACGGGGTTTGGGTGTGCAATTTTCACCCGCCAGAAATGTGCAGTTTTCGTCCGCCGTTGACATATAGGTCTGGTTCCAGTTGTAACTGCGATTGATCTCCAGTGTGGCGATATAGCGCGACGGCTTCGGCCCCTCGGGAAAGGAATGGGTTCTGTCGAACTAGCTCCCGGTGTCGCCTCGTGACGACGTCGAAAGGCGCCATCTCATGGCCCTGGATGTGAACCACACGGGCAAAGCCTCGTCACCCCTGCTTCACTTGGGCCGTCTACATATTATAAGAAAAGAGGAACGGCTGTTGCCTTCATTGGCGAAAGTCGCGCAACATCAAACGCATCTGGCGCAGCGGATTTCACAGTTCCCAAGAACGTCATTTCCCGAATGAATTTTCCGACACGCCTGCCAGCCTGCGTCGAGTTCCGCTCCGTGCAAGGTCCAAGCCAGCAGCTGGTTGCAGCGACTGACATGTTTGTGCCCCTCGTCCATGCATTCGCAGCACACCTCTGAGTGCCTCCAAGCTTCGACGACAACATCCAAGGAAAAGGCCATCAGCTAATCTCTTGTTTAGGTGCATGCCCCAGAACGGCCATCTGTTCAGCCTCAGTGAACGACGGTGCCCGCAGCGCGGGCCAAGTCTTCTCTAGCCCGTCAATGAGGCCGCTCGCGGGGTCGCCGCGTGTCTCGACTGTCTTGCCTGTCTCGTTCTCGAAAGCTCTCCAAAACTCCGCCGCTTTGTCAATCATTCCCGTGCCTCCTCCAACGACAAGCATGCCCTCACGCCGTACCCGGAATCTTCCATGCCGGTCAAGACCGGCAGGTTCCTGCAGCAAATGACCTCCGAAGGCGCGGCAATTGTGGACAGCTAGCAGCACAAGGAGATTGTTGCAGTCGATGGCATTGTCACTGCCACGGGCTACAAGTCCGAACGCAGTCTCTGCAACCGGCCTTTAAGAGCCTGCTTGCCGATATGAATAAGCAGAAAATGGGGATACTTTCTGTTCGGGCAGCGCACAAATTGTGGGTAACGAGAGCTCTGAAATGTGCAATGGCCTGCCGAGAGAGTAGTGCAGCTCATTCACCCGACTGCGCTCTTCTCGAACTCCTGCATGAGCTCGCGCTGGCGGGGTGTGAGGTGGCGCGGCATCTGTACGTGCACCTTCACCAACTCATCCCCGACACCCCTCCTGCGCAGCTCGGGCATCCCTTTGCCCCGAAGACGGAGCGTGGTCTCGCTCTGGGTGCCGGCAGGGATCTTCATCATCACTCCCCCGTCCATGGTCGGCACGCGGACCTCCGTGCCGAGGATCGCCTTGGACAGGCTCACCGTGATCTCGACAAGAAGGTCGGAGCCCTTCCGCTCGAATGTACGGTGCGGAAGCATTTCGACAATCACAAAGAGATCGCCGTGACCGGCGGTCCCCGCTTCTCCCTCGCCTTTCATTCTCAAGTGTGACCCCGTATCGACGCCAGGCGGAATTGTGACGGTGAGCGTTCGTGTGACTCTCACTCTGCCTTCCTCATGGCACTCGTCACAGGGATTCTCAGCAATCTTGCCGGCGCCACGGCACCGCGGGCAGATCTGCGCCATTTGGAAAATGCCGTTGGAGACTGCTTTCTTGCCCGATCCGCTGCACTCAGGGCAGGTCTTCATGTCGGTGCCGGGTTTCGCTCCGGTCCCCTTACAGACGGGGCAGGTATCATAGCGAGGCACAGCGATCATCTTCTCGGTGCCGCGATAGGACTCCTCGAGGCTCACCGCAACTGCTACCTCCAGGTCACGACCGCGGGGAGAGGCGCCCTGCCCTGCACTCTCCTGCTGTCGTCGCCTGCGATTGGCACCGAGAAGGTCAACTCCAAGGTCGCCGAAGATGTCTTCGAAATATCCACCTCCGAGGCCATAGTCTCCCAGCCCTTCAAAGATCGTGTTGAAATCCGCGCCCTTGTACAGGTCCTCGTATGCGTACTTCTGATCGATCCCCGAGTGCCCCTGCTGATCGTACAGGGCGCGTTTCTGCGGATCCGAAAGGACGGCATACGCCTCGGAAATCTCCTTGAAAGTATTTTCCGCGTCTTTTTTTTTCTCTGCCGGGACCCGGTCCGGGTGATAGCGCAGCGCGAGCTCACGGTATGCCTTTTTGAGGTCTTCGTGAGTCGCGTCCTTCTTGACGCCCAGCGTCTCGTAGTAATCCCGTTTCGATGACATGGTGTACTAGAAAAAGCCCCGGCCGAAGCCGGGGCGAGCTCTATATCGCTTTCTTCTCTTCCCTGAACTCGGCATCAATAATCTCATCCTCTTTGCGGCCACCGCCAGGAGAACTCGATCCTTCTTCGCCCGGCCCTGCACCCTTGCCGGGCTGGGCCGCTCCCTGCTGCCTGCCCGCCGACTGCTTATAGACCTCTTCCGCGAGCTTGTGCGACGCCTTGGTCAACTCGTCTGTCGCCTTTTTGATCCGGTCCAGGTTCTTCTCCTTGATGGCGGATCGCAGGTCGTTGAGCTTGGCCTCGATATCGGCCCGCTCGGCCTGGCTCACTTTGTCCCCATAGTCCTTCAAGGATTTCTCGATGGAGTATGCCAATGTGTCAGACTGGTTGATTGCCTCCACCTCTTCCTTCTTCTTGGCATCATCCGAAGCGAACTGCTCGGCTTGCCGCACCATCTTCTCGATCTCTTCTTTGGAGAGCTTCTTGGGCGCGGTGATCTTGATGGATTGCTGTTTGCCCGTTCCCAGGTCCTTGGCCGCCACGCTCACGATGCCGTCGGCGTCGATATCGAAGGACACCTCCACCTGCGGAACGCCTCGCGGCGCCGGCGGGATGCCGACCAGGTTGAACCTGCCCAGTTCCACGTTGTCGTTGGCCATCGGCCGCTCTCCCTGGAGCACCCTGATGGTGACCTCTGCCTGGTCGTCCGCCGCCGTGGAGAATGTCTCACTCTTGCGAGTGGGGATCGTGGTGTTGCGCTCGATGAGCTTCGTGCTCACGCCGCCCAGAGTTTCGATGCCCAGTGAAAGCGGGGTCACATCCAGGAGAAGGACGTCCTTCACTTCACCCTTGATAATAGCCGCCTGGATTGCCGCCCCCATGGCGACGCATTCCATCGGATCGACGCCGCGTTCGATCTTCTTGCCGAAATAGTCCTCGACGAACTTCTCGACGAGCGGCATGCGCGTGGGTCCTCCCACCATGATGATCTTGTCGATGTCGGCGCCGTTCTCGTTGAACTGTACCCCGTCCTTGGCGAGCGCCGCCTTCGCGTCTTTCATCGCGATCTCCAGTGGTCCACGGCACCGCTGGACGATCGGCCCGATAAGCTCTTCCAGCTTCGCCCTGTTCACGGGCATTGTGAGGTGCTTAGGTCCGGTGGCGTCGGCAGTGATGAACGGCAGGTTGATGTCCGTGGACAAGGTGCTTGAAAGCTCCACCTTCGCCTTCTCCGCGGCCTCGCGCACCCGCTGCGTGGCCATGGTATCTTTTTTCAGATCGATGCCGGTCTGGCGCATGAACTCCTTTTCGATATAGTCAACGAAGGCGTTGTCCATGTCTGTCCCGCCCAGTTGCGTATCCCCACTGGTGGCCACGACCTTGAATCCCCCCTCCTTCCACATCTCCATGATGGTGACGTCCAGGGTGCCGCCGCCGAAGTCGAAAACAAGGATCTTCAGTTCCTTGCCCGCCTTCTCCAAGCCGTAGGCGAGGCACGCCGCCGTAGGCTCATTGATGATTCTCAGGACCTTGAGACCCGCGATTTCCCCGGCGTCCTTTGTCGCGGTTCTCTGGTTGTCGTCGAAGTAAGCGGGACAGGTGATCACCACCTCCTCTACCGTTTCTCCAAGATACGCCTCGGCGTCCTGCTTGACCTTCTGCAGTATGAAAGCGGAAATCTGCTGGGCGCTGTACTCTTTACCGAAAACCTTGAACTTGTAGTCGGTCCCCATCTTGCGCTTTGCAGCGTAGATGGTACCATCCGGGTTGATAGCCGCCTGCCGCCGTGCAGGCTCTCCGACCAGCCTCTCCCCACCCTTTGTGAACGCGACGTACGAGGGGAACGCTTTACCCGAAGACACCCCGGCGCCCTCAGCGGAGGGGATGATTACCGGCCGCCCGCCCTCCATGACCGCCGCGGCGGAGTTTGAAGTCCCCAGGTCGATCCCGATGACTCTTGCCATTCTCTTTCTCCTTTGCTTCTTTTCCCTGACGAAAGCGCGCAGCACCTGCTTTTTTCACACCCAGTAGAGATCACTTGTAGTAGGCCAGTCTCCCAAAGCCATCACATGAAGCACCGGCAGATTGCGAGATCCTTCTCCATGCTGCTGGTCAAGGACATCTCACATGAATAGGCAATATCCCGATTTCCTTCTGTGCGGCAGCGAACAAGAGACTGGGCTTTCTCTTGTTGGTAGGGGGACTGCGTGCCAACGACCCGCGCCAACCCAGTCTCTGCCTAGCGACGGCTGAATGCTCCGGCATTCAGAAGACAATGAAAGCAAGGTGCGGCAACTTCCCTGGGTTTCAACCGGGGAAACTGCCGCCATGAGATGCGTGACGCTCTAAAACTCTTTTCGGATACTAAGCAATCTTTTTGATCTTGGGGATCGCCTCGCCAGTCTTGATGACGACCTTCACGGCATCTTCCATCGGATCCTTGAACGGCACTTCGATTCGAAGCAGGCCGTGTTCGTAGGTTGCCTCAGCCTTGTCGGGTTTCACCTGCCAACCCAGAGCAAGTGATGCAACGAAGTCTATGTCCCTCGCCGGCGCCGTCAGGTGCACACTGTCTTCCAGGATCTTGACGTCCACAGTTTCCGCAGGAGCTCCAGGGATTGCGAACTCCACAATCAGCTTGCGGTTCTCCGCATCAGCATAGGCCACTGTGTCCGGCGCGACCTTCATTCGATAGTCACTCATACTGTCTCCTCCATTCCTATTCTCACCAAGTCATAGCTGAACCTCGTGCGAAGACATTTTCCATTTTCAGCGCTTTGCACCGCCTCCTGTCGCGCTAAGTAAACATTTTTCTTGCGATTTTCACTGCCGTTTGGGC
>Ga0265338_10003075_pt1 | contig 23962 bp, 23 predicted proteins | sample 42126metaG_FD_193579 | JGI IMG/M metagenome (GOLD analysis project Ga0265338, IMG submission 193579) | Rhizosphere microbial communities from Carex aquatilis grown in University of Washington, Seatle, WA, United States - 4-21-26 metaG | ecosystem: Host-associated > Plants > Roots > Rhizosphere... | reverse complement strand
ACGCCGTGAGCCGGCAAGAGAACAGGCCACCCACCCAGACCATCAATGGCCACAGGACTGGAGAAACGATGGCCGTGAACCTGGAGCTAACTGACCGCACACCCGTATTTTCTCGTGGCCGCTAGCACGGTGCAGCGCTCTCGCTTCATGGCGTGTCCCCCGATCGATGTTCCATGGGTCTTCGCGCGCGTGCGCGCGCGTCATGGCCTGTCTGTTGGCTGGCCGCTGGTCTCGGCTAAGGGTTCGCTGCCCAACCGTTCGATTCCGCGGGCCATGATCGCCAGGGCTCGGGCTGTCGAGCAGGCAGGCGCGTTTGTTCGCGCCCCTTCCATAGACCCTCCCCCATCGTTGCCCCATAGTCAGAATCACGGCTCTGACCTACAAACTCTGAGTTCAAGATGAGACAGTGTTCCGTACCAAGATGCGACGCTTCCGGGGGGCAAGATGAGACTGCCTCCGGCTCCGGGGGCGGCTTGATTTGGGGAGGGTTCCTGCGGTTACCGCCGTGGGGCGGGCAAGAGCAGTGCTCGGCGACCTGTAGCAGGCGGACGACTTTCCGGCTGTTCTTGAGATTCGCGGGCTCTACCGCCCAACCATGCCGTTCTAGGTGCCCTAGCCGACGGTAGACCGTCGCACGGCTCCTGCCACAGAGCCGCATGAGGTCGGCTATGGTCGGCGCGAACTGCACCTGCATGATTGCCGACCCGAAATGAGCCTTGTCGATCAAGATCACGAACAGCCGTACCTCGCCGTCTGGCAGCCCGGACGTTTGCACAGCCCGCCTTAGCCGCTGCTCGGGTGTGAGTTCTGGCGGCGGCTTTGCCCCGAAGCCTGGCGACCGCCTCTCTCCTGTCATGTCGCCTCATTCGCCGCGCGCGGTCTCGACCGGCGCCGCCCCTTCCAAGGTCCGGATCAGCGCGGCGGTCAGTATCCGCGTACGAGATCCCACCCTGATGAACTCGACCGGGCACCGACCGGAGCGCACCGCCTCATAGAGCGCTGAGCGACTGACGCCAAGCGCGAGCGCGCCCATCGATACGTCGACAGTGGGTGGCCAAGCCGCCTTGATCTCGGTCAGCGTCGGTCGCGCCTCAAAGTCGGTCACGGGGCGACCCCGACAGGTCAGCGGATACAGGGAGGGCACGGTCGAGCCGGGCGAGCAGCCGGTAGTAACGGGTCGCGTAGTCGCCCCGCGGGATTCGCTGGCCGTGCTCCCACCGCCACAGCGCCGACTCGGCGACCGCCAGGTCGCGCGCAACGCTCGACCGCGCCAAGCCCGCATCCCTGCGGAGCCCGAGCGCGCGGCCGGTAGTCAGCCAAGTGCGAAGCTCGATCTCTTGATCGACCGTTAGTGATCTCTGCATGACCAGCAAGGTACGCCATGTGTCATGTACCGTTCCATGGCTAGCCGTCCCGGACTAAAAGACACAGCCATGGAGACGGCATCTCGAACTTCCCATGGGACATGACATGGCACGTTCTGTATCTTGTCTATGTGACCTGGAATCGACCGCTCGACTGGCCCGAGCAACTACGCGCTGAGCCAGGCGAGCACAGCAGGCCGGTTTTGGTACGCAAGGGCGTATCCGCACCGTCCACTGTGGTCGCCGCCGTTGCTCTCCCCGAACTCGGAGTGGCGGTTGCGCTCACGGTTCGCGTTGACGTTGGCGGAACCGTCCGCGTGGCTGAACTCTCCGTTCATGCACGCGAGACACCGACTACCGCCGCAATCACCGTTCGCGCGCTCCGTTCCATCAAGCTCGACGCCCTTGCGCGCGAGGCGGTACGCCAGTGCGAGAGTCCCGTGATCATGCGTGAGGACGTGATGCCAGGCGCTTTCCAGTTGCCCGGCGACGATCCCAACGTGCTTTGGGTTCCTGGCGGCGGTCGCGTTCCCGGTCGGCCGCACACGCCGCGCGAGCAAGCCGAGCGCGCCGCGAAGCTGTACACGGAAGCGGTCGCGTCAGGAAGTCGAGCACCGACGCAAGCAGTTGCCGCTGAACTCTTCTGTAGCCGCAGCCACGCATCGCGCTTGATCCGTTCCGCGCGGGATCTCGGGCTGCTCGCCAACCCGGGCGCCCCGACCACCACGCCGAGCGAAGCACCGACAGCGCCGATTACGGACCAGAAGCCGGAACCCGGACCATCCATCTTCCGCGACCCGAACGAACCATGGCCGTGGGGAACCAACGAAGGGAGCAAAGGTGCCAACGATCAAGACGATTGAGATAGGCAGCGATGACGGCAAGAAGCGGAAGCGGTACCGCTTCGTGGTCGACGTCGGCCGCTCGGCGGACGGCAAGCGGGTACAGCGGACGTACACGTTCGACCGCAAGCGGGACGCTGAGGCGGAGCTGGCCAAGATCACGCACACCGTGCGGACTGGTGAGTTCGTGGACCGTTCCAAGATCACCGTCACCGAGTTGATCGACCGCTACCTACGCCATGCTGCGTTCGAGGCGGAAGAGAACACGAAGCTGAGTTACCGGCTGGCGCTCGAACCCGCGCGCGAGCGGCTCGGCAACCGTCAAGCGCAAGCAGTCGAGCGCGAAGACGTTGAGGCGCTACGGGACTGGATGCTGACCAGTGGCCGTAAGCGCGGCGGCAAGCCGGGTACGCCGCTCGGCGCTCGAAGCGTCCAGTTGACGCTTGGCAAGCTGTCGGCCGCGTTCGAACTCGGCGTCCGCGACCGGAAAGTCACGCAGAACCCCGTGCGGTACGTCGACTTGCCGAAGCTGGTCAGGCGCGACCCCGACACGTGGAGCGCCGAGCAGGTACGCGCGTTCCTCACCGCGGCGGCCGACGATCGGTTGCACGCGGCCTGGCGGCTGACGCTGTACGGCTTGCGGCGCGCGGAGGTATGCGGACTGCGCTGATCTGATGTGGACCTGGCGGCGGGCACGATCACCGTCGAGCAGACGCGCGTCGTCGTCAACGGCCGGATCATCGTGAAGGCGCCGAAGTCCCGGCGCGGTGCCCGTACCCTGCCGCTGGACTCCGAGTTGATCGCCGCGCTTGAGGCGCTCCACGATCGCCAGGTCACCGAAGCGATGGAAGCCGGGGAAGCCTACGCGGCCAGCGGCTACGTCGTCGCCGACGAACTCGGCGCTCCGGTTCACCCCGACTGGTACAGCGACGAGTTCCACCGGCTACGGGTGCGCGTCGGCATCGAGCGCATCACCTTGCGGAACAGCCGGGCGACTGCTAACACGCTCATGGCGGACGCCGGCGTTCCCGATCACATCCGCGCGGCGTGGTGCGGTCACACGGTGGCTGTGAACGTCGCCAGCTACACCGCGGTCCGGCCGGAAAGCCTGGCCGCTGCGCTCGGCGCGCTAAATGCAGTGCATAACGTCGCCTGAAAACCCGTGTGTGAGATTTCGTGAGATATCCGCGTCTCACAGCGGTGTTAGGCGCTCGCCAGCCGGGCGATAAACCGGCGCTGACCTGCTAGCACTTGGGTGGAGCTTAGGGGACTCGAACCCCTGACCCTCTGCTTGCAAAGCAGATGCTCTTCCAGCTGAGCTAAAGCCCCGTGTTACCTCGTTCAGGGTACCAGCGGCGCTAGGTGGGCGCCGCCGGCGGCCTGGCCGGCAGCTGCGGCCTGGCGTTAACTCAAGTACTAACATTATCAAACGTCATGACTCATTTGACCTGTAGGTTCATGTAGACAATCACTCAGAAGTAGCGCTACAGTGAGCACCGCGCTACGCGGAGTTGCCCGGTATTTCCTGGAAGCCACCCCGCGCGGTTAGCGTCGCGGCTGTCCCGGGTTCGGGGGTTACCGGGGCTGGCCGCAGGCCCGCCTTTGGGCGGACGCCCCCGGCCGGGGGAACAGCACCGGGCGCGGAAATCCCCTGCGACTTTCGTGGGAGGGGGATTAGGTGGGCGTTGTCTGGGGCGAGGGCGACGGCGCGGCGAACCAGTGTGGTCCGGTGATCGGCGCCGGCATCTCTGACTGGATCGAGCGCCTTATCCGCGGGGCATGGCGGCGTTTCTTCATGCACGGCGGTGAGGTGTGACCGATCCCTGCATGGCACCGCGCATCGGCTACCTCCTGACGGCGGCGCTGGCCGGCCGCCGCTACGTCGAGGCGTACGGGCTCTGGCGCGAGCTTGACGACGGTGCTCAGTCTGCTGTCATCAGCGCGCTCGGCGCCCAGGCCCGGCTGGCCGTGGCGGAAGCCGGCGTGCCGCTGCAGATCGACTTCACCGGCCTGGCGGACCCGCGTTGCCCCGAGGCGGTGACCGCGGCCAGGTCCGCCTACGAAGGATCCGCCCCCTGGCAGCCGCCGGGCTGCCCGCACTGCCGTGAGCTGGTGGCCTCCACCCTGGCGGAGATCCAGCTCCGGGCCGGGGTGGCGGCCGGGATGCCGGCTTCCTACGTTGACCTGCTCTGCCGGGGGAAGGCCCGCGGCGTGGTCGCCGCCTGACGACGGCCGCTACTTGAGCAGGCGCGACAGCCGGCGGTCGGCGAGCGGCTTGCCGCCGGTCTGGCAGGTCGGGCAGTACTGCAGCGAGGAGTCGGCGAAGGAAACCTCGCGGATCGTGTCCCCGCACACCGGGCACGGCTGGCCGGCCTTGCCGTGCACCCGCAGCCCGGTCTTCTTCTCGCCCTTGAGGTCGGCCGCCGCCAGGCCCGCTGAGCGCTGCACCGCATCGCTCAGCGTGGTCACGATCGCGCTGTGCAGGGTAGCGATCTCCTCCGGGGTGAAGCTGGAGGCGAGCTTATAGGGCGACATCTTCGCGGCGTGCAGCACCTCGTCCGAGTAGGCGTTGCCGATTCCGGCGATGATGTGCTGGTCGCGCAGCACGCCCTTGATCTGGGTGCGCCGTCCCTTAAGGATCGCGGCGAGCGCGTCTGGGGTGAAGTCGCTGGCCAGCGGCTCCGGTCCGAGCGTCGCCACGCCTGGCACGTCGGCCGGGTCCCTGGTCAGGTACACGGCGAGCCGTTTCTGCGTGCCGGCCTCGGTCAGGTCGAATCCGGCGTCGTTGTCGAGGACGAGGCGGAAGGCCAGCGGGCTCTTGCCCGGCTTGAGCGGCTTGCCGGGAATGTCCTCCCGCCACCGCAGCCATCCCGCACGGGCCAGGTGGAAGACCAGGTGCAGCTCGTCGCCGTCCGGCCCGGCGCAGCTGAGGTCGAGGAACTTGCCATGCCTGCCCACCGCAGTGATCTCACGGCCGGCCAGCGCCGACAGCGGCGGGTCGAAGGTCTTGAGCGCGGCGAAGGAGGCCGCCTCAGCCCGCGCGATGACGTGTCCGCTGGCATGTTCGCGCAGGTAGGCGGCGAGCGACTCGACTTCCGGCAGCTCCGGCATAGCTACGAGTGTAAGCTCCCGCCGCTAGCTGCCCGCTGCGACGAGGTCCGACAGCGCCGTGATGCTGTCCAGTACGTGGGTCGCGCCCGCGTCGCGCAGCGCCGCAGCCCGCCGACCGCTGCCGAGCCCGGCCACGATCCGCGCGCCAGCCCGGTGACCTGCGAGCACTCCGTCCGGGGTGGCGCTGACCACTGCGACCTCGCGCACGTCGGCCGCCCCCGCGCGCAGCATCGCGGTGAGCACGGGGTCCGGCCAGGGGAAGCCTCGGGGCGCGTCGTCGCCGCACAGCACCAGGTCCGCGCTACGGAGCAACGCGATCAGGTCGCCGCAGGAGCGCCTGGAGAGCATGGTGATCAGGCAGACCGTGGCGCCAGAGCCGGCTGCCTTGCCGAGCGCGTCGGCGACTTCGGCCGGGATATCCAGGCTGAACCGCTGCGCTGCCCCGCGGAACGACCGCTCGAAGGCGAGGGACGCCGCCTGAGCCCGCGGCTCGTCACCGTCGAACAGGTCGCGCAGTACCGCTGCCGGCGCCCGGCCGAGCGAGCGGTCGAACCTGACCATGGACCGGGCGTAGTCCTGGGTCCCGGTGACGATGCCCTGGGTGGCGAGCGCCTCAGCGAACGCGCGCTCCACCACAGAACCGTCGATGACGATGCTCGCCAGGTCACAGCAGACCAGCGAGATCGGGGGTGCGTCGGTCATCGCAAGCGCCTAAGGGGGTTAGCGCCGGTCGGGTCAGCGGTTAAGCGGTACGTTTCCGGCTGCGTCAGTATTCATCGGAGGCGGTGGCCTCGCTCCACAGGTCGAGGTCCGCGCGCTGCGCCTGAACCTTCCGCCAGACCGCGAAACCGCTAAGTGCAACCACGGTGAGAATGAGCAGCTTCTTCATGGGGGCAAGCCTACCGCTCGGCCGGTGAGGTCCCGCTCAAGCTGCCGCAATGATCTTCCTTGGTTTCCGGAACCTTGCTCCCACCGTCCCGGCGGCCAGCAGCTCGAAACGCCGCAGTAGCCGCTAGGACGTGTCACCGGCAGGGATCTACGGACAAAGAGGGCGGCCGGGCCGCCCGACAGGCCCTGACGAAGGAAGGTGGCCCTGCTAACTGCAGGGCCACCTTCGCTGACTCCTAGGGTTGACCGGGGTGAAAACCCCTGGTCCGTCAAGTGGGGGTACGTGGACTTGAACCACGGACCTCTTCCTTATCAGGGAAGCGCTCTAACCGACTGAGCTATACCCCCGAGGGGTCGCTGACTTGACTGGAAAACTCTACCGCATCGGGGCCGGTGCTTCATTCCGTCTCGCGCAGCGTTACCTCGATGCCGCCGATGGTCTTGGCGATGAGGTTGTAGATGACCGAGCCGACGGTAGACATCGCGGTGATGAGCACGATGTTCAGCGCGCCGAGCATGGCGGTGTAGCCGAGGATCAGCGAGGCGGAGAACCAGTGCGAAATGTTGGTACCCGCGCTGCCCTGGCTGGAGGTGACGGTGGAGACGGTGTGCTGCAGCGAGTCGAAGACACCGAGTGCGGACAGCACCATGTAGAGCACGGCGACGGCGACGAACAGGATGACGAAGGCGACGACCGAGGCCACGAAGCTGAACTTCATGACCGACCAGGGCTCGACCCGGGCGAGGGTCAGCATCGCCTGGCGCTTGGCGGACTTGCGGGCGGCGCTGCCCTGACGCCACTGGCCGTCGCTCTTGGTCCCGCGCTTGGTGAAAACTGAGGTAACCGAGCTTGCCAGGCCGGCCGCGGCGCCGCTGACGGCCGACGCCGCGCCGGAGGAAAACTCGCTGACCGAGGAGAAGGCGCTACTTCCGGGTGAGCTGCCGTTGCCGGCGGCCGGGGCCGGCTGCGGCGCCCAGGCCGAGGCCTGGCTGGGCTGGGGAGTCGCCGGGTACGTTCGGCCCTGGTCCTGGTAGGGGACGCCTGAGCCGGGGTACGGCGAGCCGGCCGCGGGCGCGGTCGACGGCGTGAACAGCGACGCGCGCTCGCTGCCGGCGGCCTGGGTGCTGTCCGCCGGCGGCTGGTCCGGCGACCGGGCGGGCGCCTCGCCGGCCGCGGGCCGGCTGGCACCGTCCCGGCTGGCACTGTCCCGGCTGGCACTGTCCCCGTTGGCACTGCCCTTCGGCTGGCCAACGGTCTCCGCGGGCAGCGGGACCGCGGCCGGAGCGGCGTCGTCCGCGTCCTGAGCGGCGGTGGCGGCGGTCTCGCTGGCCCGGTTGCCGTTGCTGCTCGCGGAGTTCCCGTTGGTGCCGTCAGCCCTCCGCGCGGCTCCGGAACGTGAGCTTCCAGTTCTCGTCCGTGATGACATGATGCCATTGTCAACGATCGTGTCTGCGGGTTCCACAACCGGGTCGGCTTCAAGACCTGAGGGCGCCATGATGTGCGGCGGTTTCGTCATTCGTCCCGCCTCGTCCACGCCGTCCTCCTTGGTATTCGTTGGCACGCCTTTGCACCTTCGCTGACACTATCCGACAGCCTGACAACTGTCAGACGCAGCTACCCGCTCGGAGGTTGCATTATTCGCTGAGTTCGCCGCCGGATTCGTTATCCACAGGAATGTCCACAGGAACGTCCACAGCTTCGTCCACAGCTTCGTCCACAGACTCCGACTCGGCGTTGCGCGCGATCGCGACCACGCTGTCGCCGGAGGCCAGGTTCATCAGCCGCACGCCCATGGTCTGCCGCCCGGACTGCTTGACCTCGCTCGCCCGCGTCCTGATGACCCCGCCGACCGAGGTGATCGCGTATACCTCGTCCTCCGGACGGACCATCAGCGCGCCGACCAGGCCGCCGCGGTCCTCGACGATCCGCGCGGTGATGACGCCGAGGCCGCCCCGGCCGCGCAGCGGGTAGTCGTCGATGGGCGTCCGCTTGGCGTACCCGCGGTTGGTGGCCACCAGCACGTCTTCGCCCTCGCGGACCACGTACATGCCGAGCAGCTCGTCGCCCGCGACGAAGCGCATGCCGATCACGCCGGAGGTGGCCCGGCCCATCGGCCGTAGCTGGTCGTCGCTGGCGTTGAAGCGCAGCGCCTGGGCGCCCTTGCTGACCAGCAGCAGGTCTTCCTCGGGTGAGACCAGCGCGGCGCTGATCACCTCGTCGTCCTCGCGCAGGTTGACCGCGATGAGGCCGCCCGCGCGGACCGAGTCGTACTCGGCCAGCCGCGACTTCTTCACCAGGCCGGACTTGGTGGCCAGGACCAGGTACGGCGCGACCGCGTAGTCCCGCAGCGTGAGCACCTCGGCGATCTGCTCATCCGGCTGGAAGGCGAGCAGGTTGGCGACGTGCTGGCCGCGGGCGTCCCGGCCGGTGTCGGGCAGCTCGTAGCCCTTCGCCCGGTACACCCGGCCCTTGTTGGTGAAGAACAGGATCCAGTTGTGGGTGGAGGTGACGAAGAAGTGGTCGACGATGTCGTCGGACCGCAGCGCCGCGCCGCGCACGCCCTTGCCGCCGCGCCGCTGCGCGCGGTACTGGTCGGTGTTGGTGCGCTTCGCGTAGCCGCCGCGGGTGATCGTCACCACGATGTCGGACTCGGCGATCAGGTCCTCGTCGGCGACCTCGCCGTCGTAGGCGATGATCTCGGTGCGCCGCGCGTCGCCGTACTTGGCGGTGATCTCGCCCAGCTCGGTCCCGATGATCTGCCGCTGCCGGGCAGGCGAGTCGAGGATCGCCTGCAGGTCGGCGATGCGCGCCTCCAGGTCGTCACGCTCGTCGACCAGCTCCTGGCGCTCGAGGGCGGCCAGCTTGCGCAGCTGCATGTCGAGGATGGCCCGGGCCTGGACCTCGTCGATGCCGAGCAGCCCCATCAGGCCGGCCTGCGCCGCCGACGCGGACTCGGACCCCCGGATGAGCGCGATGACCTGGTCGATCGCGTCGATCGCGGCCAGCAGGGCGGCGACGATGTGCAGCCGCTCCTGGGCCTTGCGGAGCCGGAACCGGGTGCGCCGCTGGATCACGTCGATCTGGTGCGCGACCCAGTACCTGATCATCTGGTCCAGCCGCAGGGTGCGCGGCACCCCGTCGACCAGCGACAGCATGATCACGCCGAAGGTGTCCTGCAGCTGCGTGTGCTTGTACAGGTTGTTCAGCACGACCTTGGCGATCGCGTCGCGCTTGAGCACGATGACGAGCCGCTGCCCGGTCCGGCCGCTGGTCTCGTCGCGGACGTCGGCGATGCCGCTGAGCCGGCCGTCCCTGACCAGCTCGGCGATCTTGGACGCCAGGTTATCCGGGTTGACCTGGAACGGGAGTTCCTTGACGACCAGGCAGTTGCGGCCCTGGACCTCCTCGTGGTCGATGACGGCCCGCATGATGATCGAGCCGCGCCCGGTCCGGTAGGCCTCGCGGATGCCGCGCCGCCCGACGATCAGGCCGCGGGTGGGGAAGTCGGGACCGGGGATGCGCTCCATCAGCCCGTCGAGCAGGTCCTCGTACGGTGCCCGCTGCGGCAGCCCGTCCTCGTTCTCGGTCCGCGCCTCGGGGGCGGGCGTCTCGAAGTGCTCATAGTTGTCCAGGTACCACTGCACCCCGGTTGCGACTTCGCGCAGGTTGTGCGGCGGGATGTTCGTCGCCATGCCAACCGCGATCCCCTGCGACCCGTTGATCAGCAGGTTGGGGAACCGCGCGGGCAGCACCACGGGCTCCCGCGACCGTCCGTCGTAGTTCGGCCGGAAGTCAACGGTTTCCTCGTTAATGTCCCGCAGCATCTCCATCGCCAGCGGGGCCAGGCGGCACTCCGTGTACCGCATGGCGGCGGGCGGGTCGTTGCCGGGCGAGCCGAAGTTGCCCTGCCCGTCGACCAGCGGCATCCGCATCGACCAGGGCTGTTCCATCCGCACCAGCGCGTCGTAGATCGAGCTGTCGCCATGGGGGTGGTAGTTGCCCATGACCTCGCCGACGACGCGCGAGCACTTGAAGTAGCCGCGCTCCGGCCGGAACCCGCCGTCGTACATCCCGTACAGGATGCGGGTGTGCACCGGCTTCAGCCCGTCGCGCACGTCGGGCAGCGCACGGCCGACGATGACCGACATCGCGTAGTCGATGTAGCTGCGCTGCATCTCGACCTGGATGTCGACCGGCTCGGTCCGGTCGTGCCCCCCCTCGGGCGGACCCAGTACTTCGGTCACTTCGCAACCTCTCGCTTCCAGAAGATCAGCACTGATGCGGAACGGGCGCGTGTTTCACGTGAATCCGGCCCGCTCCCCGTCTCGGCGCCCGGTACCAGCAGGCGTCGCGCACCGGGGCCGGACCGATGCCGTGACCGTGAACGATCCGGGCCCCGGTAGGGGACCTTTTCTTTCGTGATCACGGCCGCGCTCCTTAGATGTCCAGGAACCGGACGTCCTTGGCGTTGCGGGTGATGAACGAGCGGCGCGACTCGACGTCTTCGCCCATCAGCACGCTGAACAGCTCGTCGGCCTGGGCCGCGTCGTCCAGGGTGACCTGGAGCAGCACCCGCCGGGCCGGGTTCATCGTGGTCTCCCACAGCTCGTCGGCGTTCATCTCGCCGAGGCCCTTGAACCGCTGCACGCCGTCGCGCGGCCGCGGGTCACGGCGGCCGTCGGCGATGCCCGCTTCGATGACCCGGACAAGTTCGGCGTCGGAGAACACGTAGTCGGGGCTGACGCCGCGCTCAGTCCACTTGATCTTGAAGAGCGGCGGCTGCGCGAGGTAGACGTACCCGGCGTCGACCAGCGGCTTCATGAAGCGGAAGAGCAGGGTGAGCAGCAGGGTGCGGATGTGCTGGCCGTCCACGTCGGCGTCCGCCATCAGGATGATCTTGTGGTAGCGGAGCTTGGTGATGTCGAACTCGTCGTGGATGCCCGCCCCGAGCGCGGTGATCATCGACTGGACCTCGGTGTTCTTCAGCACCCGGTCGATGCGCGACTTCTCGACGTTGATGATCTTGCCCCGGATCGGCAGGATCGCCTGGAAGTGCGGGTCGCGGCCGCCCTTGGCGGAGCCGCCGGCCGAGTCGCCCTCGACCACGTAGATCTCGGACTTCGACGGGTCGGTGGACTGGCAGTCGGCCAGCTTGCCCGGCAGCCCGTTGGTCTCCATCGCCGACTTGCGCCGGGTGAGGTCGCGCGCCTGGCGGGCGGCGATCCGCGCCCGGGCCGCCTGGCCGGCCTTGTCGATGATGCCCTTGGCCTCGCCCGGGTTCCGGTCGAACCAGTCGCGCAGCCGGTCGTTGGTGACCTTCTGCACGAAGGACTTGGCCTCGGTGTTGCCGAGCTTGGTCTTGGTCTGCCCCTCGAACTGCGGCTCGGCCAGCTTGATGGAGACGATCGCGGTGAGGCCCTCGCGGACGTCCTCGCCGGTGAGGTTCTGGTCCTTCTCCTTGAGGAACTTGGTGTCGCGCGCGTACTTGTTGACGACCGTGGTCAGCGCGGCGCGGAAGCCTTCCTCGTGGGTGCCGCCCTCGGCCGTGTTGATGACGTTGGCGAAGGTGTGCACGGACTCGTTGTACGAGCCGTTCCACTGCATCGCGATCTCAAGCGACATGTGGAGCTCGTTGTCCTCGTCGCCGAACTCGATAACCTGCGCGTGCACCGGCTCCTTGGACGCGTTCAGGTAGCGCACGAAGTCGGCGATGCCGCCCGGGTACTCGTAGACGGCAGTGCGCGCCTTGACCGGAACGGGGCTGGCATCGACCGGCGGCGCCAGCGCGACATCCTCGCCGTCCTCGGCGACGACCTTGGCGGGCCGCTCGTCGGTCAGCACGATGCGCAGCCCGCGGTTGAGGAAGGCCGTCTCCTGCAGCCGCCGTGACAGCGTCTCGAAGGACCATTCGGTGCTCTCGAAGATCGTGTCGTCCGGCCAGAACGTGGTGGTGGTCCCGGTCGCGCTGGTCGCCTCGCCCCTGTGCAGCGGGGCGAGCGGCACGCCCTGCCGGTAGCTCTGCGACCAGACGAAGCCGTCCCGGCGCACCTCGATGTCGACCTGGATGGACAGCGCGTTCACAACCGAGATGCCGACGCCGTGCAGGCCGCCGGAGACGGCGTAGGACTTGCCGTCGAACTTGCCGCCGGCGTGCAGCGTGGTCATCACGACCTCGAGCGCCGGGCGCTTCTCGACCGGGTGCATGTCGACCGGGATACCGCGGCCGTCATCGACCACCCGGACGCCGCCGTCGGCCAGCAGGGTCACCAGCACCTCGCTGGCGTAGCCGGCCAGCGCCTCGTCGACCGAGTTGTCCACCACCTCGTACACCAGGTGGTGGAGTCCGCGCTCGCCAGTCGATCCGATGTACATGCCGGGACGCTTGCGGACGGCCTCCAGGCCCTCAAGCACCGTAATGGACCGCGCATCGTAATCGTTCGACAAGTGAAGCTCCATCCTGCTGCTGGCAGCGTCCCAGTGCTGGTAACCAGTTGCCCCCGGTTACCAGCCGGCCGACGCTGCCGCCCTGTGGTCGCGCGGCCCTCACGCAGCCCCAGCCACCGGTGGTCTTAGCCGCGTGACTACCTTCTATTTTAGCTGTGGTTACCGACACTCGGGTCGGCGTTAGCGGTACGTGTCACGGTCTGAATCGGGGAACCGGAAGCCCGGCCGCGCCTAGTTCGCGAGTAAGGAAACGACTGCTTATTTCAACGCCGCAGCAGGGCGATTTCTTCCGAAAAGGGCAGCTCAGCGCGTGCGGGCGCAGTGCCCGAGGGCCTAGCGCACGCGCAGCCGGCCGGGTGACCGGGGCGGGCCGGCCGGCCCCTTGACCCGGATCTGCCGCACCGTGCCGTGGCCAAGCTCCTCGGCCAGCCGTTTCAGCAGCTGCGGCGCCATCAGCCGGACCTGGGTGGCCCAGCCGTCAGAGTCGGCCGACACCGTCAGCTCGCCGGCCTCGAAGTGCTCCGGCTTGGTATGCAGCGCAAGCTGGGGCCCGACGATGTCCGGCCAGTGGCCGAAGACGGCGCCCACGGCAGCCTTCTCGCGCCAGCCCCGGGCCGACAGCAGGCCGCCGACGGCGGCGGTCAGCGGCTGCGGGTCATCCCGGCGCGGGCGGGCTGACCAGGAAGGAGACAGGGTGTCCGGGGGAGCCAGCCCCACCCGTTCGGTGTCCTCCCTGGCGAGCGGCGGGCGGCGGGGCAGCGTGCCCGGGCGCTCACCCCGGGCCCACGCGTCGGCCCGCGCCCGGGCCAGCGCCTCGGCCGCCAGCCGGGCCCGCTCGGGATCAGGCGGCACCGGAATCATCCTCGTCACCCGTGGTGGCGGGGCGGGCGCCCGGGTCGCCGACCGGGCTGAGGGTGCCCGCGGCGACCTGGTAGTGGGCGCCGTCGAGCAGGGCCGGGATATCCTCCGGCACGGCCGCGGTGACCAGCACCTGCTCGGCCCCGGCGACGAGGGCGGCGAGCCGGTCGCGGCGGCCCGCGTCAAGCTCGGCGAACACGTCGTCAAGGATCAGCACCGGGTCCTCACGGCCCGGACCGACCCGGAGCAGGTCGAAGCTGGCCAGCCGTAGCGCCAGGGCCATCGACCAGGACTCGCCGTGGCTGGCGTAGCCGCGGGCCGGCAGCTCCCTGATCGTCAGGTCGAGCTCGTCACGGTGCGGGCCGGCCAGGCACACGCCGCGGTCAAGCTCGCTCGGCCGCACCTCAAGCAGTGCCGCCCGCAGTGCCAGCTCGGCCGCCCGTACCCGCTCGCCGTGGGTCGCGGTTCCCGGGTCGGGCGGCTGGCTCTCGAACGAGCGCCGGTACTCGATCGCGGCCGGGCCGCGGTCGCCGCCAGCCACGGCCGCATAGGCGTTTTCCACATGCGGGCGCAGCACGGTGACCAGGTGCTCGCGGGCGACAAGCAGCTCCGCGCCGGTCCGCGCCAGTTGCGCGTCCCAGACGTCAAGGGTGGCCGTCACCGCCTCGCGCGACTGCCGGTTGCCCTTGGGTCCGCCCTTCGGCCCGGCCGACTTGAGCAGCGCGGTGCGCTGCCTGAGCACCCGGTCGTAGTCGGCCCGCACGGCGGCGTACCGGGGTGCCATCGCCACCAGCAGGTCGTCGAGGAACCGGCGGCGGTCGCCCGGGTCCCCCTTGACCAGCGCGAGGTCCTCCGGTGCGAACAGCACCGTGCGGAGCACGCCGAGCACCTCGCGCGGCCGCGGCAGCGGCGTCCGGTTGAGCCTGACCCGGTTGGCGCGGCCCGCGTTCAGCTCGATTTCCACCAGCGCGTCGTTCGCGGCGGTGGAAACCGCGGCCCGGATGATCGCCTGGTCGGCGCCCCGACGGATCAGCGGCACGTCCTGGGCGGCGCGGTGGCTGGCGAGGGTGGCCGCGTAGCCCACCGCCTCGACCAGGTTGGTCTTGCCCTCGCCGTTCGGCCCGCTGAAGATCGTGACACCGGCCCGGAGCGGCACGTCGACGTCCGTGTACGAACGGAAGTCCGTCAGCGCCAGGCGGGTCAGGTGCACGACATCGAGGTTAGCCGTTCAAGCTGACGATCAGCCTGCCGATCGAATGGGCATCAGGACGTAGCGGTAGTCGGGCTGCGCCTCGCCCTTCCCGGTGATCACGGCGGGCCTGGTGGCCGTGGTGAAAGAGACACGCACCGTGTCGGAGTCCACCGCGTTGATGCCGTCGAGCAGGAACTGCGGGTTGAACGCGATCTGCATCTGCTCGCCGTCGAAGCTCGCCCCGATCGCCTCGCTGGCCTGCGCCTCGTCGCCGGTGCCGGCCTCAAGCAGCACCTCACCCGCCGCGAAGGTGAGCCTGACCGGGGTGTTCCGCTCGGCCACGAGGGCGACCCGCTTGACCGCGTCCGCGAACGGCGCGGCGGGCAGTTCGGCCACCGCCGAGAACTCGCTCGGCAGCAGCGTCTGGTAGCGCGGGTACTCGCCGGACAGCAGCCGGGTGGTGGTCCGCCTGCCGCTGCCCTCGAAGCCGATGATGCCGTCGTTGCCGCCCTCGGAGGTGGCGAGCGCCACCGCGACCTCGGCTCCGGCGGTCATCTGGCGGGCGGTGTCGCCCAGTACCCGCGCGGGCACCAGCACCGTCGTGTTCAGCCCGGGCGCCACCGGTGACCAGCGCAGCTCGCGGACGGCAAGCCGGTAGCGGTCGGTGGCGACCATGGTCAGCGTGTCCTCGTTAATCTCCAGCCGGATGCCGGTCAGCGCGGGCAGCGTGTCGTCCTTGCCCGCGGCGATCGCCACCTGGTGGATGGCCGACGAGAAGGTGTCGGCGCCAACTGTCCCGGTGGTGTCGGGCATGTCGGGCAGCGTCGGGTACTCCTCAGCGGGCAGCAGCATCAGCGTGAAGGTGGCGCTGCCGCAGCGGACTGTCGTCCTGGTGCCGTCGGTGGCGAGGTCGACCGGCTTGGCCGGCAGCGACCTGACGATCTCGGCCAGCAGCCGGCCGGACACCAGGACCGTGCCCGGCTCGTCGGCCTGCACCGGAATGGTGGACTGGGCGGAGACCTCGTAGTCGAAGGTGGACAGGGTTAGCTCGCTGCCAGCCTGAAGCCGCATGCCCGCCAGCACGGGGGCGGTGGGACGGGCCGGGAGCGCGCGGGCGGTCCATGCGACGGCCTCAGCGAGTGGGTCACGCTCAACCTGGAGCTTCACGGGATGCCTCCTGCACATGATGTTTGCCGCTTGCCCGCGGCGGGGTATGTCTGCTTTGAGCTTCCGGGTTTCCCCAGCTAGGCGTGAGCCTACTTGTTCTTGGGATTCACTGGACTATAAGAACGTAGTAGTAATAGGGGCTGTGGACGCTGGGGAGAACGATGTTTCCCCAGTTCGCAGCCCTTTTTTGTGCACACCGGGTGTGCAGCCGGTGTGGAGGCGCCGGGGGCTGGTGTGGAAGCCAGCAAGGTTTTCCCCTGTTGTCCACCGCTCATCCCCCGTTCATCCCCAGGTTCCCCACACGGTTGTCCACAGTGCGCGTCCACAGGTTCTGGATAACTCATGTGGAGAACCTGTGGGTAGCGGTTGGCAATTAGGTGCGGGCAATAGACCATGCTGCTGCCTTTGCATTTCTGCTGTATTTCCGCCTAGGCCGGCTTATTCCGGGCCGCTAGTTCGCGCGCGCCTGCTGCTTGATCCGGTTGGTCAGCTCGGTGACCTGTGTGTAGATCGAGCGCCGCTCGGCCATCAGCGAGCGGATCTTGCGGTCCGCGTTGATGACGGTGGTGTGGTCGCGGCCGCCGAACTGCTGGCCGATCTTCGGCAGCGACATGTCGGTCAGCTCGCGGCACAGGTACATGGCGATGTGCCGGGCGGTCACCAGCACCCGTGACCGGCTGGTGCCGCACAAGTCGTCGATGGACAGGCCGAAGTAGGCGGCCGTCTGCCCCATGATGGTCGCCGCGGTGATCTGCGGGCTGCCGTTCCCCTGCGACTCGGGTATCAGGTCCTTGAGCACGATCTCGGCCAGGCTCATGTCGACGCCCTGCCGGTTCAGGCTGGCGAACGCGGTGACCCGGATGAGGGCGCCCTCCAGCTCGCGGATGTTGGTCGAGATGCGGCTGGCGATGTACTCGAGCACATCCGGCGGCGCGTTCAGCCCCTCCTGGATGGCCTTCTTCCTGAGGATGGCGATCCGGGTCTCAAGCTCAGGCGGCTGGACGTCCGTCAGCAGGCCCCACTCGAACCGGCTGCGCAGCCGGTCCTCCAGGGTGACCAGGCGCTTCGGTGCCCGGTCGGAGGAGATGACGATCTGCTTGCTCGCGTTGTGCAGGGTATTGAAGGTGTGGAAAAACTCTTCCTGGGTCCCTTCCTTGTTCTCCAGGAACTGGATGTCGTCCACCAGCAGCACGTCCACGTCCCGGTAGCGGCGGCGGAAGCCGTCCTGCTTGCCGTCGCGGATCATGTTGATGAACTCGTTGGTGAACTCCTCCGAGCTCACGTACCTGACCTTCAGGCCGGCGTAGAGCGTCTGCGCGTAGTGGCCGATAGCGTGCAGCAGGTGGGTTTTCCCCAGCCCCGAGTCGCCGTAGATGAACAGCGGGTTGTAGGCCTTGGCGGGCGCCTCGGCCACCGCCACCGCGGCCGCGTGCGCGAAGCGGTTGCTGCTGCCGATGACGAACGTCTCGAAGGTGTACTTCGCGTTCAGCCGGGCCGCGGCCGGGCGCGGCGGCTGGTCCTGCTGGTGACCGGGCTGCCCCGGCTGCTCACGGGGCGGGCCCGGCTGGAACTGGTCCAGGTCGAGCGGCTCCGGCGGGCTGGACGGCGGGGCGACCGGGTGCTGCTGTGCCATCGGGTGGTGCTGCGGGGCCAGCGGGTGCTGGGGGGCGGCGGGCTGCTGCCCGGCCAGCCCCTGGCCGGGCCGGTTGTTCTGTCCCGGCAGCGGGCCCTGGCCGCCCATCGGGTGCTGCTCAGCCAGCGGCTGCTGTGCCGCCAGGGGGTGCTGCTGTGCCATCGGGTGCTGTGGGGCCATCGGGTGCTGCTCGGCCTGCGGCTCCTGGTAGCCCTGGACCGCGCGGTAGGGCTGGTACCCGGATTCCTGGTAGGAGTAATGCTGCGGCTGCGGGTACTGCTGCTGCCCGGGCCGCTGGCCGAGGTCCTGCTGGTGCGGCGGCACCGCCCGCGATGCGGCCTCGTCCCCGGGGCGACCCGGCAGCGAGTCCATTACCGACAGCGGTGAGCTTGGCGGGCCCGGCGGCGGCTCGGGGGTAGCGCCCGGGCCGGGGTCAACCGTGACCGCGATCTGGATCGGGCGGCCGAGCTCCTTGGACAGCGCGTGGATGACCAGCGGCCTGAGCTTAGTTTCCAGGTACTCCTTGACGAAGGGGTTGGGGGTGGCGATCAGCGCGGTATTCTCGACCAGGCCGAGCGGCCGGGTGAGCCTGAGCCAGGCCAGCTGGCTGGCCGGCAGCCCCATCTCGGCCAGGCCGTCGAGCGACCGTGCCCACACATCCGCTAGATTCACATCGTTCACCGATGCGCTCCCCTCGCCTCGCTGCCATGCCCGGAGCCGCGTCCGGCGCGACCGCGTCGACTACTGAACGCAACTCGTCGTCCACAGGTTCGTCCACAAGGTGTGTACGTACGCTGCGGTGCGGTTTTTCCATCCCCGTGGCGACTGCCGGCCCCTGCGACGCGACCCGCGGACGCTGATTTTCCACAGCCTAGGTGGCCGGCGGCGGGTGCGTTGTGGAAATCGCTGTCTTTCACCCCGGTGGCCCGGCTTGGTTTGACCTGTGCGCCGATCGCCCTTACCGTTAACAGGCTGAGCCAGGTCCCGCGCGCCCGCATCCGGGGCGCAGCATGCATGACTGGCTTACCCCGATCCTTATCAGTTTCCCGAACCGTACTGGAGCTCCAGTGAGCAAGCGCACGTTCCAGCCGAACAACCGCCGGCGGGCCAAGGTCCACGGTTTCCGCGAGCGGATGCGGACCCGGGCCGGCCGCGCTGTCCTCGCCGCGCGCCGCCGCAAGGGCCGCGACCAGCTCGCTGTCTGAGTCGGATCAGGTCCGAGGGGCCCGGCGCTGGTTAGCGTCGGGCTTCCGGGCTCTGGTTGGACCGGCCATGCTGCCACAGGAGTCGCGGATGAGGCGCCCGGAGGAGTTCAGGCGCGCCCTGCGCGGCGGACGCCGGGCAGGCGGCCCGGTGCTGTCGGCGCACCTGCTCGCGGCCGGTCCGGGACAAAACGGCCGGGTACAAAAGGACGCGGCGCCGAAGGTAGGCTTGATTGTCAGCCGTGCGGTTGGCTCGGCGGTGGTACGCAACCGGGTAAAGCGACGGCTCCGGGAACTAATGCGCGGGCGTCTTGCCGTGCTTCCCGGGGGTTGCCTGCTCGTACTGCGTGCCCACCCGGCCGCCGCTGGCGCACGCCAGGCGGATCTTGCTGCCGATCTCGACCTGGTGCTTGGACGACTGCTGCGGCGGCAGTTTGGGGCGCGCCCGTAATGAGCGCATCGGAGATGGACTCGGCTGAAGCGGCCGTGCCGACGATGGCGGCACGGCTACTCATCGTGCCCGTGCTCGGCTACAAGCGCTTCATCAGCCCGCTGCTGCCCCCGGTGTGCCGGTTCGCCCCGTCGTGCAGCGAGTACGCGATCGAGGCGCTGCGCACGCACGGCGCTATCCGAGGACTCTGGCTAGCCGCCCGGCGGCTGGCCCGGTGCCATCCCTTTAACCCCGGCGGATACGATCCCGTGCCTCCCCGGCCGCAAGGAGTTGTCAGTTGAGCATTCTCAACCCGCTGTTCGACGCGGTCGCCTGGGTGATGATGCGCATCCACGCGGTGCTCGCGGTACCGTTCGGCGCGTCAAGCGGGGTGACCTGGGCGCTCTCCATTATCATCCTGGTGGTGCTGATGCGGCTGGTCATGGTGCCGCTGTTCATCAAGCAGCGCAACTCCATGCTCAAGATGCAGTCGCACATGCCGAAGCTGCAGGAGCTCCGCAAGAAGTACAAGAACGACAAGACCCGCCTCAACGAAGAGACGATGAAGTTCTACAAGGAGAACGGCATCAACCCGCTCGGCGGGTGCCTCCCGCTGGTGGCGCAGCTGCCGGTCTTCTGGTCGCTGTTCAACGTGCTGAAGGCGATCGCCAATTGGAAAGTGGGCACCACGCCCGCGTACGGGATGACGGTCCCGTTCGTGCAGAGCGCGCACGAGGCGAGGATTTTCGGCATCTCGCTTTATGACCAGTTCCTGCACCCGGCCGTCGGCGAGTCGTCGACGTCCCGGTACCTGATCGTCGTGTTCGTGCTGGTCAGCGCGGGGACGACGTTCCTCACCATGCGGCAGAGCCAGAAGCGCGGCATGATGAACCAGACCGCGCCTGACCCCGACCAGCCTGGTGCGGCCGCCGCTCAGGCGATGTCGAAGAACATGATGTACATCGCGCCGTTCTTCGCCCTGACCGGCCTGTACTGGGCGTTCGGCCTGGTGCTGTACTGGGTCACCACCAACGTCTGGACGCTGGGCCAGCAGCACTTCCTGTTCCGCCGCCTTCCGGTGGTGGGGAGCGCTACGGTTGGTGAGTCTGCGGTTAAGGCGGCGTCCGGGCCCTCGGGAGCGGGCGCCAAGTCCGCGACGGCGAAGCCGGCCACGGCCAAGCCTGCCCCTGCCAAGGCCGGCGGCGCCGCGAAGACGGGTGCCAAGCCAGCCGCGGCGGCCAGGCCTGCCGCGGCTAAGGCGGGCGCGTCCAGTACGGCGGCGCCGCGCGCCGCCGAGGCCAACGGCAGCAACGGGAGCAACGGCACTGCCAGCGCGTCCAGCGTGCTCAAGCGGTTCAGCCGGAGCAAGGAGGAGCCGCAGGACGACGTGCCGGCCGCCCCGCAGACACGGGTCGTCCGGCAGCAGCCGGTCCGGCAGGCACGGAGCAAGCGCGGTAACACGGGCAAGAGGTAAGCGGCCGTGGGGGATGGATCGGGTAAGGGGTTCGGCACGATGATGGGTCAGGAGCAGGAACTGAGCAGCGTGGTCGACGGCGAGGAACTCGCCGGGGCGGATGACGAGCTCGACGACCTTGTCGAGGATGACGCCGCCGACGAAGACGACGAGGAACTTGTTGACGACGTCGACGCCGAAGAGGGCGACGAGGACGACGACGAGGAAGACCTGGGCACCCTGGAAGAGGAGGGCGAGGTCGCGGCCGATTACATCGAGGGGCTGCTGGACATCGCGGACCTCGACGGCGACATCGACATGGACGTGGAAGGCGACCGGGCGGTGGTCTCGGTGGTCGGTGCGACCCTCGACGAGCTGGTCGGCGACGACGGCGAAGTGCTCGAGGCGCTGCAGGAGCTGACCCGGCTGGCGGTGCACCGGAAGACCGGGAGCCGCGCCCGGCTCATGCTCGACGTCGGCGGCTTCCGCGCCCAGCGCCGGACCGAGCTGGCGGAACTCGGCCGCTCGGTGGCGGACGAGGTATCGCGGACCGGCGAGCCGAAGAAGCTGCGCGCCATGTCGCCGTTCGAGCGGAAGATCGTCCACGACGCGATCGCGCTGGCCGGCCTGCGCAGTGAGTCGGAGGGCGAGGAGCCGAACCGGCGCGTGGTCGTCTTCCCGGCTGGCTGAGGCAGGCGGTGGCGGCGGAAGTGCCCGCCGAGGCCGCTGACGTCTTCGGCGGTGCGCTCGACCAGGCGCGCAGGTACGCGGAACTGCTAGCTACCGACGGCGTGACGCGCGGCCTGATCGGCCCGCGGGAAACCGACCGGCTATGGGAACGGCATCTGCTGAACTGCGCGGTGGTGGCGGAGCTGCTGCCGGAGCACGGGAAGCTGGTCGACATCGGGTCCGGGGCGGGACTGCCCGGCGTAGTCCTGGCGATGCTGCGTCCGTCCCTTAGTGTGGTACTGCTCGAGCCGCTGCTCAGGCGGTCCGTTTTCCTTTCGGAATGCATCGCTGAACTTGGACTTTCCAATGCTACGGTGCTGCGCGGGCGGGCCGGGGACAAGGCCGCCGCGCAGCTCCGGGCGGACGTGGCGACGGCGCGCGCGGTCGCGCCGCTCGACCGGCTGGTGGGCTGGGCGGCCCAGCTCCTCCGCCCCGGCGGCGAGCTGCTCGCGATCAAGGGGCAGTCGGCCGCGGAGGAGCTCGCGGCCGCGAAGCCGGTTCTTTCCCGACTTGGCGTGCGGAGTGCGGAGGTTCTGCAGGCTGGCCACGGTAGGGTCGTAGCAACCACCACGGTTGTCCGTGTGGTTACGGGAGGACACGGCCGAGAGGAGCGGGCAGGTGCTCAGCGCAGCCGGCGTGGGGTGGCCTGACGGGGGAATTGTGCTGATGCCAGGCGTGACCGGGCTGGGGTGGCCCGCGACGCGTGTGCGGAGTTCGTCTCAATCCCCCGAGCAGGTCTTGAGAGGTACGTCGGTGAGCGGTCAAGAGGATCTGTCCGTGTCCGGTTCTGACCGGGTGCGGAACGCGCTGGCGGCGGCGGTTTCACGTGGAACACTGGACGTCGCGGAGAGCGAGGGCGCAGCGGATGGTGCCCTCGGCAACGGAGGAGATCAGATGTCACCGGAGCCTGCGGTGCCCGACGCGCCGGTCGTGGTGCCGGAAGTGCCGCTCGATGCGGGTGACACGCCGATCGCCCGGCAGGCGGAGGCCGCCGTGGGCGTGCGCGGCGGCGGCAAGCGTGAGGACTGGCCCCGTCCCCGGCGCTGCCGGATCATGACGATCGCCAACCAGAAGGGCGGCGTCGGCAAGACGACGACCGCGGTGAACCTGGCCGCGAGCCTGTCGCAGCACGGGAACCGGGTTCTGGTAGTCGACCTCGACCCACAGGGCAACGCCTCGACCGCGCTGGACGTCGACCATCACGTCGGGCGCGAGTCGGTCTACAACGCGCTGGTCGAGGAGCGGCCACTGGCGGAGGTCGTGAACGAGGTCGAGGGCATGCCCGGGCTGTACTGCGCGCCCGCCACCATCGACCTGGCCGGCGCGGAGATCGAGCTGGTGCCGATGGTCGCCCGCGAGGGCCGGCTGTCACGCTCGATCGAGCAGCTCGATACCTCCCGCTTCGACTACGTGCTGATCGACTGCCCGCCGTCGCTCGGCCTGCTGACGGTGAACGCCCTAGTGGCAGCAGAAGAGGTGCTGATCCCGATCCAGTGCGAGTACTACGCGCTCGAGGGCCTGGAGCAGCTACTGCGCACGGTCGAGCTGGTCCGCGGTCACCTCAACGCGAAGCTCCAGGTCTCCACCATCCTGCTGACCATGTACGACGGCCGCACCCGGCTAGCCACCCAGGTCGCCGAGGACGTACGCTCCCACTTCGGCGAGACCGTCCTGCAGACCATCATCCCCCGCTCGGTCCGCGTCTCCGAGGCCCCCAGCTACGGCCAGTCGGTCATCACCTACGATCCTGCCTCCTCCGGCGCGATCGCCTATGCCGAGGCGGCGCGGGAGCTGGCTTATCGGGCTGTCACGGCTTAGCTCTTTCTTGCGTTTAGGTGGCGGGGCATTGCCGGTGGAATGAGGCCGTGCCCGAGCTTTTTGCAGCCTCCGCATTACTCGGGGATGGTTCTGCTGGCGGGCAGGTGCGGGTTTGCGGTCGCATCCGCTCGGGCCACTACATCTCAGAATGGCGCTGTCGCAAATCTGTCCACAGGAATCTCCACAAGCTGTCCACAGGATTGTCCACGGATTATCCACAGTCGGGGCGGAATTACTCTCGCCTGTGGACAGTGAAGCCCGCCGCTTCCAGGGTCGTGGGGTGGTGGATCGGGACTGGGTGGAGTGGCACCGGGACTATGACGATCCGGGCTCGCTGCTCTCGCGGCGCGGTGAGCTCGTGCGGGGGCACCTGCGCGAGGAACTGGAGCGTGCAGCGGCCGGGGACGTCCGGCTGATTAGCCTGTGCGCCGGGCAGGGCCGGGACGTGATCGGCGTGCTGACCCCGGGCCAACGACTGTTCACCTTTCCAGGCGCGACCTAGCCAGCCCCTGCCCGGTCCCGTCAGCCCCCACGAACGGGCAATCTCGACGCCGCCCAACCGCCATGCTCTAGCCTCAGCCGACGACCACCGGTCAGCTATCTGCGGTAACCCCGACGACTGAGAAGGGGCGGGGGCCCGTCAGGGGGAGCGCCGCGTCCTTCGGGCCGCGCCGATCGGTTTTATCGGTGCGACCCGACTAGACGCGGCGCTCCCCCGCGGCCTCCCGCCCAGCCACCTAAGCTCACTGGCAGCAATCTGCGGATTCAGTCACGAGCTCAATCACAGCGATCTGCGGATTCAGTCACGCCGTTCAGCGACATCGACATCC
>Ga0265338_10003074_pt1 | contig 23962 bp, 17 predicted proteins | sample 42126metaG_FD_193579 | JGI IMG/M metagenome (GOLD analysis project Ga0265338, IMG submission 193579) | Rhizosphere microbial communities from Carex aquatilis grown in University of Washington, Seatle, WA, United States - 4-21-26 metaG | ecosystem: Host-associated > Plants > Roots > Rhizosphere... | reverse complement strand
CCGGGGATCGCGCCCGCCGGGTGGCTGAGCCGAACGAACTCGCCTGGCCAGACAAGCGAGTCTGTTCTGGGCCGCGCGAAGCTGGCGACGAACAACGCGACGCTGACCTCGGTCGCGCGCGCGAGCAACGTCACCGTGAGCAGGTTCGGGCTCCGGGTGGATGGGGCCAGCTCGATCTGCTGGACGAACTTCGCGGAACGGCCCATCCGGGCTGCGACCTGTCTCCGAGAAAGGCCGCGATCCCCTCGTACCCGACGAAGCATTGCCGCCAAAGCGTGAGCACCGCCGATGGCCGCCAGGAGCTCGCGGTGGTCATTCACGCGGACCGCTCCCACCCGCATCCTCGACGACCGGTTTGACCCTTTACGAGCTGGTCGAACAGCAGCCACTGCACGTGCCCGCGCGCTCTTGCCGCGTCGTCGGCCAGCGTCCTGCCAGGCTCTTTCACTGCGTCCTCCTAACGCGTCGATGTTCATGGACGGCGGCAAAGGCCGTGATCTCTCCCGCGTAGACCTGCACGAGCAGCCGCACGCGCAGTGCCGTGCGCGGCAGATCCGGGTGATGCACGTCTAGCGCGTGCGCGAGCCTGGTCACCGACAACAGCCCAGGGCTCGGAACCTCACCCGCCTCAACCGCTTCGAGATATCGCCGATGCGTTCTCGCACGGGACACGGCTCCCTGAAGGGAGGCTCCGAGGTCAACGCGAAACGTCCGCAACACCACGCCCATGCCCTCCGGGCCATCGACTGCCAGGGACCCCAGCGCGCGGAGGTTCGTGTTCGAGTCGGCTGCGCCACGGGCGTCCTGAAGCTGGTCGCTCTCTGCGTCTGCCGCGGGGACAGCGATCGGCCCCACATACGCCTCCACAAGCTCGGATGTACTGACGCCGAGTGCTTGGGAAAGGTCCGCGAGCAGGCGCAACCGAGGGTTCTCACGCTTCCCGCGCTCGAGCCAGCCGAGCGTTTCGCGCGCGACACCGAGCGTCGCGGCCAGCTCCTCCTGACCCAGGCCCTGGCTAGCACGCAGATCTCGAACGCGCCGCCCGAGCGCGTCACCACCGCCGCGATCCAGCGGCCCAACGAAGTCAGCCGTGCCGGCAGAGCTGCCGTCACCCGACATCGTCGCCTCCCAACAGGATCGCGATTGGACGGATCGGGGCAAGCCTCTCCTCCGAAGGGGGCGATTCGACCGGTGCCGCGACGCTGGCGCGCGAACGCGATTGCTGCCCGATCTGAGCCACGTCGGCGAGGTAGCGCTCGGTCAACCGCTGGAAGTCCGCGAGACCCTCGCCGTCGAGGAGGACCGTCGCGCCGGGCGGTGTGCACCCGTCGGCGTCCGGCGCATGCAGCAGGCGCGCCGACAGGCCCCAAAGGTGCGACGCGACCGCTTCCGGGTCCTCAAGCCGATAGCGGTGCTCGTAGGTTCCTCTCACGGCCACGCGCTTTACGAGCCGGATGACTCTTGCTCTGTGCAGCGTGCGAACGTGGTAGCTGACGACCCCGATTGACACCCCGAACTCGTCGGCGAGCAGCAGAGGCGTCACGGCAGCGTCGGGGGTCGCTACGAACCGGCGCAGGATCTCGATGCGCAGGGGATGGCCGGTGGCCGCCGACCAACTCGCCTCTTGCGATGGATCCCGTTGCAATCGCGGCGCCCTGCCCGCCGTCATCGGGGGACTCCTCCGTTGCTCCGATACGACCGCGTGTCGGCGCTCGCCGCAACGCGGGTCTCGCCGGCATCCTCTGCCCAGACGCTCCCGAGCTCGAATCGAACTGCGACGCGCCCAGCCGCGCGAAGACAGCGCCCGACCGCGCACGCCAGAGTGAGCTCGCGCGCGTCGATGAGTAGGACATGAACAGTCCAACGCTCGCCGATAACTGCGCGCACCGACCCCGGCATGCGCAGCTCCATGACCTCGTAGCCCTGACGCGTCAGGCGCTCCAGCAGCGTTCCGCGAATGTGGTCCTGGAAGCGCTCACCGTCGTCCCCCGCCATCCGAATCGAGCGGGGCAGACCGATGAACCCGACCGTCGCAGACCAGCGTCGCGGACCGCGTGAAAACCGCCGAGCCCGGGTCACGCGGCCCCGGCGATCCAGGGAAACCGCCGGCGCCGGCGACGCCCGCACCGTCGTCGTCCCGCGCTCCTCGTGCAGAGAAGACCGTCAGAGGTCACTCCGACCCTGCCTCCGCACCGGATGTACGGCCACGAAGAAAGAGGCTCGCAACCAGGCTTGCCGCCTCGGCGATCTCCGGATCGATGGACCGCAGTACCCGATGCGCGCTGGCTTGTACCGCGTTGAGGTCGGCGACAAGGTGCGCTAGCGAGCCTGCTGGGACGGGGTCAAGGTTTCTCAAGCCAACAATTCGAGCTATCTCAAGCTGCTCGATCAGTGCACCGATGTAGGGATCGGTCGCGCGCAAGTTGACGCGGACAACATCGACGAGCTGAGCGGGTAGCTCGTTTGAACCCGGTGCGCGCCCCAGTCGCCCCTTGCGGGAGGTGCAGTCGTCCGTCATCCTGCCGCTCCTCGGAGTTGGCTGGCAAGGCGATCGAGTTCCGCCACGTCCAAGCTCGCCCACTCGGTGTCGGGGTGAACGCCGCTTTCGACGCACATTCGTCGTGTCAGTGCTGGCTCGCTGTCGCGAAAGCCCGCCAACAGGTCGCGGACCGTCAGCGTGCCCCATCGCGAAACGAGCCCCGGTTCCGTCGTGATGGCATCAGCCACAGCCGCAAACCCGACGCGGGTGCCGAGCATTCGGGCGCTGAGCACGACGCTCGCACGGTCCCCGCTGCCCGCACGGAGCGCCAGTTGGGCGCCCTGCGCCAAGTCCTCGGCGGACAGGACGACGCTCTCGAGCTGTCGGCCAAGGCCTCCAGCAATGACGCCGGCGACGTCGGCGAGGTCCTGAAGCGCGTGCGCCTGTTCGGCCACATGAGCCAGTTCGCCCAGGCTCATCACGACGCCGCTGCCGGCGTTCACCTCGTCGGGATCGAATGCGTCGAGCTCGTCCTCCATGTCGCCGGCGATCGCGCGTGCCTCGCAGGCAGCGTGGCGCAGGCGCAGCAGCTGCCAGCCAATTCCGGGTTCGATCACCCGCTCAGTGTCGTCTGGACCGTTCATGTCAGTGTTGATGGGGTTGGGCAGGTCGGGAGGAGGCGAGCCGCGCTGGGGGCGCGCGGCTCGTCTCAACCTCCTCCCTGGCACCGCGGCGACGGGGTGATGCCGGGGCACCGGGTCCCGTGTGTCCCATGCGGCCCGGGATGGGGGGGTGGCCGCCGTGGGGTGCCGCGTTGCTGTCGCCACGATATTGACGACGATCGCCCAGCGGTAGACCCTTTTCAGGAGTGCTCTACGCCCTACTACTCAGAGCTAGGCATTTCGGGTGCGCGGGCTATTCGCATGCCCAACGCCTACGCCGCTTGCTGGCTGTATCGAACGCGCCAGAGACGGAGTGCCGGAAGAAGGATACGCGTCAACGGACCGCCCACACGCACCATCTCGCGAGTAGTGGCAAGCAGCTCTGCTGATCGGGCGCTGTCCTTGGACAGATACATCGACACCATGCAGGAGACGACGACGGCGTGACGGGGCCCGTTCGGCAATTCCATCACCCCGCGCATCGACCGCTCGATGCTCTCGACCACGCGCGCGTTGGCGCGTTCGATCGTCTCGTAGTGTCGAAGGTAGCTATGTGCGCCCTCCGCGGCGTCTTCGGCCTGGTCGACGTAGCTGTCGAGCATCACGGTCGTCAACGAGACCCAGGGGAAGTAGGCGGCGTACGTCTCCCGCACCATGCGCGGGGTCGACCGACCCTCGGCCGCGAGTGCAAGGAGGGCGTAGGTGTGCAAGGGCGCGGACGCTGCTGCCGTCAACTCGAACCAGGCGAGGTCGTGAGCGCCCGGATACTCCTTCGCGGCCCACGCGCGCAGCGCCTGATCGCGACGGCCTCCGTTCGTCGCGTGGTTGAGGCTCTGGACTATCGCGCGTTCGGCGTCGCGGATGACGATCGGTCGGACGAGTAGGTAAGACGGCAGGAACAGAAGCCCGGCACGGCACGTCGCGACGAGCGCACGCAGATAGCCGCCGTCCTCGCGCCACGGATGGAACTTGTAGTAGTCGGAGATCGGTCGTGTCGCGTCGAGTGACTCCACGACGGCGAGGTGGAGCTGGCGGCCGTTGCGTTCGCCGACGTACGCAGCGCGCTCGCTGGCGCAGTCCAGGAAGTCCCAGATCATCTCGTGAGCGACGATGAGTCGCAGGAGTCCTGGGTGTCGACGGCGCACGAGGGTCCAGAAGAGCGCCGCGCCGTCGGTGTTGCCGCGCTTGTGTTCGATGACGTGGAGGGCATCGGCGCGTATCTGCGGATCGGGGATCCGTTCGGCGGCGCGCCGCCATCCCTGGATCTCGTGCGAGACCGCGCGGCGACCCCACGCGAGCTCGCGCGCGGTGACCGTGACGAGCGCCCAGAGCAGGGCTGGGCGCACGCGGGAAGCGTGACCATCAACGGCGGCCGGCATACGAAAGCCAGCCTACGACGCCCGTTAGGCGGTGCCGCCCCCCTGTCAGTCCTGGAGTCCGACGACGGCTCGCACGCGCACCGCGAAGAGGCCCGGGACTGCGATGAACGCGACCGCGACGGCCGTCACGATCGCAAGGCTGGTGCCGGCCGTGCGCGCGGCAAACGCATAGAAGACGGGAAAGCCCGTGACGTCGGCGAGCGCATGGCTGATGAGGACCTGCCCCAGCAGACCGAACGCGGCACCGATCACGCAGCCGGCGCCGAGCAGGAGGACGCTCTCGATGACGAGCGCGCGCCACAGCTCAGCCTCGCGCAGCCCGTCGATCTTGAGGCCCGCGAGCTGCCGGCGGCGCTGCCAGATCATGCCTCCCATCGCGATGGCCGTGGCAAGCACCGCTGCTACGAGAACCAGCGCCGCGATCTGCGAGAGGCGGGAGAGACCTTCGCGGCTCGCGGCACGCTCGCGCAGCTCGCGCGCGGAAGCCGACTCCACGTAGAGCGCCGACTTCGGACCCAGGGCCCGACGCACCGCCGCAACACCCGCCGCCGTCGAGACGCCGCGCGCGAGCTGTATCTGAAGCGCGCTCGCGTCGGTGGTCCCCCAGGCGCGCGCGTAGGTGTCGGCGTCGATGACGATCGCGCCGGGCGACCAGCCGATGTTGGTGCCAAGCGCAGCGACGCGCAGTCGCGTCGGCACCGGGGACGGCAGCGTGAACGAACTCCCGATGGAGAGGCCGCGCTCCTGCGCGAGCGATTTTGAGATGACCGCCCACCGCCCGGTGCGGAGACGTTGGTCTGCGAGCGTCAGGTTGCCGCTGACGATCTGGGAGGGCGGCATCAGATCGGCGTTGGCGCGTGGCGGTGCAAGGACCCAGACGCGACGATTGCCGAAGTCCATGAAGCCGGCCCGGTAGACCGCGACGGATCTGATCGATGGGACGCCATCGAGCGCTCGAGCTGCCGAGATCGGGAAGGGCGTGGTGCCGAGGAGGTTCGAGATGCCTCCCGGGGAGGCCCACACTTCCGTTGCCGATGCGACATCGTGAGCCGACCCGTCCAGCCCACGTTGCAGATCGCTGTGGGCGCCTTGGATAGCGACGCTGCCGAACACGGCGATCGCCGCGGTCGCCGCCACGGCATAGGACCGGGTTCGTGTGGCGCGGGATCGCAACTCCGCGACTGCCAGGACGGGCGCGGCGCTGTTGGGTGCTCGGCGCAGGGCAGCGAACGCGCTCACGATCGCGCCGACCAGCAGCGGCAGCAGCATCAGAAGCGCCAGCGTGAGGCTGATCATGCCGAGGATCGCGGCGCTAGGGGCACCGACGATGATCGCGACTGTCAGTCCAAGGCAGCAGGCTCCTGCGACGCCGAGCGTCAGTTGATGGTTCCGACCATCGGCCCCCGGCTCGCGATACTGCGGTGGCCTGCGCGAAAAGATGTCGCGCACGGGCGCGAGGACCGCCACACAGGCGGCCGTGAGACCACCGATCGTCGCGTAGGCCACGCTCTGCCAGCTCACGATGTGCTGAGACCCGACCGGGAACGCGAACGACAGGTAGCCCGGGATCGCCGTGAACAGGTGCTTGGAGATCTGCTCGCCGACCACGAGGCCTACCGCGACACCGACTGCGCCGAGGACGAGCGCGTCGAACAGGAGCACCTGGACGATCACAGACGGTCGATGTCCCGCGAGGCGCAGGTCGGCGATCAGGCGGCGGCGTTGTGGAACGGTCAAGAGCATCGCCGTGAAGGCGAACAGGAACCCGACGAGTGCGCTGAAGGCCGAGAACAGCGCGGTCGACTGATTCGTCGGCATTGCGGCCTCTTTGAAGAGCACGGCGTCGAAGCTCGCCGGTTGCACGTTCAAGCTGTTCCCCGCGATCCGTCGCAGCGCCGCGGCGACGTCCTTCTCATGCCCTGACTGGGGCTGAACGAAGATCCGAGTGACCCGCCCCTGCATCCCGCTCAGCTCTTGCGCATACGCCAGAGGAGCGAGCGCGACGGGGCTGTACACCAGCTTGCCGATCTCGTCCGCCTGAAGCTGTGCGCCGAGGAACGCCTGCCTGACGGTCGCGCCGATTGCGACGTCGACCTCATCTCCGTAGATGACGCCGATGCCCTGAGCGATCGGACTCGGAAGCGCGAACGCCCGTTGGCGAGCAAGCTGGCTCGAGGTGAACTGGCGCAGAAGGGGCCCGCCGAGGCGCGCGAACCGCGGATCAGCTCCGATCAGGTCTACCGACTCTCGCCCCTTCGGGCCGATCACCGTCGCACGCACCTCCAGCACCGGAGCCGCGGCTGCGACGCCCGGCACGCCCTGGACCGCGTTCAAGACGGCCTGCGGGAAGCCCTGCGGACCGCGAGCCGTGAGCTGCAGGCGCGTTCTTCCCACGATGCCACTCGTCAGCTGCTCCACCGAGCCCGTGAGGCTGGTGCTCGCGACCTGCGCCGAGAAGAGCAACGCGACACCAACCGCTATGCCGGCGACCGCCAGCAGCTCCTGCAGGAGTCGGCGCCGCACACGCACTCGGTACAGGTGCAGCAGATTGGAGAACCGCATCAGACGCATGAAGCCCTACGCCGTGCCGGGGATGAGCGCATTGCCATCGTCCGGTTCGTAGTCGCACAGCTGGCCGTCGACCAGCGAGAACACGCGATCGGCGTAGCCGGCCGCCTGCGGATCGTGGGTGACCAGCACCAGCGTCACCTCCCGCTCGCGGCAGACCTCTCTCAGCAAGGTAAGAACCTCGCGGCTTCGATGCCGGTCAAGGCTGCCAGTAGGCTCGTCGGCGAGAAGCAACGGCGGGCTGGTAGACAGCGCCCGGGCAATCAACACGCGCTGACGCTCGCCCATCGAAAGACGTTCGGCCGGGTGACTCAGCCGCTCGCTCAGGCCGAGGCGCTCAAGCAGTGGCTCGACGAGCAGGTGGATCTCTCGCACCCGATCGCGGCCGAACAGCTTGAGCGTCGCGTTGTCCAGCGCAGAGACACCAGGCAAGAGGTCGAGTCTCTGACGCACGAATCCCAGGCCAGCGCGCCGGTAGTCCGCCGCTCCGTTGCTCGTCAGTCTCGAGATGTCGCGACCATCGACGAACACCGCGCCGCTGTCGGGAGAAAGCAACGCAGCAACGAGCGACAGCAGCGTGCTCTTCCCTGACCCACTCGGACCATAGATCGCGACGAACTCTCCACGCTCGACGACCAGCGAAAGGCCATCAACGGCTCTGACGATCTCACCGCCACTCGACGGGTAGTGCTTGACAAGGCGGCGAAGCTCGAGCACTCAGGCCGACCGCTCACCGCTGGGGAACTCGATCACTTTCCCGCGCCCGCCCGGCGGCGCAGGCGGCGCAATCAGAGAACCGCCGCTCAGAGCCCGCACGTCATGGGCGCGCAGCATCGACGGCAAGTCGGGAACGGCGACCACGACGCCGACCTCGTCGTCGTCCGCCACCTTGCGAAGGAGCGCGAACACGCGCTGACGCTCCATCACGTCAAGACCCGCGGTGGGGTCGTCGACGAGCAGCAGCCGCGGCCTGCGAACGAGCGCCTGCGCGAGCGCCACCCACATACGCTCCACGTCGGCCAGGTTCGCCCACGTCTCCAACGCGCAGGCCTCGGCGCCGACGCGAGCCAGTGCGTCCTTTGCGAGTCGATGGGCCTTCTTGTTCCCGCGGCTGCTCAGCAGTGGGAGAGCGATGTGCTCGACAACAGGGAGCTCGGAACTCTGCGGCCCAGCTCGCTGGACCCAGCCGATCTCCTCGAGGTGAAGATCAGCCAGGCGACCGCTCGAGACGCGATTGAGATCGTCGCCTCTGAAGCGCACCGCCCCTCCGTCCGGTGACTCGAAGCCCGCAGCGACCTTGAGCAAGGTCGTCTTGCCAGAGGCCGGCTGCCCGTAGATCGCGATGAACTCGCCAGCGTGGACCTCCAGCGACACCCCGCGGAGCACTCTCAGAGCATGGAGGCCACGCGTATAGGTCTTGCTCACGTTCTCCAGCGACAGCAACGGAGCCGGTATGACTCTCACCCATCCCCGTCCAGGCGCTCAAGACGCTTCAGCCCGTACACGCGGACGCGATCAAGCCACGCCATCGCGGCCCGCAGACGCAGCAGCTCTGCATCATCGACCAGCACCGCCGTCACGACCTCGTCAGACGGGTCCAGGTCCATCAACTCCTCAAGAGAGGGCTGCCCGGAGTCCTGCAGTTCGCGAAGCGCGACAAGACATGCAGCCTCAAGCCCGTCGGCCATTGCGAGCACGCGCTGCCAGTCAAGGGGTCTCGACAAGACGAGCTTGACGTAGATGTCCTCCCGGGCTTGGCCGAGCTCGCACGGCTCCCCGATCCACCGCACGAACTCATCCTCACCTTCAGAGGTCGGCGCATAGATCGGACGGGGCGCGCTACGCGGCGAGGCCGGCGGCATGTAGCCAACGATTCTCGCCCAGCCGTCTCTTTGCGCCAGGGCGTCGAGCAGGGGGTAGACGACGTTTTTCGAGAGCCCCAAGAACGCGAACCGAGTGTCGAGCCGCTGCTGGAGTTCGTACGCGTACCCCTTCCGCTCAAGGAGCAGGCCCAGAACCACGTGCTTTGTCGACACCATCCCCGAATCCGCCTCCCGAGAACAGGACCGTACATCAAAAGCGCGTGGCGATCCACCGCTAACGGTTGCCTTACCACTCACGCGACCCCGGGCGTCCGCCGGCTTCACTTGGGGCGACTGGTCGTATGCGCAACCACTCGTTCCGGCTGGTAACGCTCAGATCCGCGGAAGCTCGCGGTGAGCGTCGCCCGCATGACTCCCGCCGAGACGATCGTGAGGCGCGCGCTGCCGGCGCGAACTCGAACAGTGCGATGCAGCGTCCGTGTTTGCGAGCCGATGCGATACCGCACGCCAAGGGCCACGGCTCCAATGAAACCCTTCGCGGCGCTGATCCGAACCATCAGCCGTCCATGGGAGATGCTCGGCTTGAGGTGGATCCGTGGTGCGCTGCGCGGCAGGACGACGAACGTGACCGAGGCGCCAGCGCCGCGGACACTGGCGGCGTCGACGGGGGTCAGCATCAGGGTCCATGTTCCCAGCCCGGGGGCCGTGCCGATGATCGTGCCGCCTGTCGTTCGGCTTGAGAGCGGGCAGCGGCCTTTGCTGCACAGCGTCCAGGTCGTCTGCGACACGGGTGCTGGACCGCCCGGAGCTGAGCGGAAGACCAGCCGAAAGCTGCGGGAGGTCGAGCGCGACGGCGGCGTCTGAAGCAGCGTCGTGACCGGTGGCGTACGCGAGTAGAAGACAGAAGTGGTGGCGGCGTGCGCGGCGTCGCCGAGGCCAGCCGCGTCGACGTCCCATGCCCGAACGAGCAGCGCACCCTCGTGGGGGAGGCCGACTCGGCCGCCCGCGATGCCCACGGCCTGCGGCGCCGTGCAGCCGCTTCCGTCCTGCGCGCACACCTGAGTCTCGCCGCGTGCCAGCGGCGGGTCGCTGGAGCTGCGGGGCGGCGGCGTCCAGCCGATGTCGATCGCCGCCGACGACTGCCATGAGGAGCCCGCGCTCGAGGTGAGTGCGCTGGGGGGCGGCGGCGGCGTTGCCGAGAAGCGGAACGCAACCGTAGTGGCGGTCCCCGGGCTGGCGTTCCCGGCGGCGTCGCCGAGCCACACACGCTCCGTGTGAGCACCTGGACCGGGATGCACGGAGGTGCCGGTGAGCGTGTCAGTCGATGTCGCCGGGCCGCAGTTCTGGCCCGCCTCGTCACAGGTCGCGACGCGCGCAGTCGTTATCGGCGAGCCGGATCCTTGATCGGGCAGTGTCCACGTGAGCTGCGTGCTGTCCGACGTCTGCCACGCGGTACCGACGCTGCTCGTGAGGTTCACCGGGCCGGTGGGCGCGGTGTTGTCAGAGTCGAAGTCGATCGGCGTCGCCGAGGCGGCGACGCCCGCTGCGTTCGCGACGGTCACGACGGCGTGGTGCGGCCCGTCGGGGAGCGCGCTCGTGTCGATCGACCAGGTTGCATTGCCGAGGTCGCCGCACGGTCTGACGTAGGTGAAGTCGCAGGCTGCCGGGCCGCTCGTCGACGGCGCGATCGCGGACGTGCCGTCGATCGAGACGCCGGCGTCTTGGATCCCGCTGGTGTCGGACGCGCCGGCGAGCGTGAGCGTTCGGGTGCCGCGCAGCCATCCGCCAGCCTGCAGATCGCCGGCGACCGTGCCGAGCGCGGGGGCGCTGTTCTCGGTGATTGTGACGTCGGCGCTGTAGACCGAGAACCATGCCTGCTCGTCGAAGGCAGAGGCGTTGCAGCCGACCGACGGCGGGTGCGGGACGCAGAGGAGCCCGAAGGTGAGGCTCGTCGTGTTCAGGCCGGTCAGCGTGACGGGAGGGGTCGACACCTGCTGGCTGCCGACCTCGCATCTTGGCGGGGTGTCGTTGGGTGGGAGCTGGCACCACTCGTTGCCGACGATGGTGCCGGTCGCGTCGCGCAGCGCCGGGATGGTGTCGCGGTTGTCGAATTGGCCGAGGTCGCGCCGGTAGGCGATCGCCGTGATGGCCGTACCCGTCGGCGCGGTGATCGTATAGCCGGCGTGCGCTCCACCGGCGATCGAATTCGATGCGAGCAGGACCTCGCCGACGTGAATCCCGGCGTCCTGCCCGTCGCCGGTTGGGCACGTCGCACTCATCGTGAGGGTCGTCGGATCGGTGTTCGTCGCTACGAAGGCGTGGTTGACGCCGCCTGGGGTGTCGCAGGCCGCGAGCACGTCGTAGGTGCCGGCATATGACGTTGCGGCGACGATCGCGAACAGCAGCCCGAGGATGATCGTCGACGCGCCGGCTCCGAGCAGCGTCCGCCGGCTACCGGCTCGGCACGCGAACGATGCGCTTCGCGGCCCCGACCTCACGGCACGGACGCTCGCAGGACTCGCGACTGGGCGTGGCTGTGGTCGGCGAGGTAGCGCACGTTGAGTTCGATCCTTCCACGCGGCAGGACTCTGAATGCGGCCCCCGCCGTGTGGATGATTCGTCTAGCGACCGTCCGAACCGTACCGCGCCGGACGGCGCGCTGGACGAGTATTTCTGCGCGCGCACCGCGTGGCATCGCGCGGAGCACGACGCGGAGCCGCGCGCCGTCGCGGCGCCACCGCACCCGCGGCACCGGCCACGCCGGAAGCCGACGGCGCGGGGCGACGTGCGACGTCGTGCCGCCGGCACCGGGCGCGGGCTGCCCTACGGCGGCGACCGGTGCGGTCGCCTGCGCGCTCGCCGCTGCAGCTTCGCCTTCCTCGACGACGTCGGCGAGGCCAGCGGCTCGGAACGCGGCTGCGACGTCGAGGTTGCCGTTGTGCGCGGTCGTCTCGAGGAGCTGCTCGACGGCGTCCCATGTCAGGTCGGGCCGGAAGTCGCGCAAGGCGAGATCTGCGGCTACGATCTCGGCGTCGCTGGTGCTCGTTCCACTCACGAGCACTGGCTGTCCGGTGTCGGGCGCGGCCGCTTCGGCAGGGCAGCCAGGCGCGAGGATCCCGAGACCAGCTCCACGTGCAGAGAAGCTGCAGAGCGCGCCGCTCTGGTCGGCGGCTCCGACTGCGAGCACGCCGGGGAGGGCGGCGGGCCATTCGACGGCTCCGCCGCCGTTTCCGGCAGCCGCGACCACGCTGATGCCGCGCGCGTGCGCCTGGTAGACGGCATCTCTGAGCCGGGAGAGATCGGTCGAGCTCGGCGCCGTCGACGCGGACAGCGCAAGCGAGATGACGCGAATCGGATACACGGTTGCGAGGCTCACGCAGCGGCCGATCGCGGTCTGGTACTCGCTGAACGGGAAGCTCTGCTGCCCCGGGGGAAGCGCATTGATCGTGACCGCTCGCCCGGCAGGAAACAACCCCACCGTGCCCCATCCGTTGACGGGCCCGAACGCGGTCATCACGCCGAGGGAGCCGTGCAGATCGGCGCCTGTGTCGTCAGCCGTCTGCGCGGGATCGAGTGCCTCGCTGTGCAGGACGACCGCGGTCGTGTCGGCGTTCGGTCGCAGGCCGGTGTCCACGAAGCACGCGGCCCCCGAGTCGGGCGGAGCAGGAGCGAAAGCGAGGAACTGCGCGTCGGCGGCGGTCACCTGCGGTGTCGGGGGAGCAACCTCGGCGCCGGCGCGCCCGCCTCCGAACGCGATGACGCTGATCGTCGCCGCCACGAGCAAGGTGGCGCGCCCGCTCCGACCGTGCCGCGAGCTCATGGTTTGCTCCGATCTGCGAGGTGGAAGGTCGCGGGTGCGTCGCTTCGTGGCTGGTAGGGGTAGTGGGGGCCGGGCTGGATGCTGGCGTGGTAGAGGACGAGGGTCTGTCGTGGTGCGGTCGTGGGTCGTGAGCTGGTGAGGTGCCAGCGGCCGTGGGCGTCGGCGCGGGCGGTGCCGGCGGTCTGCCATCTGCCGTGGGGGGTCTTGTAGTCGAGGCGGATGCGGGTGCCGGTCGCGTTGCCGGGGCCTTGGAGGCGTCCGACGAACTCGGCGGGCCCGTTGGTCGGGATGCTGCCCGAGAGCAGCGTGATGGTGGTGGTCGCCGCGACGTTGACGGGCAGCGCGAGCGTCGCCGGCGCGTGGTCGGTGTCGCCGGCGTACGTGATCTGCACGCGTCGGCTGCCGGCCGCGCGCAGTTGCAGGTGCGCGACGCCGTTGCCGTCGGTGCTGAGCGTGGTCTGGTCTGCGTCGTCGAGGTGGACGACGGCGCGTGGGATCGGCCGGCCGCTGGTGGCCGAGAGGGTGACGGCGAGCTGGACCTGTTGGCCGGCGAGCGCGCTGACGCGCTGCAGCGACGGCGTGGCGGTCGTGCACAGTCGCGCCTTGGCGACGACGAGGGTGGGGTGGTGCGGGTTGCGGCCGATCGCGAGCAGGAGCCGGTCGTCCTGGCTCTGGAGCACGAGCTGCTCGGCGCTGCGTTGGGTCCAGTGCAGGCCGTGCACGCCGGTTGCACGAGCGAGGGTGCGCGCGTCCTGCTTGACGACGACGGCGTCGCTGTGGACGGCGATGCTGAGCAGCGCGCGCTGGCCGGCGCGGACTCGCGTCGTGCCGGGCAGCGTGCCGTCGGCGCGCAGGGTGCCGAGGCCGGCGTCGAGCACGCGGCGCATCAGCGGGCGGCAGGTCGTGCTCGGCTGCCCGATGCGCAGTTGGCTTGGTGCGCGTGCCGTCGTCGGCGCCGGTCGCGGGGTCGAGCCGGCCGCCGGCAGGGGTGGTTGCGGCGTGGCGACGTGGTCGACGAGGACGGGTGCGGTGTAGGCGTGGGCGCTGCCGGCCTGGTTGGCGGCGAGGACCTCGGCGCGGATCGCGGCGCCGGCGTCGGCGCTGTCGAGCGCGTAGGTGCGAGCGTTGGCGTCGGGGATCCGCGAGCACGTTTGTGCCTGGGCGCTGCTGCAGCGCTCCCACGCGATCGTGGTCTCGAGGCTGCCGGTGCCGTCCCAGAGGTCGCCGGCGACGGTGAGCGTCGCGTCGGAGCGCACGGTGCGCGGCGGGCCGAGCGTCAGCAGCGCATCGGCGGCGACTTGGATCTGCGGGTCGCGGACGTTGTCGGGCGCGCGCGCGAGCACCAGCGCGGTCGGATCGGAGACCGCCGTCGTCTCGTCGGCGATGTTGGTGGCGTGTACGCGTTCGCGCATGGTGTGCCCGACGTCGTCGGGGCCGAGCTCGTAGTCGGTGCTGTCGGCGACGGCTGTGCACTGGCCGCCGGAGGCGTCGCAGCGCAGCCACGTTGGGTCAGTTCTGATCTCGGGTGTGCCACTCCACTCGCCGGCGCTGGCGCTGAGCGTCTGCCCGTCGGTCGTCTGGCCCGTGATCGTCGGCGGCGCCTCGTTGACCGGCGGGCGCCCGATGATCGGCCGGGTCGGGTCGGAGAGGCTGGTGCTCTGGCCGCCCTGGTTGGTCGCCGTCGCCTGCAGCCGCAGACGGTGGCCGATGTCGGCCGTGGAGGGCACGTAGGTGGCATCGGTCGCGTCGGGGATCTCGCTGCAGCTCGCGGGCTCGCCGCTGGCCGAGCATCGCATCCACGACAGCGTGCGCGCGATCGGCGCGGTCCCCGACCACGTGCCCGGGTCGCCGTCGAGCGCGACGCCTTCGGTGCCCGCGCCCGCGATCGACGGGACCTCGTCGGCGAGCGGCGCGGCGGCCTCGACGACGACGGTCGGCGCGCTGCGCACGGTGATCGTTCCGCCGGCGTTGGTCGCGGTGACCGCGACCTGGATCGTGCTCCCGATGTCGTCGACACCAAGTCTGTACGTCGGCTCGCTCGCGCCGTCGACCGGCGTGCAGACGCCGTGCTCGCAGCGCTCCCAGACGCGCGTGACCGTTGGCTCAGGCGTCCCGTCGAAGGCGCCGTCGTCGGCCTGCAGCGTGCTGGCGTCGACCGCGTTGCCGGTGATCGCCGGCGCCTGCGTGGACGTTGGCGCGACCGCCGGAACCGCGACGGTCGCCTCACTCGTCGCGGTGCGCGTGCCGGCGACGTTGGTGGCGCGGACGGCGACCTGCAAGGTGTAGCCGACGTCGCTGGTGGTCGGCGTGTAGGTCGAGCCGGTCGCGTTGGGGATCTCCGCGCAGCCGTCGCCGAGCGCGTCGCAGCTCGACCAGGCGTAGGTGTAGGCGATCGGGGCGGTGCCGTCCCACGCGCCGGGGCTGGCGGTGAGCGGTGCGCCGACGCTGACGGTCCCGTCGATCGACGGCAGGCTCGAGCTGACCGGGGCGCGCGCGGCGATCAGCGCCGTCAGCGCCGAGGTCGCCGAGACCGGGCCGGCCGCGTTGGACGCGGTGACCGTCAGGCGCAGGCGGTGATCGACGTCGGCCGGTGCGGGGGTGTAGCTGGCGTCGGTCGCCGTGGGGAGCTGCTGGCAGGCGCTGCCGTCGTCTTGGCATCTCGCCCACGCGAAGGAGTAGGTGATCGTCGGCGTGCCGTCCCACAGGCCCGGATGGCCGGCGAGCGCGATGCCCTCGGTGAAGGCGCCGCTGATCGACGGCTGCTCGATCGCGACGGGCGTCATCGGCGCGACCGGTGCGGTCTGCGCGCTGTAGACCGTGAGCGACCCGCCGTCGTTGTGCGCGGTGACCGCGACCCGCAGCGTGGAGCCGACGTCGTCTGCGGTTGCCGTGTAGGTGGTGGCGGTCGCGCCGTCGATCGCTACGCACGAGCCGGCCTGGTCGCAGCGCTCCCATGCGCGCGTGATGCTCGGCGCTGGGGCGCCGTCGAAGGTGCCGTCCTGGGCCGTGAGCGTCAGGCGGTCCTGCGCTGTGCCGCTGATCGACGGCGCGGTCGTGGAGGTCGGCGCGACCGGCGGCACGATCGCGCTCGAGGCGCTCTGCGCGCTGGCCGACCCGGCGCCGTTGGTCGCGGTGACTTCAAGACGCAGGCTCATCTCGACATCGGCCCCCGTCGGCGTGTACGTCGAAGCGGTCGCGCCAGGGATCGGCGAGCAGAGCGCGAAGGCATCGCAGCGAAGCCACCGATAGGAGTAGGTGATCGTCGGCGTCCCGTCCCAGGTCCCGTCGCTGCCCGCCAGCGGCTGGCCGACCTGCACCACGCCGGATACGGTCGGCGCCGCGACCGGTGCGGCGAGGCGCGGCTGGATGACGCCGGTTGGATCCGAGGTCGCCTGGGTGGTCTCCCCCGCGCTGTTGATCGCGGTCACCCGCAGCCGCAGCGTGCTGCCCACGTCGGCGAGGCCGAGCGCGTACGTGGTGCCGTTGGCGCCGGCGACCTGCGAGCAGTTCGCTCCGGCCGCGTTGCACCGCAGGTAGTCGTAGGTGTAGGTGCCGGTCGCGTTCTGCCAGACGCCCGGGTCGGCGCTCAGCTGCTGGCCGTCGACCATCGCCCCGTCCAGGGCGGGCACGCCCCCAGACGGGGCGGGGAAGTTGTCGACGGTCACCGACTGCGCGGCGGAGACGACGCGGTTGGTGTTCGTGGCGTCGTAGACCGCGAGCTGGACCTGGTGCTCGCCCTCAGAGATCAGTCGCGTGTTGACCCAAAACGTGCTCTGCATGCTCGCCGGGCACGGTGCGAGGTACTCAAACGGCGCCACGCAGCGCCCGCCGTTGGCATCCGGCGTGATCGACTGGTTCTCGACGCCGTCGACGAGCAGCGCGACGCGGTAGATGCCCGAGCCGAGATCGCTGGCGTCAAAGCGTACGCCGCGCGTCCCGCTGACCGACCCCGGATCGAACAACGAGCCGGCGAGCGCGCTGTTGAGCGTCGGCGCGCTCGTGTCGCTCATCGTCGCTGTCAGCCCGCTCAGCCAGACCGACGTCCCGGTGGTGTCTACGCACAGGCCAACGTCCAAGCAGTAGAACCGGCCCGTGACCGACGAGGAGTTCACAGAGAAGCTGCGGGTCCCGTTAGCCGGCACCTGCTTTCCGCCGACGAGCGTCGCGGTCTCAAGCAGCGTGCCCGATCCGGTGCGCAATTCGTAGATCAGGTAGGTGCCGAAGCCGCTGAACGTCCGATTCATCGCCAGCGACTGAATCGTCGTGCCCGACGGCGCGCTCAGCGTCCACGATCCGTCCCCGTACCAGCTGCCCCCCGAACTGCCGCTGGTCGTCGCCGCCTGGCTAATGCCCGGCGTGGCCGTTGAGCATCTGTTGATCGTGTCTATTGCCCCGAAGTGGGTTCTAGGGTTGTCGATGACGGTCAGCCCGTCCGAGGAGCCGGCATTGCCGTTGATTCCGCACACCGCGACGTCGTAGGTTGCTGCGTCAGCTGGCCGCGCGAGCGGTCCGGCGCACATCGCGACCGCCGCCGCGGCGATCGCGCACACGGCGAGCAGGCGCCGCCACGGCCACGCGCCGACGCTCGCCGGCGCACCGATCGCGAGGACGTCTGCGCGCCACGGCGCGCCAGCGCGGTGGCGGTCGCTGCGGCCGTACCGGCGCTGCGCGGCAGCGCCTCCCCTCAGACGTCGCGGGCGGCTCATCTGCTCGCCCGCTTCGTGACGTGGAACATGGTCGACGATCCGACGGCCGCGTCGTAGGGGTAGGTCGCGCCGGGCGCGATGTCGACGCGGTAGGCGACGAGCATCGTCCCGGCGGGCACGCGGGGCGGCGTGGTCGTGATCGTCCAGCGGCCGTGCTGGTCGACGGCGGTGCTGCCGACGGTCTGCCAGTGCCCGTGCGGGGTTTGGGCGGCGAGCGTGATGCGGCTGGCGGCCGGGTTGCCGTCGCGGCCTTCGAGGCGGCCGGCGAACTCGGCGAGACCGCGCGCGGGCAGCATGCCCGAGACCAGCGAGAGCGTGCTGGTCGCCGCCGACGTGATCGGGACCGCCAGCGTCGCGGGCGCGTGGGTCGCATCGCCCGCGAAGTCGACGTGCAGGTCGCGCCGGCCGCCGGCGGGCAGCTGGATCTGGGCCTGGCCATGCGCGTCGGTCTGGACCTGCATGCTCAGACCGGGGGTTCCGACCGCGAGCGGCACCTGCGCGAGCGGGCTGCCATCGGGCCCGGTGGCGTAGACGGTCGCGTGCACCGGCTGATCGGCACGACCGTCGATGTGTCCCGCTGCAGGCGCTTGCGTCGTGCACAGGCGGCTCTTGACGATCGTCAGGTCGCGGTGGTGGGCGTTGCGACCGATGGCGATCAGCAGCCGGCCGTCGTCGCTGAGCAGCGCCAGGCGTCGGCTCGAGCGTTCCGTCCACCCCAACCCGCCGACGCCGTCGGTGGTGGAGAGCACGCGCCGACCCGCGCGCAGCTGCACCCGACCCGCGCTGGTCGCGATGGCCAGGACCGGCCGTCGGGCGGCGCGGATCGTCAGCGTGCCGGGCAGCGAGCCGGTCGCGGCGAGCGGGCCGGGTGTTGCGGGCTCGACGAGGCGCGCGAGCGCCGTGCACTGCACGCGCGGCTGCGTCAGGCTGAGGATCGTGCGCGCCGGAGCGACGGCCGCGGGTGCCGCGACGACCGGCGCCGGCACCACAGCCGGCGGCGCCGGCGGCTCGTCGGCGGGCACGGCGACGGGGTCGCTGAGCACGGTCAGCGACCAGGTGTCGCTCGTCGGCTCGCTCGCGATCTGCGCTGCGCTGGAGGTGTCGACGCCGCCGATCCTCGTCGAGGACGTGCCGATCGTCGGGTCGATCCAGTCGGAGTTCGTCGCGGTGACCGCGACCCGCAACGAGAGCCCGACGTCGTCGCTGCTGACCGTGTACGTCGGGTCGGTCTCGCCGTCGATCGCCGAGCACGATCCGCCATCGAGATCGCAGCGCTCCCACTGGCGCGTGATGGTCGGGTCCGGATCGCCGCCCCAGGTGCCGTCGGTCGCGGTCAGCGTCTCACCGACCGCGGCGTTGCCCGCGATCGTCGGCAGGCTCGTCGACGTCGGCGGGATCGCCGCGTAGCTCGGCGCGGGCGCGAAGGCGGCCTGGAACGCGAGCAGCGCGACGAGCGCGCCAAGCAACGCGGCCACCGACCGGCGAACCAGCCAGACGGCGCACGAGCGCAGCAGCGGCCGGGTGGAGAGGGATTGGATGATCTGCATGGTGTCCTCCGTGACAGGGCGAGTTGACGTGGGGGCGGTCAGGGCGCCAGCAGGACCGTGCAAGGACGGCTGGCGCCCGCGAACGGTTGGCTGGCGTTGCGTGCGACGACGGCGCGCAGCGACTCGTGGCTGGTGGTCGTGCTGAAGCGGTAGGCGGCCGTGAACCGGCCGTCGCGGCCCGTGCGCACCGTCCTGAGCCGCTTCCAGGCCGAGCCGGGGTGGCGTGCCTGAAGCGTCACGAGCACGCCGCGCAACGGCTGGCCGTTGGGGGCGAGTACCTGGCCGGAGATGACCACGGGACGGGTCCGCGTCGCGCGCACGAGGCGTGCTCCCGGGTCGCCGGGCCGGTTGTGCACCGCGAGCGCGACGCGGACACGCGCGCCCGCTGCAGTGCCGGCGCTCGGGACGTGGCCGGCGACCGGGACGCTCGGCCCGACGGCCGTCGTGACGATCGACGCGCTCGAGCTGGCGCCGGCCGGCGCGGGCGCCACGGTCTGGCCCTGCGCGTCGACGATCACGTCGCTCGCAGCGCTGAGCGCGTCCTGGGAGCCGCTGACGTTGCTCGCCGTCACCCGCACCCGCACGCGGCCGTAGGCATCCGCGGCAGTCGGCGTGTACGTCGTGCCCGTCGCGCCCGCGATCGCCACGCAGGAGCCGCTGTCGCCCGACGTCGGGCACCGCATCCACTCGTAGACGAGCATGGTGGCCTGCGGCCACCAGTCGCCGGGGCTCGCGCGCAGCCGCACACCCACTCTGGCGGTCCCCGAGATCTCGGGGACGGCAGCGCTCTCGGGCGCGTTGTGGGTCACGACGCTGGCGTCAAAGACGGTCGTGGTGTTGCCGCTCGCGTCCTCGACGTCGACTCTGACGCGGTGGCTGCCGTCAACCAGCGACGCGGTCGCCAGCGTCGTCGACGCGCTCGCGTGCAGCGCGCACGGCACCGCCCACTCGAAGTCGCGCTCGCCGGAGACCGGGCCGCACCTGCCGCCGTTGAGGTCGATGACGTGATCGTCAAACGGCGTGCCGTCGACCGTCGCGTGCAGCCGGTCCAGGCCCGTGCCAGCGTCGGCAAGCTGCACCTCGAGGTCCGCATTCCCCTGCAGCACGTCGCCCGACGTCAGTGGACCCGTCACCGCGGAGAACGTCGGCGCCTGCGAGTCCTGCAGCGAGACCACGGCGTACGTGACCGTGAGCCAGCCGTAGGAGCCCCCGTCACAGCCGCCGTCGGCGGTGCACGCCCGCAGGTCGAGCATCACGCCCGGCTGGCCGCCGAGGCCATCCCAGGTCGCCTCCTGCCCGACGTAGCCTGAGCAGCCCAGTAGCGCCGCGCAGGACTCGATCGTGCGGGAATCCCAGACCGCGTCGGTCCCGCGAAACGACGTGTAGTCCGCAGAGCCGGCGACCGCAACGGTGCGCAGATACCGCAACCCCGTGACCGCCGTGTTCGGCGGCGCGGTGAACGTCCACGCCCCGAACGCGTCGCGCGGATGCGGCTGCGGCGCTGCAGCGATCCCGAACGAGCCGACCCACCAGCCGGCGCAGCTGCTCGCCGAGGTCACGCCGCCAGTGACCTGCGAGGACCACCCATCCAGCGGCGCGACCTCGCCGCTGGGCCCGTGGCAGGACCACACGTTGATCGTCCCGGCGTGCGCCTGGGAAGTGCCCACCGCAGCAAGCGCTACCGCGACCACGAACGCCAGCAGCACGCCGCGACGCGGCCTGCTGCGCGCGGCGCGCTCACTGCACGTGCCACATACGCGGCGCGGCGAGCGCTCGGGCGTCCGGCCCGCCGCCGCGGGCGGGGTGGGCTGGTCCGGCTCGCGCAGCTGGGCAGCGTCGAGCGGGTGAGCGAGGTGGATGGTCCTGGGCTGGATCATCGGCATCGGCGGGCCTTTCGTGCGGGGGAACGTGGCGGGGGCGTCGGGATGCGCGACCGACGCCCCCGCCGGGGGGAAGGCACGCGACCCCTAGGGGGCGGGCCGGGGCTTGCTGTCCGGGGCGCGCTGCTGGCCGGCGCCGGTGTCGCCGATCTCGTCGGCCGGGGCGATCAGCCGCGGCGTCTGGCCGGCTGCCTCCGCGGCAGCGCGCGTCGTGCATGCGCCCGGGTGGTAGGAGCAGATGAAGCTGGTCGGCGCGACCAGCGTCATCACGCCCACGATGCCCAGCAGCGGGATGGCGATCGTGCAGGTCCAGTTCACCATCCGTCGCACGACGTGCCGCATTGCCAGCAGAAGCGCGAGTCCGCGATGCTGGGCTCGCGGCTCGATGACGATGTCGAAGGTGGGTTCCATGGGTTCCTTTCGGTTCGGGCGCGACGCCCGAGCCGATGTCGGGCGTCGCGCCGGTTTTTGAAGACGGCGGCCGGCGGCTCGGCCGCCGCCGGCCCGGGGGCGTTAGGGCGTCACGAGCACCTCGGAGGGCCGGGAGGTGCCGCCCTCGAACGGGTAGTCCGCCTGCTTTTCCGCGACTGCGCGCAGGCGATAACGCGTCACCTGGCGGGTTTGGCTGAAGCGATAGCTCGCCGTAAATCGGCCACTGCGGTGGGCACGGACGAGCTGGAACTTCTTCCAGCCGCTGCCTGGGTAGCTTGCCTCGAGCACGACGAGCACCCCGTCCGGCGGGATGAAGTCAGGTGCGACCGTGCCGCTGAACGTGATGCTTCTGCCGTTGGTGCGCGTCACATGCGGCCGCACCACGAGCGTCACCGGCGTCGCAACCTTCTCGGCGATGGCGTTGCTCTCGCTGTAGGTGCGAGAGTCCGAGTAGGCGTAGAAGGCGAACTTCACGAGCCGCGTCGGGCCCTTGGCGAGGATGTAGGTGAAACGTCCGTCCCCGCGGGTCCGCACGCCCGTGTGCGCCGTCCATCTGCCGTTGACCTGCCATGCCGCGACGAGCTCGCCGCTGCCGACCGGCACACCGGCCGCGTTCAACAATCGCCCGGCGATCACCCACCGTCGGTTGCGCGTCGAACGCACGACGCTCACCTGCTTCGTCGAGCTGGTCCGAAACGCAATCTGGATGCGCGCACCGTCGCTCGCGTTGGTGCCGTTGGCGACGTGCCCCGGCCCGGCGACCGGGTTCACCAGGCCGGCGATCGCCGACGCGCCGCCGCCTGGGGCGGGCTGGTTGATGATCGTGGTGCTCGAACTTCCCCCCGGCGTTGGGAGGACCGGCACGACGATCACGTCGCGCGAGCCACCCGGGTCCGGCACCGGCGGGCTCGTGCGACCCTGCGCATCGGCGACGAGGTCGCTCGGAGCGCTGACCGTCGAGTCCGAGCCGCTGGCGTCGCTGGCGGTCACGCGGACCATCACGCGCCCGTAGACGTCGCCGTCGACCGGCGCGTACGTCGATCTCGTCGCCCCGGGCAGCGTCGTGCACGCGTCTGCGTCGTTGGGACTCGTGACCGTGCTCGGACAGCGCAACCACTGGTAGGCGTAGCCGGTCGGCGTCGGCGACCAGTTCCCCGCCGTGGCCGCGAGCGGGACGCCGGCCGAGGCGGTCCCGGAGATCTGTGGCCGGTCCACGAGCGCCGGCGCGTTGTGCGTCGTGATCGTGTCGTTGAAGACGGTCGTCGTGTTGCCGGCCGCGTCCTCGACGCTCACCGTCACGTTGTGCTGGCCGTCGGTCAGCGTGCTCGTGTCGAGTCTCGTCCCGGCGCTGTCCGAGAGCGGGCACGGCACCGCGTAGTCGAAGTTACGGCTGCCGGGTGTGATCGGCACGCACCGGCCGCCGGCGGTGTCGAGCGTGCGATCGTCGAACGATCTGCCGTCGACCGTCGCGTGCAACTGGTAGATCCCTACGCCGCTGTCCGCCAGCTGGAAGCTCAACGACGCCGAGCCACGCAGCGCGCTGCCAGACGCGAGGGAGCCCGTCAGCGTCGAGAACGTCGGCGCCGAATCGTCCTCGAGCACGACCTGCGCACTGGAGATCGCGTACCAACCGTTGGAGCTGCCGTCGCAGCCGCCGTCCTGCGCACATGCCTCCAGCAGCAGGAGCACGCCGGGCGTGTGGGCCAACGACCAACCACTCCACGCCCACGCCCACGAACAGTTGCCCGGCGGCCCGCACGTTTCGGCAATGTTCGGGCCGTCGTAGAGGCCGAGGTCGGAGCGGAATGCGGTCGCGTCGGCCCAATTGAACGTCGCGGCGCTGCGCAGGTAAGAGATGCCGGTGACGGTTGTTCCCGAGGGCGCTACGAACTTCCATGTTCCGTTGGCGTGGCCTGGGTGCGAGACGGCGTCGACCGTGATCTCCAGGTAGCCAGCACCACCCCCGGCGCACGAGTTGGAGGTGTGGATCCCCGACGTTGTGATGCTCGACGACCAGTGATCAGTCGGAGCGACAGCCTGCCCGTCGGGCCCGTGGCAGGCCCAGACGTTGATACTTCCCGCCACGGCATTCCCAGGTGCCACCGTCGCCATCAGGCTCAGCGCCAGGAACAGCATCGCCGCTGCGCGGACGGCGCGGCCGAGGGGGCGCGCCGCGAGGCTGGCGCACGCGTCGGCGGCCTGTGGTTGACTTTCTGTGCGGACTCGGGCGCGTCCCGAGGACCGCACCGTGTGGATCACTCGCACGGTGAAGTTCCTTTCGTTCACCCCCTTCTGGGGGAGTTCGGCGCGACGGCCGCCCTGTTCTGTGCAAAGGAGCCGGGGCGGTCGTCGTCGTTGGTCAGCGGTTGGCTTGCGCCAGGCGGTTCGTCCTATCCGGGGTTGAGTTGCCTTCGTGGAGTAATCGGGATGAGCACGACCCCGCGTACCCCCCCGTCTTCTCGCGGGTCATCGCGAGGGTCGAGATCGCGTCCACGACGGGCGCGCGCCGCCTGGCGACGCTGATGCTCGGGGTGACCGGGCGATGGAGGGAGTGGCGGTTCCACAGTGCTCTCCTCGATGGGTCGCCCGCCATGTCAATGGGGTGTCGACCCGATTTGGTGGCAGAACCTTTAGCAAAACCTCATCATGGTGGCGCAACCCCACCT
>Ga0265338_10003072_pt1 | contig 23965 bp, 14 predicted proteins | sample 42126metaG_FD_193579 | JGI IMG/M metagenome (GOLD analysis project Ga0265338, IMG submission 193579) | Rhizosphere microbial communities from Carex aquatilis grown in University of Washington, Seatle, WA, United States - 4-21-26 metaG | ecosystem: Host-associated > Plants > Roots > Rhizosphere... | reverse complement strand
CATTGGAAAATCGCTTGACAATCCGTGCGGTGGGGAGAAAGTCACGAAAACGGCCAACAACAGTTCACTCACGCCATGAACAACAAATCAAATGGCAAATTCCGAGTTAAATGGGCTGCCACGGAAAAATTCTTTCTGCCACTTGTTTTAATGGCATTAGATTCAATGCTATTATCGGCGCAACCAGCCATCACACACTTGGATCCCGCAGATCCCACGCAGGAAACCAATAATGGCGACATCGAGGCCACCAATCTCCTTAATTACATACCCACCGGGTTAAGCTGGGCAGCGCAAGTGGAAAATGAAAGACGGGCGGACGAAGAACACGCGATTGCTCAAGCTCAAGCTGAACTGAGAGACGCAATGTTGGATGCAACAAATGCACAAATGGAAGTTCAACGTATGCGGAAAAACTTTTTAGATTTAAAGAAACTTATACCTAGAGACCCGTGGCGAGAAATTTATGGCGAAAAAAAATACGTACTCTCTCCGAATTCAGGTTTTGTAAAATTTAGCGGCCAAATTCTCGAAGTTGCGCAGAACGGAATTCGGGTGTTGGGACAAAAAGGAGATGCAACCCAAGTCGAATATTTTGTGATAAATTTTCCATATCCGTTTAAGGAGGGAGAAAGCGTTGACCTAACAAGGATTTATGTCGCATTGGAGGACGGTGATTTCAGCTACGTTACAGAAGATGGCTATGCGAAGACGATCCCAAAGTTAAATTATGGCAGACCGTGTGCGAGACCAAAAAATGCGGATGCCATTGAACTTGCTGCACAGCAACTGACCCCGCAAGAAGAAGCTCAAGTAGCCTCAATTCAACTCGAAGCCAAAAGTAAAAAAGACATTGCCATTGCTGCACAAAAGCACGTGCAAGAATTATTGGAAAATTTGAGGCTAGATAAAAGGAATGCGCTAAAGGCCGACCAAGAACAGGCTGGACAGGGCGATCCGGAAGGATTACGTCGCATGGGTGAGCGTTATCGCGATGGTGACGGCGTTGAAAAGGACTTAAATAAAGCCGCTGAATACTATAAAAAAGCCGAAGATGTAGAGCAAGCTGCAGCGGATCGTGACATCAAGCGAACGCAAGCTGAAGAACAACAAGCCATAAAACAGAAATTTCTGCGGAATTTAACTTTGGCAGACAAATTTGGAAACATCGAAAGCATGATTTATTTGAGCAGGTGCTATAGTAACGGAATTGGAACCGAAATAGATTTGAGCAAGGGGAAAGAGTATTTTGATAAAGCAATTAATGCGAGAAGTCAGCCAGCCTTCCTGAAATACTGACCCGTACAAATAGAAAATAAAACACGGCGAAAATATATGAGCCAGCCTGACGACATCCCAAATTACATTACCTGCCTTTGCCAACATTGTGGCGGCCACATAAAATTTGATGCCAATCAACTTCGCCAGGATGAAACCAAAAGAATTGAATGTCCACATTGTCATCTTCAAACAATTATATTCGCTCCACAAAAAAGCGATGAGGATTCACATCCTGTCAAAAATAAAAGTCCAAAACCAGAACTGGTTCTTTTTGAAATAACCAGGATTTTTACTTTATCAGGCGTAGTTTTAGTTTTCTTCGCTTTAATTATTACTGGATTCCAAATTGTTAAAACGTTTCAGCCAGAAAAGCCGCAGCCGATTTTGCCTGTTTATTACGAGGTTATCGCGCCAGTGACAGAAACGGCACCCAATAATCAAAACGCATATGTGCCATCCGGCCCAAAGATGGCAAGTCCCGGAGCTTTCCCGCAACCAGTCGTAGATTTTCTCATCAAACACCAAGCCTTTAGTTTGAAACAATGGCTCGAACAACTGCCGCCAGAGCACACGAAGCCATTTCTCGACAACTTGGCGACAATTATACAAACCGCGAATAGCAAAAAACTAACATACGACCAGTCTGAAAAACTGGTCAAGGATTATGCGGACCTTTGGATTCACCAAAATGAAAAACTTCCAGATCCGAACGCTGCAATAGAAAAACAAGCTTATCGGACAAGCTGTGTCTCGATAGCATTTGGATTATTTCTCTCTTTAACAACTCTCTGTTTGATATTGGTCATGTTGGCAATTGAGCGGAACACCAGACCACTTGGTTCTCGAAAACCGGTTACCCGATTTTCTACCTAAATAAATCGCTATGAGTTCCGATGCGTGCAAAACGGACGTGTGTACTGTTTTCGGTAAGGGTGTAAATCAAACCCCAGTTCCCTTCGATATGGCAATCCCGGCTGCCCGCACAATTCCCGCGTAACGGATGGTCTTTGTATTGCGCCGGCATTGCATCATGCCGGGACATTCTTGGTCTGGACGGCGGCGCGAACGATGCAACAATAAGCGAGGTGATTACCGAGCATTTGAGTCCAGAAAAGGTATCTGCTTTCGGCTTGGCCGCAAAATTTCTAAAAGTCAATTATGCCGCTTTCGTGGAACGAAATTTGCTAAACAAAACAGCGAAATTAGTGGAGACATATTTGATTTTTGCTGAACTAATGGGTTTCAATCATAAAAACAGCCTGTTTTGGGAAAATCCCAAGGCTTTATATGACAAAGATTATATTGCCGAGCGTAAGTCCCATTTTCCCATTTGCCACCGGTTCCGGCTTGCCTGCGCCGCGAGGCTGCTGCCCCTGCCCGCTGCGGTGCAAGCACACCGAATAATTCAGACCTGAAAAAATGAGCCGATTTATGAAAATTCACATAAAGAATCTGTTTCTCCTGCCCGCGCTGATCGTCGGATTGGGCTTGATCCTGACCGGCCGTGTGACGGCGCAGACCTTCACGACCCTGCATAATTTCACCAACGAAGACGGAGCTTATCCGCAAGCCGGATTGATTTTATCGGGCAAGACCCTGTATGGGGTGACGGATGCCGGCGGCGATTTTGGATCGGGCACGGTGTTCGCCGTCAGCACCAATGGCAGTGGTTTTACGAACCTTTATAGTTTTACCGGGGGCAGCGACGGAGCTTATTCGCAAGCCGGATTGCTTTTATCAGGCAACACCCTGTATGGGGTGACGGGTTCAGGCGGCATTTCTGGATCGGGCACGGTGTTCGCCGTCAACACCAATGGCAGTGGTTTTACGAACCTTTATAGTTTTACCGGGGGCAACGACGGAGCTTATCCGTATGCCGGATTGATTTTATCGGGCAACACCCTGTATGGGGTGACGGATGCCGGCGGCGATTTTGGATCGGGCACGGTGTTCGCCGTCAACACCAATGGCACTGGGTTTACGAACCTTTATAGTTTTACCGGGTTGAGCGACGGAGCTTATCCGTATGACAAATTGATTTTATCGGGCAACACCCTGTATGGGACGGCGCTGGAGGGCGGCAATTTTAGAGCAGGCATGGTGTTCGCCGTCAGCACCAATGGCAGTGGTTTTACGAACCTTTATAGTTTTACCGGGGGCAGCGACGGAGCTTATCCGTATGCCGGATTGATTTTATCGGGCAACACCCTGTATGGGGTGACGGGTTCAGGCGGCGATTTTGGATCGGGCACGGTGTTCGCCGTCAGCACCAATGGCAGTGGTTTTACGAACCTTTATATTTTCACGGCAACTGATGCCAACGGCTTCAACAATGACGGAGCTTATCCGGAAGCCGGATTGATTTTATCGGGCAACACCCTGTATGGGACGGCGATTGACGGCGGCACAAATGGCGATGGCACCGTGTTCAGCCTTACGCTGCCGATGCTGCAAGTGGCGACCATTCTGTCAGCGCCACAAGTAACCGGTGGCAATACCAATTTTACCTTTCTGCTTTCAGGTCCTTCCGGCAGCAATTATGTGCTGCAAGTTTCCACGAACCTGTTGAATTGGAGTTCGGTCAGCACTTCCACCATACCCGTCAGCGGCTCCGTCAACTTGAGCAACGCCATCAGCGGCTACAACCGCCGCTTTTATCGAGTTTACTTGCAGTAATAACCCGGCCCGTCCGGTTCGTGGTCCAGAACGGCAAGTCTTGGTTTTGGTTTGGCATCGGTCAGAGCATCAAGCGGATGCTGTCAATGCGCAGCCAGTCAAGTTATCTGCTTTTTCAGCAGTATCCTAATTTGTAGGCGACGGGGTGACGAGTCGTTTGGGCCAGCACTCCTTACGTCGTGCCCTACAACCAAACCAGGACACTACCGCTTTTTCCTTCGCCGTTTGACCCAAAGAAGCTTGCCGATTATTTCGCCATTCGCCGCCGACTTGCCGCAGCCTGCCAAAAACCGGAGCCAGGCCATATGACACCGCACGGCTTGCGCTCCCACTTTGTGACGCGGGCGCGGGGAGTGGATTGGGTGACGCGGAAATCGCAATGCTGATTGGCAACAAAGCCGGCCCGGCGATAATCGCCCACACTTACGGCGACATGCGCCCGGATCTCCCTCCCAGCAACGTCCTGTGAACGCTTCAGAACCTGAAGCCCAAATCCACTTGAAAGATGCTAAAGTTATTGATCGGATTCAGTTGCGGGATATCCGGGTTGCTGCCGCCTGTGCCCAATTGGTTGTTGATACGGCTGGCATAACCGTAACGGACGGCTCCGATAATGTTGTCGGAGAAAGCGTAGGCGAAGGCTGCGTAAACGCCCTCCAGATTTTCGCGGCCCTCGAAAAAGTCCGAATCTATCAGGTTGGGATCGAGCGAATATTGTTCGACATGCTGCCAGTAGGTTCTCAACTCCCAGGCACCTTTCCGGGAACTCGTTCCATAGACCAGGCCCTGCGATGGACCATAGACCAGGTTGGTGCTGCCAATGCCAAAACCGATTTGATAGGCATTCACATCATGTGTCTGGGGGGATGAAATCTGGGAAATGGCTTGAGCACCGCCGCCGGTACTGGCGGTAAAATAATCCGAATGCGCGGTGGCGTAGGCGGCATTGGCCCGGTCTGCGCCTTGAAAGTTGTGTGCATAGTCTCCAAAAAACCGCAGGTTGAGCTTCTCCAGTTTAATGTTCAACTCAACGGGAATCTCAAGAACCAACAGATCATTGATGCCTGTTTCGTTGGCGTAAAAGCCGTCAAAACCCGGTGTGGTGCCGGCCAGATTATAGGCCACCCCATGGGTCGCATTATTGCCAAAAGTCTGCCCTTGCCCGACAAAGGTTCCGGCGAAACCCGGGCTGTATTTGGTTCCGTTTACTGGCAGTGTCTGGCCGTTGTTAAAGGCGGTGTATTCATACAGGACAGGCGCCACTTTGAGGGTGACCCGTTTCGCAAGATGGAAGTTCACCCCCCCCTGCCAGGCCAGGAGGAAAGGCAGGCCGGTACTGTTGACTGTCAGAGTATCGAAATAACCATTCGCGGTTTTGGTTGGATTGGTATCCTGATAAATAAACTGGCCAAGATTCGCAAAGAAATCCGCTTCGCCTACCGTATATTTGAATCGTTCGACGGCGCCCTCCGGGTTCAGGCTTGAGCTCCAAACCATGGGCGTGGTGTAAAGCGGATTGGGCATCTTGCCCAGCGTAACGTCCACCCATTCCTCCGGTCGCCAACCCAGATAAGCCTGGCCGACGTTGATACCCGCCGTGGATTTGCCGAACGGCCCGCTGGAGGAACTGCCGAAGGTTCCCCAGGATGAACGCGGATTCGAGGATGTCTCAATTCTAAAACCGTAGTAAAAATCGTCGAACGCCTCGCCCCGCAACCCGAACCTCACCGAGTAACGAAGGCGGTTCAAATCAATGCTGCCGTTGTTCGGGTCTGTCGCCGAGCGGCTCTCGTAACGCAGCCGGACGTCACCAAACAACTCAACTTTTTTAACGCCATCACTGATCTTCCATTGGGACGGCATCGGCGCGGAACCGGTCAGGCCATTGGTCCGGTTGAAGTCGGCCTCGGCCTGGACTTTTTCCGCCTCTTCCTGGGTTACAAAACCCTTTTTGATGAACAAATCCAGAAGCGGATCGGTGGTGTTGGTCGAGTCCACGCACCATCCCGGAGTTGCCACGCACATGGCCGCCATCACGACCATTCCTGCGAGCCAAGTTGCCCGGCGGCCTGCTTTCAGCATTTGCATGAGGGAAGAATGCTGAAGATACAAAGCGACGGATTCATGTCGCGTCAGTTACAAATGGGTTACAACTGGTTCTGGAAATGAGCAGCTGCCAGTTGCGGGACGATTTCAGAGGATTGCCATTTCTTGAAGAGATTGAACTGCCGCTTTTCACCAGGAACCGTACCGCTCATTTTGTAAACGTCGCCTTCCCGCTGGAAATCGTGAACCGCGCTTGATCGCGCTTGATTGACTGAGTGACTTTTTTGAAACGACCCGCCACATAACGCGAAACTTTGGAAGCCTGAAATCATAACATGTTTATTTTACACATGTTAAAAGCTAATTTTTACAGGTCAAAATACAGGCACAGCGTGTCCTCGGACATGATGTTTTTTCCCTGAGTTGCTGTATGATCGGTGACCTGAACCACAAATGAGTGGAAAGGTGAAGAGAGAGCAAATCCAATTATTGCAACAAATCGAAAAACTATTATGAAAAAGTTATACAGAGCAGCTTTACTGGCCGCCATCGGATTGGTGAGCCTGGGGACAGCTCAAGCCGCCATTTATACCGGTGACTTGATTGTTGGTTTCACCACGCAATCCGGCAACGACGCGATCTACGATCTGGGCGCCGAATCGTCGCTGTTTGTTGGTAAAACCTGGGACCTGTCTTCGGTGCTCACGGGCTACAACTTGAACAACGTGAGCTGGGGCGTCATTGGCGACGCGAGCGTCAGCGGAGTTGACACCGCATGGACCACGACCGACAGTTTCATTCCCCCCAAGGTTCCCAATACCGCTACCTGGGGTACGATTAACACTGCCACCAAGTCGATCTATTCGAACTTTGGCGCTGCCGGGCTCGGGCAATCGGTTTCGATTGTTTCCACCGACGACAACAGCTGGAACAAACAGACCATCAATCCCACGCTTACCACCCAATATAACAACGTCTATGGAAACCCCAATGTCACGGGTTTGACGTCGGACAGTTTCTACAGTGTGATCGCCAACAACTCGGCTCCGGTGCTGCAGGGGCATTTTGCCCTCGACAACACCGCCACCCTGACCTTTGTGCCAGAACCCGGCACGGACGTGCTGGCCGGGGCCGGTCTTCTGACACTAATAGTTTCCTTGCGCAATCAATTCCGTCGTCAACAAGCATAGGCAATCGAGTGCAAATCAACCAAAACAATAAATAAACCAAACAAAATTACACGAATATGAAAATCAGCAAAATCATTCTGGCCATGGCCGCCCTGGGCTTGGGCATGGTCGGCGTCTCCAACGCAGGAACTGTCTATATGACCGGTTCCACAGCAATGCGCAGCACTGTTTATTCCGCACTCACCAATGCCGGAACGGTCTTCACGGCAGCACCCAGCGTCACCCTCTATCAAGGCGGCAGCACCGGCAACAACGCTGGCAACGGCGCCAATTACATGGGGTTCCAAGGCACGCTCGTCGGTGGTTCGGGCACGACGACCCTCCTGTGCCATTGGACCGGTTCCGAAGATGGTGTTCTCGGCGTTTGCAGTAACACGCTTTCGGCATTTTATGGTACCTTCATAGACCCCGCCACCCTCGACGGCGCTGATCATGGCACCAATGTCCCTTCCAGCACAGTAACCGCACCGGTTAATCTGGCCATGGCGGACAACGCCCAGAAGTTTTCCCGGACGAAAAAGCCGGTTCTAAACAATGGCAATGAAGTCGGCGTCATCACCTTCAAATGGGTGCGGAATCCCGGCAATTGGACGGGCACCAATGTGACCGACTCCCAAATCCGTCAAGCCTTGGGCGGACTTTGCAAGCTGGCGGTGTTTTCAGGCAATGCTGCTGACACGAACAGCTACGTCTATGTTTCTGGTCGCGACAATCAGTCGGGCACCCGCGTCAATGCCTATGGTGATTCAGGGTTTGGCATCTTCTCCATCCCGAGCCAGATTGAAGTGAATGCCTCCGGCGTTATGCAGCTCAGCCCCAATAGCCTGTATCTCGACGACTTTGGTTACAGCAGCGGCGGCACGCTGGCAGGCACCTTGGGTGCCAGCACCGTCGCCCCCGACTCTGACTTGGCCAATACGAATGCTGGCAACAATGGCTTCTCCATCATCTCCTATTTGAGCGTTGGTGATGCTTCTACAGCCATTGGCAAAGGCGCTGTGGAAGTGGCCTATAATGGTGTGACGTTTAGTTCGGCAGCCGTCAAGGAAGGCACGTACACCTACTGGGGCAATGAGTACATCTTTGAAGCCAACAACGTGGTCGCAGCCTCCGAAGCTGACAATATCTTCGGATTCCTCTCGGCAACGACTGGCATCAATAACTTCTGTGACGGAACCAAGGCCATCAAGCTGACTGACATGCATTGCACTCGCAATGGCCCGACCACCGATCCGGCCCACAACTAATCTTGGCAGTTGATTCACGCCGGCGTGAACATTGGGTTCACGCCGGCTTTTGGCTTAAATCGTCGGCGCCAATCAGGGGAGTTACTGTCGCTGACAATACCGACGGGCGTATCGTCAGGATTGAGTTTGGGCTGAAATACAGGTTGTTTGTTATGAAAACCGCGCTGAAAATTTCCATTGTTTTGAACCTGGGTTTGCTCGGTGGCTTGATTTTTATCTGGGCGAACCAGCGAGGAGTCGGAGTCATGTCTGCGCTGCCGGTCGAGACGAAGAACAAACCGCCGTTGCCGACCATCGCTGTTTCTGCGCCGCCGATTGTGCAGCAAATGGAACCAGCTCCATTCCGTTGGAGCCAGCTTCAATCCTCTGATTACCGAATGTATGTCAAAAACCTCCGAGACATTGGCTGTCCCGAGGTGACCCTCCGCGCCATTGTCACGGATGATATGAATGCCTTATATCAAAAGCGAAGCCAGGCATTGGTGCAACAATTGGTGGACATCAACAACAGTTCATGGTCAGTGCAATTCAAATCTTTAAGTCTCCAACAGGCGTTGAGGGCTGAATTGCAGAAATTGCCAGGCGAAGAGGTTGCTGAAATCGCGGATTTGCTCGGATTGCAGTCCGCCCCGGCGCGGGAGGTTGCCATGAATACAGGTCCATCTTCTCAAGCGGACACAGTTCCGCCAACTCAAGTTGCTGACCGCCGCAATGGTTCGCCGAACACCCGCGTTATGATGCCTCTTGTCTTCCAGAATGTTGACCCGTCCGTGCTGAAGCTGGATGGTCAACAGCTTCAGGCCATCAAAGATTTGCGCCAGAGTTTTATGAACGAAATCGGCGCTTTAAACCAGAACCGACAGAATCCGACTTCCATAAACCCGGACTCACAGAATCCAGCTTCCATAAACCCGGACCCACAGAATTCCTCGGTAACTCCCATAAACCAGAACCTGCAGAATCCAACTTCCAAGGAAAGCTGGCAGACGGCCCAGGTCAATAATGACGACTTAATGAGGGGCTATCTGGGAATAATGGCTTGGGAAACTTATCAAGTGGAGGCATGGAACGGGCCCTGACAGGGATTTGAAACAGCGTGCCGATGGCCAGCCTCGGTCATTGTCCGTTTGGTTGCCTCGGCAAAACGATCCTGCCTTGGTACCGATTATCACCGGGGATGGTTTATTCCTGCGACTATTCCTTGTTAATGGACTCTTGGAATTGATTGGCCCGGCGGATGGCTTCCGCGATCTGCTCTGAAGTCAGCACCGACCCACTGAGCGGATTCTTGCCCGACAACTCCATCAGATAGTGATTGGCAACGCCGTCTCCATTTTGGGAAGCCAGATAAAACCATTTGTACGCTTCAACCGGGTCGCTTTTCACACCAGAGCCGTTCAGATACATCCGGCCGAGATTCATCTGCCCCTGGGCGTCATCTTTTCCTGCGGCTTCGCGATAGCACTCCGCTGCCTGCCGAAAATCCCGGCCAATTCCAGCCCCCCCATGCTCATAGATGAAACCCAAAGGATTGAGTGCACCAACCCGTCCTTGCGCGGCCGCCTTTTGAAACCAGAGGCGTGCTTCCTGATAATCAATGGGCACGCCCTCATGACCGTCCAGGTAAATATAGCCCAACGCCAGCAGCGCGTCGGGCTGGTTTTGTTTCGCCGCCTGTTTATACCACTTCAGCGATTCCTGCACGTTTGTGGGAACGCCACGTCCTTCGAAATAAATCAGTCCCACGCTGTATTGAGCCAGAGGATCGCCATTTTCCGCCGCCTTCAGATACCATTTGGCGGCTTCCTGGTAATCCTGCTTGACGCCCCATCCTTTGGCATAAAACACCCCCAAATCATTTTGGGCAAAGGCATAGCCCCGTTCCGCCGACTGGCGCATATATTCCACCGCCTTCAAATAATCCTGCGGGACACCGTCCCCTTTCGCGTAATGTTTTGCCAAAAAGTAAAGGGCTTTTGCGTCGCCCTTCCCGGCAGCAGCCTGGGCGGTGTCGAGCGTGAATTCGTCGGTCGCCCGGACGGGTGTTGCCTGAATAACAATCAGCGCCAACACCGTGCTGACAACAACAGCCGAACGAATTCGGGAAGCCATTTTCAAAATTTCCATAATAAACAGTGAAGGATTACTAGCAAATCATGCGCGTCATTGTCATGCGAAGAATGGCTTGCAGGAGTGACAAAACCGTTACGAAATCGTGACATGTGTTACAAATTGTTGCGGCCTTTGCGCGAATGACATGCGGGAACGCGGGAACTTGGTTAAGTGGCTTTGGGTTAATTAGATATTAACTCAAACCGCTGCGTCCGTAAAACATCACCCCATGTCCGTAAACAGGTGGAGCAGAGCAGATCAAAACGCTATAGTAAATCGAACGTTAAGGAACACACTACATTATAACATTTTGTAAATCAATCACTTATGATAAAACAAGTTAAATTGGTACTGTTGGCAACCGCTGTTGGAGCTATTCTTACTTCAGCCCACGCGGCCATCTACAATGGTGATTTGCTCATCGGTTTCACCACACAATCCGGCAACGACGTGATCTATGATCTCGGAGCGGAATCATCGCTGGTTAACGGTCAAACATGGAACCTGGCTTCGCTCCTGACGGGCTACAACTTGAACAACGTGAACTGGGGCATTATCGGCGACAACAAGAGCATCAGTGGAGAGCCTTGGACTGCTTGGACCACGACCGACGGCACCATTCTTCCTCCCCATGTTCCCAACTCCGCCACGTTGGGTGCGCTGGACACTGCCACCAAATCAATATTTCAGAACTTCACGGCTGCCGGGGCCGGGCAATCCATCTCGATTGCTGCCACCGACGACAACAGCTGGAACCAACAGACCATCAATGGCGGTGGACCCAATCAGTACGTGAACGCCTATGGCAACCCCAATGTGGTTGGTCCGACGACGGACGGTTTCTATAGTGTGCTCGACAACAATTCAGCCCCGGTGCTGGCTGGCAGTTTTACCCTGGGTACCAACGGCGTTGTCACCTTCAACCTGCCGCAGCCGCCGAAGCCACGGATTGTTTCCATTACGCGTTCGTCCGGCACGTCAACGATTTACTTTACGACGACGAACGGGCCGACCTACACGCTTTACTACACGAACGTTGCGGGGTTGACGACCTCGGTGACCAACTGGCCTTCATCGCCGACGACGCTGGTTGGGAATGGCCTGACCAATCATTTATCGGACACCACGACGGATGCCAACCGGTTCTATCGGATTGGCGCTCAATAATCAAACTTGCCGGTTGCTGGTTTCGCAGGCTGGCCGCGGTTGGGAGCGGCCAGCCTTTTCTGTCTAATCTCCAGTCAAACCGCAGAAGATCTGGCATGGCAATCCGCTGCCAAATGGAAACCACTTTAACACGCGACATGAATAATGCGGAGGACAGATGCCTTCACCGCACTGGCGCCAACGCCGGTTGGCGTTTTCCGCCGTCACTGCGCCATGGCGCGACCTGTTAATTTAGTGTATTCGATTGACACCATTGTTTCGATGTGACAGGAACGTAGAGTCCTAATTTGTAGGCGACGAGGTGACGCGAGTCGTTTGGGCCAGCACTCCTTACGTCGTGCCCTACAACCAAATCAGGACACTACCGACAGGAACGTTTGTTTGTCTGGCATTACATTATACACGATTATGAAAAGCACCTGTCTCCTGCTTGCTGCCGGCTTGATGGTGCAACAGATGTCGGCGCAGGCGTCCGACGACATTCACGGTTTTAACGTCAAACCGGGTGATGTCACCAACGCGCCCTTGTTGCTATACACGACCGGTGAGGGCGGAATATTTCCTTTTCACGATGGGCAGATGCTTCAGGTGGGCCGTGAATACCGGATGATGGCCGTTCCCGATCGGGGCTTTGTTTTCACGAATTGGAATGAGGTCAACGTGTTCACTCTCACCTCCGCCGAAATCGATTACAATACGAGTCCTCCGACCACCAATTTTGTCACAAGCGTCGCTTTTTCACCCGTGCCTGTCTTCATCACGAATCCTTTGTTAAGATTCAAAATGGCGCCGGAAATGGTGCTTTACGATTTTAACGGGAATTCATTGACGGAAAGTATCGGATGGGAAGCGAACTTCGTGACTGGAAGAACGCGCTGTTTTGGACATCATTTGTAATCTCCTGCCTTCGCGGGATGAATGTCTTCTTTAAACCGGAACAACCCCCTTCCGGGGAGATGGGATTCCACCACCTGCTCTCTCAATCTTAGCTTATGCCTTTGGCAAAATGACAGTAACCCGTTTGATGCGTTGCAGCTCGGAAGTCTTCTTCTTTTTCTTTTGATCATCATCGTTGTCATTGCTGGCAAGCTGCTGCTTGGCATCACTGTCGGACTGTTGCGCGGCCGACTGGCTGGCGCTGGTGGCGTTGGCGGAAGTTGCGAGGGTGGACTCGGCGGCCCCGCCGCCGACCGAAACATTTTGTGAAAGCAACGCAGCGGTGACAGTGGCGCCTCCCGAAACATTTATGCCACCAATACCGACGACCAGGCCGGAAACATTCCCGGCGCCGGTAAAATTGGCGGAGCCACCGGAGAGCACCGTGCCATTGAAATTTTGCGGGGTGTTAATATTGGCGTTCTGTCGGGACACAATCAAACCGGAGACATCTCCCTGGGCCGTGATGTTGACGGTGCCGCCGACGACACCGCCCTGGCCGAGGCTGATGTTCCCCTCGCCGGGATCATTGCCAACCGGAGGCGTGGCCGGTACGTTTTCCGTGCCAGCAATCAAGGTCACCGCCGGTCCGCCGGCGATGCTGCCATTCAACGCAAATTGCGAAATTCCGCCCCGGCTCGAAACAATGCTGCCATTGGGAGTCAGGACCTTGATGTCTCCCGGCTGCCCGCTTCCTCCCGGAGTTTGATAGGCAAGGGTTGGGTATTCAGCCAAAATCCCGCTGCCGTAAGGCGCCGGATTCAGGACCAGCGAAGCTACGTCGGTAAGGTTTCCGAATGTATTCCAAATTGGAAGGCCCGTGTTCTGGGAAAAATAAATCCCATATATCCGCAAAGCTTTATTGGCTCCATTGCCCGCGTTCACATTTCCATTGAAGGATTCAACAAAAGCATTGCCGCCATTGAAAGTGGCAATGCACCCGCTTCCAATGTTAATATCCCCATTGGCCGTCACGCTTACATCGCTGTGCCCGGAAGTGTAAATCCCGTAGCAAGCAGTAGTTGCGAAGTCGAAACCTCCCTGGCAAAGATTTATTTTTCCCCCGGCATTAACGGACACATTTCCGCCATCCATCGAATCAATGGCGGACGTGATCAGGTTCAAATCTCCGTCCACATTCAGGTTGATGGCCGCCCCCCCGGAGCCAAGCGTTCCCGTCACGCCTTGAAGCGAAGAATATCCGCCGCCGAATCCATCAGATATGATTCCCGGTGAATTGCCCAAATCCATTGACGCCGCGTGGATGTTGAATTGACCGGGACCGCCAATCTGGAAACCCAAATCCGGCGTCGAAATGGCATGCTGGCTCTCGCTGGCCAGGCTGGCGACGGCCGGACCCCAGTTGAAATTGTAGGTCGTCACCTGGAGGTGACCGCTGGAATCTTTGATCGGGGTCCCATGAGAATCGGCGACCAGAACAGTTATTGTGCCTCCCTCCAAGGCGGCAATCTGGCTGGGTGACAAAACACCTGACATTGGGCCATTGATACCCAGTTGCAAGGACAAGGAGTCATAGATAAACCCCGGGTTGGCGCCATAGACGCCGCTGTCCCCGCCACCGAACAGCAAATAACCTTTTGAATGTAAATAAGCCTGCAAAGTGATTCCTCCGGGCGGGTGATTGGCATCAAAACTATCCAGAGGGGTCAACCCCGTTTTGGTATTCACCACCAAGGCACTGGGATCCACCGCCAGGAGGAAGATAGAATCCCAAAGGCCGGGTTGAAATGGATTGGCTGAATCAATTGTCGAAGACAGCGGGGCAAAGGAATAGAGCGGGCTGTTTTTGATGTAGCCGGTCACATTGATCGAGGTGGCATCGCCGGCATGCAGGTTTTCCCCCACAAAACCTGAATTATCCATATTGCCACCCACGGTCATATGGGTTTCCTTGGTGGTGTAAAGATTCACATCTTCCAGGTTGCCCGAAACGGAGATTTCGACCGGGTTTGGATTGTTCAGTTCGGGCGGTGTGGCGGCGGCGTGATCGCTGGTTCCGAAATCGTACTGGCGTGTCCAACGACTGCTGGCACTGTCAGACATCTCCAAGTTAACCGGTTCGGAGTTTGGTATCCCAAAATTTCCGCCGATGGCAAGGTTCAAATTTTGATTGGGCGAGGGAAACAGGATTACAGACGTGTCCAAAACAAAATCGCCGGAGCCGGTAATGACCTGAAGCGTCGGAGGTAATATCATGGGAATGTCGTCACCGGAGGGAGAGCTATGTGGGGCATCATAACCAGTAATCTCAACCGAATTGCCCGCATCAAACAGAACCGAGGAAAAGGAGTCATAATCGAAATAATGATAACCGGCGTAGTTGACTGCAGTGTAACCCTGCTTTTCGCCAAAAATCCCATTGGGATTGCGCACGTCCTGTACATAGATGCTGCCGTTGGGGGCATAAACACCCCAGGCGCCCTTGATCAGGCTAAGGGCAAAACCCTCGGTTGAATCGTTGGCCAGTACAGACACAGGCGCGCCAATATTCCCGTTCTTCCCATTCGCGGTGATGGTGCCAACGCCGTTGGCCAGCACATAATGACCATATACGCTTCCCCCGGCAGTAATCGCGACATTGCCGGGTTGAGCTCCAAATGCGCCGGTACCCCCATCGAATGTCAACTTGTCGGCGGCCGGGTCAAGGTAATCGCTTTGAATCGGAAGGTAGCTGATGACATCACCGCCGGCGGTGATCATAACATTGCCGCCCGCCGCCGTGCTGATGCCGCCAAGATGTGCGGTGTCAACCACGTAATAAGGCGCGGCGCTTTGACCAAAGGTGTATCCATTCGGGTTGTTGCCCGAATTCACATTGTGATATTCCGTCGTCACACTGATGCTGCCGCCCTTGAGCGTCCGAACGGCTCCACCGCCGACGATTACTTCATTGGGAGCGAAAAGGCTGATATTGCCATTTTGCGTTTGAATATAGGAAACGCCATTCAGGTAAATCCCGTCATTGCCCGCAGTCGGAAGGGTGCCGGAAGGCAATTGCGTGCCGGCGGTCAGGTTGATGCTCCAGTTGTTTTTGGCGTTGATCGAATTATTCAAGGTGATGTTATTCCCGGCGGTCAGGCTTAAAGCGGCGGCAGCGCCCGGATCGGCCAATGTCCATAACGAGTCCAGTTCGATGTTGTTCAGCGCCTGCAAATCAATTTGCGAGTAGGCGGACAACTCGCCGACGTTGCCCACGTTAGGGGTGAGCTTGCCGAGGTTGAGGTTGGCGTACGGATTTGGGTGTGAACTGTCCGCAGGTTGAGTGGCCGCAGTGGTGGGTGCGCTGGAAGAGAGGTAGATGTCACCGGGATTGATTAAATACGCGTAATAACTGCTGATGATTGATTGAACAGTGCCGGCGGTCACACCATTGCCAAAGATTTCAATGATGCCGTTCTGTCCTCCGCCCGTGCCCGTTCCACCGGCAACATTGATCTGTGAGCCGGATGTGTCGCTGAACAAATTGTCCGCGTGCAAAACCACAAACCCTCCCGGACTGGGAGTAGTCAGGTTCGGCTGGCCGTTGGCCGAAATGACGGAACCGGCGCCCAAATTCAGGCTGGTAATGGCGTCAATTTCAACGACGCCGTTGGCGGTCCCGATGGAATTGGCCTGGAGGGTTCCATTTTGATTCACCGTTGGCGCGCTCAGGATAATCTTCCCGGCGTCCGCCTCAATTTTTGCGCCAGAGTCCACGGTGACCATGTTTCCCGCCAGCAGCGACACCGTACCGGGATTGCCGAGAATCCATTGCGAACCCAGTTCGATGTTGTTCGCTGCCTGAAGATTGATTTGCGAAAATCCTGAGGACCAGGAATTGACATTGAGCGCGAGCGCGCCGGCCACCGGGTTGCCGTTGCCGTTCAGAAAAATATCCGCTGTGTCAATGGAAAGACTGCCGTTGGCATATCCGGCACCGGCCTGCCCGTTGATGCTTGAGTTAACGGCGGTCATCTGCGTCGCCGAAATCGTCACCTGCCCGCCGTTGCCACCCTGCACGCCCCCGGCAACATTGATGACTGAGCCGCTTTGATCGGAGAAACTGTTGTCGGATTGGATCGTCACCGAACCGCCGGAACTTGTGCCCTGCGTGTCCCCCTGCGCCGAGATGATGGAATTATTTTCCAAATTTAGGCTGGCGGACGCAGCCATTTCAACGGCGCCGATGGCACTCCCGATGGAATTGGCCTGGAGGGTTCCATTTTGATTCACGGTCGGGGCCTGTATCCGAATCGAACTGCCGTCGGCAACCACCTGGCTGTTGTTGTTGTTGACGATATTTCCCGCCTGCAGGTTGACTCCGCCGGCACTGGCGGTCGGGCTGCTTCCCATGGCCGAAATGACGGAACCGGCATTCAGGCTGAGCGTGTCGTTCGCGACCAGTTCGATGGTGCCATTGACATTCTGGGCGGAATTGGCCTGAATCAATCCGTTCTGATTAACGAACTGGGCCTGGGCGGCAATGCTGCCGGCATCGGCAATCAAATTGCCTGCGTTGTCCACCGAACCCTGAGGCAATGTGACTTGCGCGCTCAATCCCCGGCCATCGGGTGCCGTGGAAACCAGAACGGTTTGCCCGGCGTAAAGGCCGATGTTGCCTCCCGGCGCTGAAATTGTGCCGGGTTTCTGGGTCAGAGGATCAATGCCATTTTCAATATCTGCAGCAATCAAAAAGGCCGAACCGCCACCGGTGATGTTGATCTGCCCATGGTTGACAATTTTGATGGTCGGCGGTGGCGCATTAAAGGACCAAGGGCCACCGCTGGAAAGATTGAGCGTGGGTGTGGAAGCCGTGGTCATGACCAGGCCGTGGGCGGTGATGGTTGCCGAGCCGTTAATAGTGAAGCCGTTTGGGTTTTGCAGCACCACAAAGCCGTTGGCGTTGATGTTCCCGTTGATGCTGGAGGCAGCAGGAGCATTGGGATCATTGATATAATTCCAGGTGACCGAGGAGGACGATGGCTGGTTAAAGGTTGTGGTTTCCCCGGCGGCGATGTTGAAACTTGTCCAGTTGATGAAGGCGTTGGCGGAAGTCTGGTTGATAGTTGTCAGGCTTGTGCCTTGGCCGCTGATGGTGGCATTCTTATTGCCACCCACCACCGAGCCGCCAGACGGATTGGCTTGGGCGCGGAATGAATTCCCTCCCCAAACCAGCAGCAGGATGCCCATGCCGATCAACCCGTGACGGCAGCGAGAAACAATGCTTGTCATGGCAACTTGTCCTTCATCCGCAAATATATGGCGGACACGACTGGAATAAATTGGTTTTTTTGTAACATTCAGGTGACAAGTCAGAACTGCGCCGTCAACGCGAAATTAAAAAACGGCTGGTATTTCGGCGTGGTGATGGTGTTCAAGAGCGGCCAGGAGAAAAGGAATTGCGCCTGCCAGTGGGACCCAGCCGAGGCGACCGCGCCAAAACCCGCGCCCCAAAGCTGGGTGCTGCTTGAACGTCCTTGGGGGGAGTCCAGCAGATAGACGCGGGCATAATCCATGTAGACCGAGCCGCGGAGCGTCAGCGGATTATTATCGCTGACCATGCCTACAGTGTGTGGTGGCGTCTGTTGCTCGAGGGAGAGATGCCAGCCGGTATCGCCAAAAACCTCGCCTTCATGATAACCCCTGACACTGTTCACGCCGCCCGCGCCAAATTGTTCACTGCTGATTAAAGGTTCACTGGCCCATTGGCCGTCCGCACGGATGGATGTCACCCAATCGGGGTAAATCATAAGGTCCTGCGAGAAACTGGGATTGATGACAACCCAATGCCCGGAGGATTGCGTGGACCCCGTGATTTGTTGAAGCGATTGGACCCCGTGAAGATAAGTGATTGTAGTAACATTGTTGGTGTCGGTTGAGGTCTTCGAATTAAGGCTGGAATACCAGAGGTTGGCGCTTAAACCCAGCCCGAGCGTGGCTGTCCCCAACGAATTGCGCCAACTGGCATCATAACGCAACGACAAAGGCAGGTATTCGAGATTTTTGACCGTGAACGGTACAGGGGAGTAGTTAATGGAATGAACAATATTGGTTGTTGGAGGGGTGGTGTTGTTATCAACCTCTGCGCTGGTCAAGGCGAAGACGTTGGTTTCGCTGCTGGCCAATTTGTAGGTCTTATAATCAAGGCCACCGGACAAAACCGAATGCGAATCAGCCGAAGCCTTCAGGGGGATGCTCAAGCGAAAACCGACGTCGTTGTCTTCAGTCAAATCTTCGTGAATGACGGATTCGTCGAGACTGTTACCTTGAATATTATAGAGATTCGTGCTGGACAGTGTCGTCAAACCCGTATCAATCGCCGCGCGGCTGGCAAAGAAGGTAAGTTCTGACCGGCCTGAAACCGGGGGCAGGTTAAACTTTCGAGTGGCTTCGCTGTAGCCGAAACTGCCCGGGTTGCTCGCAATCATGTTTTCAACCGGCTCCGGGTTGCCCAGCGGCAGGCGGTAGAACGCGCTGTAATTGGCGACTGATGGTTGGTCGTAAAAATCCCACTGGCTGCCCTGCTTGTAAGTCTCGGGGGAAAAGCCGTATTGCACTCCGAACGAATGCTCCAACTGCCAGAGATTGTCATAGACGGCCGAGCTGTTCACGCGCAAATCGGAGGTGCCGGGCGAGCTTTGATTGTTCAATTCCATCTTGGCATGAAACGGCAGGCGGTCCTTGACGTTGAGGGTAAGCTCGCTGGTATCCGGCTCGGGGCCCGGACCGATGACGGGATAGATTTGCCGGTCCTGACTGGCATTGGCCCGGTTCAACTCAGCCTGAAAAATCAGGCCGTTAAGAAACATATTGGTGTGCAGGCTGGGTAGCGAACGCATGACGTTGTTGGAACTGAAATAGTGGTTCCCCGCAACGTTGATGGCTGCCAATCGGCCTTCCGTCACCTGCACTTTCACCGTCGCATTGGTCAGTTTCTGCTGGGGCAACCCCACAGCCACCGTCACATAGCCCCGTTCGCGATAGGCCTTTCCCAATTCGCCCACCACCGTTTGAATTCCATCAAAGCTGACATTGGTGCCGAAGGCACCATCGATGTTGGTGATGGCCCGGCCGATGGTCGTCGGCGGCAGGATGGTGTTGCCGTTGACCAGGTATTTCTTCACCTCAAACCGGGGTCCGGCGTTCGTGGAAACCACGTGGACCCGGGGGTCCTTTGCCTGGATCTCCAGTTCGGCCATTTTCAGGTGCAGGGCAGCCATTGCCCCGGCCATTTCTTCATGAGTGGCGGGCCGGGCCGCAAGGTGGGTGGCTGGCGGAACGCCGTTGGCGGCTCCCGTGGGCACGGCATTGGTGGCGGTGACGGAGGTGGCCGCCGGTGGTCGGGAAACAATTTCCACACCGTTGCTGAAGCTGAGGTAACGCTCGCCAGCCACCATAATCTGGGGTATGGCCGTCCGGGCAACGTTAAATGTGACGATGCCGCCGGTGATTTGCTCCGGCACGAAGGCGACACTCATCGCCGGGCAGCCTTGGTTGTGATATTCCATTTGCAAGGCCGACGCCGCCTTCAGAATTGCGTCCAGGCTGATGTCTGTGCCGGTATATGGGGAGAACAGGTGGGCCAGGGTATTGGTCGGAAGCAATGGACTGCCTTCCACGACGTAAGCCCGGACGTTGAAATGCGGGGCGGCATGGGTGGTTTGGGGGGAGACCGGAGAATTTTGAGAAGGAGCCGATTCAGCCACCCTCACGGACAGTGTCCCGCAGCAAAAAATCCACAGCAGAAACACAGCCCGGCTGCGCACCAACATCATGAACAGAGGGGAGCGCCGGTGGGTCATACGCGCGCGTTCGGATCTACAAACCGCAACATCAGGCTGGGGGCGTGTTTCATTGTCGGTTGATGATTGTGAGCAGGCCGGGCCGATGTGCGACGGCGATCACGACCGGTTCCTTCCCGGTAAACTTCGGGTGGAGTTGATGACGGACAAAATGGTTAAAATCATAGCTCGCAATGACAATCGGTTACCGGGCTTTCCCGTAATTTGCGCCGTTAGCGACACCGACACCGCCGCAATCAACCCAAAAGATGAAAAATCCATGGCACGGACAACACGGTCGGCCCGGAGGCGAGTGCCTGAAAATTCACGTCGAGAAAAGCTGGGCCATCTATATTACGGGCTTTTGTCGGAATTGTGACAATCCGGAAACAAACGGGCGCGATGACAACCGTGAGAGGGCCTGACAATTCTGAATCCCGTCCCGCCCGCCCGCTGGCACCGCGGGAGGACCTTCGTGTGATCACGTGCCCGGCATATCAAGTTTCAAGTTTTTTTCGGAACCGACACTGGTTTGTAACACACACCTTTTAACATGGGTCACGCCTTGATGGCGTAACCCGGGAACAGAAAGGTTGTTTGACAGCCTGGTAACGACAGCGCGTTGCGCTTTTCACGCCGCCAATACGTATTGTAGAGGGGACAATTTGAGTCGGTAAAAAGTTTTTGAGGATTTTGAAATAATGAAGAAACCGGAGCGCATCTACGAACCCCATCTGGCTGTTCGGGAAATTTCCGTGCCGCCCGGGGGGGAATGGTCGCCGCGATCGCCCGGTTGGTCCCTGATTCAAATCGGGCGCGGGACCGGTTATTTCCTGCAATCGCAATCGAGTCAGGAGCTTGAAATCGGCATGGTTCTTTTGGTTGCCGGTCAGGTGCAGGGAAGCATTCGTGCCAGCCAGTTGGGCGGGTTGTCACTGTATTCTTTCAGTGTGATACCGACGCGTCTCACCGGGTTGATCACGCTGGGCGAGCAGGATTTTCTCGCGACGGCGTCGGCGCGAAAGGAATTTGCCGTTCGAATTCTTTCACCCCACAGTCCGGTGGCCGAAAAAATGAAGGAATTATGCGCCGGCCGGAATTCGGGCGACCTGTTGTTCCGATTGAACCTGCTTCGATTGTTCGTTGAGGTTTTTGGCAATGAATTGGAGCAGGCCGCGTCCAATTGGGAGACGGCCGACGCCAAGGAGCGGTTGCGGGTGTTGTTGGAGCGGACGCCGCCGGCCGAATTGCTGGAAATGAATTTTAACGACCTGGCGCGGATGACCCATTGCACTTCGCGGCATTTGAGCCGGATTTTTCGCGAGCTGGTTGGCATGTCATTTCGCGACAAGCGCGCCGAACTGCGACTGACACGGGCCCGCGATCTGCTTGCCACGAGCCGGTCCAAGGTGGTGGAAGTCGCCCTGGAGAGCGGCTACAAGTCTTTAAGTTTGTTCAATCTGATGTTCACACGCCATTTTGGAACCAGTCCCGGCCGATGGCGACAGAGGCATCGAAACGACGAAAACGGCGAAAACCATCGAACCCATCGGGCGCAATCGTTTGCGCCGTGCAGAAAATAGGAGGCGTCCTCTCCGGATGAATCCGCCTGAAATCCCGCTGTCGTGACTCCCCAAGTTTGGGACATTTGGCACTCCCGAAGGATTTCCTTTGGGTGTGGATTCAATGGATTGTTTCAAAAATGTCGCAATTCCGACGCAGGACGGTGACATCCCGCCTTTAGCCTTTAAGGAGATGCTTGTTGAGCGACACCTCATTTTGCAGGAGCTGACGCTGCCGCCTTCCACCGAATGGCTTCCCCATTGCCACGGCTGGCTGATGGCGCGCGTGGCGGAGGGCATGGGGTACTGGTTGCAACCCGGCGTCGAATCCCGGCAACTGACGGCGGGGGATGGTTTGATCGCGACCCGCAATGTCAATGGGGTCATCCGTGCCAGCCAGCTTGGCCCGCTCAAACTGCAATACTTCACCATCCAGTTGCAGTACCTCAACGGCGTGCTCACCGTGGCAGAATGGCAGCAACTGGAGGTCGCCCCGAAGAATCCGGCACCGCTCGTTTCCATTTTTGCGGCGGGAGAACCGATTGGACAAAAATTTATGCGGCTGGCGGACAACCCACACGGCAACCGGCTGCCCATGCGTTGCGCCTTGCTGCAGCTCTGGGCCAATGCCGTGGCCGGCCTGTTGCCGGCGCCGGCCTCTCCCTCCGCCAACGGCAATAAACTCCGCGATCATGTCCGGGAACTGGTCGGACAAATGACCGAAGCCGAACTGGCCGAACATTCCCTGACGGAACTGGCCCGGCAGTTGCATTGCAGCGAACGGCATTTCAGCCGCCTGTTCCGCGAGGAATTCGGCGTGCCGTTTCACGCCCGGCAGATCGAATTGCGCCTGCAACGCGCGCGCCAGTTGCTGGCGGATCCCGATGCCAAAATCATCAATGTCGCCCACGATACCGGTTACCGGCATCTCGGGCTGTTCCATGCCATGTTCAAAAAACGGTTTGGCCTGACGCCCGCCGAATGGCACCGGCAATCTCTTCGTAAAAGCCCTTCGCCATCCCGACTGAATCATCCCGCTCATCCGGCTGAACGTGCCGTTGTCCTGCTCGCCGTTCTCGGCCCATGCCTTATTTCACACGTTTGCAACCACGCATTGGCAGGATGAATGAAACGTTGTTTGACAGGCACGTTGACGTTGGCGCCGGCGCGGTTTCCGGCCGCCGTGAATTTGAATGTCACCTATTTGTAACCTGCGTGCCAAAGTCATTGGTATAAAATGCGAAAGCAGTGTTATGTGTGCGGCCCAATCCAGAAACTTGCTTGATGAACCGCTGCCGGGATTCGGCGGCGGGGCGGCGTCATCAACGGGTGGGCCGCGCCGCAAACCTGACCTTGATTTGACCGGCAAGAAATTGTCCACCATCCCAACCTCAACCCCATCGTTATAACCACCATGTTTGTTCAACCCCTGTTTGCCGCCAATGCCGCGGTGTACGCCATCCAAAACGCCACCGCCGAGGGCAAAATCACCGTCATTGTGCTGCTCATCCTGTCGTTGTTCAGTTGGACGATCATCATCACCAAATTCCGCCAATTGACGATTGCGCGCAAGGCGACCAAGAAGTTTTTCGCCGCCTACACCTCCACGCGCGACCCGCTGGACATCCAGCGCAAGGGCGAGGAGTACGACGGCGCGCCCGCCTACCAGCTCTACATCCGCGGGGCGGATGAACTGGCGTATCAATTGAAAAACAATCCGGTGCAGGTCCAGACGGTTGCCCCCTTGAACCCGGAGGAAGGTGTGGAACATACCAACACCGATTTTCTCGCCCGGTCCACCGCGGTGAAGGTCAGCATGGCGTCGTTTGATGCGGTGAAGGTGATTTTGGAGGAAGCCGCCAGTGGGGAGGCGATGGCCCTGGAAAAAGGCATGATCGTCCTGTCCACGGCGGTGGCGGGCGGGCCGTTCATCGGGCTGCTGGGCACCGTTTGGGGCGTCATGTCCA
>Ga0265338_10003071_pt1 | contig 23965 bp, 23 predicted proteins | sample 42126metaG_FD_193579 | JGI IMG/M metagenome (GOLD analysis project Ga0265338, IMG submission 193579) | Rhizosphere microbial communities from Carex aquatilis grown in University of Washington, Seatle, WA, United States - 4-21-26 metaG | ecosystem: Host-associated > Plants > Roots > Rhizosphere... | reverse complement strand
GCGAGACGGCCCAGGATGACGGCCGCCCACAGCGTGAAGCCGTCCCGCCCGTCGGCCGGGGTGTAGCCAGTGAGCTCGGTAACCCGGCGCAGCCGGTAGCGGACCGTGTTCGGGTGGACGAAGAGCATCCGGGCGGTCGCCTCAAGGGACGACCCCTGCTCCAGGTAGGTGGTCAGCGTGTCGAGCAGCGCGCTCCCGCCGGCCAGCAGCGGCTGGTACGCCTGCGCCACCAGGTCGGCGGCGGCGTCGGCGTCGCCGTCAAGCGCACGCTCGGGCAGCAGCTCGTCCGAGCCGACCGGGCGCGGCGCGTCCGGCCAGGCGGGGGCCGCCCGCAGCCCGGCGAGCGCCGCCCGGGCCGAGGCGTGCGCCGAGCGCAGGTCGCGCACCGCGGGCCCGACGACGAGCGGGCCCGGGCCGAACAGCCCGGCCAGCTTCTCCGCGGCGGTCATCGGGTCGGTGACGCCGCCGAGCACCACGATCAGCCTGCCGCCCTGGACCCCGGCCAGCAGGTCGAGGCGCGCCCGCCTGGCCGCCGCGCGCAGCTCGTCGATGGCCGGCTCGGCGTCGTCCCCATCTACTGTCCCCACCACCACGGAGACGGGGGAGGACGACCAGTTGAGCGCCGATGCCCAGGAGTTGAGCGACTCCTGCCCCTCGCCGCGCACCAGGGAGTCGACGACGAGCGCCTCAAGCCGGGCGTCCCAGGCGCCGCGGGCCTCGGCGGTGCGCGCGTACACCTGGGCGGCGCTGAACGCGATCTCGCGCGCGTACACCAGCACCGCCTCGCGCAGTTCCGCCTCGGAGCCGGGCACCGCCAGGGTGTCCACCTGCCCCTCCACGACGTCGATGATCACCCGGACCATCTCCACCGCCTGCTGCAGCCGCACGGCCCGCGCCAGCTCACGGGGGGCGGTGCCGAACACTTCGGTGGCGGCGGGCCGCATCCGTTCCGGGTGCTTGATCCAGTCCACGAACGAGGCGATGCCCGCCTGGGCCACCAGCCCGAGCCAGGAGCGGTTCTCCGCGGTCATCTTCCTGAACCAGGGCAGGCGCGCGTCCATCGCCGCGATGGCGGCGGTGCCGAGCGTCCCCATCGACCGCTCGATCCGGGCCACCGTTTCCGGGTGCACGCGCGGCGGAGCGTCCATCCCGCGCCGCGACCCGCCGGACCGCCGTCCGGCCTCCCCCGCATCTTTCGACTGCATCACACCAGCGTGCCACGAGTGCACGCCTGATTGGCCGGCGGCCTCCCGCGCCGCGGGCGGCCGCCGGCCGTTCGTGCTTGTCCTAGCCGAGGGCCTGCGACACCGGCAGGTCCAGCTTGTACCGGCCGATCGCCTGGGCCGGCAGCGACCGGTCCACCTCGCCGGACCTGGCGAGCTGCGAGAGCACCGCGAGGACGATCGACTCCGCGTCCACGTGGAAGAACCGGCGGGCGGCCGGACGCGTGTCGGAGAAGCCGAACCCGTCGGTGCCGAGCGACGTGTACGACCCACCGGGCACCCACCGGGCGATCTGGTCGGGCACCGCGCGCATCCAGTCGGAGACGGCGACCACCGGGCCTGGCGCGCCGTCAAGCGCGGTCGTCACGTACGGCACGCGCGTCTCTTCCCCGGGATGCAGCATGTTGTGCGACTCGCAGGCGAGCGCGTCCCTGCGCAGCTCGGTCCACGAGGTGACCGACCACACGTCCGCGGCGATGCCCCAGTCCTCCGCGAGCAGCCGCTGCGCCTTCAGCGCCCACGGCATCGCGACGCCCGAGGCGAGCAGCTGCGCCCGCGGCGCCGGCGCCGAAGGCGGCCTTGTTTCGTCAGACGTCGCCGCCGCGTAGCGGTAGATGCCGCGCAGGATGCCCTCGTCGAGCCCCTCGAGGGCCGGGGCGGGCGGCTGCGGGTACGGCTCGTTGTAGACGGTGAGGTAGTAGAAGATGTCCTCGCCGTCCGGGTGCTCGGATGTGGAGTCGTACATCCGCCGCAGCGCGTCGCGGGTGATCACCGAGATCTCGTAGGCCCACGCCGGGTCGTAGGACACGCACGCCGGGGAGACCGACGCGAGCAGCTGCGAGTGCCCGTCGTTGTGCTGCAGCCCCTCGCCGGTCAGCGTGGTGCGGCCGGCGGTGGCGCCAAGCAGGAAGCCGCGCCCCAGCTGGTCGCCGAACGCCCACATCGCGTCGCCCGTCCGCTGCCAGCCGAACATCGAGTAGAACACGTACACCGGGATCATGTGCGTGCCGTGGGTGGCGTACGAGCTGCCCGCGGCGATGACCGACCCCATCGAGCCGGCCTCGGAGATGCCCTCGTGCAGTATCTGGCCGCGCTCGGACTCCTTGTAGCCAAGCATGAGGTTGCGGTCCACGGCCTCGTAGGTCTGGCCGAACGGCGAGTAGATCTTCGCGGTCGGGAACAGCGAGTCCATGCCGAAGGTGCGCGCCTCGTCCGGGATGATCGGCACGAACCGCTCGCCGATCACCGGGTCCTTCATCAGGTCCTTGAGTATCCGCACGAACGCCATCGTGGTGGCCACCGACTGCTTGCCTGAGCCGCGCCGGTACTCGTCGAAGAACGAGGCGGGCGGCTGGGCGAGCGGCTTGGCCCGCACCACCCGGCGCGGCAGCATCCCGCCGAGCGCGGCCCGCCGCTCGAGCATGTACCTGATCTCGTCGGAGTCCTGGCCCGGGTGGTAGTACGGCGGGAGGTCCGCCTCCAGGTCAGCATCGGAGATCGGCAGGTAGAGCCGGTCGCGGAACTCCTTGAGCTCGTCCTTGGTGAGCTTCTTCATCTGGTGCGTGGCGTTACGCGCCTCGAAGTCCTTGCCGAGCGTCCAGCCCTTGATCGTGTGGGTGAGGATCACCGTCGGCTGGCCGACGTGCTCGCGGGCCGCCTTGAACGCCGCGTACACCTTCCGGTAGTCGTGCCCGCCGCGGGACAGGCTGCGGATCTGGTCGTCCGACAGGTGTTCCACCATCTTGCGCAGCCGCGGGTCGCCGCCGAAGAAGTGCTCGCGGATGTACGCGCCGGACTCGACGCTGTAGGTCTGCATCTGACCGTCAGGCGTGGTGTTCATCGTGTTGACGAGCACGCCGTCGGTGTCCTGGGCCAGGATCGGGTCCCACTCCCGGCCCCAGATGACCTTGATCACGTTCCAGCCCGCGCCGCGGAAGAACGACTCGAGCTCCTGGATGATCTTGCCATTGCCGCGGACCGGGCCGTCCAGCCGCTGCAGGTTGCAGTTGATGACGAACGTGAGGTTGTCGAGCTCCTCCCGCGCCGCGAGCCCGATCGCGCCCAGGGCCTCAGGCTCGTCCATCTCGCCGTCGCCGAGGAACGCCCACACGTGCGAGCGCGACGTGTCGTGCAGCTCGCGGGCGAGCAGGTAGCGGTTGAACCGTGCCTGGTAGATGGCGTTCAGCGGACCGAGGCCCATGGAGACCGTCGGGAACTCCCAGAAGCCGGGCATGAGCCGCGGGTGCGGGTAGGACGGCAGCCCGCCGCCCGGGTGCGACCGCTCCTGCCTGAACCCGTCGAGCTGCGTCTCGGTGAGGCGTCCCTCGAGGAAGGCGCGCGCGTAGATGCCCGGCGCCGCGTGCCCCTGGATGAACACCTGGTCGCCGGACTCCCCGTGGTCCTTGCCGCGGAAGAAGTGGTTGAAGCCCACTTCGTAGAGCGAGGCCGCGGACGCGTAGGTGGCGATGTGCCCGCCGACGCCCGCGCCGCCAGGCCGGTTCGCCCGCGACACCATGATCGCGGCGTTCCACCGAATGTAGGCGCGGATGCGCCGCTCGACGTACTCATCGCCGGGGAACCACGGCTCCCGTTCCGGCCCGATCGTGTTGATGTAGTCCGTCGAACGCAGGCCGGGGACCCCGACCTGCTGCTCGCGCGCGCGCTCGAGGAGGCGCAGCATCAGGTAGCGGGCCCGCCCGCGGCCGCGGGTGCGCGTGACGGAGTCGAACGAGTCGATCCACTCGCGCGTCTCGTCCGGGTCGATGTCCGGCAGCTGCGTGGGCAGTCCGTCGCTGATGATGGGGTAACGCTGACGTCCGGAAGTCACGCCGCTTGTCCTCGCCTTCCGCATTCGGCGGCTGTTTGCCGCCCGGGGAACTCGACTGAGCTTTTCAGACCAATCGTCGTACGTCTTGGGCTGATTTTCATCTCTACCAAACGGTAACTGGCGCCGCCTGGCGCGGTGCGGCGCGGGGTCCCGGGCGCGGCCGGCCCGAGCCCCGGCCCGAGCCCGCCCCGAGGCCGCTTACCCTGTGCTGAGCGGGTGCGCGCCCGGACGGAGCCTCGGGTGACCGGCCCGATGTCGCGGAACGCGACCAAACAAGTTACCGTACGTATCAGGGCCTTGCTCCAGGATGACGATCCACGCCTGTGGAAGGTCAACAAAAGGGAGCGGTTTCCAGCGTGGGGCAGATTGCCACTTGCGCAAGGGGCCGACCCAGTGTGAACTGTCCCAACAAGAAGTACTGACGCGGCCACTGACGCCTAGGAAGGCGATCGGGGGAAGCGGGGAAGGACTCGGAGGAACGTCAGTGAGCGCGACCGCGCGCCAGGCGCAGGATGAACGTGGCCAGGCCGAGCGGCTCGGCATCAAGCCGGGCCAGGTAGTTCAGGAACTCGGCTATGACACGGATTGCGATGAGCAACTGCGCCAGGCGATCACGGCTGTCGAGGGCGTGGAGCTTGTCGATGAGGACTACGAGGATGACGTCGTCGACGTGGTCCTGATGTGGTTCAGGGAGGACGACGGCGACCTGGTGGACGCCTTGGTCGATGCCCTGGCACCACTGGGCGACGGGGGATACATCTGGCTGCTTACCCCCAAGGCGGGCAGGCCGGGGCACGTCGAACCAAGCGACATCGGCGAGGCGGCGCCCACGGCGGGCCTTGCCCAGACGTCGAGTGTGAGCGCCGGCCGGGACTGGTCGGGCTCGCGGCTGGTGGCGCCCAAGGCACGGCGGTAATCCCCCGGGGACGACCCCCGCACCCTTCGAGCGCGCCCGATCGCGGAAACCGCGATCTTACCGGGTGTGCGGTGAGCGGGCGCGCTGCCGCGGGTCAAGACGCCCAGAACCGTGATCCCGAACGGGGGCGGGGCGCGCGACCCGCGTCCGGTGGCTCGCTAGGCTTGGTTGCCGTAGGCGCGGGGTTCCCGTCGCGGATCGAGACCCCGGTGGATCGAGGCAAGGGATCAGGCATGGCAGTTGAGATCGGGGACAAGGCCCCGGACTTCGAGCTCCCCGACCAGCACGGGACCCCGGTGAAGCTGTCCAGCTTCCGCGGTGCCAAGAACGTGGTGCTGGTGTTCTACCCGCTGGCGTTCAGCCCGGTCTGCAGCGGTGAGCTGTGCGCGCTCCGTGAGGACTTCCCCGAGGTCGCCCGGGATGACGTGGAGCTGCTCACGGTCTCCGTCGACTCGGTGTTCGCCCACCGCGTCTGGGCCGAGAAGGAGAGCTTCCAGTTCTCGCTGCTCGCTGACTTCTGGCCGCACGGCGCGGTGGCCAGGCAGTATGGCGTCTTCGACGAGGCCAGGGGCCTGGCCATCCGCGGCACGTTCGTGATCGACAAGGAAGGCGTGGTGCGCTGGTCCGTCGTCAACCCGATCCCGCAGGCCCGCGACATCGCCGACTACCAGAAAGCCCTGGCCGAGCTGGCCTGACGGCCCCCACGGGCACCAGCTCAGGTAACCATTTCCATCGCATGGGGTAACAGTTCGTCGCACGGCGGCGACGACCGGCGCGGACATCGGTCATGCTTGAGCTGTGAACGAGAAGGCGGGCCGTGCCCTGTTACCGGTGCGGGGCGCGCCAGGGGGATCCTGAGCCGGGCAAGCCAAGCCCGTGGCGTCAGGGGCTGGTCCGCGAGCACCAGGTGCTCGTTTGCCCGGACTGTCACCCGGCCGCGCTCGGCGAGCTTGCCCGCTGCCCGCGCTGCGACAGCGTACGGCTGGTCAGGCGGCTGGACCAGGTCGAGTGCCTGGACTGCCGCCTGACCAGGACCGTGCTTGCTGACCCGGCGGAAGCCGAGCCCGCGGTCCCGGCATCGGCCCGCGGTGACCGCGGGCTGGCCGCCGAGGTCGCCAGCGCGCTGGCGCGGGTGCTCGGCACCCAGTGAAACCCCAAGCGCCACCGGCCTCAAGGGCGCCAGCCACCGCCTGCCACCGCCGGCGGGCCTATGACGGCCAGGCGGCGGGCAGCGGCGGTACCGCGTTCTCTCGCGCCACCCCCGAGTAGAAGGCGGCGCTTGCCTTGGGGGTGCGGCGGCCGCTCGGGAAGTCCACGTAGACGATGCCAAAGCGCTTCTGGTACCCGTAGGCCCACTCGAAGTTGTCGAGCAGCGACCAGACGTAGTAGCCGCGCAGGTCCACGCCGTCCTTCACCGCCCGCGCGCACGCCTCCAGGTGCTGGTGGAGGTACTTGACCCGTTCGAGGTCATCGACCCGTCCGGCCGGGTTGAGGTAGTCCTCGGCGGCGCGCCCGTTCTCCGTGATGTACAGCGGAAGCCCCGGCGCGTCGGCGGCCAGCTGGACGAGCAGCTGGTACAGCCCGTCGGGGTCGATGAGCCAGTCCATGTTGGTCAGCTCCATCTCCTCCGGGTAGTACTCGACCACGCCTCCCTCGATGCCCGGTACCGGCGGGAACTCGCGCAGCCGCAGCTGGGCGGGGTCACCCGCGCGCAGGTGCTGCGGCCGGTAGTAGTTCACCCCGAGGAAGTCGATCGGCGCGGAGATCGCCGCCATGTCACCGTCACGGATGAGCTCGGCGGGCGGCACGATGGCGGGCGGCGCGTGCTCGGGGTAGCGGCCGTAAAGCAGCGGCTCGAGGAACACGCCGTTGTGCGTGGCGTCCGCGACCCGCCGGGCCCGCTCAAGGAGCTCGGCGGAGCCGTTGGCGTTCGGCGCCACGAGCACGGGCGTCAGGTTGAGCGTGATCCCCACCTCGGCGCCGGGGACGGCGGCCCGCAGCGCGGCGGTGGCCAGTCCGTGGCCGAGCATGAGATGGTGCGTGGCCGCCGCGGCGGCGGCCTCGTCCGCCAGGCCGGGGGCGTGGACGCCGATGCGGTACCCGAGGTGGCTGACGACGAGCGGCTCGTTCAGCGTGATCCACCGCTCCACCCGGTCGCCGAGCGCCTCGCCGACGACAGTGGCGTAGTCGGCGAATCGCAAGCAGATGTCCCGCGACGCCCAGCCGCCCTGGTCCTGCAGCGCCTGCGGCAGGTCCCAGTGGAACAGGGTGGCCGTGCCGGCGATCCCCCGCTCGGCGAGCGCGTCGAGCAGCGCCTTGTAGTGGTCGAGCCCGGCCTGGTTCAGCCGCCCCGCGCCGTCGGGAAAGATACGCGGCCAGCTGATCGAGAACCGGTAGCTGGACAGGCCGAGCGAGCTGAGCAGGTCGGCGTCCTCCGGGTAGCGGCGGTAGGAGTCGCACGCGATGTCACCAGTGTCGCCGCCGCGCACCTTGCCAGGCGTCCGGCTGAACGTGTCCCAGACCGACACGCCGCGGCCGTCCGCGTCGGTGGCGCCCTCGATCTGGTACGCGGCCGTCGCCGCGCCCCAGGTGAATCCCGCGGGGAAGGCGAGCGCCTCGCCTGGCGGGGTGACATTGCTCATGGTTCCTCCTTGACGGCCACCTTTGCGGGGTTTAGCGTAAGCGCTTACATCGCGGGTTGTAAACGCTTACATTTGGGACAGGTTACGACTTGGTTACGCTCTATGACGTCGCCAGCCGGGCGGGGGTGTCGATCGCCACCGTCTCGCGCGTGCTGCACGGGCAGGACGCCGTGCGGGAGACGACCCGGGCCCGGGTGCGCGCGGCGATCGATGAGCTCGGGTACGTGCCCGACGGCGCCGCGCAGTCGCTCGCCAGGAGCCGCAAGGACGTGATCGGCCTGGTCTGCGTGGAGCACACCGGGCTCAAGCCCGACCAGTACGACATCGAGTCGATGAGCCTGCTGTTCTACGACGAGGTGATGCGCGGCGTCGAGGCCCGGATCAGGGAGCTCTCCTGGTCGCTGCTGATCACGTTCCTGCGCGAGGACGAGCGGAGCGGTGCCATGCTGCCGCAGGACGGCCCGGTGTACTCCCGGCTGACCGCGCTGTCCGGCAAGGTGGACGGCCTGCTGATCGGCGAGGGCGTGGTGCCGCCCGCTGACATCGCCCGGCTGGCCAGGCGGATCCCCGTGGTGGTGGTGGCCGGCGACATCGCGCAGCGGGGCGTGGACGTGGTCGCGGCGGACAACTGGTCCGGCGCGCACGCACTCGTCGAGCACCTGGTCACCGTCCACGGCAGGCGCCGCCTGTTCCACGTCGACGGGCCGCCCACCGCGCCGGACGCCACGGCCAGGCGGCTCGCCATGCAGGCGGTGATCGACGCGCACCCGGGCACCGTGCTGGCCGGCTCGTTCAACGGGCGGTTCACCGTGCACAGCGGCCAGGAGGCGGCGGAGCGGCTGCTCACCTGCACCCGCGGCGCGGGCGAGCCGCTGCCCGAGGCGATCGTCTGCGCGAACGACCAGATGGCCATCGGCATGGTGCGCACCCTCACCGCGCACGGCGTCCGTATCCCGCAGGACGTGGCGATCGTCGGCTTCGACGACATTTTCCCGGCCAGCCTCACCGACCCGCCGCTGACCACGGTGCACCAGCCGATGCGCAGGATCGGTGAGCGCGCCTGCGACCGGCTGCTCGAGCGGATCGCCGACCCGTCGCTGCGGCCCAGGATCGAGCAGCTCCCGTCCGAGCTGGTGCTCCGGTCGAGTTGCGGCTGCCCGCCAGGCGCCGTGACTAGGCGGCAGGTGGCGACTATAACTCGTAAAAAGGGGATTAACCCGGTTAAGCTGCCGTGGCCGGCACCTGCTGTGGCGCCGGTCACATCCCGGGCGCGTACCCCCGGCCCGGGCCCCGCGGCCGTCCTGGCTAGCCAGGAAGGCTTCACGGCGACTGGCCCGAGTAACGACGAGACTTACGAAAGGTAGGTGGAGGGCATGTCGTTCATACTTCGCCGCCTGGCCTTCTACTTGGTTGCGGCGTGGGTGGCGATTACGCTCAATTTCTTCATCCCGCGTGCGGTACCGGGTAACCCGGTCCAGACCATCCTGTCTAAGTACCCAGACCTGACGCCTCAGGCATACAAGGCGCTGTCGCAGATGATTGGCGGAGCGCTCCAGCACGGGTCGCTCTGGTCGCAGTACACGGCGTATCTTAGCGACGTCTTTCACTTCAACTTCGGCACCGACCTGGCGAACTTCCCGACGCCGGTGTCCCAGATCCTGGACCAGGCGATTCCGTGGACGCTGATCCTGGTCGGCACCGCCACGGTGATCGCGTTCCTGCTCGGCACGCTGCTCGGCATCTTGGCCGGCTGGCGGCACGGCGGCTGGCTGGACCGTGCGCTGCCGGTGCTGATGTTCCTGCAGGCCGCGCCGTACTTCTTCGTCGCCCTGATCCTGGTGTACTTCCTTGCGCTGAAGGGCGGCTGGCTGCCGTCGGCCCAGGGGTACAGCGCCCAGGACGTGAGTCCCGGATGGAACTGGGCGTTCATCAGCAACGCGGCGGAGCACTCGGTCCTGCCGGCCGGCACCATCGTGCTCACCTCGGTGGCGGGGTGGATGCTGCAGATGCGCAACGTCATGATTACCACGATCAGCGAGGACTACGTGGTGGCCGCGCAGGCCAAGGGCCTGTCCCGGTCCCGGATCATCTACACCTACGCGGCCCGCAACGCGCTGCTGCCGCAGTTGCAGGGCTTCGGCCTGGCGCTCGGCTTCGTGGTCTCCGGTGCCGTGGTCATGGAGATCGTCTTCTCCTACCCCGGCATCGGTTACAACCTGGTCCAGGCGGTCGGCGCCAAGGACTTCCCGCTGATGCAGGCGCTCTTCCTGGTGATCACGTTCGCGGTGCTCATCGCCAACCTGCTCGTCGACGTGATCATCGTGCTGTTCGACCCGCGGGCTCGGACGAGGGAGGCGAGGTAGGTGAGCATCTGGCGTAACATGCCGCTCCGGGCGAAGATCGGCGTTTTCCTGTTCGGCTTCTTCGCGCTCGTCGCGATCTTCGGCCCGATATTTGAGCCGTTCAACCCGGGATTCGAGAACCAGGACCCGAAGTTCTCGCTGAACCCCCCGAGCCTGCACCACCTGCTCGGCACCACTCAGCTTGGCGAGGACGTGTTTTCCCAGGTGCTGACCGGCACCCGGCTGACGTTCGAGGTCTCGCTGCTCGTCGGTCTCATCGCCACGGTCCTCTCGGTGCTCATCGGGGTGACCGCCGCGTACCTCGGCGGGATATGGGACGACCTGCTGTCCCTGCTCACCAATGTGTTCCTGGTCATCCCCGCGCTGCCGTTGCTGATCGTGCTGCTCGGCTACCTGTCGAACGAGGGGCAGACGCCCACGATCATCGTGCTGGCCGGCCTCGGCTGGCCGTGGGGCGCGCGGGTGATCCGGGCGCAGACGCTCACGATCAGGAACCGCGATTTCATCGGGGCATCCCGGGAAACCGGCGAGCCGACCTGGCGGATCATCATCTTCGAGATCATCCCCAATGAGGTCTCGCTGATCGCCGCCAACTTCGTCAACACGGTGCTGTACGCGCTCGGTGCCTCGGTCGCGCTGGCCTTCATCGGGATCGCCAACCTGACGAGCTTCTCGCTCGGCGTGGTCCTGTACTGGGCGCAGAACGGCAACGCGTTGCAGAGCGGCGACTGGTGGTGGTGGATCCCGGCGGGCCTCGTCATCGCGCTGATGGGCACCTCCCTGGTACTGCTCAACTCCGGCATCGACGAGATCGGCAATCCGCGGCTGCGCGCCTCGCACGAGACGGGCCGGGTCGGCGGGCATCGCATCTGGACCACCGACCCCACTCCGGTGCTGTCCCAGCTCACCGCGCCCCGCAGCAAGGTCGGGCAGTTCGCCTACTCGTTCTCCCGGTCCGCGCTGCTGGACCGGGCGGCCACCAAGAACCAGGCTAACGGCGCGGCCGAGGCCCGAACCAAGACCCCGACCGGAGGTGAGATCCTGTGAGCCCGATCCTGGAGATCAGCGACCTGTCCGTCGTGTACCGGACGCCAGGCGGCGACGTGCGCGCCGTCGAGAACGTCAGCCTTGAGCTCAACCCCGGCGAGGTGGTGGGCCTGTGCGGCGAGAGCGGCTCAGGCAAGTCCACCCTGGCCTACGGCGCGACCCGGCTGCTGCGCACGCCTGCCCTGGTCACCAGCGGCAGCGTGAAATACGGTGGCCGCAGGCTCACCAGTGGCGGCGACCCGGTGGACCTGATGGCGATGACTCATCACGAACTGCGGGCCATGCGCTGGCGCGAGATCGCGATCGTGTTCCAGAGCGCGATGAACGCGCTCAACCCGGTGCTCCGGGTCCAGGACCAACTGCTCGACGCGATCCACGCGCACCTGAAGATGCCCAGGCGCGAGGCGCACGAGAAGGCCGCCGAGCTGTTCGACCTGGTCGGCATTCCGCGCAACCGGCTCCGCTCCTACCCGCACGAGCTGTCCGGCGGCATGCGGCAGCGCGTGATGATCGCGATGGCCCTGGCGACCGACCCCGAGGTCGTGATCATGGACGAGCCGACCACCGCGCTCGACGTGGTGGTGCAGCGGGACATCCTGGCGCAGATCGTGGAGCTCAAGGAGCGGCTCGGCTTCGCGATCCTGTTCATCACCCACGACCTGTCGCTGCTGCTCGAGCTCGCGGACCGGATCGCGGTCATGTACGCGGGTCGGCTGATGGAGACCGGCGCCTCGCAGGACCTCGTCCGCGACCCGGCACACCCCTACACCAGGGGCCTGCTCAACTCGTTCCCCTCGATACGCGGTCCCCGCCGGGAGCTGACCGGCATCCCCGGGTCGCCGCCCGACCTGCGCGACCCGCTGGCCGGCTGCCCGTTCGTGCCGCGCTGCGGCTTCGCCGTGCCGGCCTGCACCGCCGTGGACATGACGCTTGAGCCGTGGAACGGCGCGCACGAGGCCAGGAGCTATCTGCCGGGCAGTGCCCACCTGACCGCGTGTCCCATCGTGACCCCGAAAGTCAGCCAGGAAGGGGTGCTGTCATGACCGAGCCGATCATCAACGGCGTGCCCGCCTCGAGCAGCCTGCCCAGTGGCGCCCCGGTGAGCGACGCGTCGGCCGCGCCGGCCGTCAACGCGGACGCCGAGCAGGTCGGCGAGCCCGCCGTCGTCGAGTCGGTCGCCGCCGCGAACGGCCCGCTCGCGCTGGAGGCCGTCGGCCTCGGCAAGGACTTCAAGCTGGGTCGCGGCCAGGTGCTGCACGCGGCCAGGAACGTGTCGTTCGGCCTGTACCGGGGCGCGGTCGTCGCGCTGGTGGGGGAGAGCGGCTCAGGCAAGTCCACCGTCGCCAAGCTGCTGGCCGGGCAGGAGCGGCCCACTCACGGGTCGGTCAGGCTGGACGGCAAGCCGGTCGACGTCGGCAGCAGCCACCGGTTCCGCCAGTACAAGCGCCAGGTGCAGTACGTCTTTCAGGACCCGTTCAGCTCGCTGAACCCCACGCACACGGTCGGCTACCACCTGACCCGCCCGGTGAAGCTGCACCAGCCCGAGGTCAAGGACGTCAAGCCCGCGGTCACCGACCTGCTTGAGCTGGTGCGGCTGACGCCGGCCGACCAGTTCGTCGGGAAGTTCCCCTACGAGCTGTCCGGCGGCCAGCGGCAGCGCGTCTCGTTCGCCCGGGCGCTGGCGGCCAAGCCAACCGTGCTGCTCGCCGACGAGCCAGTGTCCATGCTCGACGTCTCCATCCGCCTGGAGATGCTCGGCCTGCTCAACGACCTGCGCACCAGGCTTTCCCTGGCCCTGCTGTACATCACCCACGACATCGCGTCCGCCCGGTACTTCGCGGACGAAGTGCTGGTGATGTACGGCGGGCAGATCGTGGAACGGGGCCCGGCCGAGGACGTCACCCAGCGTCCGGCCCACCCCTACACCCAGCTCCTCATCGCCTCCGCCCCCGACCCGGACGACCTGGGCTCCGTGCTCAAGTCCGCGAACGTGGGCGCCGGAGGCGGTGCGGTACGGGCCGGGAACGTCGGCCCGGCCGCCACCGGCTGCCCGTTCAGCAACCGGTGCCCGCTTGCCATTGAGAAATGCAAGCAGGAGAACCCCGCTCTCCAGCTGCTGACGCCTAACCGGGCGGCAGCGTGCTGGCGACTGGACGTCGCTGCCTCGTCTTTGACGGGCAGCGCCGCCTAACCAGAGAAACATAACTCCTTCTCGAATTCGCATCACCCGAGAGGAAAGGTCAAAGTTGACAACCAAGAGAACCCTCAGCAAGAAAGCGGTGGCGGCGGGTGCCGTCATGCTGCTCGGGGCCGGCCTCGCGGCCTGCTCCTCGTCGAGTTCCACCCCCGCGGCGACCGGGACCGGCTCGAGTACCGCCAGCGCCAGCACCTCGAACGGGCCGGCGCTGGTCATGGAATCCTCGCCTGAGGAAACCCTGACCGATAACTTCAACCCGTTCGACGGCGCGTCGCCGATCCAGGGCATGGGCGCCACCGGCCTGGTCTACGAGCCGCTGCTCACCTTCGACCTGGCCAACCCGGCGCAGGCCCCGTACCCGATGCTGGCCACCAGCTACACGTGGGGCGCGGGCGGCAAGTCGATCACCTTCGCGATCCGCCAGGGCGTGAAGTGGAACGACGGCCAGCCGATGACCGCCGCCGACGTGGCGTTCACGTACCAGTACGTGCTCAAGAGCACCAGCAGCAAGACGGACAACATCAACTTCACCGGCCTGCCCGCCACCACGACGGTCACCGCCTCGGGTAACAACGTCACCCTGACCTTCCCGACGCCCCAGTACATGAACCTGCTGAACATTGCCGGCGAGGCGATCCTCCCCCAGCACATCTGGTCGACGGTCACCGACCCGGCTCACTTCAACGTCCCCAAGCCGGTCGGCACCGGCCCGTACATCCTGGGCAACTTCACCAACCAGGGCTACACGATGGTGGCGAACCCGACTTACTGGGCGCCCGTCCCGGTGAAGAAGGTGTACTTCCCCGCCTACACCGGCAACGTGGCGGCCCAGAACGCGCTGTTCGCCGGGCAGATCGACTGGACCGGTAACTACATCCCCGGCCTGCAGCAGAACTTCATCCAGAAGGACCCGACCCACAACTACGCGTTTGAGGGCTCGAACTCCTCCGGCGCGCTGTACCCGAACCTGACGACCGGCCCCACCGCCGACCTGCAGGTCCGCAAGGCGATCGACGTGGCGATCAACCGGCAGCTGATGGGCTCTGAGGGCGAGTCCGGCCTCGAAGCCCCGGTTCTCAACGTCTCTGGCATCACCGAGCCGGCGTTCACCAAGTGGCTCGCGCCGTCGCTGCAGGGCAAGAACGTCAACCCGAACGGCGACCCGGCCGCGGCCGCGCAGATCCTCCAGGCCGACGGCTACACCAAGCAGGGCGGCTTCTTCGAAAAGGGCGGCAAAACGCTGACCGTCTCCATTGAGACCCCCGGTGACTACACCGACTTCGCGAACGACGTCAAGATCGCCGTGCAGTCGCTGAACTCGGCCGGCATCAAGGCGACCTTCAACAACGTCACGGTCAACGCGTACAACGCCGACGCGGCCAGCGGGAACTTCCAGCTCCTGCTCCGCTGGGGCAGCGGCGGCATCACCCCGTACAGCCTGTACGCCGGCTGGCTCGACCCGACCAGGATCGGTACCGGAAACGGCAACTACGAGAAGCTGAACGACCCGACGGTGACCGCTGAGCTGAACAAGCTCAACGGCGACGAGACGATCGCGGAGCAGACCACCGACCTCACCCCGATCGAGCAGTACGTCGCGGACAACCTGCCGGTCATCCCGACGACGACCTCCGCCGAATGGTGCGAGTACACGTCGAAGCACTTCACCGGGTGGCCGACCCAGGCCAACCCGTACGAGTCCTGCCAGCCCTCGGGCACCAACAACGGCGGCAGCACCGGCACCGACGAGTACGTCCTGCTCCACCTCAAGCCGGTCGCGTAGCGGCCCGGCCATTACCCCTCGATAACAAAACTCAATGCAAGCGGAGGCGGTATCCGCCGCTTCCCGCCGCGACGGCCCGCCCGGTCTTTCCCGGGCGGGCCGCCGCGCTTCATACGGAACGAGGGCGTGCCTGGCCTCCGGCCCCTCTTCCCGCGCATTTCCGCGCCGGCGGGGCCGCCCGGCCGCGATTTCTTTCCGGTTTCGCGGTGAATGATCGCGTTTGCCCGGGGTAGTCGCGGGCCATGACAATCTCTGCCATCATCGCGTGGCTGATCACCGGACTGGTGGTCGGCGGGCTCGCGCACCTGCTGGTGCCGGGCCGGCAGCGCATCGGCATCCTGCTGACCCTGCTCTTCGGCATCGTGGGCGCGCTGGTCGGCGGCTTCGTCACCGCCGCGATCCTCGGTGCGGGCCACTTCATCATCACCTTCATCGTCTCCCTGGTCGTCGCCGCGCTGCTGATTGCCGTGGTCAACCACCCGACCGGCCGCCGCTACGTGTACGGCCGTCGGCGGCGTCGAGTGCTGCGCTAACCCGCGGCACGGCAGGCCAGCCCCCGCGTCCTCCCGCGGGCGGGCTGGCCTGCCTGGTGAGGGCTTTCGCCTCGCTTGAGCGCGAACGGCCCGCTTACCGCGACGGCCGGCCGGACAGTGTTTACCGTCCGGCCGGCCCGGTAGCGGAGCAGGGAACGGCGAACAGGAGGGAAATCATGGACAAGCAGGACACCGACATCATGTCCCCCGGTGCAGACGAGCAGAGTGCCGGCGAGCCGAGTGCCGGCGAGCAGGCGGCGGGGACGGCTCCCCGCCCGGACGGCGCAGGCGACCGCATGGGCCGCGGCGCCGGCCAGCCGGGGATGACCGGGCTGGCCCCCGAACAGGGCGGCCAGGTCCGCGACATCATGACGCCCGCCCCCGTGGGCGTCTACTACAGCCAGACGATCGGCGAGACGGCGCGGGTCATGCGCGACAGTCAGGTCGGGGCCGTGCTCGTGGTCAACGACGGGGCGCTGGCCGGCCTGGTGACCGACCGGGACCTGGTCGTCCGCGGACTCGCGGAGGGCATGGGGCCGGACACCCCGGTCGGGCCGCTGTGCAGCGGCGACCTGATCGGCGTGGCCGCCGACGCCGACCTCGGCCAGGCCGCGCAGCTCATGCGGGACAACGCCGTCCGCCGGCTGCCGGTGATCAACGACGGCCAGGTCGTCGGCATGGTCTCCATGGGGGACATCGCGATTTCCGCCGACGGCGATTCCGCACTGGCCGCGGTCAGCCGGGCCGAGGCGAACATCTAATTGCCCGCGGGGGGACTGTATTACCTGCGGGGGGACGACCCCCCTGCACCCCCCGGTCATGGGGGGCTGCGCGCCCCCCATACCCCCCACGGCGGGGAGCGGCGCCAAGAGCGCGCCGCCCCCCGCACTGTTGTTGCGGTTAAGGCCCTGTGGTTGCCGTCGCCAGGCAGCGCCTAGACCGCGCTGCCTATCGGTCCGCGGGCTCGCAGGCATGAACCCCCGCGGGCATGAGCAGGGCGTCCATCGCCACCGCTGGCGGCCGCTGGCCACGCCTGGCATCCGTTTTATCAGGCCCCCAAGGGTAGAGGTTCAGGTGTGTGTAGCGAAGTACAAGGAGAGCTGGCGGGGCTGCAGGAAGCCCTGCTGAAGTCCGACAGCGTCGAGCAGTTCCTGCATGAGCTCGCCGTGCTCGCGGCGCGGACCGTCAGCGAGGGGATGTCCTGCGGCATGGCGCTGCGGCCGCGGGGGCGGGCGCCAAGGATGGCCACGGCGTGCAGCGACCCGCTGGCGTCCGAGGCGGACCGGGTGCAGTACCAGGCGGGGGAAGGGCCGGCCGCGCACGTGCTGCGGTACGGCCGCCGGGTGCGCATCCACGACACGGCGACGCACGACCGGTGGCCGCGCTTCTGCCGTCAGGCGGCCGCGCTCGGCATCCGCTCCTGCTACGCCCTGCCGCTGGTCGCCAACGGCGAGCCGGCCGGCGCGCTCCTGCTGTACGCGCGCACGCCGGGAGCATTCGGCCCCGAGGAGGCCAGGCGGGCGGAGGCGTTCGCCGGGCACGCCTCGGGCGCGCTCGCGCTGTCCCTGCGCATGGCCTCCTGCCTTGATCAGAACGAGCAGCTCCGGTCGTCGATCGTGTCAAGGGCAGTCATCGACCAGGCGCTCGGCGTGATCATGGCCACGGAGCACTGTCCGCAGGATCAGGCGTTCGCGCAGCTGCGCAGCGTCTCCCAGAACACCAATGTCAAGCTGCGAGACCTGGCGGCGACGATCGTGACGCGCGTCAGCGGCGAGCCGCCGGCTATCACGGCGCCGTTCGAGGACGGGTGATGCTCATGGATACCCGCAGGCGGGCTGAGCCGGGAGCGGTCAGGCGGGGAGGCCGCGGCTGATCTGGTCGGGCAGCGAGGCCATGGCGTCGGCCAGGCTCGGGTATACCTCGATCAGCCGGTCGAGGCCCACGAGGCTGAGCACGCGCAGAACGGGCGGGGCCGTGACGGCCAGCCGCAGGGCGGCTTCGGTGGCGGTAGCCCGCCGCGAGGCCCGGACCAGGGCAGCGATGCCCGCTGAGTCGAGGAACGTCGTCGCGGTCAGGTCGGCAATCAGGCCGGCCGCTCCCGCGTTAAGTGCGGAAAGCAGCGCGTCGCGCAGGCCTTCCGCGTTGGTGATGTCGATTTCCCCGGCCACGGTGACCACCGCGACCTGGCCGGACCACTCCACGGCGAAACGCTCGCCGGGCGTAAAAAGCTCATCGGGCACAGCAACCACCGCCACTTCTTTACCAACAAGAGGTGGGCCGCGTCTCCGGACCCGGGCACACGCGCCCCACGCGTGGAACGACGTAGCAAGCATTGTCGCGGTCGTGCCGCTCACGGACAAGCGAAACCGCACGCCAAGCCTATGCGAGTTGCCGCACTTACGCGGACGGCGTTTCTCCCGCTGCACACGGGTAGTTGACCATTCGGGAGAGCGGCCGGCGGACCCGGCAAGACAGAAAAGAAAGACGAGGACACCATGCGACTAGGGTCTTTGATCCTGGTGATCTGGCTGATCATCGGGATTATCGCGACTGCGCAGCGCGGCTACTTCAACGACCGGGTGAGCTGCGCGAACGCGGGCACGGTCATCGTGACGATCCTGGCTGGCCCGCTCAACTACATCGGCGTCAACCCCAAGCTCTCCTGCCACTAACGACTACGGGAATCTAGCCGCCCGGTCGTTCTCCCGACGCCTTCTTGCGCAGCGACTCGACGAGCGCGGCCACGTGCCTGCGGTCTTCCGCCGAGAGCTCGTCGATGCTGGCGATCAGCAGGTCGCGCTCCTGGTCGCCGGGCCGGCCCGGCCCGGACGGCGCGTCGTCGTAGTAGTGCAGTCCGGTGGACTCGGCAGCGGCCGAGCGCACCAGCGAGACCGGCACGTCGAGGCCTCTGGCGAGCGCGTCGATGGTGGCTGGCCGCGGCGGCCGCACCAGGTTCCGCGTGGTGGCGAGGGTGTAGACGGTGGACCGCGGCAACCCGCCGCGCCGGGCGACCTCGCCGTAGGACCAGTTCCGCTCCCGTAGCCGCTGCTGGATCAGGCGCTGCAGCGGAGCGGCGGCGCGCTCAGCCTCCGCCACTGAATCCACTGATTGCTCGCCAGGGAACTTTGCTCCGCCGCCTGCCGCCTGCGCCGTCATGCTCACCAACTTAACCGTCTTCACCTGCGGATACACACCGCCGTCGCGCGATATTGACTGAACAGAGATAGTACTGTACGGTGGTGGCCGTACACCTCGTACGATGATCATCGTACACCAAGACAAAAGGTAGATCCACCAGAGGAGACTCCCAATGTCCACCGAAACCGTCATCTCAATGCGTGAGCTCGAGGCCGAGAGCGCCGAGCTGCTGCCCAGCCGCGAGACGCTGTGCGCTCCCAGGTGCGGCGGCCACTCCAGCTACAGCTACACCTCCATCACCTCGCAGTCGTACGACGGGAACGGCATCGGCAACGTCCTCAACGGCAGCAACTTCCTCAACAACATCAGCGTCAACGTCCTGAGTGTCTGACTCTGCTGACCTGTGCCCGCCATGTACCGGCGGGCGCACATGACAGCGTGGAGGGCCGCCTCGACCCGGCTGGGCGGCCCTCCAGGCGTTTTTGCAGCCGACTGAGGAATGCGGACCGTGACCCCTGTCGTACCCGACCTGGCCTGGCCACCGCGGCTGGCCGACGGGACAGAGCTGCTCGGCGAGTTCAAGAACAGCGGCGTGACCGAGCCGCCGTCGCTCGTCCGACGGGCCGACGGCCAGGTGATCCAGCTTTCCCGGCTCGTTTACCTGGTCGCGAGCCTGCTTGACGGCTCCCGTGGGCCCGACGTCATCGCGGCCAAGGCAAGCGCGGAACTGGGCCGGACGCTGTCCGCCGAGGCGGCCGGCTACCTCATCACCGCCAAGCTCGCGCCGCTCGGGATCGTCGCGAGCGCCGGCGTGCCCGCCGCTCTGCCGACGGCACGGCCCCTGCTCGCGCTCAGGGGACGAGCCACGCTGCTGCCCGCGACCGCGGCGGACGCCGCGGGGGCATTCCTGCGGCCGCTGTTCAGCTGGCCGGTGATCGCCGCGGTGACCGGCGGCGTCGTCGCCCTTGACTACTGGATCCTCTCCGTGCGCGGACTGGTCGCCGCAGTTGCGCAGCTACTCAATGACCCGGTGGACCTGCTGCTGGTAGTGGGCCTGTCCGTCGCCTCCGCGCTGTTCCACGAGTGCGGGCACGCGGCGGGCTGCCGCCGCGGCGGGGCCAGGCCCGGCCGGATCGGGTTCGGCATCTACCTGGTGTGGCCGGCGTTCTTCACCAACGTCACCGACTCCTACCGGCTCAGCCGGGGGGGCCGGCTGCGCACCGACCTCGGCGGCTTGTACTTCAACCTGATCTTCATGCTCGGGCTGGCCGGCGTCTACGCGGCGACCAGCGCGAAGATCCTGCTGCTCGTCATCGCCTTGACCCACCTGGAGATGCTTGAGCAGCTGCTGCCGTTCGTCCGCTTCGACGGGTACTTCATCCTGAGCGACCTCGTCGGGGTCACCGATCTCTTCGCCCGCATCGCCCCGGTGGTCCGCAGCTGCCTGTCCAGGGGGTACAGGGACCCGCGGGTCACCGCGTTGCGCCGCCCCGCGAGGATCATGATCACCGCCTGGGTGTTCACCGTCGTCCCGCTGCTCGCCGTTACCCTGGGGTACCTCATGCTGTTCCTCCCCGCGGCGAACCGGGCGCTGTGGCACTCGGCGGCCCACGCGGGGCACCTGGCCGCGGCGGCCCTCGCCGGGCACCAGTACGCCGCTTCCGCCGCCGCCGCGGTCGGCGCGGCCCTGGCGGTCGTGCCGATCGCCGGGTCGCTCTACATAACGGCCGGCCTGCTGCGCCGCGGCGTCGCCGCTGGCGCGCGCTGGTCGGCCGGCCGTCCACGGCGCGGCCTCGTGGCGGTCGCCGCCGGGATCGCCTGCGCGGGCCCGCTCGCGCTCTTCTGGCTTGTTCAGGGCCAGTTCCGTGACTGGTGACCGCGTGGCCTGGACCACCCGCGCCGCCAGGGCAGTCACGGGCCGCCGTTGCGCCCGGCCGGCATTCTCGTCGCGGCCGGGCTCTTCCCCGGGCGCTCCGGACAAGCGGGGTCCGGAGCGCCCCCGGGGGAAGTCACTTGACCGCGAAGAGATCCGATTGTTCGGTGGCAAGCGTACGAATTGCACGACACTTAGCGTACAGTTGCATTCGGCAACCGCGGCTTTCAGCGGCTTCGCCTGGACCCGGCTACCCGAGCCAGCGGGTCCAGGGGCAGCCTCCTGCCATGCGGCGGCGGGGTACGTATGGCAGGAGGCCTTTTTCGTCCTGGCCCGGCGGATGGTCACGCCGGCAGGCAGAACAGGATGAAAAAGGCTAATGACGAGGGCCGCCCGGGTCTTTCCGGACGCACCTGGGCGGCTCTCTTCGCCATCTCGGCGCTGAGGTGGACGGGCTACGAGCCGGTGCTGATCTCCTCAGCGGTCGGGCGCCTCCGATCCCTCGCCCAGGCGCAGCGCCCTGATCTCCGCGATGCCCAGGTGCGGAAGCCGCCGGTGCGCCGCCGGGTTCATCCGCAGGAATCCCGCCTGCAGGATCTGCAGCGTGTCACCGTGCGACACCAGCAGGATGTCGCGGTCCGCGTACCGTCGTTCCAGGTCCGTGACCAGTGCCGTCACCCGGTCGAGCACGGCCGCCGCCGGCTCGACTCCGCCGCCTGCGTCCCGGCCGCCTGCGTCCCCGCCGCCTGCGTCCCGGCCGTCCCCGGCAGTGTCCCCGGCGCTCGCCTCGTCGGTGGCCCAGACCCGCGCGTAGTTGTCCGTCGCGGTTCCCTCCAGGTCGCCGAAGCACCGCTCGCGCAGCGCCGCCCCGACGAGCACCGGCGGCGCGCCGAGCCGCGCGCGCACGATCTCCCCGGTCTGCCGCGCGCGGGAGAAGTCCGATGAGCAGATCACCGTGTCCACGGGCAGCCCGCAGGCCCGTGCCGCCTCGAGCACCTGCTCTCGGCCAAGGTCCGACAGGCCCCAGTCCCCGCGCCGGTCGGTCTCGATGCGGCTGACGATGATGCCGGCCACGTTCGCCTTGCTCTGCCCGTGCCGCATGGCGTGATAGCGGTTCGCGAGGCGGTTCACGCCGCTGAGGTGATTCATGGCGCGCCCGACGCTACCAGCCGTTGCGGAGCCGCCCGGCCGGGTGGCCGTCCTGCAGCACGTAAGATTTTCCCGGACCAAAGGGGATCAGCGTGACCGGCACCAGGGCGTCGAGGGTCCTGCTCGCGCCGCGCCTTGCCGTCACGCTCGTCACGCTCGTCCTGGTCGCCGCGGCCAGCGTGGCTTGCTCGCCGCCCGCGCCGCGCTTGACTCATGCTCCAGGCCGAGCCGCGCTGTCCTACTACCTCGCCCTCGGCGACTCCCTTTCCCGGGGCGTCCAGCCCGATGCGGCGGGCACCAGCGTCCAAACCGCGCAGGGTTACCCCAACCTGGTGTACGCGCGGCTCTCACGCGGCGACCCCGCGCTGCGGCTGGTGCAGCTCGGATGCCCGGGGGAGACCACGCAAACGATGACCCGCGGCGGCATCTGCCGCTACCCCGGCGGTTCGCAACTCGCCGCCGCGGCCGCCTTCCTGCGCGCCCACCGCGGCCACGTGCGGCTGGTCACCATCGACATCGGCGCCGACGACCTTGAGGTGTGCGGCAGCCAGCTGGAGGTGGCCCTGTCTGCCTCCTGCGCCGGGCAGGTCACCGGGACCGCCACCCGCGCGTCCGCGATCCTCGCCAGCCTGCGCGCGGCGGCCGGCCCGCAGGTACGGATCGTGGGAACGAATTACTACCTGCCGGAACTCGCCCAGTGGCGTACCGGGATGCTGGGCCGTGCGGTCGCGCTGGCCAGCGAGCGGATCGCCGCGGTACTCAACCGCGAGCTTGACCAGGCTTACGCGAAGGCCGGTGACGGCGTCGCCGACGTCTTCGGCGCGTTCAGCACCGCGGACTTCGGCGATCCGGTGGCGGTCGCCGGGATCGGCTCACTGCCCAGGAACGTGGCCAGGATCTGCCAGTGGACCTGGGAGTGCGCTCCCGCGCCGCGCGGACCGAACCAGCATGCCAACCCGGCCGGCTACCAGGTCATCGCCGGCGCCGTGCTCAAGGCCGCCGGCGTGGGCGCGTGACGTCATCGCGTGCGGCTAGGCGCCGCACCGCCGCGGGCCCGCCAGGCGGGCGGTGGAGGCGCGGCAAGATCGTCATGTGCCGTAAGGCCGGCTATGGCCGGCCAAACCCCACATGACGATCTTCGCCTTGGTGCTGACATCGGCCGAGCCGGCCGCATGCCGCGGTTCAGGCGATCAGGTCCGCGACGGGCGTGCCGAGCTCCACCGTCCTGCTCACCGTGCACAGCGAGTCGTGTGAGCGGCGCACGGCGCCTGGCAGCAGCTCGCGTGCCGCGTCGCCGCCCTCGCCCTCGGGGAACCGCACGCGGAACGTCACCTCGATGTCCTGTAGCCGGCTGCCAAGCCGGTCGCGGACCTTCTCCGCGCCCACCTCGATGGTGAACTCCGTGGGCTCCGCCCGCCGTGACGTCAGGATGTCCACGTCGATCGCCGTGCAGGCGCCGATCGCCGCGAGCAGCAGTTCGACCGGCGTGAACTCGCCGTCGGACCCGGTGCCGACCGAGATCGTCCCGCCGGTGTCCTTCGTCACGGTGTACTTGCCAGGCCCCGTCCGGGCGATGCTCACCTGCCGGTGCCCGTCTTGTGCCATTTCCGTCGCCGCCTCTCCGTGCCGTGCCGCAGCCGTCCGCCCAGCGGGCCAGAACGCCGGGCGCACGGCGGCTATGCCCGGCCACGGCGACCGGTTAAACGAGGTCCGGCGGGCAGGAGTAACCGCCCGTGCCCCGGGTACCCGATGGCGGTCATGGACAAAAGGGCACCGGCGAGATCGGCATCACAGGGACGGCCGCGGCGATCGGCAACGCCGCCTGGCCCGCGACCGGGCGGCGGGTCCGCGACCTGCCCATCACCCCGGCCACGCCGCTCAGCGAGGAACCACACTGCGCGCCCGGGGGACGGCGCGGCGCGGACGGGAGCGGGGAATGAGCCTGCACGATCTCTTCACCCAGGCGGGTCGTGACCGGGCCAGGCGGCGTTTCCGGCTGCGCCTGGCCCGGCGCGGACCCGGCCTGCCCGGTCTGCCCGGCCTGCTGCGACGCGGGCCAGGCGGCTCCGCGCGGGCGACCGCGCGCCGCAGGCGGCGGCTGGCCGCGATCGACCGCGCGCTGGCCAAGGAGACGCCGCGGCTAGCGTCGATGTTCGCCATGTTCAACCAGCTCGCCGCCGGGGAGCCCGTCGGCGCCGAGCGGCTGCCGTCCCGTACGTGGCCTCGGCCGGGGCTGGTGCAGGTCGCGTTCCTCGCGACCCTGGCCGCCATCGT